>Ga0183099_1000476_pt1 | contig 29359 bp, 40 predicted proteins | sample Biomet1_FD_127788 | JGI IMG/M metagenome (GOLD analysis project Ga0183099, IMG submission 127788) | Microbial communities from bioreactor (seeded with anoxic lake sediment) at LBNL, California, USA - Biofuel metagenome 1 | ecosystem: Engineered > Bioreactor > Anaerobic > Unclassified ...
CCATCTTTGAGCAGCGCCGCGCCCAGCAAATCAAATGCCGCATTGGGAGTTGTTACGCCGCCCAGCTTTGCCGCCGTTGCGTCGCTCAGCAGATTTGCCTTTGTCGGCGGTGTCCCTTCTTGCGTCGGTTCATCGGCCATCGTTATATCATAAGTGTTTTCCCGCCCAGCAACTGGCGTTAATTTAACCCGTCCTGGGTAAGTCGGTGTTCTATCGTTCATGCCAAACCTCCGTATAGCCCAATATCCGCAATGCCAAGCGCCCAGCCTAAATTGACGGTGTGGGCAATTTTATCAATCAGCCATTCCACGTCCAGTAATATCTGCTCAATGTTATTCCAGATTGACACCGTACCGTCGTCCATGCTCTCGGGTGCGGCCGGCGTATTGGACGCGACCGCCAACGCTCTACGGATGTTCGCTATGCTCTGCGCGTAGGCATCCATTTCCGCCTGTGTAGGCCAATCCCCGACTTTCCAGTCCGTTCGCACGTCAACCGATACCGAATACCCATACGACGCGAAAAGCGCCCGTAGTGTCAGTATGGCCTCGCCCACGCGGTTCACATCGGTGTAGTTGTAGGCTCCCTTCATCGGAACGGACCACTTGGCTTTCTGCGCATCGGTCATACTAGCCCAAGCAATCTGGGACAGTTCCAGCCACTCCTGATAGTCCACCTGAGAGCGGTCTGTAATTAAACTGAGACTCATGTATTCACCGCCTTAATTGTTACGTCCGCCGCCGTCACGTTGGACAGCTTTAGTTTCATGCTTTCAATGTTGCCAGTCATTGTTGTGCCCCAGGCCGTGGGAATGGACACATAATCTCCCGGGGCCTCGCCATCCACCACGATCCGACTGCTGACGGTATTCCGGCGCTGGTAATAGGCGTATACACGGGCGGCCACATCCGCAGCATTGGAGGCATTGACCAGCATACAGTCAGCCACCGGTTTGACGTTCGGCTTGTCAGTCGCCGTGACGTTTGGATTGTCAACTCGCACTGTCCCGGTGGTATGCACGTAGGTCACGCCGCCCACTGTGATCACATCGTCCCCCGAGGAGCCGCTTTCCGCCGTGTAGGAGTGGTAGGTGACCACAACCGCGGTGACGACGGAGTCTTGTTCAACAGATCCGCCCACGTATACGCGGGATGCCGGAATTGTTGCCGGGGCGGAAGATGCCGCCAGGTAAACTCTGATTTTTTCAGAGCCGGAGGTATCAACTACCGCGCCGATGGCAAAGGCTACCTGTTGGAATGCCTCTCGCCTGGTGCAGTCCGAGATCAAGCCAGATACTGTGGCCGATGAAAGCGAGGAGTCAATGTCCAGCTCAAACGCCCCGTTGACGATTTCAGCCATCAGGGCCGCCGCGTTCTTATCAGAATAAACTGCCGCACTGAAATCATCGCCGTCCAGAACACCTATGGCATCACAGCAGGGAATCTCGTAGGAGTTCTCTGCTGTCCTTTTTGCCTTGTCATCAATGTAGAACACGCCGATCAGCCTGCTGTTGTTATAAGCCAGCACCGGCTGTTTAAGTTGAAAGATGAAATCAACCCCGGTTTTGCTTTTTAGTTTCCAGTCCAGTGTGTTAATGGACAGCTCTGCGGAAATCAGATTTACTTCCTGCAGAATCCCAACGCTACCGATCTCCCGACCGTCAAACTCGCGGATGACGCCGAATAGGATCTGCTCCAGTCTAGCGTACCGCCCAGGTAGGTTTGTAGAATTGATAGTCATAACTAATTTATTAAACGCCGTTACCGTGTTTTCACAGAAATAGCTGCTTCCGTCCGGATAGAAGGTCTTCTGATCGAGCTGCGTGGCACCCTGGTACCAAGCCAGTGTGATCGACGAGGCGTAATCCACGGAATTTGTGGAAAACCGGAAGGAGATACCCAGGGTGGTGTAGTTGCTGTCAAAGTTAATTGTCAGGCTTGGCGGTGTCGCAAACGTGCAGTCAGAGCCAGACATGGCGGTGGACACCAGAGCGATCTCCTGGCCGTTGTAGATCTTCTTACTGCCGCTTCCGCCCCATTTATTTAGCTCCAGTGTGGCAAAATCGGGATGCACGACGCCGAAAGGCAGCTTGGACACATCGGATTTACTGCCAGCACCCGTAGCCATCACCGCGGCGTCGGTATCGGCACCGACCGCGATATCTTTATAAATTAGTTTTGCACTCATGACGGTGTCCTCTGGGGTGCCATGGCAATAAAGTTAAAGGACAGGCCGCTCCACTTGTTGCGAGCACATGTGGCATCGATCAATTCATCCGATCCGGTGGTCACATAGGCATCGAATGTCAATGTTCCCTGGGCGTAGGGGACTACGAGCACATGACTTTCCTGCGGGGCGGAAATCAGCTCATAGAGAGAATCATATTCTGCCAGGGATGCTTCCGAGGCGTCCAGTTCCATCGAGTAGTTGTAAAAGGTACCGATAAGGTCCCGCACCATTGCGCCGGTCATCACCCGCCCGGCGTTGTCTCCGTCCAGCACCTGAAAATTTCGCTTGCAGGATGTGACGAGGACGCCAGGATATGTATTCCCGTCGATAGAAAACAGAGCCATATCGGTACCTCCTTATGCCAAGACTTTTCCGTGCCGGCGTGCGACTTTTCTCTGGTTGCGGTAAACAACTTCACCGTCGAGCGTGACGATCTCGTTTATCGTAATATCTCCGCCGCCCTCTTCCCGAACAATCCTGCGCAGGAGGTCCTCGGGAGTTTCAATGTTCGTCCCGTTTTTCTGGTCACCTAGGACCGCCATAAATTCGCGGTTGGGTGGAATCACAGCGCCGGTAGCGAGGCGCGGGATCTGCACTTCACTGAGTGCCGGAATGCTAAAACCAACATGACCGCCTCCCATGATGTCCGGAAGGTCAAAACTAATAGAGTTGATCTTATCAATCAGCCAGTTCAGGCCCTTAATGATCAAATTGATAGCGCTCTCCAGAATGATAACAATTCCGTTCCAGATGCCTTTGAAGACTTTTTTCACGCCTTCCCACGCTTTTGTCCAGTCTCCGGTAAACACGCCGGTAATAAACTCGATCAGCCCGCCGAAAATGTTTTCCTTGAGGTTGCGCATGAATTCATTGAGGTTCCCGGTCGCGGACAAAATCACAACGATAATAGACAGGATGCCGGCGATCAACAGAGGGATTAAGGAACCTGTGAGAAGCGCGATCCCCAGCCCAGTGGCCATAATGCCGGCGATTACGAGCAGCGTATTCTGAAGATTGACGCCATTTTTGATAATGTCCTCGAACCCGACATACAGTATCAGCAGGCCAGCGATCACAGCACCGACACCAGCCGCAACGGTTCCAAACGCAAGCGCAAGACCACCAACAATTAGAATGACGCCGCCAATAATCTCTCCGAGACTCTTCCAGTTCACACCGTTATTGAGTGCATCGGAGAATCCGCGATACGCCAGATAGCACCCGCCGATGATCAGAGCGAGACCGGCAAAGAGGGTCGCTGCTTGCTGTAACCCGGTGGTGAACATGCTGGAGATCTTCCACAAGAGCAGTCCTGCCGCAATCGCACCGACCAATTGAGCAATATGCTGCAGTTTCCCATCTGCATCATCCAGAGCGGAAAAATCGGGAGCAATGGAGTCCTGCGCGGAGCTGCCGGATGCGCTGCTGGATGAGGTATTTCCTATCTTTTGAACCTCATCAAAGCTCGCCATGGACTTCTCTGCGTTCTTTGCAGACTTTCCGACTCCATCCAGCGCCTGCTGCTGATCATATAGGCCCTTTGCAGATGCCTGAGATGCCTGAAGGCTTTTCCCGGACAGCATAGAAAAGAATCTGGCCACGTAAGTCATAAGGAGTGCCAGGACCTGAATCATCTTGATAAACGCCGGAAGAATGAACTGGATGATCGGCTGGGCCATAGTCATCAGGGCCGCCTTCAGCTGGCCAACCGCTTTTACATACTCCTGATTGGTCTTAAATGCAGCGCCGAAGTATTCCTTAATCTTCTGAATCCCCTGGAATACCGCCATCATGACAGCCGCCCGGAGGATTACCCGATCCAGCATGGTCTTAAATCGCGCCATCTGGCTCTGCACAGATTTCGCTGCATTCATAAACGTCAGCGGGATTTTCGGAGAGAGGGCCTGCTGCAATTTATCCCCCGCTTCGGCCGCCTTCACGTTCAGCTGTTCCAGCTTTATCTTGGCAGTGTCCAGCTTTGCAGAGGCCGCTGCAATACCTGCCTGCGCCGGCGCGGTTACCGTTCCAAAATTCTTCTGTTGAGCCGCTGCAATCGCTTGCCACCGCTTAAGTTTTCCTTCCAGTTCAGTAACGGCGGCAGCCTGGCGCTTAACGTCATCAGTGGCCTTCTGGAAATTCACTTTTAGCTTTGCAACGCCGGTATTCATACCGTTAGTGTCAATCCGGGTATCAAAAATCAGGGTTCCGTCTGCCATCCTGCTCACCTCCCAATATGGATTTCAGCATCTCGCGCTCATCATCCGTAATACCCTTTCGAAGGTCGATTGCCTCACGATTGGTCTCGTAAAATTCGCGCTCGTATTTTTCTAACCGCTTGCCTTTTGCCAACTTATTGCGGATCCCAACAAACTGGGCAAACGTGCAATCGCCGATCTCATAGTAGTAGCTGACGAAGGTCCACCAGTGCATATACTGCACGGACCTGACCTCGGTCCCGGCTACTCGGTTGATCGGGGCTACAATCCACTTGAAATCCCGCTCCCAGTCCATCAGCTTGGGGCGTGGCTTATTGTTTGTGGTCCCATCACCGCAGTCCAGGAACCACACAGCCTGCCGCAGCGCCTCCTCAATAAATTCAGAGGGGATGCTGTCATAGTCCTCATAAAGCAGAAGCAGTGCAACCGCTTTTTCCTGATTGCGCATTGTAGGATCAGAAAGGGCGGCGCAAATGTCCAGCGCCGCCCTGTAATCCGATCGGATTGCATACTCTGCGCCGCCCACTTCCAGGCTCGTTGGCAGGTCGTACATCATTTTTTCTTGCCGTACTTCTTCAAAAGCTTCTGTAGCCTGGGGTTGGATGCCTTTTCCTGGGCGGTGAATTCGGCATCGCACTCGTCGAATACGGCAAGCAGGAAGTTAGCCCACAGCGGAGCACCACCAGCCAGGGCATAGGCGGACAGCCCATGGAACACGACCTCTGATACAGGTGCTGCAAAGGCATAGTCGATGAGGCTGCGAATTTCCTTTTCGGCGCCATCGATCACGTCCATCAGATTGTGGATGTCGCCCGTGGCCTCTTTGCCCGCTTCGGCCCATTTGACCTGCGCTGCGTCAAGTTGCTCGTAGGCAGTCTCCAACCGCTTGATAAAGCCATAGTCCGTCGGACTAAATGTGATCGTCCGGCTTTCGTCGTTATTGATGGTGAAAGTCTTGACGCCAGTTTCAATTACCAGATTCGGCATAGGTTACTCCTTACGCAGCAGCGGTGAATGTTGCAACGCCGCCGGCAATCGCGGCAGACCCCAAAGTGTGGGTACCGCCGTAGATCACGTCATACGGCATGTCCAGCGTATTGGATCCGCCCAGGCTCTTCGGGATAATCGTGGAACCGGTGAAGCGCTCGGCTTCAAAGGCCCCTTCTGTGCCGACGTACTTGTGAACGATCAGCAGATCCATGGCCATGAGCTCAGACCAGCGCTCATTCCGCATGGCGTTGTAGAGTTTGAGCTGCAGCGCGGACCCTTCCCGGATCTCGCAGGGCTCAAAACTCTGCTTGCGGGAAGGAGCTTTCAGGTTTGTACTCGTCAGCCCGAGGATGTCGGTCTTGGTCTTCTCACTGAAATCGAACTCGATGGAGCTGTCCTCCACGCCGTATCCCATGGCTTCCCAGACGGGTGCGGCAGAGGTTCCCGTATTTGCAAAGGCGATCAGAAGATTCCGTTCAGCTTTCTGCCCGGAGCCCAGATTGAAAGCAGTTGCCTCAGCCATTATTGATTCCTCCTATAAGTAATTTTGCATTGAATTTGATAGCGTCCGCTATCCGTTCCGGCCTGCATGAGATACTGGGTCATGGTAGGCACAATCATCATCACGATGCCCTCCCGGATCACTGGGAAGTTTTTCACCTGGTTCTGCGCGTAGATCCAGTCAATGACTTCATCAAAAAAGCCCAGGTTTGAGAGGTTCTGAAGCACGTCTCGGCCATACTCTTCACGGCTCACAAAGGCAAAATTGAGTTCCTGCACAGTTTCAAAAAGAACGTTCCCGAGAATGTCTCGTTTCGTTTTGAGCGGGGAGGGGGTAGTCAGGATAGCGTATTCCGTGGGATCACGGCCCACATGGTCCACGTTGAAGCGATTCCCTGCGCTGATTGCCGGGCAGGTCCTGAACCATGCACGGATATTCTCAATTGTGTTTACTGCCTGCAACCTTGCTCGCCCCCTCTAAGATTTCATGTTTGTGGTCTGCCATAGACCTCTCAAACCAGTGAGATCCTGCCAGCGGATGCGTCGACAGGTCATATTGAAGCTTCTCACCGGTGTACTCCTTCTTTGGCGGTGAGAAGAAACCAGTCAAAACACCGTCTTTGATAATTGGGATATTGGGCCCCATCACGTCGCCTTGCCACAGATAATGAGCATACGGCGTATCGTAAACCACCTCGCCGGATCCGATGATGGTAGCGATCTCGGCGCTGCTGTCCAGCATTCCGGATCGAAACGGTGTATACGGAGCACACTGTCGGATCACTTCGCTGTCAATGTACTTTTGAACCTCACCGCCGGTCTCCAAATTCCGCTTGGATAGAATCTCCTGCATGCTGTCCATTTCAAGCTTGGCAGAAAAGCTCATTTTCCCGTCACCTTCCAGTGAGGAGTCAGGCCTACCCGGTTATCGGTGGCGCCCAGGATGGTCATAGTCTCATACGCCGCCAGATCGGAAGTCTTGGCAATCTCCACATCCAGCAAGCCAACCGCAACCACATCGCCCGGAGCGAAGGTAAAGCACTCGGCTTTATCTGTGGATGCAAACTGTTTCGGTGATACATAGTTCTTTTCCACCGGCGCAGCAGCCGGCACCCGCAAAACAAATTCATCAGCGGATACCAGACCGTCAGACGATACGTTGGTCAGTGTCCTGTGCTGCAGCCTGACGCCTTTAAGCTGCGTTCTAGAATACTTGTCCAGACCGCTACCTGCATCAAGGTAGGCATTGTAGAGCGTCACATCAGTAATCACAGCGGCACCACCCCAGGAAACATCAGATCGGTTTGCCCCAGGTACAGGAGCGCGGTATCATAGAGCCGCTGCCTTCCCGTCTTCGTGTTCTGGGGCTGCGCATAACTGCGGGACCAGCCGTCATTGCTCTCAGACACAACGGGCCCCCCTGCAGTTCCAGCTGCATTGCTTCAGCTACAGCGCAACAGGCCATTTTGATCTGATCCATGGAAGCCTCGTCAGTTACGGAGGCAGCCCGACCAAAGGTCACCTGGTTGATGAAGTTGCTGGACTGCAGGGCGAGACGTGGGAAATCGGCCTCCGGGATGGCAGTACCGAGATAAGTGGTGCTGTAATAGCTGTAATCTGCGTATGCTGCCATCCCAGGGCCTCCTTACTCTTTCTTTTCCGCTTCCGCAGCCTGAATGGCCGCCAGGATATCCGGCTTCTTAGTGGCATCGCCCAGGTCGATCTCATGTTCCTTGGCGTATGCCTTCAGCTCGGCCGCGGTCATGTCCTCCAGCTGCTTTTCAGCACCAGCCGGCTCATTCTCCGTGATCGTCAGGCCCTTGTCCCGAAACCGCTCAGCTAGGTAGTCGCTGTCGGTGTGCCCCTCTCCGCCTGCGAACAGGACGGAGAGGTAGGAACCGGTGAACTTCTTGCCCTCAGGGAAATTTACAGTGTACTTGGCCATTACTGCACCTTGATCTTTCTGAACGCCCCGGCCTTCAGTGTGTTCTTCAGGATCGCCGCCGCGACCATTTCCACTTCGACCTTCTTAATGGCTCCGGGCTGGGACAGGTCCGGCAGGTAGGTGTTGATGATCTTGCCGCCGGCGGGGGACGCTGCGTGGAATGCATCCAGGCCGAGAGTCGCGGCAAACAGGGAAGTGGTACCTGCAGTAGCATCGGTACCCACGATGGGTACGGTGCTGGTTCCATTGTAGTAATAGCCCATGTCCTGCAGCGGGATATCGTTATAGCCCATGACCGGGCGGCCGAAAGAATCCTCGGATCGGGTCAGGTAGCCGGCACGCCGAGCACAGGCCCGGATCTTGGTCATCAGTTTGCTATTGCCCATCAGGACGTTGGGCTTTCCGTCCAGGCCGGACAGGAACTCGTCCAACATATCCAGGAACACCTGATAGTTGGTGTCCACCAGAGCAGACGTGGACAGGTCGATGGCGGTGGCGGTATTGAACTCGGTGGACTGACCGGTCAGCATGACGTCCAGGCCGTCAAACTCGTCCGTATGAGTCGTGGCGTCGCCGTTGATCACAGCGTTGTGGAAAAGGTTCTTGGCACCGATGGCCTTCTGGTTCAGCTGGAAGCTGATCTCATTGATGGCACCGGAGGTCTGCTGCAGCACACGGTCAACCTGACCGGAGCCGCCGAAGATCTTCAGGTCTGCGGTCTTCTTCTCACGTCCCGCCTCGTTGGCCGTGTACTCGCTGTTGATCTCACGGAACGCGGCCGTGGATGGGGTCTTGAGCTGCATGTAGCCATAGGTCATGGTGCTGCCGCCGGTACCGGGGCTGACCGAATCGTCGAACGTCAGCAGATCCAGCAGCAGGGAATTGCGCCGGAACGTATCGATCACGTTCTGATCGACCTTGTCCGCCATGCCCGCTTTTGCTTCTGCGAGAGTAATAGGCATAAAATTATCTCCTTACATGTTGTAGTGTGCCTTCAGTGCGTCTTCCATGGAGACAGCATCGCTGCCGGTATGGACTCCGGCTCCGCTGCCTTTGGGATCTCCAAACTGAGGCTTGGGTTTTCCATCGGGTACGAACGCGCCGGCATCGGATTCCTTCAGGCCCTTGATAATATCGTCGAAGCCAATCAGCTTTCCATCCGTCAGCTTCAGGCCGGCGGTCTTCACCTTGGCAACCACGGACTCTTTGGCCAGATTGGATGTAAACTTCAGGCCGGAGATAGCGCCCTCAATGGCCTGATTCACTTCCATGTCAGAGAGCTTGTTCTTGAAGTCCGTCTCGGCCGCCTCGGCTTTGGCCTTCCAGTCTGCCGCTTCCTGCTTGATCTTGGACGGATCAGTATCACCGAATTCCGCGATCTTGGCGTTGGCGGCGTCCAACTGAGTCTTGGTATCCGTCAGCTGGGTCTTGACCTTGGACAGTTCCGCATCCGATTTGTAGGAAGTGTGGAAGTCCTTACTGAAAGATTCCTGCTTATCCTCCGGGATCTCGATACCTGCGTTCTTCAGAATTTCTTTGATGTCCATAAAACCCTCCATACGAATTTTTATCCCGGATGTCCCGGCATTGGATTGGTGGAGATATCCCGCTCCGCCCGGCAGGTGATCAGCAAGCCCCGTTATCGAGCTACAAAAGCCGCTTGCATCGCCTTGGATAGACACAGCCGCGACGCCTGATGTACTCGTAGGTCATGGGCCTGTTGTCATGGTAGGTGCAGACGGCAACAGCGTTGATACTCTTAGGTTTGCGGTGCTTCTTTGCCATTCTGACACCCCCTGTTTCAACCATCGTAACATGCCTAGCCCTTCAGTTATCACAAACTTTCAGACTTTTTGCATGTTCGATTTTCTATACCGTAGCACACCTAGCCCTTCAGTTATCTGCAACTTTCAGACATTTGGTACCCCCGAAATTTCTTCTATGCAATTTTCATTCGCTCCCACTGGGTCTTGAGGTCATGTGCGGCACAGAAATTCTGATATTCCGCAGTCTGCCGGGACAGCTTAAAATACGCACGGTCACTATCTTTCTGGAAAGCAGCTTTTAGACTGGGTGTATCCGCTGCCGTCATCCCAGCCTTTGCCGCAGCGATCTCCCGCTTCGTTCCGCGTATCCGCCGCTCCATGGCACGCTGCTGCTGGGACAGCTCATAGGCTTCGGTCGTATCGCCAAAGTCCTGCGCGGCCGACCGACTTGATCCCTCCAGATACGGAAAGAAGCTGTGCCGGCAGTTCCACCCACAGAGGCCTGGACCGGTACCGTACCCGGTGGAGGAAATAAAGTCAGGATATTTATCACTGGTACCGGATCGGCTGTAAATCTTCCCCTGCCACAATGCGTGCGACGGTCGGGCGTTGGCATGGCTGGTCACCTCGACCAGATCCCATCCGATCTCGTCCATGCGCCGCAGCTGTATTTTGGACGCTGCCTGATTGACCCCGGTCAACACCGCGCGGCGCACACCGGCTTCAACGGTGATGTTATGACCTGATGCATACCGGATGGTTGTAATCCCGGCCTGCGCGGTCTCTCTCACAGCCCGAGTGATCGCAGAGACATAATCGCTCAGGCCAGATGTAATCTCGAAATACGCCTGATTGGACGCTTTGAAATACGTCTCCTGCGCAGCCAGGGCTATGGACTGTGTGAAGTTCTGCAGGGTTCCGTTCGTCTGCCGGTATGTTGCTTCTAACAGTGACAGCATGGCAGGAGACTGCTTGATCGGCAGGGGAGTCAATCCAGCCTTACGATAGACTGCATCATCATAGGCCAGCGATCTGACTGCAGCGTCTTCAAACAGGCGCTTAACTTCGGACTGCGACTGCCCTGTGATGGCTGCGATCCGTTTAACCACATCGTCCATGAGTTCACCGGCCTGCTGTACCTGAGCAATCTGGTGCTGCGCTGATGGTGTAACCAGGCCGGCCCTCACTATTCGGCGGGCAATGTCGTTGATGGCGAAGGTATGTAGAGCCTCGTAGATCTCCGTAATACGGTCGGTGCAGTAGAACAGGTAATCAGGATCCAGCATAGTCACTCACCCCTATATGCACATCTGCCGTCTTTCCAGGCCCCGCAAGCCTGTCCCAAGCAGGTGATCGGCTCCGCGGTATTCTTTTCGATCTGCTGCCAGCTGACTTCATTCCCGGCCTCGTCATACTCGCTTGTCAGCTGACGGACTACCGTGCGGTGTACGATATACGGGCAAATCATTCTGTACCTCCACCATCAAACAGCTGCTCACCGCTTGATTCAGCTTCGGCCACGGTCTTCCTGGCGTCCTCTTCGGAATAGCCCTCATAGTCCACCAGATACTTCCATTTGGGGATCACGTGGCCAAGAACCATCTGCCAGGCCCTTGCACGATCCTCTGTTACATTAACCGACAGGTCCTTGAACGCATAGGCAGCCTCATATTCACCCGCGGGCGCCAGGTCATACAGATCGGCAACGGCATTCAGGGCATACAGCAGGCCATCCAGCACCGTCTGCAGGGCTTTCTGAATATCGGTGCAGGTAGAAACAGTGCGCTGCTGATCTGCCTCAATTTCGGTCGCTGTCACGATTGTGCCGGTCTTCTCGTCGAAGGAGAAATAGCCGTTTGAGAACCCACATTGATTGGCTACCAGGTCCAGAGCAGTCTGCATGGACTTGCGGATCTCATCGATGCGGATTTCCGGGTTGAACTCGTGATAGGTGTCATCCGCGTTGACTCCGAGCTCCAGCCCCTGAATCAGATCCGGGATCGGGTTGGTCTGGATAACAACCTGGTTTCCGTCATCGTCCGTAACAACACCGCGGGGAAGAATCTGCGAGGAGACAAAGACTTTCTTCTTGCTGTTCTTGATCTCGTGCCGGAACAGCGCATACACCGCATCCAGATCATCCAGTGAGTCGATAGCCCTGGAATAAATCGAGACGCCCAGAGGGGAGTCTGTATCCACATCGTTTGCCATCGGGTTGCGGTAATAGCCCCACAGCGGGTGCTCCAGATTGTGAATGGTGATTTCAGGCTGAATACTTGCCCATTCCTGCACGGCGGTCAGAGGGATCGGCTGCCCCAAGTCCTGCTCCATGGAGCTCTTGAACGCTTTATTCGTGATGATGTAGACCTCGCCCTCGAAGCGGTGCCATTCCAGCCGAGTATAGAAGACATCACCCCGCCGGATTCGAAAGGGGAGGATGGCACCCGTTACATTCCCATCACCGTCGTAGTCGGTGGGGACAAAGTCAGAAGCCTTGACCATGGAGACTCCGCCGGTGCTGGTAGGGACGAGCAGCATACCTCCAAGGGCACAGCCGAGCTCCAGATACCGCCGCAACTTACCCAGCAGTACTTCCATACGCTCATTGAGCCAGTCTGCACGAGGAGAACCAGATACCGGGACTCCCAGCTCGATCGTTGCAAGCCGTGCCGCCTCACCTGCGATTGTGGCAGCCATGCGGAGGGATGGGCGCGACGGATAAAAGTCGCCCCGGTAGTATTTATCCCAGGTGGTAATCGCCTTGACCATCTTGTCAGATACGGCCGGCTGCGCCTGCGCCGCCTTGCTTACATCATTCACGCCGAACAATTTGCCCCACACCCCTTTGAAAAAATCGATAATCTTACCGAGAAAGCTCATCAGGAAATCACCCTCCCCCGCCACTCGCGCTGCAGAATCGTATAGCAGAAATACCTGGTATCATCCATCGCATGATCAAACTCCTTGATTACCTTGTCGCTCTCTGACTTCGGATCCCAGGAGTACGTCTCGAACTCGCGGATACAGTCCTCGCAGCTGTCGTGGATCTTAATCCGTCCTGCATTCAGCAGATTGGCCGTATATCTGATCCCGTCAAGAACATCGTTGTCAGCCTGGGTAACGAAGAATCTCCCGTGCCGGCGGATCGTCTCAATGAAGCTCAGCGCCGAGGGATCCACTACCACGGCCAGAATCGGGTACTTGCCGGCCAGATTCTCCAGATGCTTGTAATACTCCTCGTCTGTGAGCTGTTGGCCATGCTCCACGCTGCTGTAATAAAACTCCTGCATACGGACAGCCGTGCTCCCGTTCAGGTACCACAGGCCCGCAGAAAACGGATTGTGGGTACCGTAGTCGATCGATATGTAGAACCGGCCCCGCGGGTCCAGATCGTGGATAACGTGCATGTCCCGGTCGAAGTTGGAATAGACCAGACCTTCCGCTGTACACCACTCACCCAGGATGTAGCGCCGGTAGAAGGTACCTGTCCAGAGACTGCGGTAGCGTTCCAGGATCTGCGGCGACAGCGATGGATTGTCATCCATCAGGAAGTGCAGATGAAGGGCACGCTTCTGCTCTGCCTGCAGTACCCAGGTCTTATAAAACCAGTGAGATGGGCTGTCCGGATTACAGTTAAACCATAGCCGGCTCCCAGTAACGCTGCACCGGGCAAGAGCCTGCTCCACAAAACTTTGCGGCATCAGGGCGACCTCGTCCAGTAGAATCCCGGCCAGTGTGATACCCTGGATCAGCTGATAGCTGGATTCATCCTTTCCACCGAACACGTAGAAATAATTCTCCACACCGGAATGCCGATCCCGCACTGTTAGCAATGACATAGAGCGTGAGAAGGTCATGGTATAATCAGAATTTAGATCCGCCACCATCTGCAGCGGAACGATGATATTTCTCGTGGCGCTGGCAACCGTCTTTCCACAAACGCCAAAGACGCAGCCCGCAAAACTGGACATGGCCCAGACTATGAAGGACACGCTCATGCAGATTGTCTTTCCGGATCGAACCGCACCGTCACAAATAATAGCTTCATATCGATCAGCAATGTGAGGTGCAGCCCACCAGGTAAAAATCTTCACCTGCTTAGACGAAAGCTGTGTAAAAGTCATTTCTCTTCGCTCCATACATCCGGCATCTGCTTGATGGTCTCGGCCAGCTGTCCCTTCTCGGGTGCTTTTTCACCGCCGCCGCCATCAAACATTCCCAGATGCCGCCCCAACAGCTCCAACGCCTTTACTTTGTCATAAGTTTTAACTTCCACCGCACCCTTTGCTCCTTTTTTTACAGAAGCGACGGCGGCCCGCTTATCTGGTGGTAGATCGTCGGTCGGGGTTAACGTTACTCGATTCTTCTTTCCAACTGTTGCGAAGTCCGTCCCGTCAGCGAAAGCAACCTTTGCTAACTCGACAAGGACACGATCCTGCGTAATCTCTGTACGCTTGATCTGTGCATTGCGGCGTTTTTCGATGTACTCTGAAACTGAGGTTTTATGAAGTAATTCTGCGCCTATGCGATATGCTGTCTTTTCACTATAGCCGGCGCGAATGGCCGCCTGTGTAGCGTTTAAATCAATCAGGTATTCATCGCAAAATTGCTTTTGACGTTCGTTTAAACCGGGCAAACCACCTCACCTCCGTATGGGCTCTATTCCACCATACCATAGGCCACCCTTCAGTTATCACAAGAATTGAGGCGGGGTAGATAACTACCACGCCTCATAAAACCTCTTTCGCAGCAAATACAATTCGTTTTCAGATACATGCCGCTCCATCGATATCTTGCAGATGGTTTTTTCCGTTGTAACGACCTCAAACAACTCCTCACGGTATTGCCCGCCATATGTATCACAGAGCTTTCGGATCTTATCCTGCACCCATTGAGGCTTGTCCCGATAATTCAGGCAGGTGAAATAGATGTCGCCCTGCTTTGCGTACGGGAGATTGATTCCACGCCGTTTTTTAAATGCTGACACTCCATCACTCCTTCCCGTACACCGCCCGTACCACATGCCACACCTCGCAACTTCCCGCACGTACGGATGTTTCCGGTACAGCCAATGTCGCGCGGGCTTTTATAGCAGGGAAGCGGCGGTTTTTTATTCATTTTAGTTCTGCCTCACTTTCTCGATTTCAACGCCTGCGCAAAGGTAAGTAGTCCGAAAACAGACATTCCAGCGTACGTGGCATTGAGGTACCCCTTTCTAAATCTCGCATATACTGTAATAACCTAGAAACGGAGGTAACCATATGTGCTGTAATGATAGTTGTGGCGCTTTTCAGTGTGGATTCACCAAAGGCTGCGACGAATGCGGATCTCAGTGCTTTAACAAAGGTTATTGTGCAGGCCTAAACGATGGTTGTGCGCAAGGTTGCTCCCAAGGCTATGCGCAAGGGGTATGCGACGAGCGTCGTCGAATTTGTAATTCAATTGGATGCTGCAACAGCAATTAATGTTGATCCATCAATGGCGCTCTTATGAGCGCCTTACTTATGCCCACAGTTGGGACAACTTGTTCCAATGTATGGAGCACCGCAGTGCCCGCACAGTCTCGTCAGCATTCATGACTTTCTGCTTCTCCTCCCGTGCCTTTTTCTCTCGGCACATTTGCTGATGATGTCGGCAATGATGATCCCGGAACGGGTGAGATCCCCGTCCTCCTGAATGAGATGGTTTTGATTTAGCCGGGCCAACTGCCCACGGGTCACAAGCAGCAGGTTACTAAGCTCCACGTGACGCTTATTTCCATCAGCAAAAATGAGCGTGTTGCCTTTTGGGACAGGACCGTGCGCTGCCTCCCAGATCAGAACGTGCTTTGCCCGCCACTTGTTGGGATCGGCTATTTTTACTTCCGCATAACCGTCTGTGTTAATGCGCTCCGTACCGACGGGTTTGTAATTCCATGGCTTACTGCCTTTCTTGAACTGAGTGGGCTCCATACCGGGATAGCTGATGCCTTTTTTGCCCTTATTGAAAGGGGTATGCCCACTGTGAAATTGCCCATCCAGTCCAGAATCCAACTTGTGGTTGCCGTAGAAGCTCTTTATCCGCGATGCCGTATATGTAGTCCCGAATTGTGCATTAAGTGCTTCCGCCATGGCTTTGTGCCCGATGCCTTTGCAATTAGCCAGTAGGAAATCACGGACAGGCGCTGGAAACTGTTTTGAAGCTTCTCCGGAACGGTGCCCTGTCGGCATTCCGTTGCGGATTTTATGATTGCTTTTAAATGCCTTCAGACTTTCCCGCGTGAATACCGGCCCGAATCGGTTCGCGATCAACTTAAGCAGCTCGTCTGTCGTGCGGCCGCCGGCGTTTTCCCGGATAAACTCAAGGACTTCAGGAGGATGTCGTTTCGCCATATCAGTCCTCCAGCATTTCCGGCAGAGCAAACTTTGTGTCCATACTGTTGTCAGCGGCAATCTTGGCTTTCAGAACAAGGGCGCCGTTTGCTATGATCTGGGAGGCCACATCAGTCACGGCCTTGGCACGGTTAATTTCTTCAGACAGCCGTTCACCAGTCAGTTCTTCATCGCCCAGGCGTTCAAGCTGTGCAAATAGATGGTTGTTGAGATCGGTCATTTTATTTTGCATAGTAACATATCCTCACTTTCGTCATGCTTTTTCTGGAGAAGACGCCATCCCGTCCAGCACCCTCACCAGCTGCAGCGCATTTTCTGGCGTTGGGTCTTTCCGCACGGCCGCTTTTGCCGCCTCAGTTAGCCGGTTCACCTCGGCCTGATGATAAGCAAGGTTATCTTGAAAGATTGCCTGTTTTGTCGCGTCATCCAGTGCCTTCAGTATCTTTTGCTTCTCCGCCGACGCTGTCTCCCGGTCGATCACCTTGCCCCGAAACGAATGGTACAGATTCCGCAGTGCCTGAAATGCCGCCTGATCGTAGATACACAAATCATCCGGCATAGGGTCTCCGTGCATTGCCTCCTTCTCGTATGGAAAAGAAAATTCAGCCATCCAAATCGCCGCCTTTCAGCTGTAAATACCATTCCAGAACACGGACGGCGCTCTCCCATCCATGGCAGACCTCCCACATATTCCCGGCTGCCAGAAGCTGCTCACCCCACCATTTTTGCTCTGAAGATGCACGACCATCATCCGTCTTCATTTCGATGTACAGTGCGTGATACCGGCCACGTGGAACCGGCAGGCACAGGTCGGGAACGCCCTTCTTGACGCCCATCTTACGGTCGATCATGACCGCTTTGGGGCCTTCCTTGGTCTCGTTCTTGATGTGGTAGAGCAAGGCCAGTTCCGGCCACTGGCTGCGAATGGATGGCTGCTGTGACCACTTGATAACAGCCATCTGATGCTGCGACTCACTTGCCATTCTCAACCACCTCCACGAACGTGATGGTTTTATTTTCTTTCTTCTCCTTGCCTTGCCGCACTGTATACCCATTCCGGCCCAGGATCATCAGAACAGTATCCCGGTCCTCTGCCTTTGCGATATAAAGCTTCACGACGCCTTCCCTCCGTTCATAATCCTGTTCAGGATCTGACTGGCCTGCATCTTGGTGAGGCTGGACGCGTCAAACCCCTTGCACCGTCTGGAGATAATTTTCAGCTGCTTTTCTGTAGCCGGCGCACGCCCCCACCGCTTTGCCGAGTTGATATCCCAGATATACTGCTGATCCCCATACAGACCTATCAGCCGTCTGTAGGCGCGGTCAAGCGCCTCCTGCATCGGGATTCCGTTGACCTTTCCAAGACTGTCAGGACACGGAATCACCAGACGCTCTTTATTGAGCAGCGAACACACCAGGGATCCGTCCGGCATCTTAAACCAGTTGACATCATGGAGCTGATACTTTTGCTCCTGCGCCCACAGATCAACGATTTGGATATTCTTAATCCAGCTCTCCGGGGTATCGGACGCCGCTGCAACCTTCATGGGCAGCTCAAACAGGTCTCCTTCAATGTCGCTTGCCTTTCTGTCCGGCACATTGTCCATGTCAATGCCCAGCAGAGACGGCGCCGTGCAGAGGGACGCCCTCCCGGTAATGCCAACACAGTCAATCAGCAGCAGCCTTTCCTTGCCGGGATAGAGCCGCAGGCCCCGCCCGACCATCTGGGCATACAGGCTTTCAGACTGCGTAGGACGGGCGACAATAACCGTTTCCACCCGGGGAATGTCAGTTCCTTCGGTAAATACCATGCAGTTGACGATGCACGGAATCTTCCCAGCGGTGAAATCTGCGATGATAGCGGCTCGTTCCTTAGTCTCGCCGGTCACCACCACAGCACCGTCGATCTTGCTGGCGATCTCCTCCGCCTGGTGTACCGACACCGCGAAGATCAGCGTTGCACCCACAGCCATCTCCCGGTATGCCTGTGCAATGGCGTCTGCGGTCCCGTCCATCGCCTCGTCCAGTTCACCGGGAGCATAATCACCTCGCCGGGTGTGTACAGCGGACAGGTCAAAACCAATATCCACTCGCCGACACTCGATGTTGCAGAGATAACCGTTCTTGATTCCCCACTTCAGATCGCGTTGGAAAATGATCTTGCTGAACACCGTGTCCAGCCTGACCTTGTCGCCTCGGTTCGGCGTGGCCGTGAAGCCGATCAATTTCTCCGGCTTGAAGTAATCGAAGATAGCGCGGTAGGTATTGGCTGCGGCGTGGTGGGCCTCGTCACAGATGATCAGGCCGAAGTCCTGTGGATCAAAGCTGTCAAGGCGCCGCACCATCGTCTGCACACTGGCGGATACCACTTCCTCGCCGCGGCTATGTTGGGTGGCGCGTTCTACACCATAGGAACAGTCAAAGTATTTTCTGGGCTGTTCCACCAACTCTTCCCGGTGGGATAGGATCAGCATCCGGTTTCCGTGCCGCGGGAGATTGGCGAAGGTAACTGTCTTCCCAAGCCCCGTCGCCATCTGGGACAGATACGCCCCAGGCGGCTGCGCTTCGATGGTGTCAATGCATTCGTTTTGATATGGTCTCAACTTCAAAGTTGTTATCCTCCTTTTCGTGGAACTGTGGCATACTGTGGCACGTCGGTTCCACGGCTGTAATCATTGTGCCGCAATGGATTGATATGTACCGTGGCACCGTGGCACCAATTTTTGATTTTTCTACTCTTGTGTTTAGTGTGTATCAAATTAGGCATACACACATGTATTCCCTATATAGGCTGTATTTTCAGTGCCACGGTGCCACACCTATAAAAAAACGCCATGAATCAATTGGTACTCTAAGGATTGAGAGTGTGGCACCATAGTGCCACACACGCTCCACAGCTGCCACACTCAAAGTGGCAATTCGCTGTCGCCTTCATCGTCCAATTCAACCGACGGAAGCCGCAAACAGAAGCATTCAGTAGGTATTCCATTGATACGCTTTCCCTTCGTGCTATGTTTTCCCCGCGTCTCGATCAGGTGCTCCTGCTTCAGGTATGAGATCATAGCGGCGGTGGAATATCCAGCGTCCTGGAGCACACGCTCAAAAACAGACCGGATGATATAGGCCCGGCCATCCTCCAAAGCTCCCAGAACCTCCACGTTCGCATTCTCAGAGCGTCCACAAAGCTTGTTCGAGTTCTGCGTCACCCAGTCGCACAAATACTTGTAGCCCCGGTCTCCGGCGCTGACAGCGGCTTTTGAAGCAAGGAATTCTGATATCTGTGCAATCGTAAGCCGCTGCTGCGTCCCACTGAATATCCAATCACAGGCCAGCTCGTCCGCCAGAATGATAGCAGCGGCCGCCATGGCCTGCTTTTCGGTGGTGTCCCTGTCTGAAAGGTCCCGAAATAATGCTCGGTAACGCTCCGAAACGGTATCGACCACACCGGGCCTATATAGCTTTTCCACGAACTTCCGACCAGCAAAGCCGTAGTTGCGTTTCACCACGCCGGAAATCCGCATACCGTCTGTGATGACCGCCTGAGACGATTTGCACTCAATGTCGATCACGCGGTTTACCGCGCCCGCACCGGATGCCTGGCCAGTCAAAGGACTCTCACCAGTTGTCAGGATGCAATTCCGCCATGTGGGCGTCAGATCAACACCGCCGGACTTGTTTCCACGCGTCCGCCCGACGCCCTGTGCCAACTTGTAGACGTCAAAATTGGTCCGCCCCCGGCTGTCCTTTGCAAGCTGAAGCTCATCCAGGCAGAGCGGCAGAGCGTTGAGGAATGCCGCTGTTTTCTCCATCCCGACCACGGTGCCGTCGAAGGTCTTGACATATGCCCCGATGGATGGATCGCCCCACACGCTGGCGGCCACCATCAGGGCGACCGTCTTGCCGGTCCCTGAATCCACACCCCAAAGGTGCACAAAAAAGGGAAGACACCCCAGCGGCTCCAATAGTACAGATGCAAACGATGCAGCCAGAATGATCTTCGCCGTTGTGGACATACCGCGGACTTCCGCTGCAGTCTCCATCCATTTTTCTTCGGAGCCATGGTTCCTGACCGTCTGGAACATGGCGCTGAAATTGGCGTCTCCATCAAAAATTAGGCCGTCCACGAATGGGGAAAAGCCCTCGTCCGGAACGTAACCGAACCGACCAATGCTTTTCCGCTCCGGGATAGTATCATAATTAAGATTTTCCAGATCAGATATGTATTCAACAAAAGCCCTGGCGTTCTGGCTGGTGACAGCAATTCCGGCCCCGGCCAGCTCCGTGACCTTGTTGGCATTTGCGAGGATCGTTTTTCCGACGATGATCTTTCTCCAGATGACGCCCTTCCGAAAGGCCAGTTTCAGCTTCTCTTCGCCGGTGTCAATGTTCACAAGCCGCTCCACCGGCATAATGGGATGTGGACAGGCCACTTCGTTTCCAAAGCCGTTCTTCCGGTAGACTCCATCATCTCCAGCCTCCCAATCCCCGGCGTTGAGCTCCAGCGGCTGATTGGTAAAGTTGGTAACGTTGTCGATGTAAATGGTGTCGCTCTGGGCTTTCAGTCCCGCAATGTAGTTTTTATACATAGCCGAGAACCCTTTGAAATGTGCAACTGTTAAAGCGTAGTCGGCCAGCTCCTTCATCTTCAAACCATGGGTGAACGGCTCCTTATGGTACTTATAAAGTTCCTCATAGGGTGCCTTTGTCATAAAGTCTTCCGCTGAAAAGTTCCATTCGCCCATGTAGTCACCTTCCTAAGTTTTCATCCAGCCAGTATTCCAGTGGGTCAAGTGCCTTCACGGCATCGGCATACAAATCGCTCTGAGGGTCCGCGTTTTCCGCGACATCCCGGTAATAGCGGTATCTGGCTGCCTGACGCTTATATTCAGCGTCATTGGCAGCTTTCCGCTCCGCTTCCCGCCGCCGGGCCTCCACCAGAGCGGATCGCTCCGCCCTGGTGGGTTTCTTTTCGGAGAGTCCCAGTGCAAAATCAGTATTCAGCCGGTCACAGGCCTGTGAAAAGTTGGTGTCAAACAGCCGCATCACGAAATCAATCACGCTGCCGCCGGCCCCGCAGCCGAAGCAGTGCCATCCGCCGGCGCCTGGGTAGATTTTGAGGCTCCCGTGTTTATCCCCACTGTGGAAAGGGCATCGAATGAATCCGGCGCGGTTCGGGGGAAAGCCGTAAAACTCGAAAACTTCCTGCGCCGTCAACCGCTCCTTGATTTGCTCACTCTCTCCCATCCCCGGCCAGTTCCTTATAGTCGATAATGCCGTCCAGCTTTTTGGTCATGCGGCAGTACGCGCAATGCTCACAGCGGCGGGGTTGGATTTTGCCATCCTTGATGGCCTGAAAGCGTGGCGCCTGATCCTCCACCTCTGCCAGCTTGGCCGCGAGGTCTGCATCAGAAATGTACAAGGCCGCAAGGTCCGGCTCGTCCTCTTTGGTCCCGGCGGCCAGTATGAACGGTAGCATATTGCCCTCTACGGCTTGATAGATCGCGCCCTGAATGTCGTAGCCCCACGCCTCCACGAACGGGAGCTTGCATCGCTCCTCGTCACTCCAGACGTCGGCCATGTCCTTCATGGCCTTTTGGTCCACAATGGCGCCATCACAGAACCCAAGGGCTGCCGCAGCGCGAGGAAACTCACGGGCAATGGTTTTGCAGGTATCTCCATCCAGAAGGCTGTCAATCTTGATCTTGAAGGGGATGCCGACAATGGTCCCGGTCTTGATTACCTGCTTGCGCCCGGACATCAAAAGCGAGTAGAGCCGGTCCGATTCCATCCGGTCAATAATTTCCTGCGCATGGATATAGTCCGCTTTCAAAAACCCATCCCGCTTGAACAGCTCTGGGTGCTTGGCCTTAAACACAGAAAGTGTCCCCTCAAAATATGCGTCCACATAGGACCCGACCAACAGAGCGGTGGTTGAGGGCTGAACATACTCGCCTCTGATCTCCGCCAGCGCCGCAGCCTCACATTTTTGGAATGCCTTAAACTGAGACGCCCCCATGTATGCCATCTGCATTTCAGCAGAGAAGTAGTTTTCAGACGTCAGCTCCATCATCACAGCACCTCCCCGGTATCGGGATCAGTTGCAGGAATCTGCTGATCATCCGCCGGCGGCGTTTCCTCTTGGGTGGCAGCCTTGCGCTTGGCAGCGCAATCCGCGCACAGGGGAACGCCGTAGTGCTTGGTGGTGTAGCCTGCCAACCACCGGGCATCCTTGCCCACGGAAGGGGTGATTTCCTGTCCGCAATCTGTGCACGGCGGTACTGGCTCCTGTTGCTGTACGCGGGGCTTATAAGGCCGGATACGAATGCCATCGGTCATACCACCATCCTGTGGATCTCGTACTTTGTGGTCAATATAAAGCTGGACCTGCTTGCCGGTCAGCGTGGCAGCCTTCGCGTCACCGTAGAGCTTACGGAGCGTTTTACGATTGGTGGAGTTGACAATCAGAGGGCGAACCTGTTGAATTCCGGGAACACGTTCCTCCGAGAAGGAAAGGACATCTTTATTCTCCTTACCTCGCTGAAGGGTAACCATGCCGTTCCAGAGTCCGGCAATGGTCAGAATAGGTTCGATATCATCGTCGATATCTTCGGCACCGAGATATTCAGAATCTCTTTGCTGGCCGAGGCGCTCATCTCCAGTCAGCTGGTGAAGTTTATCTTTCGTCATCATGGAGGTTTCCCTTTCCGGTAGCGGTGTCAATGGCGCCCTTCACAGTGGCCAAAATGATCTGGAATTCTGCATAGGACACGCAAACATCGCTTTTTGTCAGCAGATCAGTAATTTTCTGCGCCGTCTTCATCAGCGAAGCAAGCCGATACGGCGGGATGTAGTAGCCAAGGCGGCCAGTAATTTCTTCCGCCTCGCGCTTGATATTCTCAGAAGGTGTCATAGCTCTGTCACCTTCAGCTCGTCATCGTTGGTTGTCCTGGTAGCGATAAATTGCAGCCCCTTGGCCTTACATTTGGCGTACAGGGCCTCCCGACTCTTATCGTTCAGACGCTCGGCACCATCAATAAGGATGATTTGCAAATTCTTAGGATTGCTGATCGCCACGTCGACGCATAGATCCAGCTTTTCACCGTCTGAAAGATTGCTCAGCGGAAGGCCATGCACCAGGGGAACACCGTTCTGGACCGTCAGGCCCTCCACCGGAATCTTTGCTTCTGCCAACACCTGACCGGGCAGAGTCCGCGCCAGTTCAATTTTGCTGGTCAGCGCCTCACTCTTGGCGGTTAGATCGTCCACTTCCTGCTGCATCCGGATCATGCGGTAATACTCGTTCAGATGCTTTTTCATGTCCTCGGCGGTCTTGATCTCGGCCTGAAGGGCGTCGGTCGGAGCAACCTCCCGGTCGGCGTAGTCGTTGGCAATACCGGTATCCGCATCCAATTTGGCTTTTGCCGTCTCAAAATCAGCCTTTGCCAGTCTGATCTTGTCCTCCAACTTGGAGTCCAGACCGAAAATCTTGTCCTCGGCGGCCCTGATTTCAGCCTTCAGGCGCTCAATGGTCTTTTCCAGACCTGTTCGCTCCGCGCTGATCTCCTGCTGCGCGTTTCCAATTGCGATATCCCGATCCGCCTGGATGCCGCGGAGTTTGTTCTGGTAGCCGTCCCGGAACAGCTGGGCCCGCTGAATTTTACCGTTTTCCTGCTGGATTTTGGACAGTTCTGCATATTTGACGCCGGTGTCGTATGCCTCCCATTTTTCAGCGTCGAAATGCTCCGGAATAGAGGCGGCGATATCCTCCACCGACTTGCGCTTAAATAAAGCCTCAGAGTTGATCTGCTGGCGAGTCTGGTAGTACACGCCGTTTTTTGCCTGAATCTGGTCCAGGACGGAAAGAATGTTTTGGTGATAATCCACGCCTTTCGGAATCTCGCCGAACCAGCCCTGAATGGTGGACATATCCCACTGATAGTCAATCAGATCCAGAATGATCCGGTTCTGCTCGGCAATGGGCTTGGAGATAAATTCGACCGGGTTGAGCTGGAGCGGCGTGATGATATCGTCCAAGAAGGTTTGCGGCCGCGGGACGTTCAAACCATTTTCTTTCAGGCCCAGCTGGGACGCATCCGCCTCTGCCTTGCGCTTCCGGTCAATCCGCAGTCCGGTGTCGGTCTCGATGATGATCTCCGCCTCGTCAGCGCCCTGCTTGACGATATAGTCACGGTCAGACCGGTTGGTCAGGGCGTAACGAACCGCATCCAGCACAGACGTTTTGCCGACTCCATTGCCTCCGGTCAGCTCCACGCTGTTGGCCCCAAGCTGGGTTTCATGAACACCGAATGCAGCCCGGATTTTTATTAAAGATGCCTTCACTTGACATTTCCTTTCTGATAGCCGTATAATGACGGCAGAATAGCTAGCTGAATGTTTTCGGCTGCCCCGGACAGGTGTGCGAGACCTGTCCGGGGCCTTTCCTTTTTACAGGGCAATGATGACAGAACCCTCGGTAACTTCTTGGGTAAGCTTGTCCTCCAGAAATGCCTTGACGGTTTCCCTGGCCATCAGCTTCCACATGCCGCCGTCAGCCTCGATGAAGGCGATCCGGCGTTCATTGACTCGGATCAGGAACGGGCTTTCGGGTTGCGCCACCTCCTGGAACGTACGATACGGGCGCAGGCTGACGATAGGCTTGATGGACTCGTTGCTCTGCAGGGCGACACCCTTCTGGGTGACAATGCTGGTGGCGATGCCGTTATCGTTCAGCGTAACCTTGGCACCGGTGGTAATCTCAGAGAGCAGCTTCTGCAGGTATGCGATGTCAATCGTCTCTTGGAATCTGGTACGCATGGCGATCTGCGCTTCCTCGAATCCCAGTTCCTGCTTGGACTCCCAGCCGGGAACGTCCGTGGCGGCGGCCTCGTAGTAGACCTGACGGAAGCAGCGGGCGCCGGCATCATACTGGCCAAAGCAACGCACCGTCATGTGGTTCGGGATGGTGATGTACAAAGGCGTGTCGGCTTCGGACGCCTCAGTCCTGACCAGCTTCACCAGCGCGTCCAGGCTGGTCAGAGGCAGGGTATCAGGATGGAAGATGGTGGGTAGGATTTCTCCCACGTCGCCGTCAGAGGTGACAACGAAGGTAGAATTGCCGATGGTCTGGATTAAGGGCTGCGTGGTCTTCTGGATGTGCTCAATAAATTCTTTTAGCATGAGTAAACTGTCCTCCTTAAGCAAATTTTACGAGTTTTAGAACCGGGGGTGCTTCCTGCTCACCTCCGTCGATGGCGGTCTGGCCCGGGATTTGCGGAGCCGCTTCGATAATCGTCTCTCCGTCGGCTACATACAGCATTGTGGTGACGGGATTGGTAGCGGCCAGGGTGGACTTTGCGACGCAGTTGACAACAATGTTCTGCCGGTTGTCATCCGATTTGAGATCCAGGGTGATCGTGATTTTTCGCTTGGCTGTGGCACTGGTGTTGGCGTCCAAGATGTTGTCGATTACGCGTGTCATTTCGTAATCGGCGCGCTCCTGAATGGCCCCGTGGCACATCTGCAGGATAGAAGTTCTTCTTTCGTCATTCATGGGTGTTAGCTCCTTTCTTTACAGTTTTATGGGGTTCTGACCCCCTGCCGGATGCCGTCACCCTGAGAAAGTGGCGGGAACCCGACGTTAAAGAGGGTACGGGTGGAGTGAACACCCGGCAGGAGGTCAGAGCATGGAATTGGCATTTTTCTTGTCAAATTTCATGAAGAGTTGTAGATTAATATCAAAAGGAAGTGTTTTTATGAAAAACAAAAAGTATAGAGTTTTAAAGGCTGTAAAAAGTGCCTCCATGAAAAAGGGAAATTTGAATGAGCTAGTTTCAGTAAAAGAAGCTCAGGAATTTTACCCTTGTGTTGATGGGACTTTTTTAAACGATCTTTACAACGAAAAAATGCTTGAAGGCTCTGCGATTCATACCGAAGTTGGTATTGAAACGGGATACAGAATTGTTCCAAACGGAGAAGACTATATAATTGATTCTGATAACACTTCGAAAATTAAGGCATTTTCCATCATCGGAGCGATTGCAGCTGCAGGCGCGTTAATTGTTGGCATTATGCAGTTGCTAGGATAATCGCTGCTTGCACCGGCAGAATGGGCAGAGATAAAGTCGGGGATCATCGCGCAGCCGGGAGACATTCCAGCGCCGGTAACAGCGGGTGCAAATGAGGTAACGAGGGGTCATCAGCACGGCCCTCCTTCCGCTCCATGTAAGGCACCAGCCGGGAGAGTCCACGTTTCTGTATATACATCCTCAATGGAAAATTCTCCGGTTTTAAGCTGCTGCAAAGCCTTTGGGTTGCCGTGGCAGACGCAGCTTTCCGCATCTCCGACATACTCTGCAAGGGCCTTCTTGTTGTCTAGGGTAAAGCCTAGCCGCCTTTCGTCTTCCTCCACTTCCGCAAACCGCTCGGGGAATAATTCACGTATGCCGGCCCAGTGCTTGGGTAGCCCAAAAATACACATGGCACATGAGCACCTATTCCATCCGGCAGCATAGCAGGGATGCGGAACAATGTGATGTTCTTGGATTTTGTCCCAGATTTGTTGCTCGTCCCAATCAATGACATTGCGCCATTGGTGAACCAGGCGGTGGGCCTTGGTCATGGCATTTTTCCGGTGAATCTCCATTTCGTTGTATTTGGCCCGGCCTGTGCTCTCTTGTCGACGCTCACCGGAAACCACCAAAATTTTTGCGTCTTTGGTTAGATTCTCAATATTACATATCAAGGAATCTGACACTGTGATTTTCAAAATCGAACTGCACCAGCGTGTGGCCAAGCTTCCAGACTTGGCCGGGAATTTCATGCGGCGACCCATGCTCTCCAGTTCTTCCAGTTCCACGCCGTCCAAAATCTTCCCCCGCAGCTCTTTGGAGCGGCGTTGTTTATCCGACTGGCGGCATTCCAGCTCCTCTCCCGTGGCCGGGTCTATGTAGCGGATTGGCCAGCTTGCCCCAACGCGGTATACCTCACCCCAAAATCCGTTTACCCGCCATGATACCCGCAAGGTCAGCTCCAGATACTCGGCCACGGCCCGGACATATGCCTGCGTCACGGGCCAGTCCATTTTCCTAGTTGGGTGTCCGCCGTCTATGTCGTGGTGCCAAAGTTCAATTCTTTCTTTTGGGACCCCTCTGTCCAACAGGTCCAGTACAGCGGCTAGACTGTCCTTGCCGCCAGAGAAAAGGACGATAATTTTGTCGTATTCCTCCAATGGCAACAGATGCTCTAAATAGATCGACTTTTCAAACGGGGTTTCGTTTTTACCGGGGATGTTGGGATAAATACAGGTACTCAATTTGTCTCCACCTCCGGCTCCACCCACCAGACCGTCAAGCTCTGCCGCCCACACTGCATGGCGTAGTCATAATCCGGGGTGTAAATGTCAACGGCATTACCGGTCACGCCGGTATCCGTGGCCCACAGCTGCTCAATAGTCCCGTCCGCGTACTGGATAAACACGTCCGAGTACAGCGGAATTACATCCGGGTCAACGGCGCAGGTCAGGTGCTCCACCACCGGAAGACCTGAATATGTAATGCCATAGGCCGGGTCTCCGGACTGCTTGCCGCAGGTGTCCGAGGTGTACCAGGTGACCGTGCAGTCCTGGATTACGTTGGCCTTTGCCAGCAGCGCGGCTTGAATATTCGCGTTTTCATCTAGTTCCGGTATGTCGGGCGCTTCCCAGCACTGCGCGGGCCCGACCGGCTCAGCCAGCTTGTCCGTGATAACGGATGGTTCTGCCGATTTCGCCGGGGTAGTTAATGCGGCCACCGCAATAAGCCATGCAAGAGCCGTTAGGACGAGCCGCGCAATGATGCGCTTCATTTTTCGGGTCACTTTTTGTTCCTTTCTAATTTCCTCCCGGACGGTTATCCCATCCGGGAGGGCGAACACCACCAAAACTTTTAGTCCCGGATGATTATGTTGCCGTGCCTGAAGCCTTCAAAGCTTCTTTGGCGCACTTACGGCAAACATGAACGCCATGTATGTCTTTAACTCCGATCAAACTTCCACAGAACACACATCCGGGCTGATACTTTCGGCAGACGATCCGCCTTCCTTCTGTAAACACTTCCAGGGAATCTCCAGCTTGAATCTCAATAGCAGGCCAGAAGCCCTTGGGAATTACAATTCGCCCGTGCAGGTCAAGTTCTTTTACAATACAAGTTGTCTTCTTTCTCAAAATCACCAATTCCTTTTTGTTTATTTTGCTGCATATTTGGCAGTGCCCGTATCTATATATTGCCAAATTTTGTAATATTATGGAATATAAACAATTAAGTTGGTGATTGAAAAAGCCAATTTTACTGCTACCTACCCTGCAAAAAACGATCAAACGCCTCCCGGGGTATGATGTACACATAGCGGCCGCTCTTCTGTCGATAGGCAACCCCGAAAGGGAGCTCTCCGGTCCGAAGCCCGTGCTCAATCGTCCTGGTCGCCCTGCCGAGAATCCTCGAGGCCTCTTTTGGGGTGATGACTTCTTTTGCCTGATTCATGCGTCCTCCTTTCCGTCCAGTTCCAGAATCTCATTGATAGCCGCCACGATGGACGGGGTGCTGAGCGTTCCGACCATGATTTTGTAAAGATAGGAATCGTCGAAGTACAGCCCCGTTTTTTCCTTAACCTGCTCGATAAGCCACGCCTGAGGACGCTCAATGTCGATGAGACGTTTCTTGATTTCCTTACCGAATACTGTAATTTGTGCCATTTGCAGACTTCACCTCCATATAATGCGATTGACTTTTACGGAATCCTGTAATATACTCAAGTTACCAGCAATCAAATATTACAGCCTGCCGTAATTCATGCCCTAACTATATTACAAGCAACAGTAAAAATCAAGGGTATTTTACGGTATACTGTAATTTTGTCTAAATCGACAAAATGGCGGTGTATTTATGAATGATTTGTATAGCCACATTGAGCAGCTCGGGAAAGAGTGCGGATATAAAAACATGACCGTACTGTGTAAATCCGCTGGCGTTCCGCGCTCTACAATGAGCGAATTAAATAACGGGCGAAGTTTTGATCTATCGAAGCCAAACGCTCAAAAATTTGCAATGTTACTTGGCGTATCTTTGGATGATATTTACGACATTTACGGTGAGCAAAAAGAAAAGGCCCCCATCGATGTTGTCGATGAGGACCTAAGAGATTATTTGGATGAATTGCGCAACCGCCCCGAAATGCGGATGTTGTTTTCAACAACCAAGACTGCCACAAAGGCGCAGATCAAAACTAATGGAACATAAACAACCTTCTTTGTTTCGAAAAACTCTTCCTCAAAGTAGTCACTGATGCTATTGATAACTGTTTTATTTT
>Ga0183099_1000477_pt1 | contig 29340 bp, 26 predicted proteins | sample Biomet1_FD_127788 | JGI IMG/M metagenome (GOLD analysis project Ga0183099, IMG submission 127788) | Microbial communities from bioreactor (seeded with anoxic lake sediment) at LBNL, California, USA - Biofuel metagenome 1 | ecosystem: Engineered > Bioreactor > Anaerobic > Unclassified ...
GATAGAGAATTTTATAAAATTATAAACTCACGGACTACGCGTCCGTACCTCGCCTAAGCGTGGGACGCTTAACCCCTTAACTTATGAAACTGCTTTACAATTAACAAAACTAAAAAAGTTTGTAGTAATAAATGAATACTAATCAAAATAGATAAAATATTGTTATTAATATTGCCAGTGTTTAAAGCTTTATCTGTGATATCTTAAAAAGTTTTTTTAACATTGATAAAGCGAGTTTTGCATTATGTGAGGGTGTCCAGCAACCTTTGCTGGTCGGGTTTGGGCAGACAGCCAAGGTCTTAAACAATATTACAAAGTAGAATTGTAGGAGGGTAGAATGAAAAAATATATAGAGAAACTTATAAATAGAGAAGATTTGACAGAAGAAGAGATGGTAGAAGCTATGGACAGCATAATGGAAGGGAAAGTAAGCGAAATAGAGCTTTCAAGCTTCCTTACAAGCCTTAAAATGAAAGGCGAAACTATAGATGAAATAACAGGTGGAGCCCGTGTTATGAGAGCTAAGGCTAGTCCAATAACAACAGCTCACAATTATACAGTAGATACTTGTGGTACAGGGGGAGACGGACTACATACTTATAATATTTCTACTACAGTAGCATTTATTTTGGCAGCAGCAGAAGTTCCTGTTGTAAAACATGGAAATCGTTCAGTATCAAGTAAAAGTGGTTCGGCAGATGTACTAGAAGCCCTTGGAGTAAATATAGGACTAAGCCCTAAAGAAGTACAGGAATGTGTTGATAAAGTGGGAATAGGATTCTTGTTTGCACCAACATTTCATGGAGCTATGAAATATGCTGGGCCAGTAAGAAAAACTTTAGGATTCAGAACAATATTCAATATGCTTGGCCCATTGACAAATCCAGCAGGGGCAAAGGGTCAAGTAGTAGGAGTTTATAATGAAAGTTTAACTGAAACTTTTGCCAATGTTCTAAAAAATCTTGGGACAGAAAGAGCTTTGGTTGTACACGGATTAGATGGGTTAGATGAAATCTCTATCTCTACAAAAACAAAAATCAGCGAATTAAAAGATGGAGAGATAAAAACTTATTTTATTGAACCAGAAGAATTTGGAATGAAAAAGTACGGAATAAATGAGATAAAAGGTGGAGAAGCTAAAGAAAATGCAGAAATATTGAAAGATTTACTGCAAGATAAACTTCAAGGAGCTAAAAAAGAGATATTGCTTCTTAATGCAGGAGCAGCCCTTTATGTGGGGAAAAAGGCTGAGAGCTTGGTAGAAGGAATAAAACTGGCAGACGAACTTATAAAAAATGGAAGCGCATATAAAAAGTTAGAGGAATTAATTCAGTATACAAAGGATGTGGCAAAGTGATTCTTGATAAAATAGTTGCTCAGAAAAAAATTGATTTAGTTGAATTTAAGAAAAATAATAGTTTGGAAGAATTAAAGGCAAAAGCAAAACTTATGCCAAAGAGAGCTTCTTTTAAGGAAGCCTTGGAAAAAGAAGGTTTATCAATTATCGGAGAGTTAAAAAAAGCTTCTCCTTCAAAGGGTATAATTGTAAGTGATTTTAAACCTATGGAACTTCTTAAAGAGTATGAAAAAATTGTAAATGCTGTGTCAGTTCTTACAGAGGAGAAATTTTTCTTAGGAAGTCCTGAATATTTAAAGGAAGCTTCGCAAAACTCAGATTTACCGTTACTTCGCAAAGACTTTATAATTGATGAAATTCAGATTTATGAAGCAAAAATTTTAGGAGCTTCTGCAATATTATTAATCTGTGCTATACTTACTATAGATGAGATAAAAAACTTTTCGGCTATAGCAAAATCATTGGATTTAGATGTTTTACTTGAAACTCACGACGAAAAAGAGATGAAAATGGCAATAGAAAGCGATGCTGATATTATAGGGATTAACAACAGAAACTTGAGTACCTTTGAATTGACAATAGATACAACATTGAATCTACTGCCTATGATACCTGAAGGAAAAGTGATAGTATCAGAAAGTGGTTTTCACACAGCAGAGGATATTGCCAAATTAAAAGGAACTAGAGTAAATGCCATTTTGGTCGGAGAGAGTTTTATGAGAACAGACAATATCGAGAAAAAAGCCCAAGAGTTTAGAAATAATTTTATGGGGGTATAAATGAAAGTAAAGATTTGTGGAATAAGAAGAGCAGAGGATATTGAGATAGTTAATAAATATTTGCCTGATTTTATAGGATTTATTTTTGTACCTGCAAGTAAAAGATATGTTGAACCTAAAATTGTGGCAGAGCTAAAAAAAAACTTAGACCCAAGAATCAAGACAGTAGGAGTTTTTGTTAACGAAAGTATAGAAAAAATTAGAGAGATAAAAAAAGTCTGTTCTTTAGATGTTATTCAGCTTCACGGAGAAGAAACACCGCAATTTTGTGAGGAACTAGGTGGAAGAATTTGGAAAGCCATAAGAGTAAAAGATGAGGATTGCGTGGAAATCCTTGATACTTACTGCTGAATATACAGAGCTTTTACTTTTGGACACTTATGTTGATGGGACTCATGGTGGAACTGGCCAAGCCTTTGATTGGGATTTAATAGAATTTTTCTCGGCAGATTATAATATAGGACTTGCTGGAGGAATAACTAGAGAAAATGTATTGAAGGCAAAGAAAAAAGTGGAACCTGAGCTTATAGATGTAGCTAGCGGTTCAGAAACAAATGGAATAAAAGACGAAGAAAAAATTAAAGATATTATACAAATTATCAGGGGGAAAAAACATGAGTAAATTTGGAAAATATGGTGGACAATATGTTGCAGAAACGCTAATGCAACCACTGGCTGAACTGGAAGCAGCATTTAATAAATATAAGGATGACAAAGAGTTTATAGATGAATACATGTATTATCTAAAAAATTATGTAGGAAGAGAAACGCCTCTTTATTTTGCAGAAAAACTGACTGCTAAATGTGGAGGAGCTAAAATTTATCTTAAAAGAGAAGACCTTAACCATACAGGAGCTCATAAGATAAACAACGTTATTGGTCAAATTCTTCTTGCAAAAAGAATGGGAAAAAAGAAAGTAATTGCTGAAACAGGAGCAGGGCAACATGGAGTGGCTACAGCAACAGGAGCAGCCTTATTTGGTTTGGAATGTGAAGTATTTATGGGTGAAGAAGATATTGAAAGACAAAAACAAAATGTTTTTAGAATGGAGCTTCTTGGAGCAAAGGTAACAGCTGTAACTTCAGGAACTGCAACGCTTAAAGACGCTACAAATGAAGCAATTAGACAATGGGTAGCTAGAGTAGAAGATACATTCTATATTATAGGTTCAGTAGTTGGGCCACATCCATACCCAACAATAGTAAGAGATTTTCAAAAGATAATAGGAGAAGAAACGAAAAAACAACTTCAAGAGGTAGAAGGAAAACTTCCTGACGCAGTAGTAGCCTGTGTTGGTGGAGGTTCTAACTCAATGGGAATGTTCTATGATTTTATAAAGGATGAATCGGTAAAAATATATGGGGTAGAAGCAGCAGGTTATGGAATAAAAACAGGTAAACATGCAGCAGCTTTCCAAGGTAGTGAAGGAGTTATTCATGGAATGAAAACTTATTTGCTTCAAGATAAAGACGGAAATATAACTCCTGCTCATTCAATTTCAGCAGGGCTTGATTATCCAGGAGTTGGGCCAGAACATGCGTATCTTCACTCAATAGACAGAGTAAAGTATGTTTCAATAACTGATAGTGAAGCTTTAGAAGCTTTCAAAACATTAACGCTTGAAGAAGGTATAATTCCAGCACTTGAAAGTTCTCATGCCATAGCCTATACAATGAAGCTAGCTCCAACAATGAAGGCAGATGAGATAATAGTAGTAAGTCTTTCAGGTAGAGGAGACAAAGATATACATACTGTACAAGCACATTTAGGAGGGCTTCAACATGAGTAGAATTGGGAAAAAATTTGAGAAATTAGGTGGAAAAACAGCATTTATAGGATATATCACAGCAGGAGACCCTAGCATAGAAACAACTAAAGATTTAGTTTTGGCTATGGAAAAAGGTGGATGTGACATAGTAGAACTTGGAGTTCCTTACTCTGACCCTGTAGCAGATGGGCCAGTGATTCAAGCAGCAGCTCAAAGAGCTCTTGATAATGGGGTTACTGTAGAAAAAATATTTGAAGTGGTAGAAGATATTAGAAAAGAAAGTCAAATTCCATTGGTATTCTTAGTTTATTATAATACTATTTATGCTAATGGATTAGAAAAATTTGTAAATAAATGTGCCGAAACTGGGGTAGATGGATTAATAATTCCTGATTTACCTCTGGAAGAAAGAGAAGAGATTTTACCATTTATGAAGGCAAAAGAAATAGATTTGATACCTTTAGTTGCTCCAAATTCAGGAGATAGAGTAGAAAAAATCATTGAAAATGGTGGAGGTTTTGTATACTGCATATCGTCTTTTGGAGTAACAGGAACAAGAACAGAATTTGACAATACTATTGGATCATACTTAAAGGAAGTAAAAAAAGTTTCAGAACTACCTCTTGCTATAGGCTTTGGAATTTCTACAAGAGAAGATGTAAAAACTTTTGAAACACTTGCTAACGGAGTAATTGTCGGTTCTGCCCTTGTAAAAGTGGTAGCAGAAACTAATGGTGACACTAAAGCTCTTGAAGATAAAGTTAGAGAATTAAGCGGAAATTAAAATAATTATTTTGGGATTGGTTGATTGAGCCAATCCTTTCTTATTTTTATTGGATTTATGTGTTATTATAAAGAATAGAATAAAAAAGTAAAATAGGAGGATGTATGAGTTTTGATTTAAGAGCGAAAAATTGGGATACAGAAGATAGAGTGACTAGAGCAAAGGAAATAAGCGAAGAAATTATTAGGGGACTAAATTTGCCTAAAGAAATTTCTGTTATGGAATTTGGTTGTGGAACAGGACTTGTATCTTTTAATTATAAAGATATTTTTGATAAAATTACTCTTATCGATTCTTCTCAAGGAATGATTGATGAAGTAAATCAAAAGATTAAAAGTGAAGATATAAAAAATATGGAATCTTTTTGTATGGATTTTACAAAGGGAGAAAGACCAGACGAAAAATTTGATTTTATATACAATTCAATGGTTCTACATCATATTTCAGATACAAAAGCGATTTTTTTTGATTTTTACAAAAGATTAAATAAAAATGGACTTTTATCTATTGTTGATTTGGACACTGAAGATGGAAATTTTCATCCTAAAGACCATAATTTTGATGGACACAAAGGATTTAATCAAGAGGAACTAACAGATATGCTTATTGATATAGGATTTGAAATTATTGAAAGTAAAAGTTTTTATTCTATAGAAAAACTTGTAAATGGAGAAAAAAAGAACTATTCATTATTTACAATAAAAGCTCAGAAATATAAGAAATAAAAACAGCCGAAAATAAAATTTTCGGCTGTTTTTATATAAATTATTTTTTACTAAAATGTGGAGAGTCTCCCCAGGCACCATAAGCAATCTCTTCTCCAATAGAATTGATTCTACCTTCTAGACAGCCCTTACATTTATCTGCATTATCGTCAATACAGGGTTTATCATTATAAAGCTGATATTTAGCTCTGTGTTCATCTTTTGTAGTAATAGGCATTAATATATTAGCTCCAGCTTTCAGGCCTTTTTCTCTACCTAATGGGTCAAGTCCTTGTAAAGCAGTAGTTGCCGCAATATTAACATCTTTTAAATAAAGTCTAGTTAGAGCAATCATCTTAAGCCCTAGTTCAACTCTTTTTTGTTTGCTAGGAATATTTAGTTCTTGTTGTCCCATAGGAGTATCATTATGAGGAATGTACGGTCCCATTCCAATCATATCAATATCATTTTCTTTATAAAAAAGTATGTCATTTACCAAGTCTTCTTCTGTCTGATTTGGAAGTCCAATCATTACTCCAGTTCCCACTTGATAACCAATTTTTTTAAGAAGTTTAAGACAATTAACTCTTGTTTCAAAATCATGTAGTTCATCATTTGGATGAATACTTTTATAGATTCTGTCAGTGGAACTTTCAATTCTAAGTAAATATCTATGGGCTCCAGCATCAAACCATCTTTGATATGTTTCTTCTGTTTGTTCCCCTAGGGATATGGTAATTCCAATGTCACCTATTTTTTTGATTTCTCTGATAATATCTTCTACAAAATCAATATATTGAGGGTCACGTCTTTCTCCAGATTGAAGAGCAACTGAACCATAACCGTTTGCATAAATCCAACGAACACTACTCATAATCTCTTCTTTGGACATATGGTATCTTTCTACATCAATATTATCTTTTCTAATTCCACAATAATAGCAATTTTTAACACAATAATTTCCAAATTCAATAAGCCCTCTGTAGAAAACTCTTTGCCCAATCTCTCTTTTTTTTACTTCGTAAGCCTTATTGAATATGGCCTCCAATTCTTTAGGCTCTTCTACCTTCATCAAATAAATTAAATCATCCTTTGTCAGATTATCTTTTTCCAAAATTTCAAATGTTTTCATCGTATCCTCCAAATTATTATTAATCAGATTATAATATATTCTACTTCCTATGTAAAGAATTATTAAATCAAAACAAAAGCTGAAGAACTATCTTCAGCTTTTGCTCTGATTTATGGGCCAAGTCTTTTTTTATTCCAAGTGTTTTTATTTTTTTCATATAAAAATCTATGATGAAGTCTGTTGGGACCTCCTTGCCAAAATTCAATGGAAGTGGGAGTTATTTCGTACGCTCCCCAGTGGTCTGGACGGGGAACAGATGAATCTTTAAATTTTTCTTGATAAAATTTAAGATTATTCTCAAGTTCTTCCTTAGTTATTTTTTCACTTTGGGGAGAAGTCCAAGCAGCTATTTGACTCTCTTTAGAACGCATTTTAAAATATTCGTCAGAGATTGATATTGCAGATTTTATTGCAGTACCTTCTACCCTAACCTGTCTTTGCAGCTCTTCCCAAAAAAAAGTTAGACAGACATTAGGGTTAGCCTCTATTTCTTTTCCCTTGTTGCTATTATAATTTGTAAAAAACAAGAATTTTCCATTAATTACTTGCTTTAATAAAACAATTCTAGTTTTGGGTTTGTTATCAAATACGGTGGACAGGGCCATAGCATTAGGCTCTTTGAGCTCGTTATCTACAGCTTCTTCTAGCCAGTTCTTAAACAAATCCAAGGGGTTATCTAGCAAAACAGATTCATCAAGAACAGTTCTGTTGTAATCTCTTCTTAAATCTCTGATATCTATATCAATACTCATGTAAATCACCTCTTAATGTATATTTGATAGAGTTTGGAATTTCCTCTAAAAAAATAAAAGAGAATATTTAATTCTCTTTAAAAAATGTTAAATAACAGTTTCAATTTTATTTAGAATTTCATTAACACTTTTTGCTCCAATAGTAACTTCACTATTATTATAAATTACAGTAGGAACGCTTTTAACTCCATAAGTTTCAGCCAATTCAGGGAAAAGAGCTATATCAATCATTTCAGCAGAGATATTTTCATTTTTAATAGCCATCATTTGAGTAGCAACTACAACATCTGGGCAATGGTGACAAGCCAAAGTAACAAATACTTTTAAATTTACATCTTTATTTATAGAATTTAGTCTTTCTAAAGTAGCAGTATCGAACTCTTTACCAACTCCAGCAGTATTTAATATTGTGATTACAAATGAATTTATTTCATGTCCACCAGGGATTCCATGAAATTTTCCTTTAGTTTGAATACCATTACTATCAACAAAAGCAAGAGCTGGAAGTTTTTCTACTCCAAATTCTAAGGCTTTTTCTTTATTTGAATCGTAATCAATATTTTCTATTATAATTTTATCTGATACAGCTTTAAATTCATCTAAAAAACTTTGAAGTTCTTTTGATTTATCATTTGATTCAGAAACAAAATTAACTATCTTAATCTCTTTATCGATTCTTTTAAATACCTCTTTTAATTGGTTTACCATATTTTCATCTAACAATGCCATAATAATTTCCTCCCTTAGTTATCTTTTTTAATACTTTACAAACTGCAAAATATTTTTGCAGTTCTTAAAATATTAAATTAATATTTTCACAGTTAGTTTTAAAATAAAAGCGCCAAAGGCACTTTTATTTATTAAATTTTACCTACTAAATCTAAACCAGGTTTTAAAGTTGCATCTCCAGGTTTCCAGTTAGCTGGGCAAACTTCCCCACCATGTTCAGCTACAAATTGAGCTGCTTTTACTTTTCTTACTAATTCTTCGGCATTTCTTCCGATTGAACCATCAGTTACTTCAAGAACTTTTACTTCTCCTTCAGGATTTAATACGAAAGTTCCTCTATTAGCAAGTCCAGCTTCTTCAATTAATACTCCAAATTGTTTTGATAATTGCCAGTTAGGGTCTCCAACTAATGGATATTCCACTTTTTTAATTGTTTCAGAAGCATCATGCCATGCTTTATGAACAAAATGTGTATCTGTTGATACTCCGTATACTTCTACCCCAAGTCCTTTTAATTCAGCGTATTTATCTTGTAAATCTCCTAATTCAGTTGGGCAAACAAATGTGAAGTCTGCTGGATAAAAGAAAAATATTGACCATTTTCCTAAAACATCAGCTTCAGTAATAGTTTTGAATGCTCCTCCTTGATAAGTTTCTGCTTTAAATGCTTCTAATTTTTTTCCTATAAATGCCATATTTAATCATCCTCTCTTTATTTATATTTATTTTAAGTTTGTAATCGTTACAAAATTAATATACATCAAATTTAAGGAAGTGTCAACAGTTTTTTAATTATTTTTAAAAATTTATTTTGGAAAAAAAAATACCCAAGGCATTAAGCATTAGGTATTTTCTCTATATAAAACGAATTTCCTTCTATTTTTTTAGCATGTTTTTTAGCAATTGAGAGAGCATCATTTATTTCTAAGTACGAGGTATATTTATGGGTTGATAAATCAATTCCAGCAATGCTTAAACTGATAAAAGGGAAGTTTTGCAAGTTACCATTTCTATCATGGGACTGAATGTAACCTAGCTCATAGTCTTCTTGACTATAAAAAGATTTAATACTTTTCTCGAAATCTGAGATAACTAAACTAGTATATTCATTAATTCTGTCAGAAGGAATTAAAATAACAAAGTCATCTCCACCAATGTGGCCTAAAAAGAAAGAGTCTAACATTAATTCTTTGGCTATATATTCAAAAATATTTGCAGAATGTTTAATAATGTTGTCACCCATAGCAAAGCCATAGTTATCGTTGTAAGCTTTAAAATGATCTAAATCAGCGTAAAGTACACAATAATTTTCATAGTTGTCAAGAATATCTTCAATATGTTTTCGGATTGTATTATTTCCTGGTAATCCAGTTAATGCATTGGCATCTAAAGCCAAATTATAAAGTTTTTCAAGTTCAGTTTCATATTTTTTCTTTTTAGTGATGTCTACAAGGATAGCCACGAAGTTTATAATTTCATTATTTTCATTAAAAATTTCTGTAAATGTCAAGTCTGCCCATAAAATAGCACTATTTTTACTTAAATATCTTTTTTCCATACGTTTATTTAATGAAGTCCCAGTAAAGAGTTCTGCTAATGCTTTTTTTTGTGCCTCAATATCATCAGGATGAGTTAGAGTTGAAAAATTTACTCCTTTTAGTTCTTCTTCATTATCATATTCCAAAAATTTACAGTAGCTTTTATTACATTCAATAATATTTCCTGATAAATCAGTAATAGCTATAGGTACATTAGATTGCTCAAAAATACTTTGAAATTTATATTCTTTTTGAATAATTTCTTTATCTTTATCTTTGACTTCTTCTTCTAAGGTCTGGTTTTGCTTTACAGTTTCTTCATATTTTTCCATGAGATCATCAATTAGAAGCTTGTAACTTTCTTTTAAGACAAATATTTCTTGAATAAATATGTTAGCGGTATTTTTTAAACTATGAATTTCATCCACTTCCATATCATCTAGAGAAACCATAGGCATAACATCTTGAGAAGAGAGTTTTTTCAACTCATCAGAAAAATTTACAAGAGGCTTTACTAAGAATTTTTTACTAAAAATATAAACCATGATTACTAATGAAATAAAAATTATTAAGTTAGTAAAAAGGATTTTTACATATATATCTATTAATTTACCAATAATAATAGAGTTGCTAGAGGAAATAATAAGTGTTCCTAAAGGAATCTGATTATAATCAAGATTTTTTCTTATAACTATATCTCCAGAAGAACTTTTTAAATTTTCAAATTTCCAACTAAATTGTTTTTTATTGTTTGTGTCTATAAGAATTATTTGAGTAACTTCATTTTTATTAGAAATTTGTTCTAAAATGTGATTTAGTAAAAGTTTATCGTTAGAAAAGATAGCTTTATCAATTTCTTGAAGATTTGAATCTATAAAAGTATTCAATGTTTTTTTTACATTATTTTTTTCAGAATGATATTCAATAATTAGTTGCAAACTAGTAATCAAAACAAAAATTACTAAATAAGTAAGGAAAATTTTTTCAATAAGAAATTCAGAAAGATGATAAATTTTATGCTTGTCTTCATTTTTTGAGAAAATTTGTTTAATGTTTATTTTCATAATCATATACTCCAATGTATTCAAGTTATAACTCACTTGTTAATATTCTATAGTTTTTTTAGTAAAAACACAAGTTTTTTAATTCGAGAGGGTTTCTATATAAATTGAATTAAATTATACCTATAAATTAATCACGGACTACGCGTCCGCACCTCGCCAGCAACGGTTGCTGGACACCTTACAAAAAACACTTAACTTAAGATATACGGGGTTGAGCATCCGATGCTCAAGGGTTTTAGGGTAGAGCCCTAAGAAATAATGTTTTATTTACAAAACATTTTTCAACTTATATAAATAAAAAAAACAGTCATTAGACTGTTAATTACTATTTGGTGCCTAGGAAAGGATTCGAACCTTCGACCGTTCGGGTATGAACCGAATGCTCTAGCCAACTGAGCTACCTAGGCATAAATATGGTGCCGCTTCCCCGACTTGAACGGAGCACCTACTGATTACAAGTCAGTTGCTCTACCAGATGAGCTAAAGCGGCGATTAAGTGGTGGTTAGAGAAGGATTCGAACCTTCGAAGGCGGAGCCGGCAGATTTACAGTCTGCTCCCTTTGACCGCTCGGGAACCTAACCACATATTATTTGGTAGGGCGTAGGGGAATCGAACCCCTGTTGCCAGGATGAAAACCTGGAGTCCTAACCATTAAACGAACGCCCCAATGGTGCCGCTTCCCCGACTTGAACGGAGCACCTACTGATTACAAGTCAGTTGCTCTACCAGATGAGCTAAAGCGGCATATCTTTTTTCGTCAAGACAAGTATAATAATAACACATTTTATGCCTTATGTCAATGTTTTTCTATGTTTACATGCGAATTTTCCTTTATTTTTCTCAAATAAAAAGAAAAAGCTGTCAAAAGACAGCCTAAAAACTTTTAAAATCTTCTAATTTTTTTCTTCTACTTGGATGACGTAACTTTCTTAAAGCCTTAACTTCTATTTGTCTTATTCTTTCTCTTGTTACTTTAAAGATTTTTCCAACCTCTTCAAGAGTTCTTGGACATCCATCATCTAAACCATATCTAAATCTAAGTACTTTTTCTTCTCTTTCAGAAAGAGTTTTTAACACTTCGCTTAACTGTTCTTTTAATAGATTTCTATTAGCTTGTTCATATGGACTAAGAATTTTATCATCCATTACAAAATCTCCAAGTTCACTATCTTCTTCACTTCCCACAGGAGTTTCTAAAGATATTGGATCTTGATTCATTTCCATAATAGCTTTTATTTTTTCTACTTCCATATCCAATCTTTTTGCTAATACTTCTGGAGTAGGCTCTTTACCTGTTTCTTGTAGATAAATTCTACTTTCTTTTTTAATTTTATTAATAGTTTCTATCATATGCACAGGTATTCTTATTGTTCTACCTTGGTCAGCAATTGCTCTTGTTATCGCTTGTCTTATCCACCAAGTAGCATAAGTAGAAAATTTAAATCCTTTTTGATACTCAAATTTTTCTACAGCTTTCATAAGCCCCATGTTTCCTTCTTGAATAAGGTCAAGAAGCTTTAATCCACGGTTAGTATGCTTTTTAGCAATACTTACAACTAATCTAAGGTTAGCTTCTACCAGTTGTTGCTTAGCTAGTTCATCGCCTTCTGCTGCTCTTTTTGAAACTTCAAATTCTTGCTCATAAGAAAGTAGTGAAACTTGTCCTATCTCTCTTAAATACATTTTTATTGGTTCGTCAACTTCCATTCCTGAAGTCATTGAGAAAAACTTATCTGGCTCCAATTCCTCATCAGATACACTTTCAACAAATTCTGGATCAAATAAATCCTCTTCGTTTAAAGCTACTTCTTCATCTGAATCTCCATCCAAATCAAGTTTATCATCGTCATCATCTGCTGATGTTTCGAATACAACTCTTTCTTCAACAACTTTTATCCCTTGCTTTTCCATCTCTTCAATCATTTCAGAGATTTTATCTGCAGGGAAATTTTCAGGAAGCTCATTATTAATTTCGCTATAAGTGATAAAGCCCGTACTCATAGCTTTTTTAACAAGGTTTAATACTTGCTCATTTTTAATAAACTCTTTCATCTGCTTCCTCCTACACCAAATTTTTAAAATCTTTATATAAATTATTTACAAACTCGTTATTTTCTTTGTCATCTTCTAATTTTTTAAGAATCTGCTTCAGCTGAAAATATTGATTTAACTTCATACTTTCTTTATATTTCTTCATTTCTTCATTAATTTCTATCCTAAACCAACTTTTAATAAGCTCATACGAAAGTTTTTCTTTATTACTTTCGGACAAACTCATGTAGCTTGTAAGATATACCAAGACTAATCCTTTTTCCTCTTCATTCAAGGAATTATTTTGAATTAATTTTTTCGAGTAATTTACTTTATCTGTATTAATTTCTTCTTTAACCAAATTTATAATTTTTCTTACTATTGGACTTTCTATTTTTTTGTCCCAAAAAAAATCAACAAAATTAGAATATACTAAACTAAGCTTTAAACTTTGTGATTCAAGACTATTTATAATAGATTTTGTATCTTTTTTTTCTATAAAATAATTTTTATTTTCTACTTTCTTAAAAAATTTTGAACTTTCTTTTTTATTATTAGAAATCAACTCTTTTTCTAAAAAGCTTTTATCTATTTCTAGATTTTTAGCTAATTTTTCAAGATAAAGAGCTTTTTCAATATCTTTTTCCAAGATACTAAAAAAAGGTTTAAATGCTAATACAAAATTCTGTTTTCCCAATAAATCATTTAAATTATACTCTTTAGCATAAAATTCATAAAGAAAATCAAAAATTTCCTTTGATTCTTTTACTCTTTCCAAAAATTTTTCTTTTCCAAAACTATTAAGATACTCATCTGGATCTTTAGCATCATCAAATTCAATGACTCTTATATTGAATCCTTGTTCTTTTAATATAAGTCCTGTTCTCTCTGTTGCTTTACGACCTGCATCATCCATATCATAAGCAATTATAACATTAGAGCTGTAACGCTTTAGAAGCTCTCCCTGATCTGTGGTAAACGCTGTCCCTAATGACGCTATAGCTGTGTCAAAGCCAAAGCTATGGGCCTTTAGGACATCCATATATCCCTCCATAAGAATAGAATAATTTTTCTTTCTTATTAAGCTCCCACGTTCTTTAATCCCGTAAAGATTATGACCTTTATTAAATAAAATGGTATCAGAAGAATTTAGATATTTTGCAATATCCTTCCTATCCTCCATGGTTCTACCACCAAAAGCAATAGTTTTTGCTCCTATATTTGATATAGGGAACATTATTCTATCTCTAAAAGTGTCATAATATCCTTTATCACCTTTTTTTATAAGACCCACATTTAATAAGTCTTCTACCGAATATCCTTTATCTATAAAATGATTAAGCAGTTTATCCCAAGAATTTGGAGAATAACCTATATTGTTTTCTTTTATGAATTGTACACTTAATCCTCTTTTATTGAGATATTCAAAAGCATCTCGACCTTCATTATTAAATATCATCTCTGCAAAAAAGTCTCTTGCTTCTTCCATTAATCCATACAATTTTTCATATTCTTTTTCTTTTGCTTCATCAAAAGATTTTTCAAATTGTATATCTATATTATATTTCTTAGCCAGCTCTAAACAAGCCTCATTAAAGCTAATTTTATGATACTGTGAATAAAAAGATATTGTATTTCCTCCTGCACCACAGGAAAAACATTTTGCAATATTCTTTTGAGGACTTACAGTAAAAGATGGAGATGTGTCACTATGGAAAGGACATAGCCCTTTATAATTAGCTCCACTTCTTTTCAAAGAAACAACTTCTCCTACAACCTCTTCAATTTTAAGGCTGTTCAGTAGTTTCTCTACATCCTCATCTCTAATTCTCATCATTTACTCCAATATCAAAAATATAGTATAGACACCTATTCTAAATTATATTACATTTTCGGTAAATATTCAAGGAATAAACATAAACTATATAAAAAAAATATATAATCTTGGAAAGCTTAAAAATCAAAGATAAAAAAATAGAAGTTTCCTTCTATTTTTCATCTATTTTTTCCAAATATTGTTTTATTCCGTTACTAAGATATTCTTTACCGTTTTTATCGATAATTAACGCTTCTAACTCTTTGTGATTTTTTAGAAACTCTAAAATTTCTTCTGGTTTCATAGTAAATAATGAAGTAGAATATAAGTCACAATAAAAAGCATTATCTCCCAAAACTAAAACCATTGAATTGTATTCAGAAGGGTAACCTGTAGTTGCATCGATTATATGATGATATTTCTTACCTTGTATTTCTACAAAAGTTTGATAATCTCCTGAAACTCCCAATGCTTTTCCTGACAAATCAATTGTATAAAGTAATTTTCCTACTTCTTTAGGATTCTGTATCCCTATTTTAAAAGCTTTTCCATCAGGTTTTGAACCTATGGTCTCAATACTAGATATTGCAGTAATCATTGCATTTTTTATTTGTTTCAATTCAAGATATTCTTTTCCTTTATGAATTGCATATCCTTTTAAAAAGGAACCTGTGTCAATTTTTTGACCTTCCTTACTTAAAACTATGTTTTTCTCGTTAAGTTTTATGTCCTTATAAGATACTAAACTCATTTCTTTTATTATTTCATTTTTACTAGGAACTTTATCAATATCTAAATCATCAAATCCCCATAGACTCATTATAGGACCTATAGTAATATCAAACTTTCCTTTTGTTATTTCAGAAACTTTAATAGCCTCTGTTATCAAATAATAAAATTCTGAATCTATTTTTTGCTGTACAGTAGGATTTTTATTTAATTTGTATACTATACTTTCTTCATTTCGACTATTATATTTACTTTCAATCTTAGTCATTAATTCAAAAGTTTCTTTTATCAATTTTTTGGCTTTCGCTTCATCGTTATCATAAATAACTATTTTAACACTTGTTCCAAAAATAAATTTCTCATCTTCAACTTTTTTTAGTTCAGTTTTTTTACAAGAAATCAACAATAAAAAAACTAGTAAGATAAGAATCTTACTATTTTTCATCACTTACTATTTTTCCTTCTAAAACTTCTTTTAATGCAATTTGAACTAAAGTCGATTTTCCTTTTATTTTCGATAAAGGTTCTGCTCCACCAGCTAGTTCTCTAACTCTTTTTCCTGTAACTATTGTTAAAATATATTTATTAGGTATTTTTTTTAATACATCATCAAATAGGATTTTTTCTCTCATTATAATTTCCCCTTCTTTCCTATAATTATTTTTAATTCTTCTACAGCTTTAGGAACAGTATTGTTTATAACAACTAAATCATAAAATTTTTCATATTCAAGTTCTCTCAATGAGTTTGCTAATCTTACTTTTATAACCTCTTCACTATCTGTATTTCTGCCTCTTAGTCTTTTTTCGAGTTCTTCTTCATTAGGAGCTTTAAAAAACACTAGAACTGCCTCTGGAAATTTCTTTTTAATTTGTTCTCCACCTTGTACATCTATTTCCAAAATTACATCTTCACCAGATTCAAGTTTAGCCTCTACCTCAGATTTTAGTGTTCCATAATAATTTCCATGAACATTTGCATATTCTAGAAATCCATCATTTGCTATTTTTTCTTCAAATTCAGCTATTGTAAGAAAATAATAATCTACAGCATTTACCTCTCCTATTCTAGGTTTTCTAGTGGTAGCAGATATTGCTAAAGGAATCTTCATTTCTTCTCTCACTAACTTTGTAACTGTTGATTTCCCTGCTCCAGATGGTCCTGAAACAACAAATAAAATACCTTTATTCATATTTTTACCCCTACTCAATATTCATACTTTGCTCTCTCATCTTTTCCACTTCTGTTTTAGCATCAACAATGATTTTACTTATATCATAAGAATTACTTTTTACTCCTGTAGTATTAAGCTCTCTAAAAATCTCTTGTAAAATAAAATCCATTTTTTTCCCAATATCATATTCTCCAGAACTAATAAGCTCTCTAAATGATTTGATATGAGAATCTAATCTACTTAATTCTTCCGATATATCACTTCTATCTGCAAAAATTAGAATTTCTTTCAAAATATCCTCTTCTTTAAACTGAATATCATCTCTAATTTTATTAACTCTTTCAATTAGCTTATTTTTATACGTTTCTACTACAGTTTCACGATGTTTTTTTATTTCATTCACATAATGATATAAAATATCTAGTCTCTCAATGAAATAATACTCTAATCTTTTTCCCTCTTCAACCTTCATTTTATTTATTTTCTGAATTACTTCATTTAATTTACCAGTAATAAAATGAGTATAAAGAGTTTCGTCAGCAGCCAAATCAACTTTTTTTACTACGTTTCCTGCTTTTAATAGTGTTTCAAGTTTATTATCAAATTTAAGTTTAAATTCTTTTTCCATATTATCAAGAAGTTTCATATAAGCTTTTGCAGAATTTTTATCAAAACTGAATAATTCTTCTACCTCTCTCTTATCTTCAAACTCAATTCTTAAATCTACTGAACCTCTATTTATTTCATTGGAAACTTGAGTTTTTATTGTGTTTTCTAAAAAATTTAAAATATAAGGTATTTTAACCTTAAGATTCAAATTTTTGTTATTAACACTTTTTATTTCTATTGCTAATTTAAACAAATCATTTTCAGAAGTAAAATTTGCATAACCAGTCATGCTTCTCATGACTTCCTCCTCATGTAAAGTCTAAAAAGGGCTTTCTATAAAGTCCTTTTCTGCTTACTTATCATTTTGAATAAATTCAATATTTTTTATATTTCTTATTGAAAAGTAAGGCGACTTGTGCCGCCTTACTTTTTATAATACTATTACTTAATCTATTCTTCAGTTTTCTCTGCTTTAGCAGGGTTAATATCTGTATAAATTCCAAATCCTGTTCCAGCTGGTATTCTCTTACCTATAATTACATTTTCCTTTAATCCTTCTAGTCTATCTATTTTACCTTCAATAGCGGCATTAGATAATACTTTCGTAGTTTCTTGGAATGATGCAGCAGATATGAATGATTCTGTATTAACAGCAGCTTTAGTAATACCTTGAATTATTGGAATATATTCAATAACTCTCTTACCTTTTGCTTTTAATGCTTCATTTTCTAAATCAGCTGTTCTTTTATCAATTACTTCTTCTTCTAAGTATAAAGAATCTCCAGAATTTGTAATTTTTATTTTTCTAAACATTTGCTTAACGATAACTTCTATATGTTTATCATTAACAGTAACTCCTTGATCTCTATACACTTGTTGTACAGACTCAAGTATGTATTGTTCAGCTTCTACCAGTCCTTTGATTGATAAAATATCATGAGGTGAAATAACTCCATCAGTTAGTTTATCTCCAGCATTTATAACCATACCGTCAGTAACTACTAAATGTTCTCCAACAGGAATTAAGTATTCTTTCATTAATTCATTGCTTTCTTCATTTTTTATAAGAATTACTCTCATACCTTTTTTCTTTTTATCAGTTATTTCAACTTTACCAGCTAACTCAGTAACCATAGCTTTACCTTTTGGATTTCTAGCTTCAAATAACTCTTGAACCCTAGGAAGACCTCCAGTGATATCTTTAGTTCCTTCTCCTTCTTTAAGGATTTTAGCTAATATTTGACCTTTTTTAACATCTGTACCCTCTTGAACCATCAAATATGATCCATAAGGAATACTGTATTCTGCAACTTTGTTGTTAGAATTATCAAATATAATAATTCTTGGCGATATATCTCCTGTTTCCATTGGTTTTATTGCCATTCTTTCAGTTACATTATATTTAATATCAAAGTTTTCTTTAACATAAAGCTCTCTATACTCTACTCTTCCATCTCTTTCAGTTATTATTGGTATATGGTAAGGGTCAAATTCAACTAGAACATCTCCAGCTTTAACTTTTTGTCCTTCTTCTACCTTTAATATAGCTCCTGATGGAACTTCAAATTCATGAGTTTTTATGATAATTTTTGCAGATTGAGAAACTACTGTTTTTTCATCTGTTTTATCATTATCTAAAATTCTCATTTCTTTAAATTTAATAACTCCGTCTATATCTGTTTTGATGTCAGTTATAGCATTTTGTGCTTGAGCAACCCCTCCAGTATGGAAAGTTCTCATTGTAAGCTGAGTTCCTGGTTCTCCGATTGATTGAGCTGCAATAACTCCAACTGCTTCCCCAAGAAGTATTTCTTTATGATTAGCAAGATCCATACCATAACATTTTTGACAAACACCTTTTTCAAGGTTACAAGTTAATGGAGATCTTATTTTTACTTTAGTGATTTTTAATGATTTAATTTTTTCAATTAAATCTTCTCCAACAAGAGTATTTCTTTCAGCTATTAATTCACCTTCATGAACTAAATCCTCTACAAGTACTCTTCCATCTATTCTTTCTTCCAACTTCTCGATTACTTTACCATCAACTAATAGGTCAGCAACTTCAATACCTTGATGAGTTCCACAATCTACTTCATTTACGATAACTTCATGAGAAATATCAACTAGTCTTCTTGTTAAGTATCCTGAATCGGCAGTTCTTAATGCCGTATCTGCTAGTCCTTTTCTTGCTCCATGTGATGACATGAAGAACTCTAATATTGTTAGTCCTTCACGGAAATTAGCTTTTATTGGTATTTCGATGATTCTACCAGACGTATCTGACATCAATCCTCTCATACCTCCAAGTTGTCTAATTTGAGCTATAGATCCCCTTGCTCCTGAGTTCGCCATCATATAAACTGGATTGAACTGGTCTAGGTTATCCATCATTTTCTTTGTAACATCGTCAGTCGCTTTTGACCAAACTGCTACTGTTCTTCTGTATCTTTCTTCATTTATGATAATTCCATCTTTATACTCTTGTTCAATTGCTGCTACTTGATTATCAGCATCTTCCAAGATAGCTTTCTTTTCAGGCGGAACTTGTAAATCTTCTATTCCTACTGTTACCCCTGCAAATGTTGCATAATGGTATCCGAAGTTTTTAATATCATTTATAAGTTCTGCTGTAATTGCAAAACCATAATTTTTATATAATTTACCTATTAATACTCTTAATTCATTTTTACCAAAAGTTATATCATAATTTCTCATAGCCTCTGGCAATATGTCATTAAACATGATTCTACCTGAAGTAGTATTAATCATTTCATTATTTATTCTAACTTTTACTACTGCATGTGTATCAAGAACATCATTTTGATAAGCTGTTAAAACTTGCTCTTTATTAGAGTAAGATTTTCCTTCTCCTCTAGCTCCTGCTTTATCTTTAGTCATATAATAACATCCCATAACCATATCTTGTGATGGAACTGCTATTGGTTGACCATTTGAAGGTGAAATAATGTTATTTGGAGCAAGCATTAGAAGTTTTGCTTCCATTATTGCTTCTGGTGATAACATTAAATGTACTGCCATTTGATCTCCATCAAAATCGGCATTGAACGCCGCACAAACTAATGGATGAAGTCTAATTGCTTTACCTTCTATTAATACAGGTTCAAAAGCTTGAATTGACAGTCTATGTAGAGTTGGAGCTCTATTTAATAAAACTGGGTGATCTTGAATAACATCCTCAATTACTTCCCATACTTTATCATTAGAATCTTCAACTAATTTTTTAGCAGATTTAATATTTTGTGCTATTCCTCTTTGAACAAGTTCTCTCATAATAAATGGTTTATATAATTCAAGAGCCATTTTTTTAGGAATTCCACATTGATGCATTTTCAAAGAAGGTCCTACAACGATAACTGACCTAGCTGAATAGTCAACCCTTTTCCCAAGTAAGTTTTGTCTAAATCTTCCTTGTTTACCTTTTAACATATCAGATAGTGATTTTAATTCTCTGTTATTTTGAGTAACAACAGGTTTTCCTCTTCTACCATTGTCTATTAACGCATCTACTGCTTCTTGAAGCATTCTTTTTTCATTTTTTACAACGATTTCTGGTGCATTAATTTCAATTAGTTTTTTAAGTCTGTTATTTCTGTTGATAACTCTTCTATAAAGGTCATTTAAATCAGATGTTGCAAATCTTCCTCCATCTAATTGAACCATTGGTCTAAGATCAGCTGGAATTACTGGTACATCTTTAAGTATCATCCAATCAGGTTTGTTCTTAGAGTTTATAAAATCTCTTACAATTTTTAATCTTTTAACAACTTTTTTTCTTTTTTGAGCTGAGTTAACATCTTCTAATTCAGCTTCTAATTCTACTTGAAGTTTTTCTAATTCTAATCTTTCAAGAAGTTTCAAAACAGCTTCTGCTCCCATAAGAGCTTCTATTTTATTTCCAAACTGTTGTCTTAATAATTTGCATTCTCTCTCAGTAAGTATTTTCCCAACTTTAACAGTAGGTTCACTACTTTCAGTTATAATATATCTTGCAAAATATAATACAGATTCTAACTCTTTTGGAGAGATTCCCACGATAAGAGCCATTTTATTAGGTGTCCCTTTAGAATACCAAATATGAGATACTGGGGCAGCTAAGCTGATGTGCCCCATTCTTTCTCTTCTTACTTTTGATTTAGTTACTTCTACTCCACACTTTTCGCAAACTAAACCTTTGTATCTCATTCTTTTATATTTTCCACAAGAACATTCCCAATCTTTAGTTGGTCCAAAGATTTTTTCGCAGAATAATCCATCAGTTTCTGGATTTAATGTTCTATAATTTATAGTTTCAGGTTTTTTAACTTCTCCATATGACCACTCTCTGATTTTCTCAGGAGAAGCCAGTTTGATTTTAATAGTATCAAAGTCCTTAATACTCATACTAATATAATCCTCCTTAATATACGTGACTTTAGGTATGTGTTAAGCTATTCTTTATTATTCAGCATCAAAAAATTCTTCATCATCTGCTAAGTCATCATATTCAAACTGTGACTCTTCTTCTTTAAGGTCTGCTAAAGAGAACTCAGACAATCCCTCGTCTTTATTACTTTCAGCATTAATATCTATAACATTTCCTTGTACATCGAATAACTCAATATCAAGAGCTAATGCTTGGAATTCTTTTAATAAAACTTTGAATGATTCTGGTAAATCTGGATCTGGCATCTCTTCACCTTTTACAATTGCTTCATAAGTTTTTGTTCTTCCTGTAACATCATCTGATTTTACAGTTAACATTTCTTGAAGTATTTTAGAGGCTCCGTATGCTTCTAATGCCCAAACTTCCATTTCCCCAAGTCTTTGTCCTCCAAATTGAGCTTTTCCTCCTAGAGGTTGTTGAGTAACAAGTGAGTATGGTCCAATAGCTCTAGCATGCATTTTATCTTCAACTAAATGGTGAAGTTTTAGCATATACATTCTACCAACAGTTACAGGATTATCAAATGGTTCTCCTGTTCTTCCATCAATAAGTGTAACTTTTCCAGTTCTACTAAATCCAGTTTGTTCTAAGTAATCTTTAATTTCTTCCTCTTTAATACCATCAAATACTGGTGTAGCTATATGAGTTCCACCATTTAGGAATCCCATTGCAAGTCCTAAATGTACTTCTAGTACTTGTCCAATATTCATACGCGAAGGTACCCCAAGTGGGTTGATTACTATATCAACTGGAGTTCCATTTTCTAAGAACGGCATATCTTCTACAGGAAGTACTCTTGATACTACCCCTTTGTTTCCATGACGCCCAGACATTTTATCTCCAACTGTTATTTTTCTTTTCTCAGCTATATAAACTCTTGTTACTTTGTTTACTCCAGCTTTCAAATCGTCTCCGTTTTCTCTAGATAACTCTAATACTTCTACTACAGTACCTTTTGATCCATGAGGCATTTTTAATGATGTATCTCTTACATCTCTTGCTTTTTCTCCAAAGATTGCTCTTAATAATTTTTCTTCAGCAGGAGGCTCAGTTTCACCTTTTGGAGTAGTTTTTCCAACTAATATATCTCCAGCAGTAACTTCAGCACCAATTCTTATAACTCCTGTAGAATCTAAGTTTCTAAGGGCTTCTTCACTAACATTAGGAATTTCTCTTGTTATTTCTTCATCACCTAATTTAGTTGATCTAGCTTCTATTTCATATTCTTCTATATGGATAGATGTAAATACATCTTCTTTTCTTAATCTTTCAGAAATTAGTATCGCATCCTCGAAGTTATACCCTTCCCATGGCATGAATGTCATAAGAATATTTCTTCCAAGTGCTAAATCTCCACCTTGTGTTGCTGGTCCATCTGCTAATATTGACCCAACATTAACTTCTTGTCCAAGATCAACAACTGGTTTTTGATGTAAACACATAGCTTGGTTTGATCTTTCAAAGTTAAGAAGTCTGTATGTATGCTCTTTTTTAGTTGTAGAATCTTCTACCACTACTTTTCTAGCATCTACATAAACTACTTTACCATCTACTTTAGAAACAACAACTGCTCCTGAGTCTACAGCAACTTTTCTTTCCATACCAGTTCCAATATAAGGAGCTTCGCTTCTTAGTAATGGTACTGCTTGTCTTTGCATGTTTGATCCCATAAGTGCTCTATTGGCATCATCATGCTCAAGGAATGGAATTAATCCTGCTGATACTGATACTACTTGTTTAGGTGATACATCTAAGTAATGTATTTTTTCTAAAGCAACATGTACAATTTCGCTTCCATATCTACAAACAGCTTCTTTATTTATAAATAAACCAGCTTCAGATATAGGTGTATCTGCTTGGGCGATGAATTGTTCATCTTCATCTTCTGCTGCAAGATATTTAATATTGTCAAAATTTGGAATACCTTTTTCTACTACAACATATGGTGTTTCAATAAATCCATATTTATTAACTTTTCCATAAGTAGCAAGTGATCCGATAAGTCCGATATTTGGACCCTCTGGAGTTTCTATTGGACAGATTCTTCCATAATGAGAATCATGTACGTCTCTTACCTCAAACCCAGCTCTTTCTCTCGAAAGTCCTCCTGGTCCAAGTGCAGATATTCTTCTTTTATGAGTAAGTTCAGCAAGTGGATTAGACTGATCCATGAATTGTGACAATTGTCCTGATCCAAAGAAGTCTAAAATTAATGCATTTAATGGTCTAGTATTTAACAATGACTGAGGAGTTAGCGTTGTAACTTCTTGAATAGTCATTTTTTCCTTAACCATTTTTGACATTTTAGCCATTCCTGATCTAATTTGCATTAATAAAAGTTCTCCAACACCTCTAACCCTTCTATTTGATAGGTTATCTATATCATCTGTAAATCCTTCACCATTATTAAGTTTCATTACATATCTAATAGTTTGAACTACATCTGCCTTTGTCAAAGAAATTTCTTCTTCTGGCATATCTATTTTTAATCTTTTATTCATTTTATATCTTCCAACCTGTGCAAGATCGTATCTTTGCGGGTTGAAGAACATTTGTCTTATAAGTGATCTAGCAGAATCTACTGTTACTAAATCTCCTGGTCTTAATTTTTTAAATACTTCTAAAACCGCTTCATCAGAGTTTACAGTTGCATCATGTAATAATGCATTAGCCATTACTTTATCTTCTGGTTTTACTTCCCAGTAATTTATTGTTTCAATTCCTTTACCAACAATATAATTGATAAACTCTTCATCAATATGTTTTTGTGAATCAAATAAGATTTCTCCAGTTTCTTCGTCAACTATTGGTTCTTTTAAGAATGAACCTTCAATATCTGTTCTTAATTTAGATATTAATTCTTCAGTATTATTATATTTAACTATTTTTTCTCTTAAATTAATCGTTTTTTCTTCTAAGAAATCATCCATAATTTGGTCATTAGAGTTATAAAACTCTACTGCTTTTAAGAAAACTGTAGATAAAACTTTTTTCTTTCTATCAATTTTAACATTTAAGAAATCATTCTTATCTGTTTCAAATTCAAGCCAAGTTCCTTTGTAAGGAATAATTTTCCCTGTATAAAGATCTTTTCCTGTTTGAATATTAACTTCTTTGTTAAAAGATACTCCTGGTGATCTATGTAATTGTGATACAACTACTCTTTCAGCTCCATTAATAACGAAAGTTGCTCTTTCTGTCATTAAAGGAATTTCTCCAAAATATACTAACGATTCTTGTATTTCATTTCCAGCTTTTTTGTTAATAAGTCTTAATTTAACTTTTAATGCTGCTGAATATGTTTTACCTCTTTTTTTACATTCTAATTCGTCATTTAACGGAGCGTCATTATCATGCAGTTCATACCACATGTATTCTAACTTAATATCTCCTCCATTTGATGATTCAATTGGAAATACTTCTCTAAATGCTTGCTCTAATCCTTTAATTTCTCTTTGATTAGGTGCTTTTTTACTTTGTAGAAAATCCTCATAAGAGTTTAATTGAAACTCTAGGAAGTGAGGCATAATACCTCTTTCTTGAATTCTACCGAAACTTATTCTTTCAACAAGTTTTCCCATTAAAGTTCACACTCCTCACACTTTTAATTAGTGATTAATAATTAATACCATTACACATTTACATCTGCAATCGCATTAAAAATTAATCACTTTCCTTATAAGACTATAAAAAGTTTCGCAGAGCGAAACGTTCATTAGCAGATTATTCTGTTCACAAATTCTCTTCTTTTTATGGTGAATAAGGCACTTCTTTTGAAGCGCCTTATTATGTTAACTATTTAACTTCTACTTTTGCTCCTGCAGCTTCTAATTCAGCTTTGATTTTATCAGCTTCATCTTTAGAAACTCCTTCTTTAACAACTTTGTTTCCAGCATCTACTAAATCTTTTGCTTCTTTTAATCCTAAACCAGTTAAAGCTCTAACTGCTTTGATTACGTTGATTTTTGAAGCTCCACCTTCAACTAATATTACGTCGAATTCAGTTTTTTCTTCTTCTACTGCTGCTGGTCCAGCTGCTACTGCTACTGGTGCTGCTGCAGTTACTCCGAAGTGATCTTCTAATGCCGTTACTAATTCTTTTAATTCTAATACTGTCATAGCTTCTAATTCAGCTATAAATGATTCTCTATTGAATGCCATTGTTATTTTCCTCCTATAATTTTTAAGTTTTCACGATATTTTATTAGAAACTAATTAAGCTTCTTTTTTGTCAATAATTGCCGTAGTTACATATGCAAGTTTTCTTATTGGTCCTAACATTGAGTTTAAAACCATAGATAGTAATTGATCTCTTGAAGGTAATTTAGCTAATGCTTCTACTTCTTGAGCAGTCATTTTTTTACCATCTAATAAACCAGCTTTAATAGCTAATTTACCTTTTTTAGCCATACCGAAATCGAATATAGCTTTTGCTGGTGCTACTGCATCACTTGATAAAGCGAACGCTGTAGTTCCTTTTAAATCAGTTCCGAAATCTGATTCGTAACCAACTTCTTCAAGAGCTAATTTGAATAATCTGTTTTTTGCAACGAAATATTCAACTCCAGCTTCTCTAGTAATTTTTCTTAGTTCGTCAGCTTCCACTGCGCTTAAACCTCTATAGTCTGCTAATACAACTGTTTTAGCTGCTTTTAGTTTAATTACTAATTCTGCTACTGCATCTTTTTTTGCTTGATTTGCTGCCATTCTAAAATTCACCTCCTCTTCAAATAAAATACCTCCGACCCAAAGACAACGGAGGTAAGTAATAAAGTTTCAGTTTATGATTAACTAAAACCTCGGTAGGATTATTAAGCCGTAGCCCCTACTGTCTTTGGTTTATTATATTTAATTTTGTTAAATAACTATTATAATCCTAATTCTTTACCAACTAGTGATGGATCAACTTTGATTCCAGGTCCCATTGTTAAAGAAATAGCTACAGTTCTAAGGTAAGCACCTTTTGAAGCTGAAGGTTTTAATCTGATGATTTCAGATAAGAAAGCTTTTAAGTTTTCTTCAATTTTAGCAGAATCAAAATCTACTTTTCCTACTGGAACGTGGATAGATCCTAATTTATCTACTCTGAAAGCTAATTTACCTTTTTTAAATTCAGATACTGCTGAAGTTATATCTGCTGTTACAGTTCCTGATTTTGGATTAGGCATTAATCCTTTAGTTCCTAATATTCTTCCTAATTTACCTAATTTAGGCATCATGTCTGGAGTTGCGATTACTAAATCGAAATCCATCCAACCTGCAGCAATTTTTTCGATAAATTCATCTGAACCAGCAAAATCTGCTCCTGCATCTAAAGCTTTTTGAACATTTTCACCTTGAGTGATTGCTAATACTTTTACAGTTTTTCCAGTTCCGTGTGGTAACACAACAGTTCCTCTAACTTGTTGGTCAGCATGTCTTGGATCTACACCAAGTCTTAAAGCTACTTCTACTGTTTCTACGAATTTTGCAGTTTTAGTTTTAGCTACTAATTCTACTGCATCAGTGATAGTATATAATTTTTCTCTATCTACTAACTTAGCAATTTCTAAGTATTTTTTTCCTCTATGTTTTGCCATTTCCTTTTTTCCTCCCTTTGTGGTAAACGGGTTATCCCTTCCACTAAATTATAACTATTCAACAATAGTATTATCCTTCTATTTTAACTCCCATAGATCTTGCAGATCCTTTAATCATTGACATTGCAGCTTCTACTGATGCAGCATTTAAGTCAGCCATTTTTGTTTCAGCAATTTCTTTTAATTTCGCTTCAGTAATTGTTCCTCCAACGATTTTTTTAGAGTTAGCAGAACCAGATGTGATTCCAGCACCTTTTTTAATTAAATCTGATGCAGGTGGAGTTTTTAGGATAAAAGAGAAACTTCTATCTTTATAAACTGAAATTTCAACAGGAATTACAAATCCCATTTTATCTTGTGTTTTTGCATTAAATTGTTTACAGAATTCCATGATATTAACACCATGTTGTCCTAATGCAGGTCCTACTGGAGGAGCTGGATTAGCTTTTCCCGCTTGTAATTGTAATTTTATTTTACCAGTTACTTCTTTTGCCATTTTAAATTTACACCTCCGTAATATCTGTGGTTATAATGATTTCTCTCCCACGTGAAAGCTATGCTTTCTTTACTCCGTCAAATCCTACTTCAACTGGAGTCATTCTTCCAAACATCTCTATCATGACTTTAACTCTTTTGTGTTCAAAGTCAATATTTGCAACTTTTCCTTCTTCATCTGCGAAACCGCCGTCAATAATTTTAACAAAGTCTCCGACTTCAAAGTTAAGTACTATTTTTTCTGCTTTTTCTTCAATTTCTTCAGGTCCAAGTTTAAGACCGATTTTTTTGAATAACGCTTGTACTTCAGAATCTTCCATAGGTGTTGGTTCAGAACCTACTCCTACAAACCCAGTTACACCATTTGTATTTCTTATAACATACCATGCATCACTGTCAACTCTAAATCCTATACCTTCATTGGTAACTTCTTTTTCAACAAGCATTTCTACCATTACATATCCAGGGAATAATTTTCTTGCTATTACTTTTTTCTTCCCTCTTCTTATCTCTACAGTTTCTTCTTCAGGTACAATAATGTTGAAAACTTTTTCTGTCAGATTTAGACTTTCAATTCTTTTTTCCAAGTCTGTCATTACTTTTTTTTCATATCCTGAATAAGTATGTATGATATACCATTTTTTTTCTAAGGTTTTACCTTCCATAGTTATCCTCCGATAATATCTGCCAATCTCTTAACTAGAGTCGCAAAAACATAATCAAAAAGACCACTGTAAATGCCAACTCCTACACTAAGTGCTACAACAAGAATAGTTACGTTAATAGACTCATCTTTGCTAGGCCACTTAACTTTTTTGAACTCACTTTTTACTTCACCAAACATTTGTCTTACTGAAGCCATTCGCATCACCCTTAGTATTAAATTGGCAGGGCAGTAGGGACTCGAACCCTAAACCGACGGTTTTGGAGACCGTTACTCTACCAATTGAGCCACTGCCCTGTTTGTTAATTAATTACAATTATTTTTTAGTCTCTTTATGAAGAGTTACTTTGTTGTCCCATTTACAGAATTTGCTTACTTCTAATCTTTCTGGAGTGTTTTTTTTGTTTTTGCTTGTGCTATAGTTTCTTCTTTTGCACTCTGTACACTCTAATTGAATATTTACTCTCATTTTTACACCTCCATTATGTCTTCGGAATATTTTCCTCCCATATTATTTAAAATATGGTAACGCCTCAAATTGCAAGGCTTATATATGATAACATAAGTGCTATATTTTGTCAAACAACTTTTTTTAGTTTTTCATTTTTGAAAACTAATATTATGAAGCTTTTTCTTATCAACGTTTTCTCGTGTGTCTCCGCGACTTTATTAGGTTTTTATTTTATTAAATACGAAGTCATAGAAAGAGACCCCATTATACATTTATCATTAAAAACTATAATTTCATCTTCTTCATGAACTGCCCCTAAAATATATAAAATCGGCAAAAAATGTTCTGGGGTTCTAAATGCCAAATTATTGTTTTTATATTTTCAAAATTAATAACTGTATCAATTTTTTTAGATAATATACTATTTTTAATTTCATTATCAAACTCTTCAGCCCAATCATATCCGTTTTCTTTTTGAAAGTCTACTAATCCTAAATTATGAACTATGTTTCCACTTCCCAATATTAAATAACCTTCTTCTCTTAATTCTCTCAGTTTTTTACCAAATTCATAATGCTCTTTCGGCGTTTTATAAGCATCTACACTTAGTACAACCAGAGGAATATCTTGTTCTGGGTACACTCTATGCAGTATTGACCATATACCGTGGTCGTATCCCCACGTATTATCTTCAATAATATTATCTGTTCCCAACAACTCTTCTACCCTTTTTATT
>Ga0183099_1000478_pt1 | contig 29331 bp, 22 predicted proteins | sample Biomet1_FD_127788 | JGI IMG/M metagenome (GOLD analysis project Ga0183099, IMG submission 127788) | Microbial communities from bioreactor (seeded with anoxic lake sediment) at LBNL, California, USA - Biofuel metagenome 1 | ecosystem: Engineered > Bioreactor > Anaerobic > Unclassified ...
AAAGCGACTTATTATATGGACATAACGAATGTGAGGGACCCGTCTGATGGAACAACAATCCTATTATAGTTCACTCAGTGTGAAAGAAAGCAATATCGAAAACCACACGGCCTATTTGGTTGCGAACTGCACAGGCATTGCGGCGATTGAACCATATTTTATGTCGAACAATGACATTGGAAGAAACGACTATTATCTTCAATACCTTTTAGAAGGGGAGATGGAGATCAGAATTGACGGGAAGAAACAGATTATGCGAAAGGGCGACATAATCACCTATTTTCCGCATACGTCCTATCAATATGCCATGCATGGGGACAAGGCAGTCAACTATTATTGGATTCACTTTACCGGGAACGGAAGCGAAGATCTGATGAAAAACTGTAAAATAGAAAACAAAAAAATAGCGCATTTGGGTGTGAATAAACAGGTGATATTGAGTTTTGATCGACTTTTCGACACTTATATTGTGCATGACAGTTTTTTTGAACTTTCCACCTGTGAAATTATAGTAGCAATTTATCTTGAAATCGCAAAAACGCTTGCCGTTGAAAGTGGTGATTGCCCCGAAATCGATAAAAGGTTGAATCGTGTTATTCGTTATATCCATAAAAATTACAATACACCGATTGAGATTGGCGCGCTTGCTGCAAAGGAATATTTAAGCACTGGGCGTTTTCGTGTGTTGTTTAAAGCACGCACAGGCCTTTCCCCCTACGAATATCTCTTGTCGTTGCGATTGAATCATGCAAGACAACTGATGTTGCAATCAAACCTTTCCATCAAAGAAATTGCAGATGCGGTGGGATATTCGGATCAAATGTATTTCTGCCGCATTTTTAAAAGCCGCTTTGGGTTGACACCGAGCAGCTATCGGAAGAATAACACGATGAAACACATTCAAAAGGAGGGGGAAATATGATCGGCATTTCTCTTCATCCGGACATCTTAACGGAACATCCGAAAGAAGAAGCACACAAGGCGATTTTAAACGAATTTTGTGGTATAACGGCGTTCCTCGCAGAATTAAAAAAACACGGGGTTGATTCCATTGAAGTGCGTACACTACCCGCTTTCTGTGATAAGACAAAGATAACCGAAAGCATTTTACCGATTGTTACAGCTGGGATGAACTTCTCTATTCACACGACACTTGCAGAAAACAGTGCTGCAAAATTTTGTGATCATTTTGAAAAGACAGTTGTATTACTGCCAAAAGAACAGAACTATATTTGTTTTACCGTTCACACAATCGGACAAAATACATCGGTCGAAGAGAACATTACACTAACTGAACTGCATTTGAAAAATTGGGCAGAGTATTCTTTGGAACATCATTTCCCATTTCACTTTGCGCTGGAGAACAGCCGAAAAAAGAATATGACGCCAATTGCCGGAGAATGTGATTCTGTTTGCAATATTGTCAGAAAAATTGCACTTCCGAATGTTGGAATCTGTTTTGATTTTGGTCATTTCTATTCGAATCAATTGAACAACCCGGAAAATACGCAACTGTTGCCGTCAGATGTGTTTGCTAAGAATGTGATTCATACACACATTCACGGAATTGGCGAAAACAGAACCCATTTTCCAATTACAAGCGAAAATATTCCTCTGGAACGCTATTGTGTCCTTTTGCAAAAAAACGCATACCACGGAATTTATAATATTGAATTGGAGTTTGAACGGTTTTATGGGAAATACGAACTGTTGGATGGGCTTTTTTCTTCGATTAATCTTCTACAAAAGGAAATTTGAAATCGTCCTTTTACAACCATAAATTGCTTGACAATATATAAAAATGCGCTTATAATGATACGAAATATTAGCGAATATATCTAATTACAGGAAAGGAATAAAATGGTATGAAAAAAAGAATCAGCGCTCTATTGGTTGCAAGTATCATAGCGCTATTTTTTATGCAAAGCGGTGCCATTGCGGCAGCATCAAGCGAAGCACCTATTATCAAAAATATCATATATATGATTCCAGACGGGGGTGGATTTGCGTTATTTGATTTTGCAAATGCTGTGAAAGAAGCAGGTGGCTTTCAAGAAGGATTGTATCCAAATGCGACTCGGGTAACAAAAGGTCCAATGAATTTGAAAAATTATCTTGTCGGAACGGAAACAACTTTTTCAGCAAATGCGGCGGTCACTGATTCGGCAGCCGGTGGAACGGCATTGTCATCCGGGTATAAAACCAAGAACGGATATGTCGGAATTGATCCCGATGGCAAAGTACATGCAACTCTTTTGGAGGCGGCACAAGCAGCCGGAAAAAGAACAGGAATTTGCACCACCAGTGAATGGACCAATGCTACGCCTGCTACTTTTACCGCACATAACAGTTCACGGGATAATTATGAAATATTATCCGAACAGATCGTCAATCAAGGATTAGATGTTGTATTGGGGTCAGGATTCGGTGCTGCGAAATGGGGGTCCATCCAAGAGGCGGAAAACCGCAATTATACGATACTCAACAATCGGGATGACTTGGCTAAAGTAAAATCAGGCGAAAAAATTTGGGGAAACCTTGCCAAAGGGTCACTTCCGTTTGACATTCAAACATCCTCTTCCCAAGCAACACTTGCTGAAATGACCAATGCGTCGATTCAAGCGCTTGACGGCAATCAACAAGGGTTTTTCCTGATGGTGGAAGGCAGTCATATCGACAGTGGCGGACACCTCAACAATATTCTACAAGCGGTAAGTGAATATCTTGCATTTGATGCAGCCTTTCAGGTTGCTGTAAAATATGCCCAAAGCAGAACCGATACCATCGTGGTGGTAGCACCCGATCATGACACCGGTGGGCTTATTTTGCCAAATTCCGATGCAGTCGGCGGAAGCACGAATTCGGCGGATTATTCAGCCGCAGTCAATGAAGTAAGAGAGGGGAAAAACAGCACACAAGGAATATCCTGGACAAGCGGCAATCACACCGCAAGACGGTGCGGTATATGGGTTTATGCACCGGAAGGTGTAGCTTTGATTCCCGGTCTGTCAGAAACACCCGGTGACACGCCTGAAACCCGTAATTTGATCATTGATAACACCGAAATCTCGCATTATATTGAGCAGGTATCGGGATTGAATCTGGAAGAAGCGACGAAACAACTGTATGTTGATGTGACAGATCGGGGAACTTATGATCCGGCAAGTAAAACCTTTGCTTTTGACAATGATGAAATCCTTGTCAAAAGCAATCAATCCACCGCTGTCATTCAAGGCATTTCGGTGGATTTGAACGGAGAAATTGCGGTGTTATCCGACAGCAGATTTTATGTGCCCGAACGGTTGTTGCAATTCGCTGACACAATTAAAAATGAAACCAAAAGCAACAATCAAATTCGCATTTTAATCGATGGAAAACAACTCGATTTGGATGTTGCACCGCAAATAATCAATGACCGTACTATGGTGCCATTTCGTAAAATATTTGAAGCCTTGGGGGCTGAAGTTTCTTGGGATGACACCACCAAGACCGCAACGGGCAAAAAAGATGGGTTAACGGTTCAACTTACAGTTGGCAGTGATACCGCTGTCGTAAACAATGTACCAACCGCACTTGAAGTTGCTGCTGTCATTGAGGATGGACGGACTTTGGTTCCCGCAAGATTTGTTTCGGAACAGTTGGGATGTAACGTGGAATGGGATTCCGCAAATCAGGTGGTGATTATTACCACCAAAAATGCTTAATGACACTGGTTTCCATGCCGAATCTGTATTGCGAAAGATGCCAAAAGCGAAGCCAATTTCATCCGAGGGCAGTATAAGGATTGAAAAGGAAAGTGGAGTTTGCAATGTTAAAAAAATGCGGCAACCTTTTTACGGGTTGTCGCATCATTTTATAATTTTGAAGTCTTTACCATCTTCATGGCGGTGAATTCTTCCCGTTCTTTTTCTTCCAAATAACTCTGAATATAGATGATTTGCTCATCAAAACGTGGAATGACAATGTTCTTCAACGCATTGGCTCTTTTTTGCGCCTGTTTGATTGCAAATGCAAGACGATAAATACTATTTTCCAATGCCGCTTGCTTTGCAGCAAGTGATTTTGCAATATTGAACTTGATGAGAGTTTTATCGACATAGGAGTTTGTACGACCAATCCCGTAATTGAGTTCGGGCATAAACTCTTCCTCATCCACAACTTCGGGAATTTCAATTCCCATGACACTTTTATAGCGGATGGTCAAATGATCTCTCACAGGGACCATTTGCGATATTTCCATAACGACTTTTTGACCGGTTGTAAAGTTTGCATATTGTAACAAGGTATATGCTTCCTCGAATGCTGCGTTTGATTTTTCTTGAAGTTCCACTGCAACTTCCGCCATGGCAAGCATTTCACGCAACATAATATTTCTTTTGCGGTCGAGAAGTTCGTAGCCAAGCTTTGCAAGTTGAAGCTGTTTTTTGATTGCGATTAAATTACCCTTTGTGGGGAAAACCTGCATTGCCATAAGCAACCCTCGCTTTCCGTATGATTAAATCTGCTTTTTAATATATTTTTCAATTGTTTTCTTATTCAATCTGTCGAGTTCTTCAATCGGAAGCATGGAAAGCAGTTCCCAACCCAAATCGAGGGATTCTGCAATGCTTCTGTCCGAGTCTTCTCCTTGATTTAAAAAGCGGCTTTCAAAATCACGACCGAATTTCATGTATAGCTTATCGGTAGGGGATAAATCCTCTTCTCCGATAACCGAGGCAAGGGAGCGTGCATCCATTACTTTGGCATAGGAAGAAAACAGCTGGTTTGAAACATCCGAGTGATCAACTCTTGTATATTTTTCACCGATCCCGTCCTTCATTAAGCGGGAAAGCGACATCAGAACCGATACGGGCGGATAAATTCCTCGTTGCTCCAAGGAACGGTCGAGTACGATTTGTCCTTCGGTAATATATCCGGTTAAGTCGGGAATCGGATGGGTAATATCATCGTTTGGCATTGTGAGAATCGGAAGCTGGGTGACCGAGCCTTTTTTGCCTTTGATTTTCCCCGCTCTTTCATACATGGAAGCGAGATCGGAATATAAGTATCCGGGGAATCCTTTTCTTCCGGGAATTTCGCCCTTTGCGGAGGAGAATTCACGAAGTGCTTCCGCATATGCGGTCATATCGGTCATGACGACAAGGATGTCCATGCCGTGCTCAAATGCCAAATATTCCGCAGCGGTCAATGCGCAACGTGGCGTGATAATTCGTTCGATAATCGGGTCGTTTGCAAGATTCAAAAACATTGCAACCTTCTGCAATGCGCCACTTTCTTCGAAACTGCGTGTAAAATATTGTGCAACGTCATTTTTGACACCCATTGCAGCAAAGATAATTCCGCAATTTGGGTTCGCTGCAACTGTTTGCTTGACAATCTGTACTGCGAGTTCGTTGTGGTGCATTCCAAACCGGAAAAAATCGGCAGTTTTTGCCCTTTGATCAGGGTTGCAAGCGTGTCAATGGAAGAAATGCCAGTTTGGATAAAGTCGTGCGGATATTCGCGCGATACCGGATTAATTGGTTGACCGTTGATATCAATTTTCTGTTCCGCAATCACTTCGCCGAAGCTATCTTTGGGACGTCCCGCTCCGTCAAAAATTCTTCCAAGAAGTTCTTTCGACACCGGAAGCTTCATCGGAGATCCGGATAACTTTGAGCGTGTGTTTTCGAGAGAAAGTCCCTCTGTGCCTTCAAAAACCTGAACAACCGCAACATCGCCTTCCAGCTGAATGATTCTTCCAAGCCGTTTTTCTTTATTGTTGCAGGTGATTGTGACGATTTCGTCAAAACACGCATCTTTCACGCCCTCTATAATCATGAGAGGTCCGTTAATATTTTTTATTCCAACATATTCAATATTCATTGTACTCTTCCTATTTTATGAATTAGACATATCTTTGCTCGATTTCGCTCAGCTTATCATTCATATCACTCCAAAGCTTGTCGAACAATTCACATTTGTCATTCGGAATATCGTATTTCATTTTGGAAAGCATATCATAAATGCCACTCTCACGCAGCTGGGAAGCGGGAATTTGCCTTGCAATCAGGACTTTCGCTTTATAATATAATTCAATAATGTATTTCATCATTAAAAATTGTTTTTCACTTTCCACATAGGAATCTTCCGGTATTAAGGCATTCTGCTGTAAAAATCCAACTCGGATGACCTTTGCAACGTCAAGAATCAACTTTTGTTCATCGGCAAGCAGGTCGGAACCAATCAATTTTACGATTTCCATGAGGGAGGCTTCTTCATTGAGCACATTTTGAATTTCCTGCCGGTATTTGCTGTAATCGGGTCCAAATTTATTGCAAAACCATTTTTCCAATGTCCCTGTGTATTCACTGTAACTTGTTGTCCAGTTAATGGAGGGATAATGCCTTGCATAGGCAAGCGATTTATCGAGTGCCCAATAACAGCGGATAAAGCGCTTGGTGTTTTGTGTGACCGGTTCGGAAAAGTCGTTGCCTTGAGGCGATACCGCACCAATGATGGTGATGGAACCGATTTCCCCACTCATGGTTTCAAACAGCCCTGCTCGCTCATAAAAGGCGGAAAGCTTTGAGGGAAGATATGCGGGGAATCCCTCTTCCGCGGGCATTTCTTCCAGACGCCCCGAAATTTCACGAAGCGCTTCCGCCCAGCGGGAGGTGGAATCTGCCATGACGGCAACATTATAACCCATGTCTCGGTAATATTCTGCAAGGGTAACGCCGGAATAAATGGAGGCTTCACGTGCCGCAACCGGCATATTTGAGGTGTTGGCGATTAAAATGGTGCGTTCCAACATGCTCTTTCCTGTTCTTGGGTCGACAAGTTCGGAGAATTCCTCCAAAACCTGTGTCATTTCATTGCCACGTTCTCCACAACCGATGTAAACGATAATATCGGCATCGCTCCATTTTGCAAGCTGATGCTGTGTAATTGTTTTTCCGGTGCCGAATCCTCCGGGGATGGCCGCTGTACCGCCTTTTGCAATGGGGAAAAGGCTGTCGATAATTCTTTGCCCTGTAATCAGCGGGATTGTCGGCTCCAAACGTTTTGCAACCTTTCTTGCCTGTCGAATTGGCTGTAAAGTGAGCATACAGAGTGTGAATTCTTCTCCATCGTCATTTTTTAAAGTGACAAGCGGTTCCTTTACATTGTATTCCCCATCCGGAAGCACTTTTATCACCGTGCCGGAAAGTCCTGTTGGAACGGGAAAGCGGTGTTCAATGACCGAAGTTTCCTGACAGAGGGCGAAGATGGTTCCCTGCTCTACATGATCGCCCGGTTTCAACTTGAGGGTAACATTCCATTTCTTTTCAAAACTGATTCCCGGAATATTGATGCCCCTTTGGATAAAACATCCAGAAACAGCTTCGATTTTTTTCAATGGGCGGCAAATGCCATCGTATATTTCCGACAAAAGCCCGGGACCAAGAGTAACACAAAGGAGATTTCCTTCGTGAATAATCGGTTCCCCAATGCGAAGACCTGAGGTGTTTTCATAAATCTGTATGGTCGTTTTTTCCGACGAAACAGAACTGACTTCACCGATTAGCTTTTCATTGCCGGCATAAACCATTTCGTGAATAAAAAGGTTGGTTTTCCCTTTTACCGTAACAATCGGTCCGTTGATTCCATATATTGTGAGATTGTCGTTCTTACTCATGCTCGAATCTGTCCCTTCTATATCGAAAAGCGTTCGGTAAACGTGTTTTTCTCCGAATCAAAACGCTCGTCAAGTGTTTCGTTGATGATAATTCCGTCCGTTTCGCTATAAAGACGAATTCCTCCAAGTTTTATTGTTTTGTCGTATTCGAAGGTAACATTACATGCTTTGCCGGATTGGTTCAATTCCGCATGAATGTATTCGGACAATTGATCGGATATGCCTTTATCATCGGGGGAAAGATACAGGATAAAACCGTTGTTGAATACCTTGATACAATTAGACAGAAGTTGGCATAAGAACTTGAAATAATGCTCGCTTTTTTTAAATTCCACAAGTTGAATCGAAACCTTATCGAAAATTTCTTTTTTAAAATTTTCCTTCAGGAGCAGAAGAGAACGCTTATGCTCCATCAACAAATCGGATTTGTTCTTGTTGATCTCTCTCAAAAGTTCTTTTTCGTTTTCCGATTCTTTTGCTTTCAGTTCTTCAACAAGAGCCGCTGTTTGCTTTTCGAGAAAATCGCAGCGAACCTGTTCAATTTCGGTCAGAATTTCGTGTCTTGCTTCTTTTGCTACCTGTACCGCTTTTGTATTAAAATAGGATAACTTATATTCGTCTGTGTAAGTCATGTTATTGTTATCCAAGTTATTTTCCACCGCCTTTCTCTTTCTTTGCACCCAGCTTTAATCCGATTGATTTTTCGATAAAATCACTGATAGAGCTGTTGGGTCTGCTGTAACCATGTCGGTCGGGAATTTCAAGAAAAAGCGGCCGCGCATGTTTTTCCATGTATTTTGTAAAATAATCATTGCACATCTGTTTTAGTTTTGACGTGACAAGAATCACGCCGAATTCGTCGCTTTCGATTGCTTTTTTTGCCTGTTCGATGGTTTCCTCCCGTGTATGGACAACAACACCCTCCACGCCCGAGAGTTTCATGCCGATTAAAGTGTCAGTGTTATCACTGATTAAAAACATTCGCATGGTGTTATGATAACAAGCTCAGGATTTGGAAGGAAATCAATAAACCATAGAGCGCAACACCTTCGCCAAGTGCAACGAAAATCATAGCTTTACCAAAAATGGCAGGATTTTCTGACATCGCACCGATTGCAGCGGAAGCACTTGCTGCGACGGCAATACCTGCACCGATACAAGCGATGCCTGTGGAAAGGGCTGCGGCAAGCATTCCCATGCCGGCACCAACACTAATAGAACTTGCGACAGCGGCTTTTGCTGTCTCAGGAGCGGAAGCTGCCATAGCAGTTGTGAGGCTTGCAACGATAATCATACCAATTGCGATGACATTGAGTAATAGCATCATTTTTTTTGTTTTTTGTTTCTTTACAACGTTAAAAACACATAAAGCAAGTGGAGTGAGTGAAATGGCAAAAAGAATTGTAAGTATTATGGTATTCATAGGAGTTCCTTTCTTCCCGAAAAGGTTCGGGGATCAACATAAAAATTATTTGGCTTTTGCATTTCGTCCGGTTCCGTCATAAAAACGGCTGAACAGTTCATAAAACTCAAGACGTAATATTTGAATTCCGACAACAAGACCTTCAAGACCGATGACGACGATATTTCCGATGACGATGATAATCGGGTTATGCGAGCCGTTTGCGGTTTGTGCAAGAAGAAATACGACCGTCATCATGCCGGCATGGCTGAGCGAAAAGGCGCCGATACGGATAAAGGATAAGGTGTTGGTAATAAACCCAAGAAGAATTTCAAAGAGTTCAAAGAGGTTTACAACCAAAAACTCAATTTTCTTTTCCGGAATCCAATTTTTCCTTCTTTCCGCTAAATGAGAAAGAGGTTCGCGGAAAAACATCAGCAAGATGCAAAGGATGAGAATCGATAAAATAACACTTGTGGGAATCGCAATTTTAATGATGTTTAGTGCCGCAAGACCTGCGGTCAATGCCAACCAGTAAAAAACAAGCCCAACAAGACCGTTCTGCGAAAGAATATATTTTCCAACGTTTTTCTGTCTGATTCCGTTGATGATATTTAACAGAATACAAATTGTTATCATGACAACACCAAAGCTGACTGCCACAATTAAGGTGAAATTAATGTTTTTTGATGCCTTAAAGCCGTGAGGAATTAAATCTTCTATTCCAAAAACCGAACCGTAAAACGTACCGAAAATCATAGAAAAGACACCGCAGGTTGCAAGAATATTGCCAAGCCACATCTTTTTTACTTTCGACAGGAATAATCCGCTTAAAACAAGGATTGCACCCTGACCGAGATCCCCAAACATAATTCCGAAAAACAGGGAATAGGTTAAGGCGACAAGCGGTGTGGGATCGATTTCATAATAGGAGGGGGTTCCGTACATTTCAACAAAATATTCAAACGGTCGGAATAAGACGTTGTTTTTCAATTTGACCGGAGGATCCGCCTCAACTTCTTGCGGATTTTCAGTGGCAATGTTTTTTACACCTGTATTCTCCAATGTTTCGGTAAAACTGCCGGCCACTTCTTTTGCGGGAACCCATCCGTATAGACAAAAGCCTTCCTTTGTTGTGATGGTTTTTTTCTTGTTTTCAAAGATCTGGGAACGAACGGCGAGTGTTTCTTTATAACTTTCAAGGCAAATGCCCAAAGCATCGGAATAGGACGTCAAATTTTCAAATGCAGCGTCATATTCTTTTTGCTTTTCTTCCACCAGCGCCGAAAGTTCTTTGTAAGATTCTGCGGGAATGCCACCTGCCCGTTCGGAAATATGAATTCGGTTGAAGCCGAGCGAGGTGAATAAGGAATCAACATCGGCAATCTGTTGTTCCAATGCAAAATATACGCCCCAGACATATTCTTCTTCAATGGAAGAGGGAATATAAATAACACTCTTCATGTTGCCGATATATACTTTTAATCTTTCGTAACTGGTGCTTGGCAGACTGCCGAAGCGAACTTTGATCGATTTGAATTGGAAAATTTTGCGCAACTCGATGTTAACATTCTTCAAATGGTCAAGTTGTTCCAGAATTCGTTTGTTTTCTTCAATTTCTGCGTAAATTCCGTCACATATTTGTGTCAGTTCGGTAAGTTTCTTTCGATATTTTTCAAAATCGTTATCATATTCTTCTACATGTTCGGAGATGTGAATCCGTTCAAACCCCAAGGAGTTGAAGAACGCATCTGCTTCGTCCATACGGGGTGTCAGTGTGAAATATAAACCCCAGATGTATTCCTGCCCTGTAAAGGACGGCATAAAGATAACATTTTTTGTATTGCTGATGTATTCCTGAAGCTTCGGATAATTCGCTCTTGGAAGACTGCCAAACCGCAAGCGAACTGCTTCAAAATCGGGTATTTTCTTCAATTCACTTCCCAAATCTTTGACGTGCCCGGATTGTTCTAAGATCTTTTTTCCTTCATCTGTTTCGTCATTTTCATCGGGGGGGAGCATCTCGTTTAAAATTCGGCGGCTTTTTTCAAGGTTATCTTCAAAAGAATCTTTTCCTTCGGCTTTCTCTTTTTTGCCTGCATTTTTGCTCTTGATTTGCTTATTGGCAGCAGCCTTTGCGTTTTCCTCCAATGCGGTAAGCTTGCTTCCAAGCGAAGTATAAGGGTTCACTTCGCCCTGCGGGACGACGCGCGGCATACCCCTTACGTTTTCGGGCGGGTCATCGATGATAAATGATTTGTTGCCGGCAAGATAGGTCAGAGCATTTTCAAGACAGTCGGCGGGACCGTTTACCGTAACAAATTTCTGCTTTACAACAGACATACCCTTCCTCATTCCTTTCTTGTATTAAATATGGATGATATTATCCATGATTACATCGCTCGGTATGTTGTATCGTATCCCCTCGGTAATGTGTACGAGGTTTTTCACCTCAAGTTCTTTGAGCAATAAAAAAGTGAAAGGAACTTCAAACGACGCCGTATTGCTCACAAACAATCTTTTATAAAACCGGGATGTGTAGTCGGAAATATAATCGGACGGAGCGCGGATTCCGTCCTCGGCAAACGATTTCCCGTATTTTGAATTTTTCAAAAACAGGATAAATTCACTGCTGCTCATTTGACACAGATCGATCAAATCTTTTTTACTCAACTTGCCGTACAAATTCAATAAATAAGGATAAATTTGTTCCGGTTGTGTATTGAAATTCAATTTGAATCGCAAGATTCTCGAAAGATTCTTTGAATCTGCAAGGATTCCGACCACATTCCTTTTGTTTCCGTGTTTTGCACCCTTTTGCTGAAACAACAAATAGAGCTTTTTGTAATAATCATCGTACATGGATACTTCAAACAGCGTCAGGTTCAACACATTCTGAAGCGTTGCGGCATTCAAAGACGGGTAATATTCGGTATCTTTCAACAGGATTAGCGCTTCCTCCAAGCTCTTCGCTTTTAGAAGCCCTTCCAGATTCAAATGGGTGTCGGATGTGTTAAGAATCTCGTGTTCTGTTTCGGAAAGCAATATGGTTGCATTTCCCGTATAGATTTCAAAAACGATCTTTATGACGATTTCAATCTCAAATACCTTGATGAGAACCTTCATAAAGTCTTTCATGTCGCCATATGCAAACAGCAATAATTTTCGGTAGTTATGATATAGATTATCATTTAACAGTTGTTCCAATATGCTTCTGCTCATTTGGCCAAGATCAATGTTTGCAAGTTCGTTTCCGTAGGTTGTGCGCTCGGTTAAATATGCGGCAATTTCTTTGACGGAAGACATTTGCGACAGGTTCTTATAATCAGTTTGGTCAAGCATTTTTCCTGCCATTGCACGACATTTTGAACAGATTGCATGATAACTGAATGGGGTATTCATGGAAAAACGCCTCCTTCTTTTTCCTTGATTTACCCGTTACAGGGTAACAATTTTTTGAAAAATTTCCGAAGCAATGGCGTCTGCCCGTTCGTTGAATTTTTCTTTGAATTCGCATGTTTCAGCCTCATATTGCGCAATTGTTGCACGAATTTCATCCTCCGAATTTTTTTCAAGCTCGGCTTTTTTTGCTTGTGTTCTTCGATTCAATTCGTCCAATTTTTCCTGTTTAAGCTTTTCAAAATCTTCTTTGCAAATGTCGTCCAGATGCTCTTTTTTTGTTTTTGCATCCTGAACAATACTGTTTGCTTCTTTTTCTATTTCAATGATTTTTTCAATAATTTTTTCCATGAGAAGCATCTGACCTTTCAAATTTCTATTTTTCTATTTTAAATAGAAGGATAAATACACGTAAATTATCTTAAATTATAGCACATTGTTATAAAAAAAACAATATCCAAATTGAATATGAATCATATAAAAATATATTATATTTTGTTAAGTTTGCTTGCAAATTGAACAGACTTAACAATGTTGAAAGAAATGTATATTTATGATAGAATGAAATTAGGGGGGGATGAATATGGAAATCATTCATAAAATTGAGGAAACGTTTGGCGTTAAATTTCCGATTCGTCTTTATGAAGTAAAGGCGAGAGAGGTAGCCGATTTAACAGTCCACTCTCATGAATATATGCAGATATGGTATGTAAACAGCGGAAGCTGTACACATATTGTAGAAAATAAAAGTTATCGTTTGCCGCCGAAAAGTCTATTGATCCTGCCACCGTTTGTCAAGCATTCTTTTGAGGATGCAAGCGATGATTTGTGCTTTATCGGTTGTGAATTCCCTTTGGAAATTATTACAGAGGATAATATTATGTCCACAAGGCGGGGTCATCATTTACTGGAGTTCAGTTATATGGAGATATTTGAAACGGCAGTCTGCAGCACAAAGGCTTGCTACATTCCATCCCTGTCCTGTCAGGTTGTGATTGAAAAAATCCTGTTTGAAATGCTGGAGGAGCTACACAAACGGGAACCGTTCTTTGAAGTTGTGCTAAAGGCCAATTTACTTCAATTTTTGGCACAGCTTGCACGGGACTATGAATCCAACTATGAAAAATCGAAAATATCGCTCGATTATAAAAATTACATTGAAACCGCCCTTGTCTATATTGATATGCACTATTACGAAAGACTCTATATCAGAGATATTGCACGGGTTGTTGCCATGAGTGAAAGTTATTTTTCTTATTTCTTTAAAAATGTAACCGGTTATACGTTTGTCGATTATTTGAATCAAGTACGGGTAAAAAAGGCGGAGGATCTGTTACAAAATTCCCTTCTCCCGGTTGTGGAAATCAGTGATGGGGTGGGGTTTTCCGACAATGCCTATTTTAATCGAGTGTTTAAAAAATACACCGGCATATCACCTGCGCTTTTCCGAAAACAGAAATCGGAGAATAATACAAAATAATTACGTAAAATTCAATTTACATCTACGCTACCGACGAATATAATGGGGAAAAAGGATAAGGGGGCTGACAGATGAAACAATTTACGAAAGACAAGTTACAGGTTCGCATTTATGAATCTCGAATTGCTTTGGGAAAAGCAGCGGCGGCAGATATCAGCAGAACTATAAAGGAATCCCTGATCAAAAAGAAGGAACTCAATATTATCTTTGCGGCGGCGCCGTCACAGAACGAAGTTCTTTCTGCATTGCGTACAGATGAAACAATTGACTGGACAAAAATCAATGCGTTTCATATGGATGAATACGTCGGTCTTGTAAAAGATGCGCCACAGGGGTTTGGCAACTTTCTATCGGAGCATTTATTTAGCAAGTGCCGCTTCCAAAATGTTTTTTATCTTGATGGGAATGCACAAAATCTTGATGCCGAGTGTAAACGATATGAAACATTGTTAAAAGAACACCCAGTCGATCTTGTTTGTCTCGGAATTGGAGAAAACGGACACATTGCATTCAATGATCCTTGGGTTGCCGATTTTGACGATAAAAAGATGGTCAAAACGGTCAAACTCGATGAGGTTTGTCGACAGCAGCAGGTAAATGACGGTTGCTTTTCCACTTTATCCGAAGTGCCGGAAACTGCGCTTACCTTGACAGTCCCCGCTTTGTTTGCCGGAAAGCATCTTTTTTGTGTTGTTCCTGCGGCAACAAAGGCAAGAGCGGTACAGAATACGGTAACTGGAGAAATCACCACCGACTGTCCGGCAAGCATTTTAAGGAAGCATGACAATGCCATTTTATACTGTGATTCCGACAGCGGAATCTATCTTGATTGAGGTGAAAAAGATGAATCGGTTAAATGTTGCAATGATCGGACAGGGGAGAAGCGGAAGAGATATCCATGGCTCCTATTTTTTAAGGGAGGACAATCAACTTTTTCAGGTTGTCGCTGTTGTGGAAAAAAATGTGTCGAGAAGAATCAAAGCAAAAGAGACCTTTTCCTGCGATGTTTATGAGGATTATAAAGAACTCTTTGACAGAAAAGACATTGATCTTGTGGTGAACTCGACTTTTTCTTATTTGCACCCCTCTATTACTATTGATCTTTTGAATCACGGATATAACGTTCTTTGCGAAAAGCCTTTTGCGCGGTTCACAAAAGAATGTGACGAAATGATGGAAGCTGCAAAAAAGAGCGGAGCGAAACTTGCGGTGTTTCAACAATCGAGATTTGCACCTTATTTTGTGAAAATCAAAGAAATTATAAACAGTGGTGTGCTCGGTGACATCATTCAAATCAACGTCACTTTTTCGGGATACGCACGCAGATGGGACTGGCAGTGTGCGCAAAAGTATTACGGTGGCAGCCTTTTGAATACAGGACCCCACCCAATGGATCAGGCATTGAATCTCTTACAGTGTGACACAATGCCGCAAGTTTTTTCCAAACTTGCAAGGGTCAATACAAGTGGAGATGCAGAGGATTATGTCAAGGTAATTTTGACTGCTCCTGCAAAACCACTGATTGACATAGAAATCAGTTCCTGCGATGGATATCCCGATGGCACCTATAAAATTCAGGGGAGCAAAGGCGCACTGCGCGCCACAATGACCGAGGTGGAGTGGAAATATTTTATCCCAGAAAACGAACCGAAACGGGCATTGATTCTCGAACCGCTTTGCAAGGAGAACGGCGATCCCGCTTATTGTTCCGAACAACTGACTTGGCATACCGAAACAACCCAACTTGAAGGCAGTGCGTTTGACGTTGCTGTCAACAATTTTTATGAGAATCTGTATTATCATTTGACCGAAAATACGCCACTTGCGGTTTCCCTTGCGGAGGTAAGACAGCAGATTGCTGTCATCGAAGAAATACACAGACAGAATCCACTGTCGGTAACCTATTAAATCGGGGGGCGAAAACATGTATAAAATCGCAATTTTGGGAACGGAAAATTCCCATGCACTGAATTTTGCAAAACTCATCAACGGAGGCCATCCAATGCGAAATGGCAGAGGGTATGCCGATTTTAAGGTTGTCGGGGTCTATGGTTATGACGATGCGGCAAACAAACAGATACAAAACGAGGCCGGTGTGGAAATGATCGCACAGAACCTTACCGATTTTGTCGGGAAAGTTGATGCGGTGATGATTACCGCAAGACACGGGGACAATCACTATTCCTATGCAAAACCGTATTTGGATGCCGGCATTCCGATGTTTGTGGATAAACCGATTACGATTGACGAAAAGGAAGCGGTGCTGCTTGCAAAAACGGCCAAGGAAAAGAATATTCCGCTTTGCGGCGGATCTTGCTGTGCACTTGTTACTTCCACACAACAATTGAAGAATATAGTTGCGTCAACCACAGCACCATTGGGGAAAATTTTAGGCGGGTCGGTTTGTGCCCCCATTAACCTGAGAAATGAATACGGGGATTTTTATTTCTATTCTCAGCATTTGGTTCAGACTTCAATGGAAATTTTCGGGTATGATGTGAAGCGTGTGCGTGCCGTTCAAAGGGAGGATTCGGTCAGTGTGATGTGCGGGTACGACCGGTATGAAATTGCAAACTTTTTCGGACCGCAAACATATAGTGCGGTTGTTTACGGCAGCAAAAGCAACCTGTATCTGCCGATTGACATCGATACCGATGCCTATGCAAGGGAAGTTGAGGCTTTTGCGGATATGATACGAAGCGGACGGATGCATCAGACCTATGAAGATTTTATCAAACCTGTCTTTGTGTTGAATGCAATCAAAAAATCCATGGACACCAACACCGAAACGGAAGTTGGAACCTTTACCCTATGACAACGAAACTATGCAACGGTAGAATCCTTTCACAAGACCAAATTGTTGTCGGAAAAGCATTGTATTTTGAACAGGGAAAAATAAAAGGAATCACCTCAGAGGATTTGCCTGCCGACGTGACAATCGATGTAAACAACCGCTATGTTTCTGCGGGGTTTATTGATCTTCATACACATGGCGGTGGCGGATTTGATTTCATGGACACAGAAGTTGCGGCGGTTCGTGAGGCAATGAAGACACATGGAAACCATGGAACGACCTCTATTATGCCGACGACACTTTCCTGTTCGACAGATGCCTTAAAAAGTAGTTTTGCCTGTATCAAAGAGGCACTGCTTCAACAGAGTGGACTTCCGCATTTTCTTGGCGTACATCTTGAAGGTCCGTATTTTTCTGTTTCCCAGTGTGGGGCACAAAATCCCGAATATATTAAGAATCCCGACAGGGCGGAGTACGAAAAAATTTTACAGGACTCCTTTGGGTTGATTCGCCGATGGAGTTTTGCCCCCGAGCTTCCCGGAAGCAATGCATTCTGTGATTTTTTACTGCAAAACGACATTGTTCCGTCAATTGCACACACCGATGCATCTTATGAAGAGGTGTGCCGTGTGTATGAGAAGGGCTGTCGCCTTTTGACCCATTTTTATTCCTGTATGTCGGGGATTACAAGGGAGAAAGGTGCACGAAAGCTTGGTGTGATTGAGGCGGGGTATTGCCTTGACGATATGTATATTGAACTCATTGCGGATGGAATGCATTTGCCACCAGATCTTTTAAAAATGATTGTGAAATTGAAATGCAGGGACAAAATTTGTCTGGTCACCGATTCCATGAGAGGGGCAGGGCAAAAGGACGGGCGCTCCTTTCTTGGCAGAAAGGGTGAGGAAACCCCATGCATTATTGAAGATGGGGTTGCAAAACTGATGGATAAAAGTGCATATGCAGGCAGTGTCGCAACAGCCGATCGATTGATACGAACCATGGTAAAGCAAGCGGACGTAAGCCTTATAGATGCTGTGAAAATGATGACGAAAAATCCTGCCGATGCAATGAAATTGCAGAAAAAAGGGCAGTTACTTGACGGATATGATGCAGACATTTGTGTTTTTGACGAAAATATCGTGATCAGCCATGTGTTTGTATCAGGAATACAAATCAATGATACGGAAAAGCAGTAATACGCTTTTCCGTATTATTTTCTATAATCCACAAAAATAACAAATAAAGACCGTGCTGTTTTATATCTTTTGCTTGACAAAATCCAACGTTTCGGGTAGAATTATGATGAATAATTGTAAAAAATAAAATTGAGGTATTATTGTGAAAACAGCAAAAATGTGTGTCAGAACTCTTCTTGTAATCATGTTTTTAATCGTCGGCGCTACAGTTTGTCTTTCGGTGTCCGCCACTTCTGTCAATGGAGCGGTCATCTTGTCGAGAAGCAATACAAGCAAGGCTGATTCTAACAAATACGCAAAAATTGTGTTCTATGAACAGGGAACAAAAAAGCAGGTTGGAAGTGCTGTGCCAATCGAAAACCCTGCAACAGTTGGAACTCGCATCATTTATTCGGTGAATGTAGCAAGTGGCAATTATGATATGGCTGTCGAAAAAGCCGGTTATCTTCCCTATGTTGTTGAAAACATGAATGTTCTTTCCACTTATACAAAAATCAATCTGCCGGACATGACGCTTGTTCCGGGGGATTTGAATGTAGACCGTAACATTAATATGACTGATATTGTTCTTAGTTTGCGAGCATTTGACGTATCCTCTGCCTTTGACTTGGTTCGCAGTATTGCCGACATCAATGAGGACGGTTTTTCAGTTACCGATCTCGGATTGATCAAAAATGCAAACAATTTCGGGAAAACTTCTGCACAACTCTCTACCATGCAGTTTTCAACCACATATGCACAGACCAATATTCCCACGCTCGATTCGCATTATTTGATTGACGACTCAAGTTTTACCACCCGAAATACCAATGATAACGCCATGATTCAATCGGGCTGGAATTTTGACAATCAAGGTGGTCCACCTAACCTAACAGACAGCGGTCCTTATTTGCTGAATGACATTAGCGCTGATTTTGGAGTAAGATTGGTTCGATACATCACAACGCAGTATGCAGGAACAATGACACTGGAAACCTCCGCTTCCATCACATCGGGCGGCGATGGTTTTTACTACCAATTTATCAGCAAAGATGGAAAAACCGCATATAAACTTGTTACCGATGACGGCTATTTTAATTTGTATATCAACGGGGTAAAAACAAAACTTAATTTAACGGATTCCAAAGGTTCCTATACATTTAAAATTGTTCTTAACCTTGACAACCAGACAGCAAGGACATTGATCAATTCCGTTGACTACGGAACATATGGATTTAACCAAACAGTAACCGACATCAATGAACTCGTGATCGGAACCTCGAAGGAAGACTTGATTTATGCGACCCCTTCCTATGTTCAGCTTTACAGCAATTATGCAGTAAACGAACGGTTTACACAGGCGAATGATTATGCATTGCCGAACGATTGGACAAAGACCGTTTCAAGTGGAAACGCATATGTACTTTCGGATGAAATGTTTATGAATTTAACGGCTTCGGGAAGCGCTATGGTTCAAAAGACCTTTACCGCTGTTTCGGGGAATGTTTGTTTTGAAACATTGTTTATGCTTCCGTCCCTTGCTGACGGCGCCATTTTTAAGTTGATGTCGGGAACCAAAGTCGGCGTCTCGGTCAAAACACTGAACAATGATATTTATTCCAATACAACAAAGTTGCGCGACTATTATCTTGCCAATATGTGGTACCTTCTTCGGATAGAGGCGGATACCCGTACAGGACAGGCAATTATTAAAATAAACGGAAAAACACTTGGCACGGTTGCGTTTGAAAATTCCGTCAGTTCTTTTGACAGCATCAAGGTTGAACTTGCGGGAACAACTGCGAGAACGTTAAAGTTTGACGAAACGATGGTTTATGCGATTCCGGATGTCACCGATTATGTTCCCGTCCCACAAGTACCGTCAAAAACTTCCGAAAAATATGTCGGAATCAACGTATGCTCCTTGTGGAGAAACGGCGAACACTGGGGATGGGATAACATCACCGCATTTGATGAAGTCAAGCCTTTGCTGGGTTATTACGATGAAGGGATTCCTGAAGAGGCTGACTGGGAAATCAAATTCTTGTCGGAACATGGAATTGATTATCAGTCGTTCTGTTGGTATTCATCACAGTCGAATGCGCCGATCAAAACCACACGTCTTTCAGGCGCAATTCATCACGGCTTCATGAATGCAAAATACAGCAATAAAATGAAATTTGCGTTGCTTTGGGAGGCGGCGAATGCGTCGCACCCGTCCAGTTCCGCTGCATTCCGCAATTATTTCGTTCCCTATTGGATGGAATATTTCTTCTCTGACCCACGTTATATGGTCATTGAAAATAAACCGGTCATTTCTGTATTCGGATATGGTCAATTAATCACCGATTTTGGAAGCGAAGCAAACGTTGCGGCCGAACTTGAGTATGTAAGAACACAGTGTAAGAGCCTTGGGTATAGCGGAGCAATTTTCATTGCATGCTGCAGCTCAACCACTGCAAGTGAACTTCAGAAAGTAGCAAATTGTGGCTTTGATGCGGTACAAGCATATAACTGGGGGAAAAACGGGTATGATCCCACAAGCACAAAAAATTATATCAATGCACAATATAGCAATGAAAGTATCATTCACGTCATTCCCACTGTCAGCACCGGCTTTAATAACGTCGGTTGGGGCGGAACAAGAAGCCCGAATATGTCGGTTGCGGATTTTGCCAGCATGATGCTTTGGGTGAAGGACACGGCGTTGCCGAGAAACGATGCTTCCTCCTGGAAGAGCAAACTTGCCATTCTCTCTACATGGAACGAATACGGAGAAGGAACTTATATGATGCCGTCAGGGTTGAATGGGTTCGGGTACATGGACGGAGTACGCGCCGCATATACCACAAATCTTTCACACACCGATGATGTTCCGACTGCAAATCAGCTCTCAAGACTTGGATATATGATTCCGCAGAACAGGGCACTGATTCGACCGTTGCAGAGAACCAATGCAACGATTCCTACCGGTGTAAAAAGCACTTGGAATTTTGTGCAGGGCGGTGCAGTATCGACAGATTGGTATTACAGCAGTATGTCAACCCCGTATGTGAACGGTTCCGGCATCACTGCAACAGCGACCGGAACAGACCCAATCATTACAATGAAAAATGACTGTAATGTTGATATTTCAGCGGTAAGTTATATTAAAGTGAGAATGAACGGACCTGCCGGAAATGGAGTTCAGGTGTTCTATACAACCGATTCTGATGCAACCTGGACAGAAGAAAAATCAATCACAGCGACAATTTCAAGTTCCGGAATGATTGATTATTATTTACCGGTCTATTCAAAAACCACTTGGGCGGGAACCTTGAAAAAGCTTCGTATTGACCCGATTAACAACGCGGCAACCTTTTCGATTGAATCTATCACGTTGTTGTATGATCCGCACCTTGTCAATGTATTGATTAACGGGTCGGATGCACCGCTTTGGTGCAATCCAGTCTACACGGACGGGCATTATATGATACCGATGGTGCCTGATACGGGAATATTCTATTACTTTAATTCCTACTTTGAATGGGATAAAGCAAATAAAGTTCTTTACATGGCAGCAAACAATCATGAGATTACCTTCACAATGGGAAGTGCAACCGCTGTGATTGACGGAGTGGCAACCGCACTTGGATCAACGCCGTATTTGCTTGATGGTGTCCCAATGTTGCCAATTGATGCGTTGGTCAATGCTTTTAAATATCAAATGACAATCAGCGATGGCGTTGTTTCGGTAACAACCCCTTGGAAGCCATATTACGATGTATTGAACAATGCCGCTGCCAACACTTGGGAATTCAACTTTCAAGGCTTTCCTGAGGGGTGGACCTTTGGCAATATGAATTCTGATATTTCTGTAACAGGTGCAATTGGCGGAGCAGCAACAAACAATGATCCGATTTTGTACTCTCCTAATTTGGATATCACATCGGGAACATACAGCAAAATAACCGTAGGAATGAAAAATTCGGGGAATACAGCGGGAACGGCAAGAATCTTTTATCAGTTAAACTCTTCGTCTGATTGGCTTGCAGCCCAAAATATTATAGGAACCCCAACAGTTACAACGTCAAATAGCAATTTTGTGGAATATACATTCAGCTTGAGTGGAATATCCGGCACGATAACCAATATCCGTCTTGATCCGTTTGAATCGCTCGGTTCCTTCTACGTGGATTACATTCGCTTCAACAAATAAAATGACAAATAAAAGCAAGATTGCCGTTTGAGAATTGACTGATGCGGTAATCTTGCTTTTTCATTGCAAAAAAAGATTGTTATCTATTTGTTTCAAAACAATAAACTTATTAATAATTAATTCTTAATTCTATTTACATTGTTGGTCAATATGTTATAATTGTGTGGTATATGTTGCTTAATTTGTATATCAGTGTTACAAATTTGTAACCATAAGACGAAAACGTAACAAGAAGAGAAATTTCATTGTTACAGAGGAGAAAAAATGAGAATGAAGAGAATTGCATCCCTGGTTCCCGTTTGTATTTTAATCATGGCACTGTCCATGTCAGCAGCAGCTGTGAATTCCTTTCAGAAAACCCGCTCTTATTCCGATGCCGGTTTTTCCGATGTGGAACAATCCCAGTGGTATTACAACGAGGTAGCTTCTGCTTATGAACTTGCATTGATGAATGGTAAGGGTGAGGGTATCTTTGATCCTGCCGGAACGGTAACGGTTGCCGAAGCGATTGCGTTGGCATCCAGAATGAACAGCCTTTACGAAGGCGGAGATGGAAAATTCACACAGACGGATGTCTGGTATCAGGTGTATGTCGATTACGCCCTCAATAAGGGATTCCTTGCGAATGGACAATTTGATACATATGCTCGCACAATTAAACGCAGTGAAATGGTGCAGTTGTTTGCAAACGCATTGCCGAAAGAGTATTTTACTGCAAAGAATTCTGTCACATCGATTCCGGATGTCAGTGCTACTGCCTCCTATTATGATGCGCTTCTCCGGTTTTACAATGCAGGCATCGTGATGGGAAATGACGCATTCGGAACATTTATGCCGAATTCGGATATCAAAAGAAGCGAAGTTGCGGCAATTGTAAACCGAATTGCAATTCCAGAAAACAGACTTGCGAAAACATTGGTGATAAAAAATGAAGATTCCGCTCACTATTTACTTGACGACAGAAGCACCATCACATCCGGATGGTCGATTGACAGTCGTGGCGGTATTCCCGGAAAATCACAGAATACAAATAGTCTTACCGATATCAGCAATGAATATGGTGTGGCATTTATCCGCGATATTTCAATTCAAACAACAGGAAATATGACGCTTGAAACGCAATTTTCCATTGCTTCGGGCTCGGACGGGCTCTATTATCAATTTACCGATTCGGATGGTAAGGTCGCCTACAAATTGTTTACCGATAACGGTGTGTTCAATCTGCTTACACCGGACGGAACAATAAAGGCACTTGATCTTGCTGCCGAGAAAAAATCCTATTCATTAAAAGTAACGGTTGATCTTGATGCCAAGGTTTGTGATACAATCATCAATTCCGTGGATTACGGGGTTACACCGTTTGCCGAAAGCTGTAAAAACATCGCACAATATAAAATTGGAACATCCGATGAAGATATTATCAGCGCAGTTCCTTCCGCAAACAGACTGTTTGCGAATTACACTGTAAACGAACAATTCAACCAACTTTCCGATACCGGGCTTCCCTTTGGATGGACGGCTGAAAAGTCTTTGGATGCAGTTGATCTTTCTGCCAAATCCGGTGAACTTGTTTATAGTATGCCGGGAGATTCCGATGCATCTGTCAAAAAGACCTTTGATGCACTAACGGGAAAAGTTGCATTGGAAACCATTTTCTATGTGCCGCAAAAGACCAATGGCATTTCCTTTCAAATGAGAAGTGGTGAAACAATCGCCGCAGGCTTCTCAACCCAAAACAGTATGTTCTATGCGAACGACACCATGCTTTATAATTATACACCAAATGTATGGTACACCATTAGAATCGAAGCGGATACCGACACCCAGACCGCTGTGATAAAAGTGAACCATAAAATAATGGGTACAGTTTCCTTTGCAAATACAGTGTCGTCGATTGATAACATTGTCTTCTCCTTTAAAACAGCGGATGCGGCGACGATGAAATTAGACAATGTTTATGTTTATCAGATTCCGACTGAACCGCAGGATTATGTGCCCGAACCAATCCCTGCACCCTCTGACGATTATTATGTCGGAATCAATATCTGTTCCCTTTGGCGCAACGGACAGCACCAGGGCTGGGATGCGATTTCTCCTTTTGACGAATTGAAACCGAATCTTGGTTATTATGATGACGGTGTCACGGAAGTTTCTGACTGGGAAATCAAATACATGGTGGAACATGGAATTGATTTTCAACTCTATTGCTGGTATTCTTCCGAATCGAATAAACCGATTAAGACAACCAGATTATCCGACAACATGCTGTACGGATTTATGGATGCAAAATACAGCGACAAAATGAAATTTGCTCTTCTTTGGGAAGCTGCAAACGGTTCTCACCCATCTTCCTCGGAAGCATTCCGAAAGGATTTTGTACCATATTGGGTGGAATATTTCTTCAAGGATAAACGGTATATGGTAATTGACAATAAACCGGTTATCGCTGTTTTTGGTGCAAACAAACTTGTTACCGATTTTGGAAGTGAAAGTGCGGTAAAAGCAGAACTTGATTATGTGAGAGAAGTATGTCGCGGGCTTGGCTTTAGCGGGGCAATCTTTATGGCTTGCTCAAGCGGTACCGATGATGCTTCCTTAACCTCTGTGAAAAACAGCGGGTTTGATGCGGTTTATGCTTATAACTGGGGCACCTCCGGTTATAATGCGGATTTCACCATAGAGTCTATTGACAAGCAGCAAAACCGGAAAATTATCGATGTGGTTCCGACGATCAGTACTGGTTTCAACAGTGTTGCTTGGCATGCAACTCGTTTCCCAAATATGAGCCTTGACAGCTTTGACAAGGTTACCTCATGGTTCAAAGCAACAGCTTTGAAAAAATATGCCGAAGGTTCATGGCAGAGCAAATTCGTCATGCTGTCAACTTGGAATGAATATGGAGAAGGTACCTATATGATGCCTTCCGGCTTAAACGGATTTGGCTATCTCGATCATGTGAGAAGCGCATTTACATCGGCCGCAGTGGAACATGAAGATGCAAAACCCGATGAGGATCAGATTAAAAGACTCGGCTATTTATATCCACAAAACAGAGCGATTATCAAGCCGTTACGAAATTACAAAACGATACCACCGTCAAATGTGGCTAAAACTTGGAGTTTGGCGGCTGACTCTAACGATTGGTCTTTCGGTAATATTGAAAGTTTCACACCGAAAGATGGCGTACTTGTTGTCATACCCAAAAGCGGAGACCATTGATTTCATTAAAGAATTCCCCTGATATTGATATTTCACATGTTACCCATATAAAGATAACCATGAAATCTTCTTCGGCAAACACGATGCAGGTGTTCTTCAAAACAAAGGATGCCCCAACGATGGATGAAGCAAAATCCTTCCGTACAACCGTTGAAGCAGGAGAGTTACAGGATTACTACATCTATGTCGCTGACAATAATCAGTGGAGAGGCACTTTGACGGGATTACGAATTGACCCTGTCTCATCGATGTCCAACTTTGAAATTATGTCTGTATCACTTCTTTCACCCGATGATACAAAGACATATGACGTCAACGGCGTTGCACTCGGCTTTGATGTGCTGCCGGTTTTGACAGACAAAGATATTTTCCTTCCGTTTAACCCGGATCAAGGGATATTTAATCTGTTGTCCGCTTATTACAAATGGGATAAGGCTTCTAAAACAATTCAGCTATTTGCAAATAAGAATGAAGTGACCTTTACCATGAACAGCAACATTGCGGTTGTGAACGGCAAAGATGTCACTTTGGAAAGTGTTCCTTATTTAGAGGATGGTTTGCCGATGTTGCCGATCAAATTCTTATGGGATGCATTGAAATTTGAATATTCCGATGCACAGGATAGCTTTTCCATTACAACACCGAATATAAAATATTTCAAAAAAGATACACCTCCTTATTCCTATGAATTTGAACTATTCGGAGATACCGAGGGTTGGACCCTTGGAACCTGTACACTTGATTATTCGGAGGCCGGTACACTTGGCGCGGTTTCTGTCGTCAAATCAAATGGAAGTTTTGACCCGATGATCACTTCGCCTGCAACGCAAATTAGCGCTGCCGATTATGGAAAAATTGTTGTGCGCATGAAATATGAGTCCAAACGAGATACCAATGTTGCGAAAATTTATTTTAAAACAGGATCCGCTGCTATGTCGGAAAAGACTGCTGTTTCTATACCCATTGCACAAAGCAGTAACGGGGAATTTGTTGAATATACGTTTGATATGTCAAAGAATCCGGAGTGGTATGGAACAATCACACAGATCAGATTTGATCCGTTTGATGCAGATGGAAAATTCTATGTTGATTATATCAGAGCGTTAAAGTAAGAATTTCATTCATGGAGTATGATGGGCCGAAAGACTGATCATACTCCAACAAGTGAAGTATTGCTTGCTTTTATTGAAAAATTGATTAGAAATATTTTTAAGGAGTCTAAAATGAAAAAATGTAAATTGATCTCTGTTCTTTTCATCACCGTCTTTCTTTTTTCGTTTCTGAGTATTGCGTTTGCAACAGAGAATGAAACAGTATGGATCTTTGACAAAGAAGATTCAAAAGCACTGTTCTCAAGTTACAGAGGCATCACCGTCAACGGAATCAAGGATGGAGCACTTGACACCACCTTGACAGGACGGGGCACAACGAACGATGATCCGGCTTTCTTTTCCAAGACGGTCGATTTTGATACCGCAAAATACAATCAAATTGTTGTAAAAGCAAAAATCAATATCGAAACCATTTCACAAAACAACTCAACGACAATCTATTTTAAAACAGATAAAGCACCTGCCTATTCGCAGAGCAAAACAATAGGCGCAAAAATCGAAACAAAGAATGCCGATTATGTTGATTATGTATTTGACATGGGAACACATGCGGAATGGAGCGGTATTTGTACCGGATTTTTCTATTCGTTCCACAACAATTCAATGGGTTCTGTTCAGATTAAGTCCATCACGTTCCGTTATTCGGACAGCGCCAAGGCGAGTGCAGGTGCTGTAAATGATTCTACTGCCGGAATTACAACAGGTTCGACTCCACTTGCAAAGGATGTTCCGACTGTAAAAAACCAAATGATACGACAAATTTTGTAAAAAGTAAAAATACGATAAAACGTTCTCGGATGTACCCCTTGACCAGTGGTATTATAAAGAAGTGGTATCCGCTTATCAGCTTTCGCTTGTAAACGGAAAAGGGGAAAGCGCCTACGATCCAAACGGAAATATGACAGTTGCCGAGGCGATTGCGCTTGCCTCAAGAATGAACAATATTTATAACGGTGGCAACGGGACATTCACACAGGGCGACCCGTGGTATCAAGTTTATGTGGATTATGCAATGCAAAACGGCTTTTTGACTGCCGGTCAGTTCGACAGCGTTACAAGAAACGTAACACGCAGTGAAATGGCAACACTTTTTGCAAAGGCTCTCCCCGAAAGCGATTATAAAGCAATCAATAAGGTATCGGTCATTCCGGATGTACCTGCGGATGCTCCTTATTTGAAAAATGTACTGTTACTTTACAATGCCGGAATCGCAATGGGAAATGATGCATATGGTACATTCAATCCCGATGCGGATATCAAACGTTCCGAAGTTGCGGCAATTGTAAACAGAGTTGCAGTAAAGAACAGCAGATTGGAAAAAACACTGCTTGTAAAATCCATAAGAATGCCGATGTATCTTGCTGATGACAATGGCTTTTCTACAAGAAACACAACCGATTCTTCGATCATCGCGTCCGGATGGAGTTTTGACAACCGGGGTGGTTCTCCGAAAATTGAGGAAGCGGCACCCTATACGCTAAATGACATTAGCAAGGAGTTCGGAACAGCATTAATCCGCGATTTGACCATGCAGGATAGCGGAATCGTTACGCTTGAAACAAGATTCAATATCGCTTCCGGTTCTGACGGGTTGTATATTGAATTTTTAAGCAATGAAGGGCTTGTTACATATCAGCTTACCACAAAGAACGGCGTTTTCAATCTTCTCAGCAACGGAGAGTTGATTCCGCTTGAACTTGCGGCTTCAAAAAAAGCTTATTCTCTCAAAGCAATTATCAATCTTGATACCAAACAGGTGGAAACAATTATCGACAACGTATCCTATGGCGTTCATCCGTTTGCCGAAGATACAAACAACGTTGCAACCTATAAAATCGGTACCACCGATGAAGATATGATTTATTGTGCACCGTCTACCACCTCTATTTACTGTAATTATACAGTCAACGAGAATTTCTCAAGCACCCCGACAAATGCGATTCCATATGACTGGACCTCTTCTGTGACCGGGGAGGCAACCGTTGGAATCAACAACGGTGAAATGTTATTTCAAACAACTGCTGGCACATCTGCTTCAATGAAAAAAGCGTTTGATGCAGTATCGGGCGAAATTGTGTACGAAACATTATTCCTCTTTCCGGAAGCAAAGGGCGGCATGTCTTTTGAACTGAACAGCGGGACAACGAATGTTGTGAAGTTTACGGCAACGGATGATAAATTCTATGCCGGAAGTAAACTGCTGCGTCCTTATCAAGGAAATATGTGGTATAAACTCCGCATTGTTGCGAACACAGAAACCGGAACTGCGGAAATTAAAGTGAACGGAAAAACGATTGCTACGGTTCCGTTTGAAAATGCCGCTTCTTCCATTGATAATATTGTAATGACACTTGCGAATGTTGACGGGACCATGCGAATTGACTCGATTCGGTTGTCGGTGAAACCGCAAGTAAATGATTATGTTCCGGAACCGCAAATTCCTGCCGGAGCAGATGACTATTACATCGGAATCAACGTCTGTTCCCTGTGGCGCAACGGTTCACACTGGGGATGGGATAATATCTCTCCATTTAATGAAGTAAAACCGGTTCTCGGTTATTACGATGAAGGACTTCCGGAAGTTGCCGACTGGGAAATTAAGTTTATGGCAGAACACGGAATTGACTTCCAACTGTATTGTTGGTATCACTCCTCTGAAAGACCTTTGAAAACCTTCTCGGGCTCCGCACCCTCATCGCTGTTTGACGGATTTATGAATGCCAAATACAGTGATAAAATGAAGTTTGCGCTCCTTTGGGAAGCGGCAAACGGAAATCGCCCTGCAAATTCAGCCGACTTTAGATTTAATGAAGTAAAACCGGTTCTCGGTTATTACGATGAAGGACTTCCGGAAGTTGCCGACTGGGAAATTAAGTTTATGGCAGAACA
>Ga0183099_1000479_pt1 | contig 29300 bp, 27 predicted proteins | sample Biomet1_FD_127788 | JGI IMG/M metagenome (GOLD analysis project Ga0183099, IMG submission 127788) | Microbial communities from bioreactor (seeded with anoxic lake sediment) at LBNL, California, USA - Biofuel metagenome 1 | ecosystem: Engineered > Bioreactor > Anaerobic > Unclassified ...
CGTACATGCCGGTGTGGATGGCGTCCCAGATGGTTTTATCCGCTTTGATTTGATTATAGACGTCCGGTTTGCGCTCGTATACGCTCTGGGAATAATCATAACTGGAGACGGACTTGAGAATGGAGCAGTTATAGACGGTGCCGGAATTTGCGATAGCGGCGATGTAGCGGGCGATCTGTAGAGGTGTCACGCCGGTGAGCGACTGACCGATGGACGTCAGCATGGTGTCGGCGGCGAACCAGTCTTCTTCAAAGGTGCCGGCTTTGACAGAGGCTTTATATTCCGGGCTCGAAACATTTCCAATGTTCTCTGGCAGCTCGATGCCGGTGGACTCGCCCATCCCCAGCGCCGCCGCGTATTTATCGATGAGGTCGATGCCCAGCAGATCGCCTACATTCCAGAAGAAGGAGTTGCAGCTGTGGGTGATGGCCTGGGTGATGGTCTCTACGCCGTGTCCGCTCTTGTTCCAGCAATAGGGCGCATAACCGGCGTCTTTATACTTGGTGAATCGGCCCGTGCAGGTGTAGGGAGTGTTTACGCTGATGACGCCCTCGGACAGGCCGGCCAGGGCGACACAGGGCTTGAAGGTGGAGCCGGGGGCGTAGGTGCCGAGCAGGCTTCGGTTAAAAAGCGGCGCGTCGGCATCGGCTACCAGCTTGGAATAGTCGTCGGACAGAGTCGCCAGGTTGAAAGTTGGGTAGCTCGCCATACACAGGGGCTCGCCGGTTTTCACATCGACGGCCACCACGGAGCCGCCCGTGATCAAGGGTACGGTTTCGTCCTTCTTGCCTTCTGAAATCAGAGTTTGATTGTCGACTTGGCGCTGGGCGTTCATGTCCTGGATAAAGGTTGACAAAGCCGATTCCGCCACGGCCTGCAGCTCGATGTCGACGGTCAGGTATACGTGGTCCCCGGGTTCCGGTTCCTTGGTATAGACGGTGCTGGTGACGACGCCGGTGCTGGTGCGGGTGACGTCGGCCTTGCCGTCGGCCCCGTGGAGGTACTTTTCAAAAGCCAGCTCCGCGCCGTCCTTTCCGACGGTCGCATTCATGGGATAACCTTGACTCTTATAGGTCTTGTACTCCGTCTCGTCCATCAGACCGGTGTAACCCAGGATGTTGGCGGCGTACTGGGTGTTGTACTCGCGGATATAGCTGACCTGTACGTCAAAACCGCGGACGTTTGCCTCCATAAGGGCGGTGATGGTGTCGATGGAAACGTCCTCGGCAAATATGTAATCGGAAGTGTTGATGATATAGCGGATATTGATCTCATACCGTATGCCGGCGATGATGCGCATCTGCTCGGCGGTATAGTTGGCGTCAATATCATAGCGGGAGCGCATTTTGGCCATGACTTCCACGGCGGTGGCGTCGGCATCCAGACCGTTGGCTTTCAGCCAGGCATCCAGTCTGGCCTTCTGCAGGTCGGTCATATTGTCCACATACTCGAAAGGCGTGGTTTTGGTGATGGGCAGCTCGTCAATGTAGGTGTCGCCGTTTGCCGTGACCGTATTGCAAAGTTCCAGAATTACTTCGTTGGGGTTATCCTGTCCGAATAATTCGTCCGAATTGATTACCAGGTTATTGCAGTTGCGGTTGGATACCAGAAGTCTTCCATAACGGTCGAGAATGTTGCCGCGGGCGGCAATGACCGGTTCCTTGGTCACGATGGTATTGGTCGATGCCTCGTAATTGTCATCACCATCCACCACCTGCAGCTTATATAGCGTGCCAATATACAGTACAAGCAGCACGAACATCAGCACAATAAAAAAGGCAAGACGCCCCGGACTGATAAGCCTTTTCATAAAATTCCTTTCATAATGGCATAGTCCGCATGTACGAAAGCTTTTTACTGATTTAATAATTATTATAACATTTCCTTTTATGGAAAGCAATTACAAGTGTGTTGTCTTCAGACAAAGATCGACGAGTAAATGGAAATCCATCTCCTGGATATTCCGGGAGATGGATTTGGAATCGTTATCGTAACCGCTATGCCGTAGCAACGATGTGCCGTCTTTGACGGCACCGCAGTGGTTATTACAACTTCGTAAAGGTCAGATCTGAATATTTGTTCATTCTATTTAATTATGGTGGTAGATTCTCCGATCCAGCGCAAAGATTCTCTTGCTGAATTCTCCTGCAGGGACTTCTTCAAGGGTTTCACGGTAGATCTCCATGTGGCTGTCAATCGAGTCAATAAGTGACAACAGCTCGCTCTCGGCACACATTGGTTGAACGGCGGCCCCGAACTCCGGTTCTCCGTGGTGAGACAGAATCAAATGTTGGAGCAGCACCGACTTTTCCTCCGGTACATTAAGCTCAGCGGCGACATTGGCCACTTCATGGGCACCCATTACAAGGTGTCCGAGCAGCTGACCTTTCATGGAATAACCTGTGACAAGACCCAGCGGTGACGTTGTAAACTCCTCGCACTTTGCAAAATCATGAAGCAGAGCTCCGGCAAGCAACAGACTGCGATCAATTACTGAATCGTACATCCCGGCCAAAAAATCAGCAACTTTAAGCATGAACGTCGTATGCATCAGAAGCCCATTCAGAAATCCATGGTGGATGCTTTTGGCCGCAGGTATGCTTTTGACCTTATCGCCGTATTGCCTCAGCATTTCCCGGCAGATTGATCTATAATCCTGATCCTCTATTGTATCAACGATCTTCTGCAGCTTCTGCCATGTTGCCTCCACATCAATCGGCGCTGTGGGTACCAGAGCGCCGATACTGTAGTGGTCGTTAATATCAGTAAGACGCAAACGATCTGCCGTAATCTGTATCGCACCCTTAAACTCGGATACGGTTCCCCGAACTTTCACCACAGCCCCGGCATCCTTCGGCGCTACGGGGCCGGTATAATCCCAAATCAGCGCGTCTATTGTCCCAGTGCAGTCAGACAAGACCATACTCAGGAACGGCTTTCCGCCCATCGTTGTTTTCGCATACGCATCCTGCAACAGGAAAAATCCGTCAATCTGGTCGCCGATGCTCATATCTGTGATATGCATGAAATTAACTTCTTTCTATAAATGTTTTTATCTTGCTTAATCTTTATTTTATCACTTTCTCTACAATATTTCTGCTGAGAAAAGCTGACTTCTTTTTATTTACAATTGAACAAGCGTCGTGTTAATATTTATTATGTACAAATTTTATAATATGGTGGACAGGAGACGAAGCATCGGTATGCGACGATTGCTGGAATGAAGGAGAAGGACTGCGCATAGAATGCGCGCCGAGAGAAAGTGCATACGTTGCCAAAGCTCATTCACAGGCTATGCGCAGGAACATAGACGAGGCAGCGGAAAAAACGACGGTATGGTCTGGAAAAATTAAAGGTCGCACCACGACATGTCCAAAATGCGGACGACCCGCAGGAAGCGGGAGGTTCTGCAAAAACTGCGGCGCACCTCTTGGCCTGCAGAAATGCCGCAGCTGCGGCGCGGAAATCGCGTTTGGCGCCAAATTCTGCCCGGAATGCGGCGCTCCCATGGGCATGAAGACCGCCTGTCCTAACTGCGGCGCCGAAAACGAGCCGGGTACCAAGTTCTGTGCGGAGTGCGGAACAAAACTATAATTGTGTCTATTGATGAGCCGATGCATTACATACCAGCGAGTAAAGGTTAAAAGGAGTGGATGGAAATGCGGCTGTTTATTGCTATCAACTTTGACACACAGACCATCGAACATATGCTGGATGTACAGGAACGCCTGCGCGCAGTGGGGAAAGGAAACTTTTCTCAACCGGAAAATCTTCATCTGACCTTGGTGTTTCTGGGGGAGATCGCGCCTGACCGCGTACCTGCCATCCGGCAGATCATGAGCAGTCTCAGTGTCCCTGTTCTTCGCCTTTGCTTTAACCATGTAGGGAGCTTCAAGCGGGACGGCGGCGACATTTTATGGATCGGGCTGGCGGAGAATAAGGCGTTGCTGGAGGTTCAGCGGCAGTTGAGTCAGCGGCTGACGGACACAGGTTTTGTGTTGGAAAGACGCAGCTTTTCGCCTCATATCACGCTGGCAAGACAAGTGAAGTTTAAAGTCGAGCCAGACTACTGCGCCATCTTGAGTGAGCCATTTATTGCCCGGACGAATTCTATCAGCCTGATGCTGTCAGAACGTATCGGCGGAAAGCTTACCTATACTGAGCAGTTCAGTGTTACGGCGAAGTAAACAGGACATTAGTCTTTCGAGCCTACTAGGTATGCGTCTCCGGCACCGCAGAGCTTGTGGAACCGTGGACGGTTAAATATGTGGATTTGCTGGGCTGAGCTGCACGGTTTGAAAACATTGGAGGTGAAATTCTTCTGAAAAAAGTGATTGCACTAAATGCAAGTCGGCGAAAAATGAATACTTACGGATTGCTGGTACAAATACAACAGGAGTTGGCCCAAAACGATGTTGAAGTAGAAATCCTTTCGCTTTATGACTACAATATTCAGAATTGCTTTGGGTGTGAAAAATGTATCATGCAAGGCGACTGCGTACACCACGACGATGTGGAATTGCTTATGAACAAAATGATGGCTGCCGATGGAATAATCCTCAGTTCGCCGGTTTATTTACAACAGGTTTCCGGAAAGCTGAAGAGCTTTATCGACCGTACCTGTAAGTGGTATCATCGCCCGGCATTATATGGAAAGCCCGTCCTTTGTGCAGCAACCACAAAAGGATCTGGATTAAAATCAACGCTTTCATATCTTCAAAGTGTCGCGGTTCAATGGGGAGCAATGCCAACTGGCCGCATTGGAAGAACAATTCGCAACATCAACTCTCCAGTCACGAAAAAGGAATTGTCGGGCTTTGTTAAACTTTTGCAGGCACCCCAAAACTATCGGCCGCCATTAAACAGCCTTATAAATTTTGAGGTACAAAAAGCATTAGCAAAATATTTAAATGGACTCGATACAAGTTACTGGAGTGAAAGGGGCTGGGACGCAAAGCCATACTATTTTCAGTGCTGTACCAATGGATTCAAATGCATCATTTCCAGAATGTTTGGCGCCGTCCTTCAACGCGGAATGTCCCATGGCCAACAAATAAGCCCGAAAGGTTGACGTTATCGTCTTCCTTTCGGGCTTATTTTTATTGAGTTTTTCTTTATAGCTTATGTCGAACGTTCGTGCGGGTGATCATTTTTGTCGGGATCAAGGCCAGCGTCGAAGCCAAGAGACAGCCGACTATTATAAACATCGGCGTCTGATACCCTGTGGTTTCAATAAAATATCCCATTACCGCCGGAGCGGTGAACGACGCGAGTGAAACACCCAGAACAAACAGCGACGATGCGGAGGCGGTGCGCGTCGGAAAAGCATCGCAGCAGATGATTACCAGGGCGGGTACTGCCGAACCCTGCAAAAGCCCGGTTAGGAACACAAGCACGATTTTAACTGCGGAGGGAACCGGCAGCAGCAGGAACATGACAAATACAATTGCCGATATCAGAATCGAAATGATATAGAACGTGCGGACCGGGATTTTTTTGAACGCGACAGGCGACAAAAATCGCATGATTAAGGAACCAAGAAAATACAGCGTCAGAATAAAACCCGAACTGTTATAGCTCCACCTTAGGCGGTTCATGCAGTACTTCGGCAGCCACGAGGACAGCCCGATCTGGAAGCATAGGTAAAAAAAGCAAGCAATCAGAAGAAACCAGGTACGCCTATCGTGGAATATTTCCGTTGGGTTTGAGGCTGCCCGCGCTCTGATGGCTGTCATGTCTGCATACGGTGTCTTCGGCACAACTTTTTTGCGTATGACTGTCAATCCGACGAGTATGGCTATAAACAGCGTGCCCAAAATGAGATACGGGATCGCGAAGTCTGCAGGGCTCCCGGGGTCGACCAATCCGGTAACGAAAATCGGCGCGAGCATTGCTCCGGTACCGTAAAACCCGTGCACCACCGGCAGCAAAGTATTTTTTTTAGTCGGGTAGACGTCCGCTATTACGCCGTTCATCAGAAGGTCTATCGTGATATATCCGACGCCAGCGAACAGGGAATATGCAAGCAGCAAACCGTATCCCGTGCCGGGCTCGGTATAGAGCGTCATAGTGCCGATGAGCAATCCGGCGATGCCAAGAACGACAAGACCGAACATCAGCCCGTGTATCTTGTTTAAACGTTCTCCGAATATCCCGAGCATAATGGCAACGATTGTACAACCCACGGCCTGCGCGGTAAGTATCATGCCTTGCTGAGACTCGGTGATGCGGAAAAACCCCATAGTAGCCGTGGCATTCGCACCGAAGCTGTTATAATAAACCCCATAGAGCAGGAACATAAGAAAGCAGAGGATTATGAGCGCGAGCGGTGACCCGCGAAGTTTCTTATCCATAGAAGCTCCTTACAGCTCTGCGAGCTTCGCGTAGCTGCTCTGCAGCGCGGGATAGAGGCTTTCGTATATCTTATAGAACTGCTCATAACGCGCCGAGCGCTTTGCGTCGGGCATTGCCTCGCTGTCAGCAATCACGATTCTGTCGCAGGCTTCTTCAAGTGAGGAAAACACGCCGGTGCCCACCCCTGCTAAAATGGCAGCGCCGAGAGCCGGGCCTTCGTCGGACGCCTTCGAGGTCTTAACGGGACAGCCGTATAGATCGGCAAGCATCTGCCGCCACAGCGGACTGCGGCTTCCTCCGCCGCAAGCCATCATATTATCAGTGGTGACGCCCATTTCCCGAAGCACATCCAAACACTGACGCTGAGAGAAGCTTACTCCCTCCATGACGGCTCGGATAAGGTCGCCCTTTCCGTGGATCGCCGATAATCCCACAAATGCGCCGCGGGCTTTTTCGTCAAGTATGGGAGAACGCTCGCCCATAAGATAGGGAAGATAAAGAAGCCTGTTCGCGCCGATCGGCGACTTTTTCGCAAGTTCACCCATAACGACGTAAGGATCGGTGCCGCGAGTTTTGGCTTCGGCGATTTCCGCTTCGCAGCACACATCGCGAAGCCAGCGGAGCGAAAGCCCCGCAGCGAGGGTGCAGCTCATCGCAGTCCATGCACCCGGCACGGCGGAGCAGAAGGTATGCACGCGGCCCAAAGGATCGATGGTCACGCTGTCGCAATGCGCAAACACTACGCCGGAGGTTCCGATCGTCGTAAACGCACGGCCAGTCTTCACTACACCGGTGCCTATTGCGGCGGCGGCATTATCTCCTGCGCCGCCCACGACAGGAGTACCCTTTTTAAGCCCTGTGAGCAAAGAGGCGGATTCCGTCACCGTGCCGGTCGGTTCATAGGATTCGTACATTTGGCCAAGCAATGCGGGGTCAATGTTCAGAATACCAAGTATTTTCTTTGACCAGCACCTGTTTGGCACATCCAGAAGGTTCATACCGGATGCGTCAGACACTTCCGTTGCGTATTCACCCGTGAGCTTAAAACGGATGTAATCCTTTGGAAGCAGTATGTGGCGGCATTTTTCATAGGTTTCCGGCTCATGCTTCCGCACCCAAAGGATTTTTCCGGCGGTGAAACCGGGGAGCGCCGGATTGGCGGTTACAGTTATGAGCTTTTCACGCCCCACCTTTTCTGTTATCTCCCGGCATTCATCTCCCGTGCGTCCATCGCACCAAATAATGCTGTTTCTAAGCACCTCGCCGTTTTTGTCGAGCATGACAAGACCATGCATCTGGCCGGATATGCCGATTCCTTTGATATGCTCCGGGCAAACGCCGCTCTTGCCGAGCACAGCGTGTATCGTTTCCACCGCCGCACGCCACCAGTCGTTCGGGTCCTGCTCCGCCCAGCCGTTTTCCGGCTGGTACATTGGGTATTCCAACGTATGCGAGGATATACAGTGCCCGGCTGTGTCAAAAAGGACTGTCTTTGTTCCGGATGTGCCCAAATCAATGCCTAAAAGATATTGATCCATAGCCGTTCCTCCCTTGAACCCAAAGCGGGCGCCGACATTTTGCCGGCGCCCTTTCTGATTTTTCCGATCAGCCAAGCATTATGTTATTTACAATTGTCTCAAGATATTCCTGCCTGCCGCTCTCGACCTCGATCTTGCCAAGACCCATTGCATATTCCGAAAGCTCCTCCATGGAGGTTTTGTCCTCAACGATCTTCCTGCCGATGCCACTCTCATAACTGCGGTAGCGGTTCTTCACAAACTCGTCTATCCTGCCGTCTTCAATGATTTTCAGGGCTGTGCGAAGACCAAAGGCAAAGGAATCCATTCCGGCGATATGGGCGAGCAAAATGTCCTCTAAGGTATTTGAGGCGCGGCGGGTCTTGGCGTCAAAGTTGAGCCCTCCGTTTGTGAATCCACCGACCCTCAGCACCTCCAGCATACAGTAGGTGGTGTTGTATACATCTGTAGGGAACTGGTCGGTATCCCAACCGAGCAGCAGATCGCCCTGATTGGCGTCGATGGACCCGAAAGCGCCGTTTACCACCGCAGTTCGCAGTTCATGCTCGAATGTGTGGCCCGCGAGAGTCGCATGATTGGCCTCGATGTTCATTTTAAAATCCTGGGTCAGGCCGTACTTGCGCAGGAAGTTCATACAGGTCGCAACATCAAAATCGTATTGGTGTTTTGTTGGCTCCTTTGGCTTGGGCTCGATATAGAAGTCTCCCTGAAAGCCGTTCTTGCGGCCGTAGTCGCGCGCCATCTTGAGAAAACGCGCCATATTGTCCAGCTCAAGCCCCATGTCGGTGTTGAGTAGGGACTCATAGCCTTCTCTGCCGCCCCAGAATACATAGCCCGTAGCGCCAAGCTTTATCGCGGCGTCGATGCACGCCTTCACCTTTGCGGCGGCAACGGCAAATACATCGGCATTGCAGCTTGTGGCGGCACCGGCCATGAATTTTCTGTCGCCAAAATTATTGGCTGTGACCCAGCGGCACGTCTTACCATGTTTTTTTTGCAGGCCGTATAGGTAATCGACCATAACGCGGAAGTTTTCGATGCTCTCCCTCACTGTAGCGCCCTCGGGCGCGATGTCTACGTCGTGAAAACAGTAGGAATCGATATCGAGCTTATCCATAAGCCCGAATGCAAAATCCGCCTTGGCACGGTACATCGCCATCGGATCGGCCTCAAGACCAAACTTTTTATCGATTGTTCCGGAGCCGAACATATCGATGCCCTCGGCATCTATGGTGTGCCAATAACACATGGAAAATTTCAGATAATCGCGCATTTTCCTGCCGGCTATGATTTCATCGGGATTATAGAACTTGAAAGTAAACGGGTCTTTTGAGTTCGGAGCATAGACGATTTTGCCTAACTCATTGTACTTTTTCATGTTTGCCTCCCTGTTTATTTCACGGCTCTTTTAAAACGCCCGCGAAGAATTGGCACGACTATCTGCACGATTACCGCGGCAAGAAGTATGGAGCCCTTGATGGTATCATTTATGAGTGCGTCAAATCCAAGAGACGCGATTATCTTATCTATTATGGTGTAGCTCATGGCGCCGAAAACCACGCCCAGGAGCTTGCCCTTGCCGCCGGACATGCTGATGCCACCTATAACGACCGCTGCGATAGCATACATTTCGTAGCTCTTACCAAGCGTGGCAGGGTCCACCGAACCGTTCATGGCAAGCCACAGAAAAGCGCCGATCCCGGTCAGCAGCCCTGTGATCACAAAGACCAGTACGCGAGTCCACTCGACGTTTATGCCGGCGAGGTGTGCTGCGCGTTCGTTGCTGCCGATGGCGTAAACGGTTTTGCCGAACTTGGTGCTGGTTGATATGTATACCATGATCACGGTCACTATGATCAATATCAAGCCCACGGCCGGAACAGTAAGAAATTTGGACTGACCAAAACCATAAAACGCGTCGTAACTGCTCAAAGTTCCATCCATGTTGTAAATGGACAGCCCCAGCGTGCGCAGATAGTACTGCGCGATCGAGCGGAAGATGAGCATGGTCGCCAGCGTCACGATAAATGCCGGCATTTTCACTTTGCCAACGAGAAAACCATTGATAAACCCGCACACGCCGCCAAGAGCAACGGAAAATATGAGTGTAAGCCAGATACTGTTTGTGGCATTAAAAACAACCACCGACAAGCCCGCCACGAGGGAGAGCATCGAGCCTACCGACAGGTCTATCCCGCCGGTTATGATGACAAGCCCCATGCCGAAAGCGATCACACCGACAACTGCCGAGTGGCGCAAAATATTCAATACGCCGTTCCAGGTGGTTGCACCCCTGTTAATGATCAGATATGCGATTAAAATGGCCAGGAATATCAGAATAAAGCTGTTTCCGCTGATTTGGGAGCCGATTGATTTTTTGCCGCTTGTCTTATCGAGGGTAATCGTGCTGCCTCTATCCATATCCTCATCTTCCCTCCGTTACCTGGATTACATTTGTCGCAAAAAGCATAACACTTTCTTCGGTGATTTTGTCGCGCTGCAAGATCGCTTGAATACTTCCGTGGTAAAACACCACGCACCGGTCTGCGATTTTTTGCACCTCCGGAATTTCCAGAGTGTTCACAAGTATGGTTTTTCCTTTTTTGGCAAGCTCAAGTATCAGCTTGTATATTTCGGCCTTCGCCCCGACGTCTATACCCTGCGTCGGATTGTCCATAAGCAATATATCAGCGTTTGTATTCAGCCAACGGGACAGAACAACCTTCTGCTGATTTCCTCCGGACAGCGACATGATGGATTCATCGGGGCTGTTGGCTTTTATATTCAACATATCACGTAGAATGTTATATTTTGAAATTTCCTCTTTTTTGTGGATTATTTGTTTTTTCTTTGAAAGCGTGTGCTCCGAAATATAATTGTTTTCGATCAGTGCAAAATCCGGAATCACGGAGTTTTCTTTGCGGCTTGCGGGGATCATAGCGATTCGCCTGATCATTGCCCGGTGTATGCTGTTTTTGTCGACCTTTTTATTGTTTATATACAGTTCGCCGCTCTCGATTGGAGTAACGCCGAAAATTGCCTGCATCAAGTCGCTGACACCCGCACCTTTGAGCCCTGTGAGGCCGATGATTTCGCCTTTGTTGACAGAAAGGCTCACGTCATGGAAGCCTTTTCCGGATAAATGATCCAGCACGAGTATCGGTTCGCTCAGCTCGCGCGTTTCATATACGTCTCGGCTGGAATAGCTGCTGCCCACCATGAGCTTTGTTGCTTCTTCGGGGGTCGTATCTTGAATGAGGCCTGTTTTAATAAACTCACCGTTGCGAAGTATCGTATAGCGATCAGCAATGGTGAAGATTTCATTCATCTTATGAGAAATAAAAATAACCGATTTTCCGGCGTCCTTAAGGCGACGCACGATCTTGAACAGGTGCTCGATTTCCTCGTTGTTGAGTGAGGTAGTCGGCTCGTCAAGTATAAACAGGCTGGCATTGCCGAACAATGCCTTTGCAATCTCAAGCAATTGTTTTCTGCTGGTATCGAGATCCGCCACAAGCGCTGTAGGGTCGATGTCGACACCGAGATTCTCGAAAAGTTCGGCTGCTTTTGCTATCATCATCTTCTTGTCCAGCGCACCGAATTTTTTCAGGATTTCCTTGCGCAGAAAGATGTTTTCATAGACTTTCAGGTCGTTGAACAGGTTCAATTCCTGATGGACAAAGGCGATGCCCGCGTTTTCGGACATTTGTACCGTCGTATGTTCCAGCGGTTTTTCGTCAAATTCCACGGCACCGGAGTCACGGGTATACACGCCGGCCAGAATATTCATCAAGGTGGACTTCCCCGCGCCGTTCTCGCCGAGAAGCGCGTGAATTTCACCTTTTTCCACTGCGAAGTTCACGTGATTCAGGACTGGAACGCCGGAAAATGCCTTGGAGATGTCTGTCATTCTGAGAATATCCATGTGTTATTCTCCTCGTCTTTTTTCAATTCCCGCGGGCACAGAATCCTGCACCCGCGGGAACAACTGCTAAAACTTATTTGGAGACGGCGTCACCGAAGCCCTGAAAATCGTTTACGTTCGTGGCATCCACGACAGAGACAGGAATGACGTGATCCTGAGTGACTGTCTTGCCGTCCAGATGATCGACCATATCCTGAATGGCGATCTTGATCATGGCAGGATCATAAGTAACAGAGAACAGATCAGCCAGTTTGGCAACCTCGGCGGTGTAATCCTTCTGATGTGTGCCCTTCAGTACGCTGTAAATCTCGTTCAGGCCGGAGGACGTTCCCAGATGGACACCGGCGTTCAGGAATGCGTCTTTCTTGGCGGCGTCGATATCGGAGCTCTTCAGAGCTTCGAGTATGCCCATGGCGATCTCATCGTCGTGGGTGAAGATCCACTTATATTCGCCAATCTCCTGGACGGTGCTGGCATCCAGCCATTCGGTGAAGAGTTTCTTGCCCTCGCTGCGGCTCCAGCCGGTATAGGCGGTCGACTTGATGGCGTCGATCTGCTCCTGAGTCCAGCCGTTGGCGAGCAGGGTATCAAAGAAGCCCTTATTGCGCATCTCGGGAACAGAGCTGTTGTCTCCGGGGATGATGAGGATCTTATCGCCCGGCTTCATGCCGTTTGCGATGAAACGCTCGGCGGTGGCAATGCCAATGCCCTCGTTGTCGCCCTTGACGCTGGCGATGGCGGAGGTAGAGACGGAATCGATAACGCGGTCAAACATTACGAAGGGGATGCCGCTGCCGGCAAGCTTCTTCATCGTGGCCTCAAGGGTGTTGTCCTGCGGAAGGATGACAACGCTCTTTGCGGTCTGGTTCTCAATCAGGTCCTCAACCTGGGAAATCTGGTTGGCGGCGTCGGTGGAGGTAATGACTACGGCGGAATAAGTTCCGGCGTCATTGATCTCTTTTGCCTTTTCCTGAGCATAGGTCATGACGGCGCCGGTCCAGCCGTGGTCGGCATTGGGGACGAGGATTGCGATGTCGGTCTTACCGTCGTCAGCGGGGGCGGCAGATCCGGCTGCAGGGGTTGGGGTGGAAACGGTCGAGCTGCAGGCGCCCAGTGCAAGAACCATGACAAGAGCTAGAATAAGCGATAATACCTTTTTCATGATTTGCCTCCTTATTCAAATTTAATATACAGTCACGTCGATGACTGTCTATTTCATTTCGACCCACTTGGAATCATGATCGGCGCTGTTGATTACCGCATGAACAAATTTGACTCCGTTCAGACCGTCTTCAGCGGTCGGGAAGTCAAATTCGCCTTTCAAATACTTTCCACTCTCTTTCTTTTTGATGATCGCGCTGTTGATGTTTTTATAGATGTTGGCAAAAGCAATATACAGTCCCTCCGGGTGACCGGATGGGATGCGGCTGTATGCTCCGGCGGCTTCCGTAATGTAGCCGGTGCCGCGGGACAGCAGCTCCGTGGGCCTGCCCTTGGGGGTGTATTTGACGTAATCGGGATAGTGCTGCTCCCATTCGAACGCACCCTCGCTGCCGTATACCCGGATAACAAGGCCGTTCAGTTTGCCCGCAGCGATCTGAGAACACCAATAGGCGCCATTTATGCCTCCTTCGTATTCCACAAGCATATTGGCATTCAGGTCGAGTTCCTTACCGTAGCGGTTGACTGTGGCGGCCAATCGCTTTATCTCAAGACCGGTTATGTAGTGGACAGCGTACTCAATATGGGTACCGATATCTCCGACGCAGTTCGAGATGCCGGATTTCTCCGGATCGGCGCGCCAGACGGAGAGCTTTGCTGTGCCGGGGTCGGGATTGCCAAGCTCGTCGATCAGCCATTCCTGAACGTATTCCGCATTCACGGCGGCAATTCTGCCTATCTTGCCGGAGGCAACCATTTCACGCATAACCTTTACCATTGCGTAGCCGGTGTAGGTATAAGTAACTCCGAAAATTAGGTTTTTCTCATCGGCAATGGCGCAGAGCTCCTGAGCCTGGTCAACGGTAAAGCACAGAGGTTTCTCGCAGGAAACATGGATGCCATGTTCAAGGAAACACTTGGCTATTTCATAATGAGTGTTGTTTGGCGTGGTTATGCAGACAAGATCAATGCCGTCGGGACGCTTACTCTCTTTTTCAGCCATTTCTTGATATGTCGCGTAAATGCGGTCAGGGTCGAGAGTATAGGTCTCGCCCGTGGCGGCATTTTTTGCCGGGTCTGTGGAGAAGCAGCCTGATACGAAGGCGGAGCGGGGATCAAAAGCTTGGGCTTTGCGGTGTACTTCGCCGATGAAGGCGTTCATGCTGCCGCCCACCATACCGTAACGAACCTGAATTGCCATAGCTTTTATCCCCCTGTCTCAGTTCGCTATTGCGGCGTCGAATTTGATGTTGGAGGGCATAAAATCGACTCTCCTCACAAATGCCGCAGCTTCCGTAGCGCCGCTGATGCGATCCATTCCGCTGTCCTCCCATTCAACCGAGAGCGGACCATCGTAGCCGCCTGCGTTCAGAACGCGGATTATCTCCTCAAAGTTAACGTCGCCATGCCCGAGGGAACGGAAGTTCCAACCCCTGCGCAGATCTCCGAAGTCAATGTGGGAGCAGAGGATGCCGCTCCTTCCATCGAGAGTAACAGCGGCGTCCTTCATATGTACGTGGTAGACCCTGTCAATGAAATCACGGAGGAAAAGATGTGGCTGTATGCCCTGCCAAATCAGGTGACTGGGGTCGAAATTCAAACCGAACTCCGGGTAATCTTTCAATTTCTCGAGCAGCCTTTTTGTGGAATAGTAGTCGAATGCGATCTCACCCGGATGGACTTCCAGAGCAAACTTAACACCGTTTTTGCGAAACTCGTCCAAAATGGGACTCCAAAGCCGAACGATCTCGTCAAAACCGTCCTCGACCATCTGTTCAGTGGTCTGAGGGAAGGAATACATCCACTTCCAAATCGGCGAGCCTGTGAAACCGGTAACTACTGGAACGCCCATCTTTCTTGCAACAACGGAAGCCTTTTTCATGGATTCGATGCCCCATTGGCGGATTTTCTCAGGCTTGTCAGCCAGCTCGGGAGGGGCAAAATTATTGAGACGGACGTCTGGTGCATCGCCCACACACTGACCGATGATGTGAGTCGCAAGCGCTTTGCAGATCAGCCCGTTCTTTTTTAGAGTATTCAGCAGAACCTGCACATAGGAATCATCCACGAAAGCTTTGTCTAAATCGACCCCATTGCCCCAGCAGGCAATTTCGAGGCCATCATAGCCCATCTTTTTGGCAAGGGAGCATAACTCATCAAATGGAAGATCCGCCCACTGGCAGGTGCATAATGTGACCGGTCTCATTAAATAAATCCTCCTATAACAAATCTTTTTAACTACTTCGAATTTCTTAGTTTTACTTGGTTTTCTGTAAAATTGTTGACTTCGCGAGGTGATTTGTTGTTGGCGATATAATCAAAAAGTATTTTGATCGCGTTATCTCCCTGAACGTATGGCTGCTGGGTGACGGTAGCGGATATGACGCCGTCCCTCAGGTATTTATGGACAGGCTCCGTATCATCAACCGCAAGGATCCGAATATCTCTGCCGCTTTCCAAAATTGCCCGGACCCCTCCGCCTATCCCAGCTGCGGCGAAATATATCAGGTCGGGCTCCTGCTCCTCCAGAAGCTTTTTTACTGCCGCATAGGATTGTTCATCGTCATCTTCGTTCTCAAGCTCTGCGATCACTTTGATTCCCGGCGTTTTTGAAACGCTGTCCACAAAGCCCTCGACGCGCTGCTGGTGGCCGAATATTTTGAAACTGCCGACGACTATGGCGGCGTTTCCTCCGCGGCCCAGGATAAGTTTCGCAAGGTCGCCGCTGATTCTCCCGCTGTTGTAGTAATCGCAGCCGACAAATGCGATCTTCCGTATGTCGATGTCGGTGTTGAAGGTTACGATAGGAATCGTGAGCTGTTCAAGGCGTGCCTTAATCTCCGGCAAATTGATAGGCATGATGGCCAGGCCGTCGATACCTTCTTTCAAAAGCTCGTCTATCGCTCCGATTTGTTCTTTCGCGCAATAGCCTCTGATTTGCTTTACGGATACCTCCAGTCCATAGATTCCAAGTTTTTTTGCCCGGCTGTATATTCCCTTCAAAACATCATCGAAGAATGGGTTTCCTACGGAATGTATTACGACGCCGATGCGTATGCGCTTTCTTGAATTGATAAGAGCCCGAGCCAATTGATTCGGCTGATAATTTTCCCTGGCGGCAATATCCTTGATTTTTTGTGCCAGTTCCGGGTTAACGTTTCCTCTGTCGTTCAGCACCCTGTCTACGGTGCCTCTGCTCGTACCCGCGAGGTCAGCTATCTCTTTAACGGTCATTTTTATCTCCTGCGATAATATAAGAACATTTTTTGCTATGTGCTCGTACACAATAAGGACCGTGCTCGAGCACAGTAATATTCTACCATCTGCTTTCTATGGTGTCAATGCACGAATATTTCATAGTTATTGAATATGGTTTTGGTACATTATAACAAATCGGGAATGCGAAAAAAGTAGAAATATGTAGTTTTCTGTCCGGTACCTCTGAATTCACATAAAGGATAAAAAATCACAGAGTCCGAAAATATCAAGCGGACCCTGTGAAATGCCATGTTGCAACGCCTTTTGTCAATATTATGACTGATCAGAAGGGGAAACAGAGGGCAAATTACTCAGATTATTGCTATCGCTGCCGTCGGGAATGGATTTGAGATATTCGGTATCTCCCCGATGCGCGATGCCCACTCCGGCGATTCCACCCTGACTCGCAAGTTGTAAAGCCTGGGCCTTTTCCAGTATTGAGTTGTCTGAGAGTCGATAACCTGTTACCTTGCCGCCCTCTTTTACCAATCCTGTAATGCTGAGGGCATTGGGCGCAGGGGTCGGGGTCTTATCCATTGTGTTCTTAGCCAATGTGTTCTGTTCTTGCGTGTGGTCCACCAAAATTCCTCCTTTGCGATTCATATTATTTTGCTCAACAACGCAGAGATTATTTTCCCGGATGTGGAATCAATTGAAGCCACAAATAAATAAATTTCCTGCCAGGGTAGCAATTCCGTGGCAGGAAATTTGATTATCGACAACCAATCAAAGCGAAAAGGGTTTATTTAGTCAGAGTCTTTTTTGATATGTTTGGAAATGCAACGCTCCATAAAACGGGAACTATCAATTATGACACGGGCGTGTTCCCCGGACCCGATTTCGCCGGCATCGTCATAAGCGGTAACTCTGAATGTGATTTTTTTGCCGTCAATGGCTGTTACCGTACTCTCGGCATAGACGTGCGCTCCAACAGGGGTGGCCGAGGTGTGCTGGACATTGATGTATACGCCAACTGAACTTTTTCCCGGTTCCAATGCTTCTTGAAGGCTGTTGCAAGAAGCTTTTTCCATGAGTGCGATCATAAAAGGGGTGCCGAACACCCGAAGTGAGCCACTGCCGATCGCTTCAGCAGTGTTCGTGTCATTGGCTATCGTATCGGCCCGCCCGGTGATTCCTATGGTAAGGTCCATCGTTTAATCCTCCTAAACACTTATGCTTTTCTTATTATAACACTGGGGCGGTATATGAAAAACCCCCAGTTTCGAGGATAGATCGAAACTGGGGATTTCGGAGTAGGAGAGAGAAATGAAGAAAAAATCTAATGTAAAAGCAACTGCTTTATTTGATATTTATATTAGCGGAAGAAAATGAACAAATAATCAGTTTATTGTGAAATTATTGTTAACCATGAATTGCGGGTTAATGGACTGCCTGCCTTATTCGTCATGTTTTCCGTTCTTCTTTCTACGCACGTATACGATGGACGCAACAGCACCGATGACAACGGCCGTGGTGATTAAATAATGATTCCGTCCGCCATGGGATCACTGGCTGTCGCCTTCGTCATCGTGCTTGTCAGCGTGGAGTTGTTGATAAGGATTGTATTGAGGCCTTCCATGCCCGCTATCTGGCTGTTCGTTGCCGTTCCGGTTACATTATCCACTTGGATGTTGCCTGTCGAGTAAATCAGCGGGGAGCCCAATCCCGATGTCGAAAGCTTGCTGTTGGTCACGGAAACCGATCCACCGCCGCGGTCGGAGGCCGCTGAAGCGCAGTGATCGCAATTGCTCCGCCGGATGGCGGTTTTTCCGAGGGAGTGTATCCCGATGGTGCCGCGCTTGGCTGGGCCGGATCTGCAGCCGTGTTATCAGCACTGGCAACGATGCCTGTCGATACCAGAACCAAGGACAGTATAATTGACAGTGTATACGAGATTACTTTCTTTACCTTTGAAAAGTACATAAATTACACTCCTTTTGCAAGCATTTACAACTGATCTGCTTCGGATTGTAGTTGCTCAACCTTAAAATATCTTAAAGCCAGTGCTGCGGACAAAAATATTTCAGTTGCTTGCGAAAATGCTTGGGCGGCTGGAAAATTTTAATCTTTACAAATGTATGCCTGCATGCTATATTACGCATGGGTCACGTGTAGCAAAGAATTTACTGACCGTTCCGCAAGATCGGAAACTAAGGCCATACGGACAGCCGGGCAACTGCCGATTGTGGAGAAATCCACGTTTATTGATTGCGTTAGAAGCGCAAATTTTATGAGTTGGCTACTTAATAGCCAGTTGGTTACTATATAACCAAGTGTACATGGTACACACTTGTGAAACGGTCAATAAAGAGTAGTAAAAGTAAGTTCTTGCTATATAGACTCTGAAATGCTCGCGGTGTAAAGTTAAAGAAACTATGACCAAATAGTTTTTATACTGCACCAAAATTTGGGACCATTCACGAGATGTATCACAGTATGCTGTGATGCATCTTTTTTTTGTTTTGGAGGGCGAATTGTAATGGAAAAACTTAAGCTGTACGGCTTTAATAACCTAACGAAGGCTTTGAGCTTCAATATTTATGACATCAGTTACGCAAAGACCGCGCGGGAGCAGCAGGATTATATCAAATATATCAATGAACAGTACAATTCCGAACGGCTCACGGCGATTCTGAAGAAACTGACGGAGATGATCGGGGCAACCGTGCTGAATATATCCAAGCAGGATTATGATCCTCAGGGAGCGAGCGTGGCATTTCTCATCGCTGAGGAGAGCATGGTAAAGAACCGTTGCGGCGATACCGTGGTGGCACACCTCGACAAAAGTCATGTGACGGTTCATACCTATCCGGAATACCACCCAGAAACATGCATTGCTACGTTTCGGGTTGATATCGACGTTGCTACCTGCGGTACGATTACACCGCTTTCCACGCTGGACTTCCTGATCGGAAGCTTCGATTCCGACATAATCACGATGGATTACCGCGTGCGGGGTTTTACGCGTGATATGAGCGGCAGGAAGTTCTTCATCGATCATCAGATCACATCCATTCAGGACTATATTGATAAGAAGACCCTCGAAAGGTATGACGCCATTGATGTAAACGTCTATCAGGCGAATCTTTTCCACACAAAAATGCTGATCAAGGATATCGTTTTGCAGAACTACCTGTTCAACGCGGATGTTTATGAAATACCGCCAAAAGCGCGCCTGGATATCACGAACGCGCTCAGAAAGGAAATGATTGAGATCTTCAGCGGCATGAATATATACCAGGAGGAACAACGTTGAAAGACCAGACAAAAGCGCCAATCATGGAGGCGTTGGAAAATATCAGATCCTCGCGGCTTGTGCCTTTTGACGTACCCGGCCATAAGCGCGGCAAAGGCAACCCTGAGCTGACCGAATTTCTTGGGGAAAAATGCATGAGCGTCGATGTCAATTCTATGAAGCCGCTGGACAACCTTTGTCACCCGGTAGGGGTTATAAAGGAAGCAGAAGACTTGGCCGCAGAAGCCTTCGGCGCGGCGCATGCGTTCTTTATGGTGGGAGGAACGACCTCTGCCGTGCAGGCTATGATTCTGTCCTCCGTAAAAAGGGGGGACAAGATTATCCTACCCCGAAATGTTCACCAGAGCGCCATCAATGCGCTCGTTTTGTGCGGCGCGATACCTATTTATATTAACCCGCAGGTAAACGAACGACTCGGCATTGCGCTTGGCATGTCCTGGGCTGATATAGAAAAGACCATGGCCGAAAACCCGGACGCCAAGGCGATCTTCGTGAACAATCCTACCTATTACGGCATCTGCTCCGACCTCAGGAAGATCACCGAAGTTGCCCATCGGCGGAGCATGCGGGTATTGGTGGACGAGGCCCATGGTACGCAATTCTACTTTGGCAAGGATATGCCCGTTTCGGCAATGGCTGCCGGGGCGGATATGGCGGCGGTCAGTATGCACAAGTCGGGAGGTTCGTTGACCCAGAGTTCGATTTTGTTATGCGGAAAAAATATCAACGAACACTATGTCCGCCAGATCATCAACCTGACCCAGACCACAAGCGGCTCCTATCTGTTCCTTTCCAGCCTCGATATTTCGAGGCGCAACCTCGCCCTGCAGGGTGTTGAGATATTCGAAAAAGTCAGACGCTATTCCCAATATGCAAGGGATGAGATCAACGCAATGGGAGGTTACTACGCATATTCAAAAGAACTAATAAACGGCGACAGCGTGTTTGACTTTGACGATACAAAGCTTTTGGTAAACACCTTGGAGATTGGTCTTGCCGGCATAGAGGTCTACGATATTTTGCGTGACGAATACGATATTCAGCTGGAGTTTGGAGATCTCGGCAACATCCTTGCTTATATTTCGGTGGGAGACAAGACGAAAAACCTAGAGAGGCTTATAAGCGCGCTTGGAGAGATCCGAAGGCGCTATAGAAGGAATACCGGCGGCAAACTCGAAATCGGATATATAAACCCGGTTGTCGAGATGTCGCCTCAGAGGGCATTTTACGCGGAAAAAACCAGCTTGCCGCTGAAGGACTGCGCCGGCGAAATCTGCACCGAATTTGTAATGTGCTACCCGCCTGGCATACCGATTCTGGCGCCGGGAGAAAAAATTACCAAGGAAATTGTGGATTACATCATATACTCGCAGGAAAAGGGATGCATTCTAACTGGCCCTGAAAGCATAGATGTGAGTTCCCTGAATGTTCTGAAGGGGGAATAACTTTGGACGATCTATGGTTTAGTGAATACCACACGCCGAACGTGAAGTTTTCCATCAAAGTGAATGAACAGCTCCATGCGGAGCAGAGCGACTATCAAAGGATCGTTATATACGATTCGCCTGAGTTCGGCCGTTTTTTGACGCTGGACGGCGTCATAATGCTGACCGAACGCGATGAGTTTATCTACCATGAGATGATTGTGCATGTTCCAATGGCGGTCAACCAATATATCCAAACGGTACTGGTTATCGGAGCGGGTGACGGCGGGGTGGCAAGGGAACTTACAAAATACAAAAGCATCAAGCATATCGACATCGTAGAAATCGACGAGCGGGTGGTTGAAGTGTGCAAAGAATACCTTGATCAAACCGCCTGCGGCTTCAATGACAGTCGCATCACACTTTGGTACGAAGATGGACTGAAATTCATCCGTCATGCCAAAGACAAATACGATCTTATCATTGTGGACTCTACGGACCCCTCCGGTCCGGGCGAGGTACTATTTGCAAGAGAGTTTTACGGCAGCTGTTATAAGGCGCTGACCAACGACGGAATTATGGTAAACCAGCATGAAAGCCCGTTCTACAAAGAGGATGCTAAAGCGATGAAGGCTGCCCACAGGAACATTGTTGAAACGTTTCCCATCAGTCGTGTCTATCAGGCGCATATTCCGACTTATCCTTCGGGGCACTGGCTGTTCGGCTTTGCCTCCAAAGGGCTTCATCCGATAAACGACCTCGATACGGGAGGATGGAACGCGCTGGGCATCAAAACAAGATACTATAATACGAACCTGCACAAGGGAGCGTTTTGCCTGCCGAATTATGTGGAGGACATGTTGCGTGAAGAAGAATAAGAATATTCAGACCTTTCTGGCCTGTGACGCGGAATATGATCAATCCGACATCGTGCTGTTTGGAGCTCCGTTTGATGGTACGACCTCCTATCGCCCCGGTACGCGCTTCGGGCCATCGGCAATCCGGAACGAATCTTTCGGCATCGAGACCTATTCGCCCTACTGCGATCGGGATTTGACAGACATTCAAGTTTTTGACGGCGGCGATCTGGATCTGCCATTCGGCAACACCGAGAAGGTGCTTCAAATAATAGAGCAGTACGCGGCCGATATAATTTCCGATGGGAAAATCCCGGTTATGCTTGGCGGCGAGCATCTTGTCACCTTGGGCGCCGTCAGCGCGGTATTGAAGATGTACCCCGATTTGCATGTCGTTCACTTTGATGCGCATACCGACCTTCGGGACGATTACCTTGGCGAACCGCTTTCCCACGCCTCGGTGATGAAGCGTATCTGGGATCTTGTCGGAGATGGGAGAATCCATCAGTTCGGGATACGTAGCGGGGAAAAATATGAGTTCAAATTCGCAAAAGAGCATACCGACTTGCACACGTTCAACTTGAGTGCATTTGAAAGCGTTTTGCACGAGCTGGAAAACAAACCGGTCTACTTTTCGCTCGACCTTGACGTTTTGGATCCTTCTGTATTCTGCGGAACGGGAACGCCGGAAGCGGGCGGAGTAAATTTTCAAGAACTGTTGAACGCGATTTTGCAGCTCAACAGATTAAAAATCGTTGGCAGTGACATGGTCGAGCTTTCCCCGCATTACGACCAAAGCGGCGCCTCAACGGCGGTTGCTTGCAAAATAACAAGAGAAATACTATTACAGATTTAGGAGGACGAACACTATGGGAAAATGCCTTATCATTGGCTGCGGCGGTGTTGCAAGCGTGGCTGTTCACAAGTGCTGCCAGAACAGCGAAGCGTTTGATGAAATTATGATAGCAAGCCGCACAAAATCCAAATGCGACGCGCTCAAGGAAAAACTCTCCGGCGGTAAAACAAAAATAACCACTGCGCAGGTAGACGCCGACAAGGTGGACGAGCTGGTTGCCCTTATAAACGGATTCAAGCCCGATGTGGTTTTGAACCTGGCCTTACCGTACCAGGACCTCACCATCATGGATGCCTGCCTGGCCACAAAGACGAATTATGTGGATGCTGCCAACTATGAGCCGCCCGACGTTGCGAAGTACGAATACAAATGGCAGTGGGCATACCGCGGCCGCTTCAGGGAGGCTGGAATCTGCGCCCTGCTTGGCTGCGGCTTTGATCCCGGCGTGACCGGTGTGTTCTCCGCCTACGCGCAGAAACATCAATTTGATGAAATACACTATCTCGATATTCTGGATGCCAATGCGGGGGATCACGGCTATCCCTTTGCAACAAACTTCAATCCCGAAATCAACATCCGCGAGGTTACGGCGAAGGGAAGCTATTGGGAAAACGGCGATTGGGTGGAAACCAAGCCCATGGAGATTAAGCGCGTTTACGATTTCCCACAGCTTGGGGAAAAGGATATGTACCTGCTGCACCACGAGGAGATCGAGAGTCTTGCACTCAATCTAAAGGGCATCAAACGCATCCGTTTCTTCATGACGTTCGGCCAGAGTTATCTGAACCATCTGAAATGCTTGGAGGATGTCGGCATGACCTCTATCAAACCGATCGAGTTTGAGGGCAAGCAGATCATTCCGCTGCAGTTTCTCAAGGCGATTCTGCCCGATCCTGCCAGTCTTGGCCCCCGCACTGTGGGGAAGACCAACATCGGCTGCATCTTCCAGGGCGTCAAGGACGGCAAGGAAAAGACCTATTACCTCTATAACGTATGCGACCACCAAGAGAGCTACCGGGAGGTCGGAAGTCAGGCCATTTCCTACACCACCGGCGTTCCGGCCATGATCGGCGCAATGCTCGTCATGGATGGTATTTGGAGAAAGCCGGGCGTATGGAATATAGAGGAGTTCGATCCCGACCCCTTTATGGAAGCCCTGAACAAATGGGGCCTGCCTTGGGTAGAGGACTTTCATCCCGCTTTAGTGGATTGATGGAAAAGCTGTACTGCGATTTACAGAGTGTGGCGACACCCTGTTATGTAGTCGATGAAGCATTGATCCTCAGGAACCTGGAAACACTCAGGGACGTTGCAGAGCGAGCAGGATGCAAGATCCTGCTCGCTCAAAAAGCGTTTTCCATGTATGCTCTTTATCCTTTGATCGGTCAGTATCTTGCGGGTACGACCGCGAGCGGACTTTTCGAAGCGAAACTTGGATCTGAAGAGATGGGTGGGGAAACGCACATTTTTTCCACCGCTTATATCGAAAGCGAATTTGACGAGATCCTAAGTCTTTGCGATCATATCACTTTTAACTCGTTCAGCCAGTGGGAGAAGTACCGGGATAAAGCGCTTGCTTCCGGAAAAAGCTTTGGAATTCGCATAAACCCGGAACATTCCACCCAGGAACACGGCATCTACGACCCCTGCGCGGCGGGATCGCGCCTTGGCGTAACAAGAGAAAACTTCCGCGCGGATCTGCTTGACGGAATCGAGGGGCTGCATTTTCATACCCTTTGCGAGCAGAACAGCAATGCACTGATTGAAACGCTTGCGGCTGTCGAAAAGAAATTCGGCGAATTTCTGCCTCGGATGAAATGGGTCAATTTCGGCGGCGGTCATCATATCACACGCCCTGGCTACGATATTGAAGCGCTTGTAGGCTGTATTAGAAAGTTCAAGGAAAAGTATGACGTTACAGTTTACTTGGAACCCGGCGAAGCCGTGGCGCTGAACGCAGGCTTTCTGGTTGCGAGTGTACTGGATATTGTGGATAATGGGATCAAGATCGCGGTTTTGGATGCTTCCGCAGCCTGCCATATGCCGGACGTCATCGAAATGCCGTACCGTCCGCCGCTTTATGCAGGCGGTCAGCCGGGGGAAAAGGCATACACCTATCGGCTGGCTGGAGCGACTTGCCTGGCAGGCGACATCATTGGCGATTATTCTTTCGACCGACCTCTGAAACCGGGGGATAAGCTGATTTTCTGCGACATGGCGATCTATTCTATGGTAAAGAACAACACCTTTAACGGGACGAAACTCCCGTCCATCGCACTTCGAGGGACCGATGGAAAAATTCAGCTTGTAAAAACTTTTTGCTATAACGATTTTAAATCAAGATTGTCATAAGGTTAACGAAGAAAAAGCCGAACGGGGTTTTCAGTTTCGTATACTTTATGTCACAACTTTTTAGTTGCGACATATCTATTTTTTGTACCATGGCTTTAGGGAATGAAATTATCAAAACACAATTAGACATAAAACGACTGCATTTATATTCTGAGTATGTGTCTTAGAGCCTTAAATTTTTATTTCATATAATGCAATTATAATTGTTTACATTAGCTATTGGACGTGGTATCATTTAATTACCAATTTCAAAGGAGGATTATATTATGGAAAAGCAACGCAAACATCGTACGACGGAAGAACGCATTGCAGAAATAGATACGAAGATCGAAGCGCACAAGAATAATATAGTTACACTTGAAGCACGAAAGAAAGCCATCTTAACCCCCAGGTCGCGCAAGGCTCCGCTTTCTATGAGCGCAGTTTTGAAAAAGGCAAAAGAGAAAGGCTATACAGCAAAAGATATAGCTAAAAAATTGGATATCGAATATTAACGAATATAAGCGAAAAATAGCGGGGGTATTTACTCCCGCTATTAATTCAATAAACGCTTATTGTTATCCCAACAGCGAATGATGTAATTGTGGCTGCGTAAACCATCTGACACTTAAAAAGGAGGTTTCTGCATGTCGGATCCATATGCAAAATTCGCTTATGATTACGATGAGTTCGGCGACATCTCCGATTATCTGGGTGATGAAAAGGACTTCTTCGAAGCGTTGTTCAAGGAATACGGCGTCAGGTCGGTCCTCGATTGCGCGTGCGGCACCGGCCAGCATCTTTATATGATGAACCGGCTTGGCCTTGCGGTCGAGGGATCGGATTATTCGACCCCAATGCTTGAAGTCGCTAAAAAGAATATGGCTTGTAAAGACGCAGACATTTTTTTGAAACAATGTGACTTCCGCTTTCTGGAAAGCAAGTTTGAGGATACTTTCGATGCCGTGGTTTGCTTGACGAACGCCCTGCCGCACCTCCATACGGATAACGATTTAATAATGGCGTTGAAATCGATGCACAGCCGCCTAAACGACGGCGGCATTCTGGTGCTTACGTCGGGCACGACGCCGTATACGCTTGCAAAGACTCCGCCTATCGAGGTCGTTGTCAACAGAGAAGATTTTTCACGCATTTTTGTGAAAGAGAGCAAGAATGGCTTTTTGACAATACATGTTTTGGACCTTTTCCATTCCGCGAAACGTACGGAGAGCAATCAATACGACATTGTAAATAAAATCCTGTTTGACAAAGATTATAAAAGGCTACTGGAACAGGCCGGGTACAGCGGAATACATTTTTACGGTGACTATCAAATGAATGCGTTTGAAAACGACACCAGCCGGCGTATCATCGTAGTAGCGGAAAAGTAGCCATTTGTTACACTATAAAAATATACACATTAAGGAGCAGATATTATGACCAAAATTGATTTAGTAAGAAAAGAAATGATGAACGCGTTGAAGGCAAAGGATATGGGTCGTAAAGGCGCACTATCTATGTTGCTGTCAGCTTTAAAAGCAAAAAATATTGATAAGCGGGCTGACCTTACCGAGGATGAGGAAAACGCAGTCGTCTATAAAGAAATCAAGGAAGCGCAGGAGACAATAGATACTTCCCCGAAAGATAGGACTGATATAATAGAAGAATGCAAATTGAGGATCAGCGTATTTTCGGAATTTGTTCCGCAGCGGATGAATGAGAAGGAAATCAATGAGGTTATCCAGGGCGTATTGCAGCAACTGGGGGTTACCAATCCGGCACCACAGGACAAAGGCAGAATTATGAAGTCATTAATGCCACTTGTTAAAGGAAAAGCAGACGGAGCATTAGTAAATAAACTCGTTGAAAATATATTCCACTAATAGGAGGAAAGATGAACGGGCAAAACAGGGCAGATGTTAAAATCGGCGCAAAAGTAAAAATTGTGTTGAAAGCTGATCAAAGAACTGGAAAGCTCACCGAGGGAACGGTTGAAAAACTATTGACTAAGAGCAGCTTTCACCCCCATGGTATTAAAGTAATGTTAACCGATGGACAAGTAGGAAGAGTACAGGAGCTTATTTGATCTGTGGTACCATAAGATGGAACACATCGCTGGGGATTGCCGTGTGCCAAAGTGTCTGTGATTCAATATCCAAAAAACTTGATATTAAAACCGCTGCCTGTGTAAGGCGGCGGTTTTTTACGTTTACGCAGTATTTTACTAAATCTTTTTCAAAAGTTATCGATATAATAAGTACAATATTATCGATTGGGAAAAAATAAAATGAAAAAATCATTATCTATTAAAACCAAGTTATCATTATATGTCCTGTTTACATCATTGCTTTGCTCCATTATTATTGGAGGTATTAGCTATATAAATTTTAAAGAAAATTTAATAAAGTATATGGGTATCAGGGCGGAGAATATTGCGCAGGCGATCAGCGCAAATATCGACGGGGATGAAATCGAAAAGTATAACAAAACGGGCCAGACTGATGATTACTACCAGACGCTGGTGGATTACTTAGACAAGGTTAAAAAAGATATCAATATTTCTTTTGCCTATATTATGGAAGATGCAGGAAACCAATTTAAATATATTGCCGAAGCGCAGACGGATCCAGACGCAGCGCAGCTTGGCGATACAGATGGCAAAGATCAATATGGGCCCGAACCGGATGAAGTATTATCAACTGGGACGGCACTTTATACCGGTATTCAGTCAAGCAGCGATTATGCCGATATGCTTTCAGGATTTGCACCCATTACCAACAAAGCGGGTGCTGTCGTTGGCGTTATAGGGATAGACATCGATGTGGGTATTATAAATCAGAGCCTGAATCAGTATATACCTATCATTCTTATCCTGATGGTATTTTCCTGCCTCATTTCTTTTGCACTAATATATATTGCAGTAAATAAACTTGTCGTGAAGCCCATAAAGGCACTGGAATCAGCATCCGAGGAAATGGCTGGTGGTAAGCTAAATATTAATATACCGAGTAAGTATCTTAAAAAGAAGGATGAAATCGGTTGCCTATTTGCTGCTTTTACATCAGTTTTAAAGCAAATCAATTTAATAATCCATGATATTTCCCATGTTCTTACAGAGATGTCCCAAAGAAACCTTACCGTAGAAACTTGTGAGGATTATGCTGGGGATTTCATCCGTTTTAAGATCTCCGTCGATAACATTCTTGGGGCTTATAATAGTCTGCTTAATGATTTTGGGACTGTTACAGATAAAGTTTACTCAAGTTCCACACAAGTTTCCGATATTTCAGGAGACTTGGCGCAGGATTCAGTCAGGCAATCTACCGCCGTCGAAGAACTTTCAGCGACAATTTCAAATATCTCCAGAAATGCAAATAACACGGTCCAAAATGTAAAGCAAGCCAAAGATTACATATTTGATATGAATAGAAATGTGGAAGTCAGTACTGAGCAGATGAATAAAATGCTGTCTGCTATGAATGATATCAGCACCTCATCCAGCGAAATATCGAAGATCATTAAAATCATTGATGATATTACTTTCCAGACGAATATTCTCGCTCTCAATGCCGCCGTTGAAGCGGCAAGGGCCGGTGAAGCGGGAAAAGGATTTGCTGTCGTTGCCGACGAAGTTCGTAACTTGGCTTCTAAGACTTCCGATGCAGCAAGTCAAACGTCTTCTCTTATTATTTCCTCAATAAACGCCGTAAAAAGAGGCTCAAGCCTTGCCGAACAAACTGCCAAGGCACTGAACGATGTGTCGGCGAAAGAAAAACAAGTTAATAACACGATAGACGAAATCGCAAAGGCCTCGAACGATCAATCCCATGACATATCTGAAGTTTTGAATGAAATCAATCAAATATCTGAAGTTGCGCAAAACAACTCGGCGCGTTCTCAGGAGAGCGCTGCGTCAAGCAAGGAACTTGCAGGTTTTGCAGAGCAGCTGGATAAAGAACTGTCAGAGTTTCAATTAAAGAGCGAATCGAAAAATTCTTGAAGCCCCACACCTCCTGTGGAATCTGTAACAATGTCACGGAAAATGCGGCCTATCCGGGGTAAACTAAGCGCAGAAAGTAAAAGGAGGCACAAACATGGCCGTCGTTACGATTACAAAAGAAAATTTTCAAAAGGAAGTTATGGACAGTACGCAGCCTGTGCTGTTGGATTTTTGGGCCGTCTGGTGCGGGCCCTGCCGGATGGTATCTCCCGTCGTCGATGGAATCGCCGAAGAGAGGCCGGATATCAAGGTCGGAAAGATCAACGTGGACGAACAAATGGAGCTCGCCTCGGCGTTCGGCGTCATGAGCATCCCTACGCTCGTCGTCATGCAGAACGGC
>Ga0183099_1000480_pt1 | contig 29300 bp, 27 predicted proteins | sample Biomet1_FD_127788 | JGI IMG/M metagenome (GOLD analysis project Ga0183099, IMG submission 127788) | Microbial communities from bioreactor (seeded with anoxic lake sediment) at LBNL, California, USA - Biofuel metagenome 1 | ecosystem: Engineered > Bioreactor > Anaerobic > Unclassified ...
CCTCATCGAGTCGGAACTGTTTGGCTATGAAAAAAGTGCATTTACCGGGGCGTCCTCCACTGGTAAAATAGGCAAAATCGAGCTAGCTAACCATGGAACGCTGTTTTTGGATGAGATTGGAGAGCTTCCGTCGTCTATGCAGTCCAAATTGCTGCAGTTGATTCAGGAAAAGACAATCGAGCGACTGTCCAGCAATCGGAAAATCGCACTGGACTTTCGCCTGATTGTCGCGACTAACCGGGATCTGGAGAAAGAGGTATCCGACGGAATATTCCGCTCGGACCTGTTTTACCGGCTGAACGTGATCCGAATGCAGATCCCCCCTCTCCGGGAACGAAAAGAGGATATTTTCCCTATGGCATATCAGTTCCTGAACCGTTTTAATCAGGAGTATGGAAAGGATCTGAATTTCAGCCCAAGGTTTTTAAATTTCCTTGAGTGGTATCAATGGCCTGGAAATGTCCGTCAGCTGGAGAACCTGATGGAGCGTATGGTCATCACGGTACAGGATCCGATTATTGACGTTTCTGCACTTCCGGCAGAATTTGCATCAGACGCGGCTCAGGCGAACACATTAACCGGGGGATCTACTCTGACTCAACAGATGGATGCATACGAAGAGCAGATTATCCGGCGAGCCTATGAGCGCTGTGGCACTACGGTGGCTCTGGCGAAAGCACTGGGAATTTCGCAAGCTACCGCTGTCAGAAAAATAGCAAAGTATGTACGGGCGTAAACTCGAATTTTTTGAAGGAAGCAGAGCAAGTTTAGAGATTATATTACTGCTGCAGGTATGGGCAAGCACTATTTAAATTTCTTGGAGGAAATGGTGCAAATGAACTGCACCCCAATTGTTAGACAGTATGGCATACTGTCTAACAGTTGGGGTGTTTTTCTATGGGGACAAGAAGACGTAACAAAATACAGTGTAAAATTTAACAAGAGGTCTTAGAGATGATGCTAGGGAAAAGCTGAGCTAGAGACAGCGGCGAGATTCGTGTATTCCAGTCTATATAGTTTTTGAGTTTTATTCAGCTTTTCTTTTACAATATGAAACAACTACCGTGCCGGTTTTACCATACCTCGGTCTGTCTTTTCAAAGCCGAATCGGCTGTAAAAGTTCTGCGCATCGCGGCGAACCAGAACGCCCCGCAGATGCGACAGATCTGGGTGCTCCTGAATTCGTTCTAGCATGGCACGGCCAACACCCTTACCCTGCCAGGCGGGGTCGACGATCACGTCGCACAGACAGTAAGTCGTACCGTAATCCGTTACAGCCCGAGCCATGGCAATCTGCCGACCAGTAGCGTTACAGAACGCTCCAAAGAAAAGCGAGTGTTCTAATGCCAACCTCTCCTGCTCCTCCGGTCGAGAGGCTGCCCAGTGGGTCGTTTTCAACAGGTCCATGACCGCATCCATCTGCATCCGGTCCAGACCTTCTACGATTTCAAATTCTACCATCGGGTGGCACCTCTCCCTTTATAGCAGTTACTCGCTTACGCCTCCGGCAGTTTCCAGTTGAAGAACTGCAGATAGGGTGCGCTGGCTTTGTTACGAAATGCATCCATATCCCGGCCGCGCCAATCATAGACGCCGGTCCCGGTTTTGTAACCCAAGTTACCCGCATTTAGCCGCTCACGGATATAAGGCTGCGCCTTGGTATCGTTGCACAGATCTGGGAACAGGTAGTCGTCAATGCTGACGATCATGTCCAGGCCCGCATAGTCGAAGTGCTCAAACAGGCCGATGGAGGTATAGCGTGGGCCCCAACTGGAGCGAATACATTTGTCGATATCCTCCGGGCCGCAGATGCCCTCTTCCACCATATGGACGGCCTCGCGGTACAGGGCATGCTGCAGGCGATTGCCAATGAAACCAGGGGCTGGCTTGTTCATCAGCGCCACCTCTCGGCCGCAGTACTCCAGAAGGTTGATCACGGCCTGCAGTGAATCCTGCGCGGTAAAGTCATTCTTCACCACTTCCACACAAGGAACCAGATGAGGCGGATTCCACGGATGGGCCACCATGATCTTTTCCCTATGCGTCATGCCGCCCGCCAGATCCATAGGAGATGTAGCGGAGGTGGTAGAGGCAACCGCCACCAGCTGTTTGCAGTTGGCTTCGATCTGTTTGTACACCTCGTACTTGGCGTCCAGCTTTTCCACCACACACTCAAATACAATCTTCTCATTAGCCAGATCAGCATAGTCGGTGGCAAAATGCAGCAGCTTTTCGCAGGCCGCAGCCTGCTGCTCCGTGACCAACCCCTGTACGATCAGATCCTTGTAGTAGGAGCGATATTTCTCCTTGCCGATCTCCTCGCCCTTCGCCAGCACGGTGGTGCGGATTCCGTTGCCGGTGAACAGCACTGCTAGACTAATGCCGATCATGCCCTTGCCGATAATGGCAACCGAACGTTCAGACATGGTGTGCCTCCATCAAATGTCGCGCTTGCGCATCAGGTAATCATAGGAAATGCGCACGTTGTTCGTTTGGATATACTCCATGCACTCAGGCTGACCGATATCCACCGGGCAGCGGTCGGCAAAATTGATGCGTGCAATGCACTCATCCTTGCTCCAGCCCTTGTTAATGCCGTCGGCGACCGTTGCAAGCCAGTCATACAGGAACTGCTTGTTCTGCACAATGCACTCCTTTCCCTTGACGGGGCCGTGACCGGGGATGATGTAATCCACATCCAAACCGTTCAGCCAGTCCAGGCTCTTGAACAGATCGTCAAAGTCAACGGAATGCAACCAGATCTGGCAGTCATTGAAAATATTGTCGCCCACGAACACGCAGCGCTCCTCGGGCACATAGACACTGGTCTGCTCGGGGGAGTGACCGGGGGTATGCACACACTGGAAGGTATGGTCGCCCAGCTTCAGCGTCAGCTTATCGTCGAAGGTAATGTCTGGTTTGGCAACGATGTAGTCCTTTTCAGAGGGCATCCGGACCAGCGCGGTGGGATCCTGACGCTTGATGATATCCACATTATAATCATGGGTGGTCATGTTGAAGGAGGGCGGAATCTTAAAGAAGGAATCCAGAATCTTTTCCTGGCCGATGATTGTGGCGCCAGCCTTTTTCAGCCAGTGGTTGCCGAAGATGTGGTCGATATGGGACTCGGTGTTGATCAGGTACTTGATGGAGCCGCACTTCTCCTGTGCGAAAGAAATCATTTGCTCGAGATTGGTGATCCACTGGGCTGTATCGATGAACACGGCGCCCTCGCTGGTAAAGACCATGCTGGGATCGCAGCCGCGTATCTGGGTCTCCGTATAGACGTTTTTTGTTACCTGCTGCATGCTATCAAATCCTTTTCTTTCTTAAATTCGGACGGTGTGGCGTCTTTAGTTCAGGCCCAACTGCTCCATCAGCTTGTCGATTTCATCAAACACCAACTGGGGGGTCTTGGCGCGCACCATGTAGTACGGCCGCCCGGCGGCATATCTGGCGCAGAAAACAGCACGGTCCTGGCGGCGCTCGTCCGTGTCCACAATCGGCATGGCCAAACCAAACTTGCCGCACAGCAGCTGGTTGAGGCCAAAGAAGTTCATCATGGAGTGATAGCTCTGATAGGAGGCCTCAAACTGACCCATGGGCTTCACATCCGTTTTGAACCAGCCGTCGATGCAGGGCATGATGGCCAGGTCCATCTGCTTGGGCTCATAGTACATGGGCATTTTGGGTTCATCACCGAAGAACATCTTCACACCCTCGTCCTGATCGGCCAGATCACTGCGCTCGGTGCCCTTGGCACGCTTGCGGACATAGATGTTCTTGGAACCGTACAGAGCGATGCCGGTTTCGTGATCCATGACCGTGGTCTCGGTGGAGAAGATCTCGGCGCCACGCTTGCAGCCTTCCAACTGGGTCATGGACTTGCCGTGGTTGTTCTCTCCGCCCACCAGCAGGATGCTGTGCCCCTTGTACACCACACTGGAGGAATGGAAGGGATGCAGGCCGCACTTGTCCATCTCGTTGGCCAGCATAGTGACCATAATTTTATTTAGCTCGCCCTCTTCCCAGAAGCTGGTGAGGATCAGCTGATTGTTCTCATAACGGATGGACTTAACCTTATCGTCATAGTACCAGATAATGTCAGGACGTTCCTTGGTAACCTGGTGGCTGACTTCCACGGCACCTAGACGGTAGTTCAAAAAGGACATGTCCTCCGCGACCTGGGTACGCTCAGGGCCACCCACCACATCAAAGCGAATAACCGCCCTGTTGCTGCTGATCTGCTCGGTAAATGTGCTCATATGATTGCTCCTTTTATAGATTCAACGGAAAAATCCGCAGTTTATGCTTCTTTTCTCATGGTGGTGATGGGACGAGACTGCAGCAGGAACACCTGACCGTCCACGATGGCCCACTCGATATCCTCGGGCTTCTTGTAAAATCCCTCGATTCGGTTGGCCAGAGCCACCAACTGGTTGCGTTCCTCGTTGGTCAGCACGGGCGCATCCCGCTTGTCCTCCGGCACGGGAACTTCCTTGGAGCCGCCGCGCTCGCTGGCACGGATTACCATGGTTTCCTTTTCGGAGATGTACTCGGTTGTGATCTCACCGGTGTGCTTGTTAATCCATAGATTGTCCGGGGTTACGATGCCAGAGACGATAGCTTCGCCCAAGCCCCAGGCAGCTTCCAGAACCACGGTGTCATAGTCGTTGGTGATGGGGTTGGAGGTAAACATGACGCCGGCCTTCTGGGCACTGATCATATCCTGCACCACCACAGCAATGGAAATGCTGTGTTCATCGAACTTCTTTTCGCGGCGATAGAAGATGGCACGGTCATTGTACAGAGAGGCCCAGCATTCCTTTATAAATTTCACCACATCTTCATTGCCAATGACAAACAGATACGTCTCCTGCTGGCCGGCAAAGCTGGCGTCGTCCAAATCCTCGGCAGTACCGCTGGAGCGGACAGCCACAGGATCATGACCAGAGCCGATTTTCGTGTAATACTCCACCATAGCCTCCGCCATGTCCTTCGGGACGGGAGAGTCGATGATATGGCGGCGAATCTCCTCAGCAACCTTTACCAGAGAAGCGTCACTGGAAAAGTCGATGGTGCCTAGTTTTTCAAAGACATACTCCCATAGGCTGTTGTGCTCCATAAAGGCATTGAACATTTCGGACTTGACAATAAAGCCTGTGGGAACAGGCAGTCCCGCCCGGGACATGCGGCATAGGCTGGCACCCTTGCCACCAGCCAGATGTCCCAGATCTTCATCGGGAATCTCATCAAACCAAGCAAGATACTGATTCATTACAATACGCTCCTTTAATTTGAGTCCCGTCTTCAATCATGGGCGGGAACTATTATTTAAAACGGATAGAAAGAGTAGGAAGATGCGGCGCCTTTGTGAATCGGGCGCCGCATCTTGCAAGGTCTATCAGCCGATGACTTCTACGACGCCGTGAGAACCGTCCACACGGACTTTGTCACCGTTCTTGATGAGTTGCGTTGCACGGCGGGTGCCGACGACGCAGGGAACACCAAATTCACGGGCGACAACTGCAGGATGGGACAGGGCTCCGCCAGTATCGGTCACCAGGGCGGAAATCTTGGAGAAGGAAACGACCCATGCCGGGTTGGTCATCTTGCAGACTAGGATCTCGCCTTCCTTAACGGAATCCAACTCAGAGGGATCGGAGACCAGGTGGGCAACACCCTCCTGTACGCCGGGGCAGCCGGGAATACCCTTGATGACCGTTTTGCTGATTTCGGTCTTTTCGGCCTTTTCCTGCATCTCAGCCTCGAACTTGTGCGGATAACCCCACAGAGTTTTGTAAGGCTCATTGTAAACCTGCCATTCGGTGGCGGTGCCGTACCACTCCTGAGGATGAATCTTGCGGGCGGCGTCCATCTCGGCATGGCGGGTCTTGACCAGCTCCTTGACGGGATAGTCGGAAGTTGCTGCGCAGCGGATCTCGTCATACTTCAGCATGAAGATATCCTCGGGATCTTCCAGAATACCGGCGCGAACCATGGCCTTGCCGATCTGGACGAACATGACACGCATATGAGAGTAGATGCCCTGATCAATGTAGAAGTGATGATCGGGAGTCAGCGGAGCCATCTTGACGCACAGATTCAGTGCGTACTTCAACTTGGCCAGCTGCTCGGGATCGCTCACGCGTGCATACAGGCCGTCGATGGCCTTCTTCTGCTCGTCCATGCAGGTCTTGTATTCCTTGTTGAAGTCATAATCAGAAGCTACATAGCCGCGGACTGCCTCGTAAACAGGAGTGGGATCCTCATACCAGGTCTTGTAGATGAACTCGTGGGTGTACATGGCCTTGAAGCCATACTCCTCGCGGTAGGCGTTGACCATCTCCAACAGCTTGGCACCGCCCTCGGTGGCTGTGGCCTTTTCCATGATCTCGGCAGCATTTGCTGCGGTGAACAGGGCCTTCAGGGCAGGAATAGACTTTATGTACTCCTTCATTTCCCACAGAGCCTTCAGAGAATCCCAGTTGCGGTCCTTGGGAGAAACGTTGATCTTGCCGATCTCCACAGGGTCGGATTTTCCCATGACCTGCTCATAGACAGCGGCGAAGTTGCTGGAAGCCTGGAACTGGGCCAGGTTGATGATCCAGTGGATACGGAAAGCCTCGGACTTCATATCCAAGCAGTCTTCCATATGGATCATGATCTCGGGCAGGGACTTGTTCTCAAAGTCGAAGTCCAACATAGCCTTGTGCATCTTTAGCAGATGGGGAACGTATTCTTTGTTCCAGCGGTCCATGAAGGTATCTGCATAGATGGGCATGACCTTGGTGTAGTAGTCAAACATGGGGCCGATCTTGTCGGCGTCGGTCTCAGGAGGAACCACCGCGGAGTAGACATAGCCGCCGATTTTCTTGGCAATCCAGGCCTGACCGATCGGAGCGCCGAACCGCTGATACATATAAGTGCAGTCAGCACCCCAGCGGCCTTCGCAGTCCCACCAGCCGCCGACATCGTAGTACAGTGGGGAAATGGGATTGGGGCAGTGCAGGTCGTCATAGAACCAGAACAGGCCTTTTTCAGCATCATCTTTCCATTCGATTGGGAAGCGGTCATCTGTGAATTTCGTGGCTAGAACTTTCGAAGTGTCTCTCATAATGATGGTCTCCTTCTTTTTTGTTTTTCAAAAATCGAAGATTGAGTTCCAATGGACCTCCGTTGCGCACAAAATTTAAATTTCCTTACAAGAATCGATTATCAAGAAGCGCTTTCCTAAATCCGTAAATAGTTATCATATTTTTATTTAAATTAAATATGATTTGCTTTTTATTAAAATTAGTTTCAAAACCATTGATTTCTTTTTTTGTATATGCTATGTTTGATATGTCAGTAAAATTGTCCTGTACACCGATAATCGATTATTTGTATGGTTGTCATTTTATCAGAAATAGCAAAAAAGTCAAGCCTTGCAATTCTTCTTTCTGGCAAAAATACCAACAAAAAGGAGCTCTGATTTTTATGCATTTAAGCCAAGCGATTCCGGAAGTCGATACGCACACCCACACGGTCCTTTCTGGTCATGCGTGGTCGACTCTCAGTGAAAACTGTTTTGCTGCAAGGGCTCGCGGAATGAAGGGCCTGTGTCTGACCGAGCACGCACCTGGTATTGAGGGCGGTGCCCCATCTTTTATTCCCCACAGCCAACGTATGCTTCCGGACGTTATCGACGGCATTCGTGTTTATAAGGGAATTGAGGTTAATATCCTCGATCATCAAAACCACTTGGACATTTCGCCTCAGTATTTGCCGTTGTGCGAATTTGTAATAGCCAGCATTCATTCCCACATGTTTTCTGAACGAGCCATGCGTGACGCCAATACCGCCACCTATCTTCATATGCTGCAAAATCCCTACATTGATATCCTGGGTCACGCTGACGACCCCAGTGTTCCCTGTGATTTCGAGGCCTTGGTGACCGAGGCACAGAAGCAGGGAAAGCTGCTCGAATTGAACAATAATTCCACCACCGCCCACCGCCCTGGCAGTCTTCCCTCCTTAAAGCAGTACATTCTCTGTTGCAAAGAACACGGGCAGCGGGTCTGTGTAGCCAGCGACGCTCATTTTCATACGATGGTAGGCAACATGGCCCCCCTGATGACATTGCTGGAGGAACTGGAGTTTCCGCCGGAGCTAATTGTGAATCTGACGAAGGAGTGCTTTGACGCCTATCTGCAGGAACGCACTGCGCGAATTGCGCAGTTTACCGCTAAATCTGGTGGGAGTAATTGACAAACCCGCAAAATCGCCATAAAATTGCTTTAAATATAATCGATTATTAAACGCAGCAATAATCGATTGTTTTTATAGAAAATAACGCTCTTGCGTAATTGAAGGAGGTCACTGCGGTGGAAAAGGTCACGGCAGAGCCAAGATTCCAACGGAGTAGCTCTAAGGGCACGCTGCGGCAGGAGATCCGCAACTATATTCCGTCGCAGACTTGTCAACGGAATTTACCAGCTAGGTGATCGTATTGTGGAAACCCAACTGGCCCGGGAACTGAATGTCTCTCAGGCGCCAGTGCGGGAGGCCATTCTGGAGCTGGCTTCCATGGGACTGCTGGAAGAGCGCCCCTACTCCGGTACCTTCGTGCGCAGACTATCTGCAGAGGACATCGAAGATATTTACAACACCCGCGCCTTCATTGAAGAATACGCTGCCCGGCAGGCCGCGAAACATGCTACAGAGGAACAACTGAATCAGATGAAAAATTTGCTCCATCAAATGGAGATTGCAAATAATTACCGCACCTTTGCCCAGTCGGATATCGCCTTCCATATGTTGATCGTCGACGCCGCCGGCAGTCCGGCTCTAAAGCGGGCATGGAACTATCTGCTTCTGGGAGAATGGACCAGTCTTTCAATGGCGGTCACCCAATCCACGCTGACGGATCTGGTACGCCAGCACCGTAATATCTACAACTATCTGTGCCGGCGGGAAGATCGCAGGGCCGGAGCCTATATGTTCCTTCATATCAAAAATTTCGGTGAGGAACTGACACGGCACTATCAGGAATGGTCTGCAGATGCATCCGGCCTGACGAACAACAAGCACTGACCGTACATCGGATTGACAGATTTCGTACAGGATAAAGGAGACTTTCATATGGCCGAACAGAAGAACCTGAACCCCTGTGAAGCATTCCAAAGAGAGGGTATCGAATGGAACCGGCTAATCTTACAAAGAAAAGGCACGAACGGAACGGAACAGATCATCGGACACAGCCAAGTACGCAAGGACGGTATCGAAAAGGTCACTGGAACGGCCAGGTACGGCGCTGATGTCAATTTCCCTGGCCAGCTTTACGGCGCGCTGGCCCGCAGCCCCCATCCCCACGCGAGAATTCTCAGCGTCAACACGGACAAGGCCCGGGCCGTACCCGGCGTGCGCGTGATTATCACGGGCAAAGACTACCCTGTGCCCTATGGTCAGTTCATCGCAGATCAGCCCATTATTGCGCTGGACAAGGTACGCTATCAGGGCGAGCCAGTGGCAGGGATCGCCGCCGACTCAGAAGCCGCTGCCCGAGAGGCCGCCGCACTGGTGGAAGTGGAGTACGAGCTGCTGCCTGTGGTCAACACGCTGGAAGACTCCATAAAAAACGAAACCCTGATTCACGAGGACTGGAGCCAGTACGACTGCAGCAGCGTCTGCTTCCCCGTACAGGGTACCAACATCGGAGACCAGTTCCACCTGAAAAAGGGCGACGTGGACAAGGGCTTTGCCGAAGCTGACTTGGTGGTGGAATCCAAATTTCGCTGTGGTCAGTTGCAGCACACTTTGATCGAGACCCACACCGCCACCGCCATAGCTAATCCTATCACCCAGGAGATTCAGGTCTGGACCCCAAATCAGTCCCCCTTCGGTATCCGGGGTCTAATGGCCAAGATTTTCGGCGTGCCCGCCGAAAAGGTTCGCCTGACCATGACCCACATCGGCGGCGGTTTCGGCGGCAAGTACGAGGCTAAATGCGAGCCTATCGCCACAGCCCTGTCCCCTGAAGGCTGGCGGCCGCCCTGTGAAGCTGACCTTTGACCGCCATGAGGAGTTCGAGGCCACCGTCTGTCGCTCCACCGTACAATATTATATCAAGACCGGTGTCAAAAAGGACGGTACCATCACCGCCCAGCAGATCACCGGCTACTGGGATGCCGGTGCCTATGTGACCACCAACCCCCGTGTAGACTACAACGCCGGTTTTGCCGTCAACGGCCCCTACAAGATTCCCAACGCTCAGGTTGACACCTATGTCTACATGACGAACCGCACCCTGGGAACAGCCTACCGCGGCTTCGGCGTCACAGAAGCGGCCACGCTGCATGAGCACCAGATGGACATCATCGCCCGGAAGTTGCACATCGACCCGCTGCAGTTGCGTCTGCACAACTGCCTGCACGACGGCGACGTCGGCATTACCGGTGAGATTATCTCTACCTGCGCCGTAGACGAATGCCTGCGGGCCGCAGCCGAGAACATTGACTGGGCCCAGCATCCAGACCGCTGGACGGATAAGGAGGGTAACCTCTGCGGCAAGGGCATCGCATGCTTCAACAAGCTGACCGGCACACCCTCCACTACCTCCTGCATTGTTAAGATGAATGAGAACGGTTCTTTGTATATTTGGTCTGCCAGCCGGGAAATGGGTCAAGGCGTCACCACCACCATGCCCCAGTTCGCGGCCGAGTCACTACACATGGATCTGGATAAAATCAGCGTAGCTCCAGTGGACACTACCATGACCCCCTTCGACAAAACTACCACCTCCTCCCGTTCCACGTTCCACTCCGGTAACGCCATTCTGGAGGCCTGCGAAGATATCAAGCGCCAGCTGTGCGCACTGGCCAGCATCCACTGGAAGTGTGACAAGGAGGATGTGACCTACACGGACGGGGGCTTCATCCAGCGCATCTCCGATTCGGCCCAGCGCATCCACATCAATGAGGTGGGCAAGTCCGGCATCATGCACGAGCAGCTGCCCGTAATCGCCATCGGCCGGTACGGAACCTCGGACATCTTCGATCCGCCTCCCGTTAACGGACGCCAATCTTCCAAACCGACCATCATGTGGATGATCGGCGCACAGGCCGCCATCGTCAAGGTCAATCCCATCACCGGACGGGTGCAGGTGACGAGAATGGGCGCCGCCCACGACATCGGCAAGGCCATCAACCCCACCGGCTGCCTCCAGCAGATTGAAGGTGCCATTGTCATGGGTCTGGGCCATGCACTGATGGAAGAAATGATTTACGAGGACGGCAATCTGCGCAACGGGAACATGGTGGACTACAAGGTCCCCACCTTCATGGATTCCGACGTGGAGACCAAAATCACCCTGGTGGAAAACGGCCATCCGGCCGGTCCCTTCGGCGTGAAGGGCATCGGCGAGCCGGGTCTGGTGCCTACCGCTGCGGCCATCGCCAGCGCACTGAGCCACGCCTGCAACACCGACTTTGATTCCCTGCCCATCAAACCCGAACACATCCTGTTCCGAAAGGAGGTCGCCGACTGATGCTGCCAAAATTTGATTTATACATGCCCACTGACTTCGCCGAAGCCTGCCGTATGAAAGCAGAGGGCATGAAGGTGGTCGCTGGCGGTACTGATGTTTACGTCAACATGCACGCAGGAAAGGATCACTCCGCACAGGTGCTGGACATCAAGCAGCTCAAGGAACTGCAGGGGCAGCGGTACGTCACCGGTCAGGGACTGGATCTGGGCGCGCTGACTACCCACCGCCGTATCGAAAAGTGGGATGTCATCAAAGAGCACTATCATGCTCTGTATCAGGGATGCTCTCAGGTAGGTTCCGTGCAAATCCGCTACCGCGCCACGCTGGGCGGCAACATTATGAATGGTGCCCCCTCCGCCGACTCCATCGGTCCCATGCTGGTTCATGATGCTCAGGTTGTGGTGGCCGGACCCAACGGAGAACGTACAATCCCTCTGGATAAGTTCTACACCGGCTTTAAAAAATTTGATATTCAGCCAGATGAGCTGTTAACTCGGATTCGGATTCCTCAGCCGCCTGCTAACTCCGGCAGCGCCTATTACAAGTACATGCGCCGCAATGCCATGGATCTGGCTCTACTGGGCGTCAGTGCCTACGTGGAACTGTCCGGCGGTACTATGACCACCGTCCGCATTGCCCTAACCACTGCCGCTCCCACCCCCATGCGCAGTTATCAGGCAGAGGCTGTCCTCACTGGGCAGGAGGTTTCGGACGAGGTCTTCGCCAAGGCCGCCGAGGCCGTGGTGGCCGAAGGCAAGCCCCGGTCCAGTTGGCGCTCCAGCGCGGAATTCCGGCAGCGGCTGCTGCACGAAGTGACCATCGTGGTTCTGCACGAGGCCGCTGCGCGGGCGAAAAAGTCTCCGAAAGAGAAAGCTTCCCCCATTCCCATGCAGCTGTACCCGAGTCTGGCAGGACTGCTGCCCCGCCCCAAGGAGGAGGAATAAACAATGCAAACTGTGGAGATTACCGTCACGGTCAACGGCGAAGTGTACCAAAAGACCGTTTCCAGTAACCAGACTCTACTGCGCTTTTTGCGGGATGACCTGATGCTCACCGGCGTGAAGGAAGGCTGTAACGAGGGCGAGTGCGGAGCCTGCACCGTCCTGGTGGATGGGCAGCCCATTAGTTCCTGCCTGACTCTGGCTGCAGAGATGGACGGCAAGCACGTTCTGACCGTAGAGGGGCTGTCCAGCGACACGCGGCTGCACCCCCTGCAGGAGGCCTTTATCGAGGCCGGTTCCGTCCAGTGTGGCTACTGCACGCCGGGCATGCTGATGAGCGCCCTTGCCCTGCTGAACCTCTATTCCCACCCCACCCGGGAGCAGATCCGCAAGGAGATGGAGGGCAACATCTGCCGCTGCACCGGCTACACCCGCATTGCCGACGGCATTCTGCTAGCGGAGGAAAAGATAGACGCCATTCGGGAATCTGCCCTGCGGGTTGGCAAGGAGCCCCCGCAGTTTACCGGTATCGATGAACAGTTCCCCGAAAAGTGGAACAGCCAGTACGAGGAGGACTGAGCGGTGGAATCGAACGTCAACGATTATTTCTACAACGGCGGTCTGAACTGCGCGGAGTCCACCATGCGGGTTCTGATCGAGCGGGGTGTGATCGACGCTCCGCCGGACTGCATCCGAATGATGACCGGCTTCGGGGGTGGCATGCAGAGAGGAACCACCTGCGGTAGCGTGGTGGCCGCTGTGGCCGCGCTGGGCTGGGTCACCGGCCGCACAGAGGCCAACCAGTCCCGAGCGGAGTCCGCCGCTGCGGTGCGGGAATTCCTGCGCCGCTTCGAAGAGAAATTTGGCACCCTGAATTGCCGGGAGCTCCAGGCCGTTTACTGTAAGGAGCACGCCCTGAAATCCGAGGGCATGTATCGGAAATGTACTGTTTTTGTGGAGAGGGCAGCAGACCTGGTGGAGGAAATTTTGCGCTTCTCCAATGAATAAAATACGCAAAGAGCCGCCAAAGTGGCGGTTCTTTACGCATTTTAGGGATTTTTGTTGACAGCTTTCCATTTTTAGGCTACGATACTTATTAGTCTTGTCCCTGGGACACAGACGGCAAGAAAGGAATCAGTATGAAAAGTGAGAAAGCACCGCGGCGGAAGCCTGCCGCCGGCAAAGAGACTCTGCGCAGCAACATCAAAAGCTACATTCAAAAGCAGATTGCAGAGGGAGTATACCGGCCCGGCAGCCGCATTGTGGAAACTCAGCTGGCGAAAGATCTGAATGTTTCCCAAGCCCCGGTGCGAGAGGCCATTCTGGAGCTGGCCTCCATCGGCCTTCTGGAAATCCGCCCCTACTCCGGTACCTTTGTCTGTAACCTGAGTGCCGCAGAGATCGAGGATATTTTTAACACCCGGGCATTTATTGAGGAATACGGCGCCCGTCGGGCCGCCAAACGGATCACCGATCAGCAACTGGCGGAGCTGGAAGATCTTCTGCGGCAGATGTACGCTAACCGGGACTTTGACCATTTTGTGCAGCTGGATATGGACTTCCACGGGCTGGTCATGGACGCTGCTGGCAGCCCAGCCCTCAAGCGGGCGTGGAGCATCCTGCGCATGGCGGACTGGACGTATCTGTGTGCCTCTATCACCAGATTTCCCATGAAAGATATGGTGGATCAGCACCGGGATATCTATGAGCATTTGAAAAAGCGCGCCGACCACAGCGCCGGTGCCTGCATGTTCCTCCACATCAAGCGCTTCGGCGATGAACTGGGCCAGTTTCTCGAACGGGAACAGGACGCAGAGGCTTTCCGCTGATCCACGCCAAACGATAAAAAGTCCCCTCTCCGCTGTTGCAGAGAGGGGACTTTTGGCTTGCTTGCAAACGGTTAGAAGCACTTACGATAAATTGCCTCTTCGGACTCCAGGTCGAAAGGATAGTAGGCATTGGTCATCAGACGCTGCTGGTTGGCCTCTACGGACTGGGGGAATGTCTTGAAGTCGGCCTCGGTAAAGCCGCAGTCGCGCAGAGGACGCAGGGGCAGAATACGCTGGAGCAGAGCGTTAAGGGAGGGAATGGCGTCTTCGACCTTGCAGCCTAGAATACCCGCAATCATTTCCTTGAAGCGCAGAATTTCACCAGTGGGATTCTTTGCATCATAGTAGTTCAGGATGGCGCCGAACAGCATGTAGTTGGACTCACCATGGGGCACATGATAGGTACCACCTAGGGGAAAACTCATGCCGTGGACAGGACCGCAGCCGGCCTTCAGGAAGGCGATGCCTGCGTAGAAAGAGGCGGTGACGAACTGATCCATATACTCGAAACGGGCTTCCTGGCCCTTCTCGTCCAGCAGCTTGAAGCCCCTGAGGATCATGTTCATGGCCTTCTCACTGAACAGCTCAGAGGTGATGGTCTTGCGGTGGGGGCTCAGGAAGGACTCGGTGGCATGGACCAGAGCGTCAATAGCAGAGCAGGCAAAGGGCTTATAGGGAAGGGTCTTCAGCAGATCAGGGATCAGGCACACCTTGTTTGGAATGATGTCGTCGGACACCAAACCCAGCTTGGTTTCACCGCCCACCAGCTGGCCATCGATCTCGGTTTTGACGATGGCAACGGAGATATTGGTGCACTCAGAGCCGGTGCCGCAGGTAGTGGGGATGGCGATAACGTCTTTCTCGTGCTGGACGGGGAAACGCTTGTAGTACAGGTTATGCACAGTGTCGGGACGCTTGCAGCCCAGCAGCTTGCATAGATCCATGATGGCACCGCCGCCGACCGCGATGACACGGTCATAGCTGTCGTAGGAGATGGTGTCATACATAACCCGGATCATTTCCTCAGACGGCTCGCCTGCGCCAAATTTCTCCTGGAAGACGTATTGGCACTTCAGGTTCAGGCCTTTCATGAACGGAGTGTAGATGAACTCGTTGGTCAGCACTACGTCGCGCTCGTTCAGTTTGAACTCCTCAGCCATGTGGGCAAAGGTGTCGAACTTATACACGGTGGGTGCAAAAATGATCTCCCGCCTATCTGCCATTAGCGAAGCGGAAAAAGAATCCATTGCCATAATCATAATCTCCTTTTTGTTTTCTGAGAGCCCTGGCACAAGCTAGGACTCCTTTGTTATTTGCGAGCCTTGGGTGCATTGACACAGTTCCCATGGCAAACATGGGCAGCCTCCATCAGTACCTCGCTGACAGTGGGATGCGGATGAACGGTTTTGCCAATCTCAGCAATTGTTCCCTCGCATTCCATAACTGCTGCCACTTCGGCAGCAAGATCGGTAGCGCGGGGACCCAGAATATGGCAACCCAAAATTTCTTCTGTCACTTTGTTATAGACAAATTTGACCAGCCCCTCGTTTTCACCCATGGTTAGAGCCTTGCCGTTACCCGAAAGATTGAATATTCCGACACCAATTTCCTTGCCGGTGGCACGGGCCTGCTCCTCGGTCAATCCAACCATGGCCGTCTCAGGATTGCAGTACACACAGGAAGGAATGTGGTCGTAGTTCAACTGCTTGCAGGGCTTGCCCGCAATGTGGGCGGCCACGATCATGCCCTGGGCAGAGGCCACATGGGCCAGCTGCATCTTTCCATTGATATCGCCGATGGCGTACACGCCGGGCAAATTGGTTCGGCACAGGCCGTCGATCTCAACGAAGCCTCTGCGATCCATGGCAAGGCCCATTTCCTCAAAGCCCATACCGCGGGTATTGGGCTTGCGGCCGCCGGCCATCAGGACCACGTCGCCCTCGACGGTGCCCTTAGCACCATCCTTGACGATGGCATAGTTGACTTTTAGACCTTCTTCGATGGATTCTACTTGGACGCCGAGAACCAGTTCAACACCGTTCTTCTTAAGCTTGGTTTCCACAAAATCAGTGATATCCTTGTCCAGAGGCCCCAAAATGCGATCCAGCATTTCAACGATGGTCACCTTAACGCCCAAACGATAAAAGAAGGTGGCAAACTCAATACCGATGATACCGCCGCCCACGATGATGATATGCTTGGGGCAGACAGTCATGTTCAACAGGCCGGTGGAATCCACCACGCCCGGCAGATCAATGCCGGGAATGGGGAGCCGAGCGGGAATGGAGCCGGTGGCCAATACCACGGAGTCCGCTTCCAGCGTATCGCCGTTGGAAAGGCTTATGGTGTGGGGACCGGTCATGGTGGCGTGGGCGGGGATCACCGTCACGCCATGGTTCTTCTCCAGGAAGGCGACGCCGTTGCTTAACTGCTTGGAAACTGCATTCTTGCGCTCGATGATTTTGGCGTAGTCAAAGGTCACGTCGCCGGCGGTCACGCCGAAGGGCGCGCCATTCTTTGCCTCATAGTACACATCTGCGGAGTGCAGCAGCGTCTTGGTGGGAATGCAGCCGCGGTTCAGGCAGGTGCCGCCCAGCTCCGCTTCTTCCACCAGCGCGGTCTTGACGCCGTTCTGGCTCAGGCGGATGGCGCACTCATAGCCGCCGGGGCCGCCGCCTACCACAACTGCTTCGTATTTAGCCATGATAATTTCCTCCTCAGACCAGCAGAATGGGATTCTGCAGATAGCTCTTCAGCTTCTGCAGGAACTTGGCTGCTTCGGCGCCGTCGATGATGCGGTGATCGTAACTCAGGCACAGATTGCAGACGGACTTGACAACAACCTGATCTTCGCCTTCGGCGTCAGTGACGACCACAGGGGTCTTGGCGATCTTGCCCACAGCCAGAATAGCGGACTCGGGAGGATTAATGATAGCCACAAAGTCGTCGACATCGAACATGCCCAGGGAGGACACGGTGAACGTACCGCCGTGATAATCCTGGTCAGTCAGCTTGCTGTCGCGGGCCTTTTCAATCAGCTCGGCGGACTTGTCGGCAATGCCTGTCAGTCCGATGATATCGGCATCACGGATTACGGGAACGATCAGGCCCCCGGGTACGGACACGGCCGTGCCGATATTCACATAGTCATGATAGACAATGCTGTTACCGTCCACGGAGGCGTTAACGATGGGGAAGTCTTTCAGTGCCTTGGCGCAGGCGCGGACAATGATATCGTTGTAGGAGATTTTGATGCCCAGCGCCTTATACTTGGTTCGCAGAGCCATGGCCTCGGTCATGTCGATTGACATGCGGTGATTGGTCTGCGCATTGGTGGACTTACTTGCCAGCATGTTCTTGGAGATGGCCTTGCGCATGCCGCTCATATTCTTCTTGCGGACGCCGCGGGTGATCTGGCCGGAGATGGCTGCGGGAGCAGACTCAGCTGCAGCGGGTACAGCGGCAGGTGCGGCGCCGTGCAGATCGGCGGTGGTGATCTTGCCGCCCGCGCCGGTGCCGGCAATGCCATCCAGAGAAACGCCGTCGACCTTGACCATGTTGGCGGCCAGCGGGGTAATCGCAGGCTTGTTTGCTACAAATTCACTCACGTCCCGCTCAATGATCAAGCCATTAGGGCCGGTACCGCCCACAGCGGCAATCTCCACGCCGTTTTCCTCGGCGCACAGCTTGGCGCGCGGAGAGGCATATACCTTCTCGCCGGGAGCACGGGTCACTGCGGCAGGCACAGCGGGTACTTCCGCAGCAACAGGAGCAGCAGTGGGAGTGGCTTCGGCAGCAGACGCAGCGGGTGCTGCGTCGCCGCCCAGCAGGGCAGAGATGTCCTCGCCGGGAGCGCCGATGATGGCAATGGGCTTGGTAATGGGTACCACGTCACCGGCGGGATGGATGATCTTCAGCAGCGTACCGCTAATCTCGGCGTCCATGGTGATGGTCAACTTGTCGGTCTCCATTTCAAACAGCGGAGAACCGGCAGTGACCTCCTCGCCTTCCTTTTTCAGCCAGCTGGTGAGGGTGCCTTCCTCCATCATGAGGCCCTGCTTGGGCATAATTACAATTGAGGCCATAGGATGATATACTCCTTTCGATCAACGGTACATCGTTGCCTTGCAGGCATCCACGATTTCTTTCACGCTGGGGATGACGGCTGCTTCCAGACCGGGGTTGAAGGGAAGCGGGCAGGCCTTGGCACCCAGATGCATGGGAGCAGCGTCCAGGTAGCGGAAGTCGCGGTTGGTGATCTCGGTGATGACCTGTGCGCCCCAGCCGTTGTTCTTGTGGGCCTCGTGAACGACCACCAAACGGCCGGTTTTCTTCACGCTGGCAGCCACGGTGTCATAGTCGAAAGGAACCAAAGTACGGGGATCGATTACCTCGACGGAGATACCTTCTTTGGCCAACTCCTCAGCAGCTTCCAGGCAGCGATTCACATACAGCAGATTGGTGACCAAGGTCACGTCAGTGCCTTCACGCTTGATGTCGGCCTTGCCAAAGGGAATCATGAACTCGGGATCCTCAGGCACCTCGCCCTTGGTGATGTAAAGGGCCTTATGCTCGAAGAAGCAGACGGGGTTGTCATCGCGGATAGCGGTACGCAACAGACCGGCTGCATCAGCGGGCGTGGAGGGGCAAACCACCTTGAGGCCGGGGATGTGCATAAAAATACTCTCCAGAGACTGGGAGTGGGTGGCGGCATTACCGCGGCCGGTTCCCTGCTGGCTACGCAGCACCATGGGGATCTTGGCGTTGCCGCCGAAGACATAACGGGTCTTGGCCATCTGGTTGAAGATCTGATCTGCGCAGACGAAAGCGAAGTCCCAGTACATCAGCTCAGCGATGGGACGCATCCCGGCACAGGCGGCGCCCAGTGCAGTGCCAACGATGGCGGATTCGGAAATTGGAGTGTTGCGGATGCGGTCCGTGCCAAATTCCTTATAAAGATCGCGGGTGGTGCCGAACACGCCGCCCAGCTTTTCCACGTCCTCACCCATGACGAAAACCTTGTCATCGCGCTTCATTTCCTGTTCGATGACTTGGCGAATTGCCTGTGCATAAGTCAGTTTAGCCATGATTTCCTACCCCCTTAACCTTCATAGAAGACGTCGTCCAAAACATGGGCCGGATCAGGTTCCGGGCTGTTCATGGCGAAGTCCACGGCCTTGGCCATCTTGTCGGCAGCAGCGGCCTCAATTTCGTCCAGTTCTTTCTTGGTAGCCAGCTTGTTCTTGGTCAGATAGGCTCGGAAGAGCTTAATGGGGTCTTTGTTCTCTTTCCACCATTCAACATCTTCACGGGTACGGTAGACCTCGGGGTCGCCGGTCCAGTGGCCTCTCCAGCGATAGGTCTTGCACTCCAATAGAGTGGGACCTTCACCAGCCAGTGCACGCGCTTTCGCGCGGGCAAAGGCCTCATAGACAGCCACGACGTCATTGCCTTCAACCGTCTCACCCACGATGCCATAACCGGCGGCGCGGTCAGAGATATTTTCCACAGAAGTAGACTGCCAGACAGGAACAGTCATGCCGAACTGGTTATTCTCGCAGACATAAATCACCGGCAGCTTCCACACAGCAGCCATGTTGATCGACTCATGGAAAGTGCCCTGGTTGGAAGCACCGTCGCCAAAAAATGCAACAGCAACATTGGGTTTGTTTTGCATCTTGATTGCCAAGCCGCCGCCAGTTGCAATGGGGATGCCGCCGCCGACGATCGCGTTGGCGCCTAGATTGCCCTTGGAGAAATCAGCAATATGCATGGAGCCGCTGCGGCCCTTGCAGTAACCGGTAGCCTTGCCCATCAACTCAGCCAAAGCCTTGTCCAGCTCTGCACCCTTGGCGATGCAGTGGCCGTGGCCGCGGTGGGTGGATGCGATGTAATCCTCATCCGTCAACTGTGCGCAAACAGATGCAGCAACCGCTTCCTCACCTGTGTACAGATGGACAGAGCCACGCAGTTTATTTTCTGTGAACAAAGTCCATGCCGTTTCTTCGAAGTCGCGGATCTCATTCATTTTGTTATAGATCCACAGGCCTCTTTCCTTATCAATCATACAGAAAGCACCTCCGCTATCATAGTTGGACGCCCGTCTGCGTCTTAATGTAATTATCTTAACACTCAAATTATCGATAATCAAGTATTTATAATCTGTAATTTCCAACAAGTTTTTTTTCCATTCTTATCAAATCTGTAAAACCGTGTTTCCGATAATTGACTTCCCCGCTTTTTCTTCTATAATGAAAAGACATGAGAACGCTGGGGAAAGAGCCGATTTTCCTGCCACTCTGATGGATTGGGAGAGTGATTCAAATGCAAAACCACGATCAAATGGAGAATAATCCTCGCCGGCAGGTGTTCCGAGAGGAAGTACGCAATACCATCCGGGAAGCAATCTTTTCCGGGGAGTTGAAACCCGGTAACCGTATCATCGAGACTTACTGGGCCAAAGAACTGGACGTGTCTCAGGGACCGGTCCGAGAGGCCATCCGGGATCTGGAGGCCATGGGTCTGGTGGAGACAGTCCCCTTTAAGGGTTCCCGCGTTCGCTCACTGACAGAAAAGGATATCGAAGATAATTACAGCGTCCGCATCTGTTTGGAGTCCAAGAGCATTCGAGATGCGATCTCCACTCTGTCCGACAACAAACTGAACAATCTGATCCGTGCTCTACAAGATGTCCTGACGGAAATGGACGAGTGTGCCCGAAATGCGGATCTGCGCCATTTCACCGACTGCGACGCAGAATTTCACCGGGAGATCATCGAAGCCACCGATAACCCTGTGCTGTTAAAGCTTTGGGAACAGTGCAACATGCGCAACTGGTTCACGGTATCCGCGTTGACGGACTCCGTCAGCCTGCTGCAGTTGCAGTCCGGCCATCAAAAGATTCTTGAGGCAATCCGCAAACGGGACGTGCAGGAAGCCACAGCCACGTTGGAAAACCACCTGAACAACCTGATGCAGGGATATATCCATGCCCAGCAGAAAAAATGACTTTATATTAGGGCAACACTGATGCCGTGAGCATCAGCTGGGCCTGAGCTGAGTCCCGGATGTCATGAGAACCAAACTTAAAAAGCCCGGCAGTTATGGACTGCCGGGCTTTTATCAAAAAAACGTTCCAGAAGAATAACCAATCAATGCTTTATGTTGGACTGGCCGAACGTGGTGGAATCTTTAATTGCGTTTGACTCCCTTGTGGATTAGCTGCCAGAATTCAATCAGCCAGCGCTCAGGATTGCATTGCAAGCCTTTTCCAGATCTCTGCAGTAGCGAAGGCCTTTTGCGGCGCAGGTTTTCCCATCATCTAACGGGAGGCACTCCAGCGTGATCCAGCCTTGATAGCCGGCAGTCAGCAATGCGCGGGTACACTGAAGAAAATCAATATTTCCCCCCCCGGGGTAATAGCGGTTGCTGTCCGAGTAGTGGACATAGTGGATGTAGGGAGCGCTTTTTAGAATAGCCTCGTACATATCTCCGTCGTGCAGGCGCATATGGTGGGTATCGATCAGCATTCCCAACCGGCCAACACCGATCCGGTTGATAAATTTGATACCCTCGGGCAGGCTGTTGATATAGTTGTTGACATAAAGGTTGATGGGTTCGATTACCATATCAACGTTCCGAGCCACCGCCACATCCAGCACCTTGTTCAGGTTACCGATCAGACGGTCTTCCATCTGGTTCAGCCGGGAGAAGTTCTCGATGGAGCCGCGCATGGAGCCAAATACAACTTTGCAGTTCAGCTTCTGCGCCAACTCCACATGCTCAATCAGGCGGATTACGGCCTGATCCTGTACGGCTTGATCCTCGGCGATCATGGAAAGTCCGTTGCCGAAATACTCCATGCCGGTCGTAATGGCGGCAGCCTGAAGACGGTTTTTCTCCAGCAGTTCAATAATCTGTGCCGGGTTTCGGCTGCCGGGATTTTTGAGTTGCAGCTCTACGCCGTCATATCCGCACTCGGCAGCATCCCGGAAGCATTGTTCAAACGATCCCCGGAGCATAATGGGCGAATTTACAGACACCAACTCGTCCGTGACAGAGACCGCATATTTCAGCTGTTGCATGCCACATTCCTCTTTTCTCATTCGTGACCCAGATAGCTCTTCTGAATATCGGGGTTGCTGCGCAACTCCTCCGCCGTCCCGTGGAGCACCAGCGCGCCGGTCTCCATGACGTAGCCCCGGTGGGCGATTTGCAGCGCGGCATTAGAGTTCTGCTCAACCAGCAGAATAGTCATACCATCTTGATTGATCTTCTGAATAATTTTAAAAATATCGCTGATGACCCGAGGTGCCAGTCCCAGGGAAGGTTCATCCATCATCAGCAGTTTGGGCCGCTGCATCAGGGCCCGTCCCACCGCCAGCATCTGCTGCTCGCCGCCGGACAGTGTTCCCGCCAACTGTTTGGCACGCTCCTCCAATCTGGGAAACAGGCTGTATACGTACGCCAACTCGTCTGCGCTTTTCCGGGTGTCCCGGTCCAAAAACGCGCCCATCATCAGATTTTCCGCCACCGACAGCTGGGCGAACACATGGCGCCCCTCCAGGCATTGGGCAATGCCGGCCTTGGAGATCTGGTAACTTTTCAGTTTATCAATGCGGTTTCCCAGAAACCGGATCTCACCGCTGCCTCCCCTGGCGGACAGCAGACCTGAAATTGCCCGAAGAGTGGTGGTTTTGCCCGCGCCATTGCCGCCGATGAGAGAAACAATTTCGCCCTGGTCCACATGGAGGGAGACTCCCTTGATGGCATGGATCTGTCCGTAGTGATAGTGGTAATCCGCCAGTTCCAGCATCTTCTCAGGCATTGATGCCACCTCCCAGATAAGCGGTGATAACCTCGGGGTTGTTCTGGATCTCCGTGGGGTTGCCCAGTGCGATCATCTTTCCAAAATTCAGAACCGCGATCCGGTCCGTCACCTTCATAACCAGCTTCATATCGTGTTCCACCAGCAGGATTGTGATCCCCAGCTGACAGATTCTATGGATCATCTTCGTCAGCTCCACCTTTTCCGTGGAGTTCATGCCAGCCGCCGGCTCATCCAGCAGCAGCATCTGGGGCTCGCTGGCCATGGCGCGAGCGATTTCCAGACGGCGCTGTTCGCCGTAGGAAAGGTTTTTTGCCTGCCAATCCGCTTTGTTCTGTAGCCCCATGAATTCCAACAGCTCATAGCACTTCTGGCGGATGGCATCCTCTTCGGCGCGCTGGGTTCGGGTGTGGAAAATCGCCCCCGCCAGGCCGCTTTTGGAGCGGATATGCCGACCAATCATGACGTTTTCCAGCACCGACAGGTTGCTGAACAGATTGATGTTCTGATAGGTGCGGGCAATGCCGCACCGGCTGATCTGATACGGCTCCAGAGCGTCAATCCGCCGGTTGTTGAACACAGCGGTTCCGCTGGTGGGCCTGTATACGCCGCTGATCAGATTGAACAGCGTGGTCTTGCCCGCGCCGTTGGGTCCGATCAGGCCGAAAATCTCTCCTTTTTCCACCTCAAAGCTCACGTGATTGACGGCGATCAGCCCACCGAACGCGATGGTTGCCTGATCCAGCTTCAGCATTTCGATTTCTCCTTTCGCTTGGAGAATTTAACCTTCACGACGTCAATGATGCCGGAGATGCCGTGGGGAAGGAACAGCAGTATGTCCATTCTGGTGCTGAATCTCAGAAAGATTCAGCGCGCCCTGCTGCGGTTGCTTGCTCTTTTGGCACTATGGATGGTCCCACAGAAAAAGCACCCTTTGTTCAGTTGACATTATGTAGAGCCCTGCCTCGACATGAAAGAAAATAGCTGGCTGCTTTGCAATGTCCACATGTTTGCGTTCTGGGGCGGTACGACAACCAGGATTGTCTGCGACAACCTGAAAACTGGTGTTGTGAGGCATCCGAAAGATGGTGAAATCATCCTTAACGAGGCGTATGAAGCGCTTGGCAATCACTACATGACCGCCATTATGCCGGCTCAGGTACGCAAGCCCAAGCAAAAAGCATCTGTGGAGGGTGCTGTCGGTAAGATTGCCACCGCAGTCATCGCCCGGCTCCGAAATGAGGAGTTCTGTTCCATGGATGAACTCCGTGCGGCCGTCGCCTGTGCGTTGGATGAATACAATCGTGAGCCGTTTCAGAAGCGAGAAGGAAGCCGCTTTCAGGTATTTCAGGATGAAGAACTCGCTTATTTGCGTCCACTTCCGGCGATTCCATACGAAATTGCGACATGGATATACAACCGGTCTGTCTATCTGGATTGTCATATGGTATATGACAAGAACCACTATTCCTGCCCTTACCAGTATGTAGGCAAAAAGGTTGACCTCAAACTGACGGATTCTCTTGTAGAGGTATATTGCAAAGGAGAAAGAATTGCCACGCATCACCGTTTTCCGGAGTGCCTATCCAACCAGTGGTCTACGCATCTGGAAGATATGCCTGACAAATTCCGGCAGATGGAATGGGATGATGAGCGTATCCGCAAGTGGGCCGGGACGATTGGGTCATCTACCGCCGAGGTGGTTGACCGCATCTTTTCCGCTGTGCAGATTAAGGAACAGGGCTACAATTCTTGCCTGGCGGTACTTCGGCTAAGCAAGAAATACACACCTCCCCGTTTGGAAGTCGCCTGCGCGCTGGCGCTGACCCACTTTCACTCGCCACGCTACCGCCACCTTGCTGCAATCCTGTCGGCAGAGGAGGATATTTCCTTCCAGCAGAAGAAAGACGATGAACAAAGAGAACTGGATAAGGCTACACAGGGCTATATCCGCGGCGCTGCATACTATGGAGGGATCAAGCATGATTAACGAAGAGACCCGCCGCAAACTGAGAGAGCTGAACTTGGAAGAAATCATCACTGCGTTGGACATCCAGTCCAATGACACCAGATACGCAGCGCTTCCCTTTGACGACCGCATTAAGATGCTGGTGGATTACATCTACCAGGAAAAGTATACTGGCAAGGTCAAGCGTCTAATGAAGGCGGCCCGCTTCCGCATCCCCGCCGCTGACGCCCATGATATCTACTATGTTGAACGACATTTGGACCGGGAGCAGCTGATGGGGCTGTCCACCTGCCAGTTCATTTCGAATTGTAGAAATGTAGTGTTTCAGGGCTTTACAGGCTCAGGGAAAAGCTATCTGGTCTGTGCTCTGGGAAAAGAAGCCTGCAAGCAAGGCATCCGGACTCGCTATATACGCCTCCCGGATCTGCTGATGGAGTGGGAAGAAGCAAAGCTGGAACAGCACGGCCTTCCCAAACTTCTGAAGAAATACAGCTACTATACTTTGCTGATTCTGGACGAGTGGTTACTCCAGATGCCCACTGAGGAGCAGCTTCACTTTCTCTTTGAGCTGATTGAGCGCCGCTATGACCAAGGCTCCATGATCTTCTGTACCCAGTACAAGAACGAGGACTGGCATTCCCGTCTGGGCGGCGGCATCCTCGCCGACTCCATTCTGGACCGTGTCAGCCACCGCAGCATACCTGTCTATTCTGGGGACATAAATATGCGGGAATATCTTGCAGTCCACGCACTCTAAACCTGCGAAAAAGTTCTGATTTCGTCCCTGTGGTGCTTCCCACTGGAGGCACCGTACCGGGGCGGTATCCAACACTGTACTTCTGGTATCTTTCTGTGAATTGAAAGTATCTTTGCTGCGAACAGGCGGTACGGAAACAATGAAATAATCAGTTACCTTAAACGGAAACCAGTGGCCAGTGTGCATAGAGTCTCCGCTTGTGCAGCCAGTTCCTCACTGGCTGCCGCACTCTCTTCTGCGGTTGCGGAGTTTGTCTGAATGATGCTTGAAACCTGATTGACTGCTGTATTGGTTTGTTCCAAGGCACCCGCCTGCGCCTTCGAGGTCTGCGAGATATTCTGGATGAGCGCATCTACCATCTCAGCCTGCTTAGCGATTTGATCAATCGCCCTTCCTGCGTTTTTGACCATGGTGTCTCCGTTTTCTATGGCCGACAAAGTGTCTTGAATGAGGGACGTCGTGTCCTTTGCCGCGTCCGCACTTTTGCTTGCCAGATTCCTCACCTCATCGGCGACTACGGAGAATCCTTTCCCAGCCTCGCCGGCCCGCGCGGCCTCTACAGCAGCGTTCAGCGCCAAGATATTGGTCTGAAATGCAATATCGTCTATAACCTTGATAATTCTTTGGATTTGCTTGGAGGTTTCAGCAATGCTGTCCATTGCACAGACCAGCTTTTTCATATGTTCATCGCTCTGCTTAATTTCACTGGTGGTTTTATCCATCTCAGCTCTGGCATTCTGCGCGTGATCCGCATTTTGCTTCACTCTTTCCGATATTTCATTGATGGATGACGCCAGTTCCTCCACAGAGCTAGCCTGCTCCGAAGCACCCTGAGCCAATGATTGTGCACCGGACGACACCTGCTCTGATCCGGCTGCGACCTGCTGGGAAGATGTCTGCATTTGCTTTAGCAAATCGTTTATCGAAGCAGTGATTTTTTCAAGGGAGTTTTTAATGGGCAGAAAATCGTTTGGATATTCTATGTCTGGCGAAACTGTCATATCCCCATCGGCAATGCTGCTCAGTACTCTTGCAATATCGGATATGTATAAGCGTAAATTTCCGATGAGCGTTCTGATGTTTTCGGCGAGAGTGCCAAACTCGTCTCCGGAGACGAAAGAAATGGTTGCGTCCAGCTTTCCGGATGCCGCCAGCTTAGCAGCGGATTCAATTTCACTCAGCGGTTTTGTAATGCTTTTGATGACAAATACGCCAAAGCATACGATTATTACGCAAGCGAGAAGAGACCATAGTAGAAATAAAATGCCTATATTCATTGAAGTATGCTTTTCAATGAACAGTGATGCCAACAGCGAGGCTGCGTAAAATATAAAATTGATAAGGCATATAAAACTCACTTTTTTCTTGATTGATATGTTTTTCATAATTTTTTCTCCTGACTTAATAATAAAAAGATGAAGACGTCGTTTGAATCATCTTCAAATCTGCAAATTTCTGTGGTAAAAGCAGAGAAAATCGCACATAACTTTGAGCGTATTGGTTTGTTTGCCTTCTCCGCTTTCTCAGCTTTGCGGATAGTTAGCGACAAACTGGATATATTCTTTCTCCGAAAGAGGCTTGCTGAAATAATAGCCCTGTATATTGTCGCAGCCCATTTCTTCTAATAGCTGCAGCTGGCGTTCGGTTTCAACACCCTCTGCGATGACCTCCATTCTCAGACTATGCGCCAGTCGTATTACCTCTCTGATTACTGCCTGATCGTTTTCGTGCTCAATACGGTCAATAAAAAATTTATCAATTTTCAAGTTAGAAATTGGTAGTGTGACTAGTTGAACCAGTGAATTATACCCGGTTCCAAAATCATCGATAGAAATACGAATGCCCATTGACTGCATTTGATTCAGCAGGGATTTAACCTTTGCCTGATTTTCCATAATGACACGCTCTGTCAGCTCAAATCCCAACAATTTAGGATCGATTTCGGCCTTTTTAACACATTCCTGAGCGTAAGAAATAACAGAATCATCGTTTAAATCTTTGGAAGAAACGTTTACGGCAATTTTTGCTGTTATTCCGGCATCCTGCCATATCCTGATCTGCTGCGCGGAATGCTGTATGACCCATTTTGTAATTTCACTGATAAATCCGGCTTTTTCAGCAATGCTGATAAATTCTCCGGGTCCCATATGGATATTTGCATGATTCCATCTTAATAAACCTTCCGCGCCTTTGATAGTGCGATTTGCAATATGGATAATCGGCTGATACACCATATAAAACTCATTATTTTGAATTGCAGTATACAGCGCTGTCAGCGTCTCAAATTTTTTTCGGTTTTCCTGAATCATCTCTTCGTTGAAGATGACAAGCGCCTGAGGGTACTCCTGACTTCTGTCAAGCCCAATATTTAGTTTTCTCAAAAGCTCGTCTGCGCTGTTCCCATGAGATGGCGAGTGAAGAATTGCACATTGAACTTTAAGCTGAACAATCAGGCCGTCTATTGTTACCGGTACAGTCATGGAGCTGATTACTTTGGAAGCCATAGCGTTTGCATGCTCCAAAGCAATATCTGGGAGAAGCACAATATATGTATCCGCGGATGCCATAAAAACATTTGGTTTTCCAAATGCGTTCTCCAATTGCTCCGCAACATACAAAACGGACTTCTCACCAATGCTGTAATCCACATGGGCGTTAATGTCCAATGAATTTGCTATTCGAAAAGCAAGCATGGAAAAATGATTATGCCCTAGCGTAAGAGTACTGATCTCCTTGCGAAGTCGATTTAAATTGGATAGGCCTGTTTGTGCCTCCAGGTATGATATACGAAGCTGTTCTGACGAGTCCGTTTTGATCAGTTGAAGCATCAGGCCAACAACGATGCCGACCAGCAAAAACATGCAAGTTCGGAAGATGCACGCGGGAATGTCCTGCGCAATATTGCTGCCGACATCCATCGGTATCCATGGTCCCAAGATAAGCCCGCCGATCACTGCAAAAGAAATAGCCCCCCACAAATCCAAATAATACGCCGCTAAAATAATTGGAATATACATCAGGTGTGTAAAGGCAAATTCTGTTCCACCAGACAGGTACGTAATTACACCGACCAGCACTTCCATGCCCAGCGTCAGCAGGGCTGCAAAACCACGTGATAGATGGAAGATCCGTTTGAATTTTTCTGCTTTCATAAGTGTCCCTTTTACATTCATTTTTATGGAAGGACCCAGCTGCCAGCTGAGTCTTTTTCGCTGTGCTCGCGGGTAACTCAGAGGCCTGGAAGCGATATGTCAGTTGCGGACAAAATGATAAAAGCCCACCCAATTCAATAGGGCAGGCTTTCCGCAAACTAAAGATAGCCAGACCGTCGTAATAAATCTTGCGCAGGAGGACTTTGGCGTTTCACCCCACAGAGTTTGTCAGCCGGAAGGCCAACAGCAAAATAATGGCGCAAACCGCCTCTTCGAGTCCCCGAGGTGTGCCGCGACA
>Ga0183099_1000481_pt1 | contig 29206 bp, 23 predicted proteins | sample Biomet1_FD_127788 | JGI IMG/M metagenome (GOLD analysis project Ga0183099, IMG submission 127788) | Microbial communities from bioreactor (seeded with anoxic lake sediment) at LBNL, California, USA - Biofuel metagenome 1 | ecosystem: Engineered > Bioreactor > Anaerobic > Unclassified ...
ATTCCTCGTGGTTTTGCCCATGGTTTTGTGACTTTGACAGATGATGTTGAAGTTCAGTATAAGGCAGATAATTACTATGCTCCGGAATGCGATGGCAATATTCGCTATGATGACCCGGCGATTGGGGTTGATTGGGGTGAAGGGGAGTTCATCTTATCGGAAAAAGATGAGAAAGCACCGCTTTTGGCAGAACGTACCAATCTAAATTTTGTCTATGGGGAGAATGCAGAATGAAAATCATTGTAACAGGTGGCGCTGGCTTTATCGGCGGCAATTTTGTCCATTATATGCTCAAGAATCATCCGGAGTATCAGATTATTTGCCTCGATCTTCTGACCTATGCGGGAAATATGGAAACCTTGGCGTCCGTTCAAGATCATCCATCTTTTAGCTTTGTAAAAGGTGATATCGCTGATCGTGAATTTGTTTATGCTCTATTTGCTAAAGAAAAACCCGATTGGGTTGTTAATTTTGCGGCAGAAAGCCATGTGGATCGTTCCATTGAAAATCCGGAAATTTTCCTCAAGACCAATGTAATCGGGACGAGTGTCTTACTTGATGCTTGTCGTAAGTATGGGATTGAGCGTTACCATCAGGTGTCAACGGATGAAGTGTATGGAGATTTGCCGCTTAATCGGCCGGATTTGTTCTTTACGGAAGAAACGCCGCTGCATACATCGAGTCCATATTCGGCCTCAAAAGCCAGTGCCGATTTATTGGTGCAGGCTTATCACCGGACATATCAGTTGCCGGTGACGATTTCGCGTTGCTCAAATAACTATGGACCGTACCATTTCCCGGAAAAGTTGATTCCTCTTATGATTGCGAACGCCTTAGCGGATAAGAAGCTTCCGGTTTATGGGACGGGAGAAAACGTTAGGGATTGGCTCTATGTGGAAGATCACTGCGCCGCGATTGATGCGATTTTGCATAAAGGAACGGTAGGGGAGGTCTATAATATTGGAGGGCATAACGAACGCACGAACCTCGATGTTGTAAAGACAATTCTGCATGAACTCGATAAATCAGAAGAGCTCATTGAATATGTTGGCGACCGCAAGGGGCACGATCGTCGCTATGCAATCGACCCAACTAAAATGAATGAAACTTTGGGCTGGCTGCCGACAACAAAATTTGATGACGGCATCAAGCAGACAATAAAGTGGTATCTTGAGCATACGGATTGGTGGCAAAACATTATTAGCGGCGAGTACCAATCGTATTATAAGAAGATGTATAGTGATAAAAATAAAGCTTTGTAAGTTTTAAATAGAATCTTTTCAACGAATGCAGTGACAAAATCTTACCAACAAGTTTCATATTACACAATTTGCGGGGAGAGAGTACATTGAAAAAAAGTACAAAAGTAACGTTGGTTGTTGCCCTCAATCTAATGGTGTCGGGGAGTATTGCTTTGGCAGATGCGCCTGATACGACGACTATGGGCTGGTCTTTTCCTTATCTAGGCAGTGGAAATGGTACATGGGATGCAAGCGTGGGGATATTCTTTTGGGATGATACCTTTAAAATGCGGAACTTACAGCTCCGCACGGATATGGATCTAGCTCCGGGGCTGCGCTGGCATAGCATTGTGCGCTCAAACCATGAGTTTGATACGCTAAGTGGCTTCAAGCCGCATTTTGATGAAAACTATGTGGAAGGTTATGGCTTTTATCGCAGGGCATCGGGGACCTTGAGTACGAGCTTGCGTGTCGGGAATATGAGGTATCTGCATTTTCCTTATCCGGATGCGATCGCTATGTTTGACCAGGTGCCTGGCATCAGTGATCTGGAGGGTGGCGCGGATACCGGCTATAGCGGCGAGCTCTTGACGCTTGATTATAAGCATAAAAATGGCTGGGGAGCGCATGCCAGTGGAATCAACTGGGGCTTTGGACACGGGAATGGTAGTGCTGTTTTAGAAGATTATTTATTTTATAACAAAGATATCGGGGCCTTCCATTTTGAAACGCATGTGGGCGGATTGGCTGTGCGGCAGGAGCCTTTGGGCAGTCGTGCGAATGGCTATAATGTGTATGCCGGGGCGAAAATCGGCGCTTGTACGGCCGGCGTATTATATGAAAAGCTGGCAGATAATCCATCTTATACTGGGATTATGCTTACCTTCCCGTTGAATTCTGTAACGAAGGCTATGGGGCAAGTTGCTTTTGACTATGACCGCAGTCCGGAAGGCTTTGCTATGCAGATTCCGATTGGCGTGGGCAGGATTGGCAAAATCGTTAGGGAAGCGCCAGCAGACAGTGTACTGGTCGGAGAAATCGTGGCGGAAAGAATCCGTACGTACTGGCAAAATGGACAGGCGCGGAACTATTACGAGCATAGAATCTCGAACTGGGGCCAGGATGGCAGCAATAAGGACTTGGTTGTTGTGATGAAGGAAGAGCCATGGTATCTGCAAGCAGAGGCCTTGGTGAGCCCGCATAACTTTGGCAATCTGAAAGAGTGGGAAGCAGATCGTCAGGGTCCGGCCCAGCTGAGCCAGAAGGTTACGTATAAGTTCTATGAAGTCAAGAAAGTGGATGCGGACAAATCTTTAGCAAAAAGTTCTGCACCGGTAAATACTGTACACACTAGTGATATGCATAAATCATAAAAATAGGCGGTCTATTCGGTCAGTTTTGACAGAAAGGCCGCCTTTTATGTGGTGTGTGTTGGATAAAATTCTTGCCTATTTAAGAAATCTATGGGAAAATGAGCCTTGCTTACTATAGGGAGCAGATGGAGAGATGTTAGCTTTGGTGAATTCTAAGAAAATAACAAAGAGTGACTGGATTTCCTGGATCATGCTGGTGGTCTTATTTTTGTACATGTTCGCTCTGAACTTTTTGATGCCGCTGCATCGTGACGATTATGAATATTCGTTGATTTGGGGTACATTACAGAAGATCACGACGATGCCGGAGGTTTTTCAGTCCTTGCAGCTCCATTATTTTAGTCATGGAGGACGCATGGTCGATTTTTTTGTTTTGGATAGTTTTCTTTTGTGGGGAAAGGAATGGTTCAACCCCTTTAATGCTTTTTTATTTGTTGCGTTGATCGTTCTGGTTTATTGGCATTCTCAGCATAAGATTAGCTTGCACTTTAATCCATATATCCTTGGTTTGGTCATTATGTTTTGCTGGTTTGGTCTGCCTGATTTTGCCCTAGTGAATATTTGGATGACGGGAGCTTGCGTGTATTTATTGACCGCAGTCTTGATTTTTGCTTTTTTGTTGCCGTATCATTTTGAGCTTTTGAAAAAGCCAATACTGGGAAATGGTCGTTTGCCTATGCTCGGTATGTTTTTATTTGGTGTGATTGCTGGCTGGACGATTGAAAACACAGCAGCGACGATGAATTTCATTTTGGCTGCGCAGATGGTGTATTCCTATAAAAAGAAATGTTTAAAGAACTGGATGGTTGGCGGATTTACCGGGTCTGTACTTGGTTTTCTGCTCTTGGTGATGGCTCCCGGCAACTATGTGCGTTATGGTGATCAGAAGACGCCTTTGTTGCAGCATCTGATCAATCAATTCGGCGGAGGAATAGAGCTTCTATTGGGACTGTTGCCAGCACTGATTTTTTTGCTGTTAACCTGGCGCATTGCTCTTGTTGCCTATGGAAAAGTAGAAAAAGCCGCGCAAAAGGAAGTCGTAGGAACCGATTTGCCTGCTTTTCGGTTTGCTTCAATGATTCGAATCGCTTTGATTTGTCTGATGCTATTGTCTAAAATGAACGGATCGTTTCTTTCTTGCTGGGGCAGCGCTTTTTTATATGATCATGTATTGGTGACTCTTGGCATCATGGACGGACACTTGAAAGCACAGTTGTTCACAACATTCTCAGGGCTGGAAGAGCTATCGATTTATGTATTGCTGATCGTGCAGTTTACGGTCTATATTTTTCGCAAGTGGCAGCTCGGGAAACGAGACATCCAATGGAGGGGTTATAAAGCTGCCTATGTCAGCTTTTTATCGCTGCATCCGATGAGCTATCAGGTTGTAGCGTTGCTTTCTTTGGCGCTGCTCAATAACTTGGTGATGATTGCGGCGCCGGCATTTCCCGGCAGGGCAGGGTTTGGCTCAGCGGTTTTTTTCATTATCGGAGTTATGACGATGTTTCAGCTTCCGAGGGTAAAAGAGTTCTTGCTGAGTCCCGCCAATAAAAAAATCTTGGTGAGCGTGGCAGCAATCAGTGTCCTTCCGATGGCTGCTGCTGTTTTATATCAGCATGTGATACTTCATATAGAGAATGACAAGAGAATGGCACTGCTGGAAGCACAGAGAGCACAGGGAACTGTTTCGCTGGTCATGGAGCCTTTGTCTATTAAGAACGAGATATTGCGACATGTTTATTTTGTTGATTTGAATAATTCAGTGTCTCAATATGGATTTTGCCGGTATTACCAGATAAAAGAGTTAGTGGTGTCATCCAAGCGAACGCCTGAATAGCGCTAGTTAAGCATCGTTGATTTATCTTGAGGGATACGATAGAATAGGGAATATTAATTGAGCGCTTGCTGTTGGCGGCGGTGGTACATGGGGTGAGGGTTTATTAAAAGGTCAGCGTATTTATGGGGAGTTGTTTTTTGGGCGGGTTTGATTTTCTATTTTTCTAGTAGAGCGACAGGGCAGTCTGAGGGCCAGAGCTTGTATGTTTCGCTTATTTTGCAGCACAGCATAGCCTGGATTTTTCCACAGATCATGGCTGTAGATCTCGGCATATTTGATGGCGTCATTCGAAAGATGGCACATTTTTTCCTGTATTTTTGTCTGGGTGTGCTATCCATTAACGCCTGGTGCTGGAAGAAAAAACGGCCATGGCTTGTAGCTCTTCTTTTCTGCTTTTTTTATGCAGCGACGGATGAGTTCCATCAGAGCTTTGTTCCGGGACGATCGGCAGAAGTCCATGATGTGCTTCTGGATACTTTAGGTTCCTTTACGGGAATATTGGGATATTTTATGTATTCTAAAATACAGTTTTTTGGTCGTAATTCAAAAAATCAATAGCTTTATAAAAGAGAAATTCCGGAAAATGGAGTTTCTTTTTTTATGAAGAATAGTTATGAGACGAACGGGCGTATTGACATATAAAAATCATAGGTCTAAAATAAATATACAGATGGGAGCTTTTTCCTATAAAAGTGATGTGAGGATGATGCATCATCATATAAATAACTAAGGATGGTTTATAGTATGATTCTTGTGAATAATTTATTAGCAATGCAAACAATGCATCAATTGGATCGAAATACAAAAAAGGCTGCTGGCTTTGCCAGGCAGCTTTCTTCTGGTGAGCGGATTAATAGCGCGGGGGATGGCGCATCGGAGTACGCGATTTCAGAAAAGATGAAGATCGGCATTCGTACGCTTTCGCAGTGCAGCGACAATGCCAAAAACGGCATAAGCATGCTTGATAATGCTTCGGCAGCGGTGGACCAGCAAGTCAATATCATGAAAAAAGTCCGTGAGCTGGCCATGAAATCATCGAATGATACGTATACCAATCAAGACCGTGAGATCTTGCAGGCAGAAGTTGGGCAGCTTCTCGATCAATCCGAAGATATTGCCCAGTCTACGGCCTTTAATGGCAAACCTCTTTTGAATCAGGCGGATTTTAGCCGTGAGGACAAGAAGTTCAATGCGGCGGTTCCCTACAGAGCCAATCCCAATAATGAACAAGTGCTGACATTTCCAGCAGATACGGTACCTACGGTTTCAGCGGATGGAAGCAGTACATCCGGTGTTGGCGTTCCCATGGGCTTGTATGTGCCGATTACGTCTTCTCCGGTGAATGCCTATGATTTTTCTACCGTTGTAAAGGGCGCAGCACTCACCGCTATGCCAAGTATCAATGATGTTGTCTGGGACGATACTAAAGGCACTTACGGCAGAGTTGAGCAAGATGCGCTTGATCATGCGTTATATGTGAATTCCAGTGCTGGTAAAACCTTGATTTCAGTGCAGGGGATTGCAAATGGATTATTTCCGGCGGGCACGACGACCAATGTTTCTGCACCGGCGTATGCTGCAATAACAAGCCCGGCTGTAGGTAGTTCTGTTGCGCTTTCTTCGACGCCGGCTTTCGATAGCAGCACACCGCCTAATGTAACCGTGCCAACTCCTTCTTATGTAGTTAAAACTGCCCCAGGTAGTGGGATTTTATCTTATTTTAATACGTCACCGTCACCGCTATCGTCAGAAGCCGTTATGGAACTCGATTTTTCCGGAGTATTTCCATTGTCAGCAAATGGTTCGAAGGATTTGGATGGAATCGGTTTTTCTACGGGTTGTGACGGATGTTCACAATTTGTAACTGTGCAATTCGATGCGTCTACCGACACCTCGCAGCGTTATGAAGATTCGTCCGGGACGATGGATCCTCGGCCGCTTTGTTACGTGATTGGGGTAAAGAGCGTGACGAGCAGCAATGATTTGATGGAGGCTGTTTTTAATGGGGTAACTGAGGCAGCGAATGCCGGGGGCGGAACGCTGCCATCGGCCAGCGATACGTCAACAGAGCTTGCGTCACGTCATGATATAAGGCTTAACTATTATGCTGCAACAGGGAAAATGACGATGTCAAAAGATGATCAAAATTTTGTTTTTAACAATGGCATCATGGGCGCGATGGAAAAGACGGATTACTTTAAGCCTGCGCAAACGATGGCGTTGCAGCTTGGTGAAGAGAGCAGTCAATACACCAATATGTCTATTCCAAATACAACCTTATCGATCCTTTTTCCTTCAGCAGTTGCAACCTGGGATATACAACCAACGGACAGCGATTATCCGACGGAATGGCCAAGCGGTTATGACACTCTGACCGATGCGCAAAAGAAAGCTAAATGGCAGGAAGAAGCCTGGAGTTATCCATCAACTCGTGGAGGATTTGATGCGAAAGCTTGCGTGAGTACAAAGGCAAGTGCAAAGGAGTTTTTGGGACAAGTCGATCAAGCAGTCAAGTACCTAATTAGCTCGAATACGACGCTCGGGGCGCAAAGCAGCCGCTTGAAGTATACGGGAGATAACCTTGATACGGAGATCATCAATCAGACAGCGAGTGAATCCGCAATCCGTGACACGAATATAGCGGCGGCAATGCTGGGCTTTACCAGGGAAAATACACTGACACAGTTAGCGCAGTCAATGTTGGCGCAAGCGAATCAGATTCCGTCAAGAGTATTGACGCTATTGCAATAAATTAAAAATATTTAATTCAAAGAAAAATCAAAGCCTGTTCCTAGTTGTTTCTAATAATACGTTGGTATATTAGTAGTAACGAAAGGGCGTGTTATTATGAAAACGAATACAAAAAAGATTATGTCCATGGCATTAGGTTTAGCAATATTGGTTGGTTCTTTTGGCTTGACGACAACAATAGAGGCATCCGCGCATCATCATGCACCATATATGGATGCAGGTGATCCACCACCGGCTCCGCAACCGCCGGAAGACCATCATCACCACGACGACCATCCGGATGCACCACCGGCACCTCCGGCACCGGAATATCGTTGATTACAGTATGAATAGAGTTGAGGCATCAAGGGTCATATATTCTTGATGCCTCAATATTTTTTATGTATGATAGAAAATATGGAACTGCAAAACTTTAGAAAGAGGGTCTAGGGATGGTTTCTTTGAGGAATTTTACGTTACAGGATATACCTGTATTACAAAAAGAGCAGGGGTATGATAAGCCAAAGAAAGAGCTGACGGATATTATTCAGCGCGGGAACAAGAAGAGTTATGAAAGGCGTTATTTTGAGATGTTTGCTATCATTGATGGCGGAGAGCTAAAAGGTACGGTCTCGCTTTACCAGCACACAAGCACAGCAGTGAGCCTTGGAGTTGAGATTTTCTCCGCGCATCAGAGGCAGGGGTTTGGTTTCAAAGGAGAAATGCTGGCTATTGAGCAGGCAAAAAAACTTGGTTATAAAATCGTTGCGGGGCATGTTCGGGTTGATAATGCGGCGAGTATCGCTTTGCAAAAAAAGCTTGGGTTTGAGGTTTATCATGAAATGACGAACCCGCAAGGGATCAAGATGTATTTTTTTATAAGGTCGTTGCTATGAGGACAAGCTATCTTTGCGCAATAGATACTAGACTGGTTTTGGGGAGGCTGTTTCGTGAACTTATTTAACACTTTGCTTAATGCTATAGTTTTTGGTGGATTTAAAGTCCATCTGGTGGCGCTGCTTATTCTGGTTATTTTAGGAATTGTATTTTTGCATGTAATTGCAAAGTACATTTTTAGGAAAATATCCAAGAATGATGAGCGAGCATATTTTATATTGCGGCAGGCATTTCGGGGAATACCTAGCTTGTTGGGGATTTTGGCGGGCATATATGTGGCGCAAAATTTCTTGGCAATTCCGCCAGGACCTGCCGGTTTTTTGAATCATATATTCCATCTGGTCATCATCATGACGATTACCCTGCTGGTGGCTCATCTTGGCTCTGGCTACTTGAAATATAAACTGGGGCAGTCTTCTGGGGCGATAGCTTCAACGTCCATTTTGGCAACAACAGTCGATGTTGCCGTGTATGCCATTGGCTTATTGATTTTGCTCGAATCTTTTGGCGTGTCGATATCGCCACTGCTTACGGCATTGGGCGTAGGTGGTTTGGCGACAGCTTTGGCTTTGCAGGATACCTTGGCAAATCTATTTTCAGGCATCAATACGCTTTTGTCCAAACAGATTAAAATTGGCGATTTTGTGAAATTATCCAGTGGTGAATCCGGCAATGTAGTCGATATGAATTGGCGAAATACAACGATCAAGACTTCAACGGAAAATATGATCGTCGTTCCCAATAAGCAGATTGCGTCTTCGGTAATCATCAACTACGCGCAGCCGTTTGCCGCCTGCTCAATTGCGGTGCCGGTTGCAATAAGCTATGGCAGCAACCTTCGCCAGGTTGAGGCGATTACGATCGAGGTCGCGATGCAGGTATTAAAGGAAAACGAGGGCGGTGTAAGTGATTTTGTTCCCTTTGTGCGCTATCACGATTTTGGCGAATACAGCATCAATATGGATGTTACTCTGCGCGTGAAAACAGTGACGGATCAAGGTTTTGTCAGACATGAATTCATCAAGGCAATTTATGAGCGTTACGAAAAAGAGGGGATTCGGATTCCTTTTAAATCGTAAACGAAAGTTTCATCGTCTTTTTTAGTTAGAAAGGAAATTTATGCTTAACATTTATTTTGCTGATATTTTCAGCGGGAAAATAAATGCAAAATGCTCATTATAGAAATAAAAACTCGTCGATGCATAACAGCATTGACGAGTTTTTTGTTAGGAATTGAATAATAGTATAATAGCAAAAATCTTATTGTAAAAACATAGCTACAGGAACTGGGTAATAGCCCATGGATACGCCGTAGAAAGTGAAGAGCCCTAAGCTAGCCATGATGAAGACAAAGATGCCGATCAGGGTAACCTTTTCTTTTAATGCAATTGTTTTTTCGTCAAGAACCATTTCGTGGTTTTGGGTATATGTGTTTTCCATAAAAAATCATCCTTTTAAATATTTATAGATGTGAATTGAATTCACTTGAACAATATATAGCATTTTGCTCGAGATATCAATTTAAAAGAGTTTTCATTAAAGAGTAGTTTCTTGGCACTGTTTAAATAATTTTGATTACTTTGATATTTATTTAAGTTAAAATTAAAATCGTGCTATACTTAAACAATTAAAGCGTATAATGGAGGCTGGCATGGAAGAGGTCATTATAAAAAGATGCAATTCTTATCAAGAAAAAGAAGTTGAGACAGCAGTTTTTTCCAGTATGGAGTATTGTTCGGAGCTTAGGTATAAAGCAAAAAAAACGGGAAAAGCCTTAATTAAAGTGAACCTTTTAAAGAAGAATGTGCCGGAGGATGCGGTGACGACACATCCTGCAGTGGTCAAAGCTGCGGTTCGTTATCTGCAGAGTTTTGGCTGGCAGGTAATCATCGGTGACAGTCCCGGTGGGCCTTTTTATAAAAAACGGTTGGAAGATATCTACAAGGCAAGCGGCATGGCAAAAGTAGCGGAAGAAACTGGCTGTGCCCTCAATTACGATGTAACATCGGTGACGGTAAGCAATGAGCGCGCGGAAAAACTTAAAAGCATGGAAGTCATCCGTGTGGTTACGGAGGTCGATTTGATCGTTTCGATTGCCAAATTCAAGACGCATTGCATGATGATGTATACGGGCGGGGTCAAGAATCTCTTTGGTGTCATTCCGGGGCTGACAAAGGCGGAATATCACTTTAAAATGCATACGGCAGAGAATTTTGCCGATCATTTGCTCGATATTTGTGAATATGTCCGTCCGGATTTCACAATGATCGATGCGGTTGAAGGAATGGAAGGAAACGGTCCGTCCTCCGGGACCAAAAAGAAAGCAGGCCTTATTTTGGCAGCAGAGAACCCATATGCCCTCGATGCAGTGGGAATCCACGTGATGGGATTTACCCGAGCCGAAGTTCCGACCGTGGAAGCATCTTATCGCCGGGGCCTTTTGCAAGGGGATATATCTTCTATCAAAATAATCGGGGACGATTTTGTGGAGATTCCCGTGATTCCGTTCAAACGACCGGCATCTATTAAGCAGACCTTAGTGAGTGGCATCGTGCCTCGTCGAGTAGAGAAGTTCTTCATCAAGGCGTTGAGCCCTAAACCGGTCTTTCATCATGAGCGGTGCATTTCTTGCGGCGATTGCATGCGAGGCTGTCCGGCCAAGGTCATTACGATGAAAGATGGAAAACCAGAAGTGGATTTAGGCAAATGCATCAGTTGTTTTTGTTGTCATGAGCTTTGCCCCAAACAGGCAGTGGATATAAAAATACACTGGCTGCATCGATTGCTGTTTGGGAAAAAAAGATGAATTGGATATAGACATAAAAAACGACACCAATTACGGTGTCGCTTTTTTATTTATGGTGTTTTAGTCGAACCATCCGGTTGGCTGAACGTTTAGGTTGATGTTGATCTGCTTTACTTCGGTGTACTCATCCAGTCCGAAGCTGCCAAGCTCGCGGCCGATGCCGCTTTGCTTGTAGCCTCCCCAGGGGGCTTCGTTGAAGGTCGGGTGGTAGCAATTGATCCAAGTGATGCCTGCTCGCAGTTTTTTTATGACGCGCAGGGCTTTGGCTCCGTCGTTGGTGAAGACACCGCCGGCGAGGCCATAAACGGTGTGATTAGCAAGTCGAATGGCTTCCTGCTCGGTCTTGAATTTTTGAATGACAAGAACAGGACCGAAGATTTCTTCCTGAACGATTCTAGCATCTTCATTTTTTGCTAAAAATATCGTGGGTTCTACAAACCAACCGGAAGTCCGGAGGCGATGTCCGCCGCAAAGCAGCTGGTTGCCTTCGTCGATTCCTACCTGGATATAATCGAGGACTTTTTCCATATGCTTTTGGCTGATCAGAGGGCCCATTTGCGTGGCGGAATCCATGCCATTGCCCGTTTTGATTTTGTTCGCTCGTTCGATGAGTTCCGCGGTGAAACGTTCATAAAGAGACTCTTCCAGCAAGAGCCTGGAACCTGCCGAGCACACTTCGCCTTGATTGCAAAAAATCCCGAATAAGGCATAGTCAACAGCTGCAGCAAAATCCGCATCGGCAAAAATGATATTCGGTGATTTACCGCCGAGTTCGAGCGAAATATTTTTGATGTTACCGGTAGCGGCCTGCATGATTTTGCGACCGGTTTCGGTGCCACCGGTGAAGGCAACCTTGTCAATAGCAGGGTGCTCCGCGATGCGCTGTCCAACGGAAGATCCTGCACCCAGGACCAGATTGGCGACGCCTTTTGGTAGGTCAATCTGCTCGATGAGCTCGAAAAGACGGATTGCCGATAGCGGGGTATTTTCTGCTGGTTTGAAGACGATGGTATTTCCGGCTGCCAGTGCGGGGGCGATTTTCCAGACAGCCATGAGCAGTGGATAATTCCAAGGGACAATCTGTCCGCAAACGCCGATTGGTTCGCGGACGACCATTGTCTGCATAGCAGGATCTGCCACATTATAGGTTTGGCCGGTAGGCTTTGTCACATAGCCGGCATAGTATTTGAGGCAGGCTATCGCATCATCGACATCACACAAGGATTCTCTGCGTGGTTTGCCATTATTGGCTGTCTCAAGATCGGCAAATTCATTTTTGTTTTCGTGTATTGCTTTGGCTAAGGCATACAAGTATTCGGCTCGTTCTGTCGCCGGGGTATCCATCCACCCGTCTTCATAGAAGGCTCTTGTTGCCGCTTTTGTTGCCAAATCTACACTGTTTTTGGTTCCTTCTGTTACGGTAGCGATGCATTCTTCTGTCGCCGGATTAATGATTTCACGGATTTGTGCAGAGTCTGACAATTGCCAGACTCCGTCAATAAACATTTTTTGTACAGGCATCATAACATCTCCCTAGGAAGCAATGTCTACTTATTTTTTCACTTCGGACCAGATCTGATCGAATGCAGGAGTTGCATCGCCGACATCTTTGACATATTCGCCGCGATTCATTTCCTCTGTAGAAATATTGGATGCTTTATTTTTGGTGTAATCATCGGTCAGCAAGCTTTTAGCAGCTTCATTTACGCTGGTGTAAGGATATTCTTTGGTGATTTCAGCTGCGATTTCTGGACGCAGGATGAAGTTGATGAAGAGTTCTGCTGCTTCCTTATTTTTAGCGCCTGCAGGGACGGCAAAATTATCGATGAAGCGATACATGCCTTCTTTAGGATAAACTACCTGGATGGCAGGGTTTTCCTTCATGGCGAGAGCTGCTTCGGCGTTATAGATGAGGCCGATAGAGGTTTCGCCGCTGATCATTTCTGTTTTTGGTGAATCGCCGTCAAATACTTTGATATTTGGCATTAGCTTTTGCAGGAAATCTTTTGCGGCAGTTAATTTTGCCGGATCGGTATCGTTGATGGAATAACCTTGTGCTTTGAGGGCATCCCCGATGATGACGCGTTCTTCATCGATGGCTACGATGGAGTCTTTGAATTCTGGATCCAAGAGGTCCTTATAGGAAGTAATTGTTTTTTTCACTTTGTCGGTATTGACCGCAATCAATACGGTACCTGTCTGATAGGGAACGGAGTATTCATTGTTTGGATCATAGTATTGATTCAAATATGTCGGGTAAATATTCGAGAGATTGGAGATTTTGTCTTTGTCCAATTTTTGAAGAAGCTGTTTGTCTTTCATGATGTTTATCATAAAGTCTCCCGGTACGACGATATCATATGTACCTTTGGCGGAAGATTCGAGTTTGGCGAGACATTCTTCATTGCTTGCATAATTGCTGATATTGACCTTGATGCCATATTCAGATTCAAATTGTTTTACGACAGAATCGGGGATGTATTCAGACCAGATAAATACATTCAATTCTTTGGCGGCTGTTTCGGAAGATTTTTCGCTCCCACAGCCGGTAAGGCCAAGGATCAAAGTGGTGAGCATAAAACAAATCAATAATTTTTTCATTGCGTGCATAAAAATCGCCTCATTTCGTATACGTTATTTTGCTGGTTTCAGTTTTCTGAGTTGAAAGATGGTAGCACCTCCAAGGCAAAGAATGGTAAATGCAATCATTAAAGTAAATAGGGCATTTACCTCCGGTGATACGCCTACTTTTATCATAGAGAATATTTTTAACGGAAGCGTATTGCTTCCCGGACCGGCGGTGAAGAAGGTAATGATGACATCGTCCAAAGATAAGGTAAAGGCCAGCATCAATCCGGAAAATACGCCTGGCCAGATCAAGGGAAGAACGATATGGAAAAATGTTTGGAAACGGTTGGCCCCTAGATCCAGCGAAGCTTCTTCAAGGTAGGGATCGAAGCTGGCTAACTTTGCTCGGACGGTCACAATGACAAAGGGCAATGAAAAGGTGACGTGGGCAAGAATTATTGTAAGTATTCCCAATTTGAATTGGAGAATGGAAAACAGCATGAGCAGAGAAATTCCCATAACGATTTCGGGGATTACAATCGGGATGTAGAGCAGCGCGTCCAAAAGCTTTTTGCCTTTGAAATCATAGCGGTGCATGCCGAAGGCTCCAAGTGTGCCCATGATTCCGGAAAGCAGCGTTGAAGCTAGAGCAATGCCCAAGGTGGTGAAGAGTGCATCCAAAAGTTCTTTGTTCTTGAACAAAGAGAAGTACCATTTTACCGTAAAGGTATCAAAGACAACATTCATTTTTGAACTGTTGAAGGAAAAGGCAATGACCACCAAAATCGGTAAAAATAAGAATATATAAACACAGATCAGATATAGATTTTGCAGGATCGTTTTTTTTACAGGCCGCATAGTATCGACTCCTTATTCAGCAAGTGCATTCATTTTTCCGCCATTTCGTTTGTAGATATAAACCAAAAGCAGCGTCAGTAAGATGAGCAGCATGGAAAAGGCGGCGCCAAAAGGCCAGTTGCGGGCGGTTAAGAACTGGTTGCGGATCAGATTTCCCAGATACAAGACTTTGTTGCCGCCAAGAAGATCCATGATAAAGAACAAGCCAAAGGAGGGGATGAACACCATGATCGATCCGGCAAATACGCCAGGGATTGTCATCGGAAAGAGAATATGGCGAAAGGTCTGTACGGGTTTGGCACCAAGATCAGCAGATGCTTCGAGATAGGATGCATCAAACTTATCCAAGCAGGCATAAAGCGGCAAGATCATAAATGGCAGAAGTGTGTAGGTCAGCCCGATGAAAATTGCCGGTGTCGTGTAAAGCATGGTATGTGCTGTTGCAAAAATGTGCAAAGACAAGAAGGTTTCATTCAATAAACCATCGGTTCTTAAGATCAGCATCCAGCCATAAATTCGGAGCAGTGAGTTTGTCAGAAAGGGTACCATTAAGAGCATCAATAGTATCGCTTTTGTCTGGTTTGATTTTTTTACCAGGATCATGGCAAAGGGATAGCTGATCAACAGGCAGATGATTGTTACGACAGCTGCCATCAGAAACGATGCGGCAAAACATTGGAGGTAGGTATTTTGCGCAATCGACAGGTAATTTTGCAGCGTGAAGACCCATTCGATGTTACCGTAAGACCCTCTGGATAAAAAACTGACGATGCATACATACATCATGGGGAGCGCGACGAATAAAGTCAGCCAGAGTGCAATCGGACAGATCAGCAGGCAAAGAAATAAATGTTCTTTAATTTTTTTCATATGGCTTTCTCCATCATCTGTAGATTTTCACCTGTTTCTGCTTTTATTTTTTCTTTGAGTGGGAGGATTTGTGCGGTAGTCGTAGCCTCTGTTTGCCCGGTTATCAAAAAGGCGTCGGCACTTTCCCAGTGCAGGTAGGCTGTATCACCGATGGCAAAATCACTGCAGCTGCTGGAAATATCTGCTTTAAACTCAACATTTCCGTGTGTGGTTACTGCTAGATATCGTACAGTAGAGCCTTTATAAATTTGATCTGTGATGGTGGACTCTAGACTAAATGAATTTACCGGCGATTTTTTTAGGACAATTCGTTCCGGCCGAATTGAGACGGAAGCTTGACTGGATGTGGGCATGTTTTTGCTGTAGCTGCAAATCATGCCGCAAGGGGTAAGAATTTCTGCCACATTATTGTTTACTTGCTGGATTTCTCCGGATAAGACATTGGATTCGCCGATGAACTCTGCAATGAAGCGAGAGACGGGCTTGTTGTAGATTTCTGCCGGAGTGCCGATCTGTTCGAGTTCGCCGTTGTGCATGATGGCAATGCGGTCGCTCATGCTGAGGGCTTCTTCTTGGTCGTGGGTTACGTAGATGAAGGTTATGCCGAGTTTTTTCTGCAGGCGTTTCAACTCAAACTGCATTTGTTTGCGAAGTTTTAAGTCGAGTGCTCCGAGTGGTTCATCGAGCAATAGGACTTTGGGGTTATTGACGATGGCTCTGGCAATTGCGATTCGCTGCTTTTGTCCGCCGGATAAAGCATCGATTTTGCGGGGGCCGAATTCTTTGAGCTGGACCAGCTCCAGCATTTCACTGACTTTGCCGGCTATTTCATTTTTGGGGAGCTTTTTGAGTTTCAATCCATAGGCGATATTTTCTGCGACTGTCATATGAGGAAACAAGGCGTAATTTTGGAACACCGTATTGACTTCGCGTTCAAACGGTTCTTTGGCTGAAACGTTTTTGCCGGCAACGAAGACCTCTCCGCTGTCAATCCGCTCAAATCCTGCAATCATGCGAAGTGTAGTGGTTTTTCCACTTCCGGAAGAGCCAAGCAAGGTCAGAAACTCACCTTCATAGATATCTAATGAAATGTTTTTGGCAACGTGGCTGTCACCGTAAAATTTATTTACCTTGTTTAATTTGACCATAGTGGATTTCATGGCAAAGCCTCCTAAAAATAAAATATGGCGCTAAACAAAATGCTTGTTTAGCGCCACTGCTAATAAATACCAACAATTTTATATTCTCTGTTGTGAAACATATTTATCGCATAAGGGTAAGGCTGTGGACAAAATAAAAAGACGCAATTATGTTTTCACATAAAAAGCGTCGTTGCTTTTTCATCCTATACCGTTTACAAGGATTATTATATCAGTTTCAAGGCTTTTGGTAAACTGTACACCCTTACCAAAAATAGTGGGAATAAAATTGGAAAGGGTGTACATTTTATTCGGTAATTGGCTGATGATATAATCATAAGTGTAAACAAGAGCATAAGTCATAAGCAAAGGCGCTTTTTAGAGACATCATAAAAAGGGCTTTTTTATTTGGCTTTTGCCCAACACTTCATGAAGGTATTCAAACTAAAAGGATGTTGATATAGGCGATCATGAGAATTTATTTGTGAGGAAAATAAATAAAATATTATTATTGGAGGTATTAACATCATGAAAAGTTTAACAGATATCCATAAATATACAGGGAAAGTGCTCGATCTCATCAGCAAAGAAACGGTCAATAAGGTAGAGGCGGAATGGATTACCCAGCAGACTGTAAGTGGATTTCGAGATTATGTAAATCCGGGATTTTTGGAATATCGAAAATCCGTAACCAAAGGTGGGCAATTTGCTTCGGTAGAATGGCGCGATTCCGGCCCAAATTGTTTCATTGATATCCACGGCAAAGAATATATTGATTGCCTAGGCGGTTTTGGGATCTATAATGTAGGTCATCGTCATCCTACGGTGTTGAAAGCTGTTCAAGATCAAATGAACCGTCAGGCACTGCATAGTCAGGATTTATTAGACCCGTTACGGGCTATTTTGGCAAAACTGCTGGCGGCATTGACTCCGGGGGATTTAAAATACTCGTTTTTTACCAATAGTGGAACGGAATCGGTCGAAGCTGCTTTGAAGATGGCGAAAATCTATCAAAATAAAAGAGGTAAGCATACTTTTCTGGCGGCAGGCAGAGCTTTTCATGGGAAAAGCTTAGGGTCTTTGAGTGCTACGGCAAAAGGAGCTTTTCGAAAACCATTTTTGCCATTGGTTGGAGGATTCCGCCATGTTTTGTTTGGTGATATCGATATGATGAAAAAAACTATGCAGGTGAGTTCCATGGTCGGCGAAGATGTGGCAGCAGTTCTGCTCGAACCGATTCAGGGAGAGGGCGGCGTTATTATTCCACCAGATAATTATCTCTCGGATGTGAGACAGCTGTGCGACGATTACGGCGCACTTCTGATTTTTGATGAAGTGCAGACAGGGATGGGGCGCACGGGTAAGATGTTCTGTTCGGAGCATTATCATGCGGTGCCGGATATCATGTGTCTGGCCAAAGCTTTTGGTGGAGGAATCATGCCTGCTGGGGCGACCATTGCAACGGAAAAAATCTTTTCGGAGCTCTTTGAAAATCCATTTCTTCATACGACGACGTTTGGCGGCAATCCACTGGCTTGTGCGGCAGCGATTGCAACGATCCATGTCCTGATTGAAGAACAGCTGCCACAAAGGGCTGAGGAGATCGGCGCATATTTCCTGGAAAACTTAAAAGCGGTGGCTAACGGATATGAAGACAAGATCCTTGAGATTCGCGGCAAGGGACTGCTTATCGGCATTGAGTTCGTCGATGATAAAATCGGCTACGAAGTATCCAAAGGCTTATTTGATAACGGTGTATTGGTTGCCGGAACATTGATCAATGCCAAGACGATTCGAATTGAGCCGCCTTTGACCATTGAGAAAGAACAATGTGATAAGGTGTGTGAAGTTTTGGGGAAAGTTCTGGCAGGAATGAAATCGCAGCGTGCAGTGGGTTGATTGATGCGGGGCATATCATGTAATATAGAGTAAAACATATGATTATGTGCTTGCAAATGGCGATAAATATAAAGTTCGCATATCACATATTCATCGCCAGGAGGTTCCATCATGCTTAGTTGTGAAGAACTATTGGAATTGCCTTCGTTGAAGGGGATTAAGGTTGTTGCAGGTAAGGCGGGGTTAAAAAAAGAGGCAGCGTGGATTCAATTCATTGATTCAGCAGAAACGTTGCGTATTGCGCAGCCAGGGGAGCTTTTATTGTTTGCCAGCTTGCATGATGATATGACCGAGGAGAAATTGACTTCCCTTGTCGAAGCTGCTGCGTCAAATGGAGTGGTTGGGTTAATTGTGATATTGAGGCAGAAGGCGCATCTTTCGCCAATGATTCGCCGGTGTGCGGATGCGTTGAATTTTCCCGTATTCGAATTTTTTTCCAATGCGCATCCGGGGGAACTCCTCAAAATGATTTCAAGGTATATCCTCATGAAAGAATTAAAGAAAAATTCTTCGGGAGAAATTTTGGAGAATATGCTCTTTAATGCGAATTGTGACTATCCATCCTTGGTGCAACAGGCGGCTTATTATGAATATGATTTGACGCAGGCGCATTGCGTCTGTGTGATTCATGCTATCCCTGTTGATCCTGTTGCCGAAGGGGAAAAGACTACTGCATGGAATCCGGGGGTCTTTGAAGGTGTGGTAAATGATGTCTTGTCACTGTACTTTCATCGGAGTATGTCTTTAGTGAGGGAAAACAACATCATCCTGCTTTTGCCGGAACTGACCTATCGTTATAGAGATACAGTAGACAATGGGATTATCTTACAAGAGGTCATTGAAAGATGTAAACAGCATATGCCAGCTTTTGATTTTGTAATTGGGGCGGGTTTGCGTTTTAGTATGATGGAGAAAATTGTGAATAGCTTCAAACAGGCACAACTGACTTTGAAATTCGCTGATTTTATCCAAGGAAAGAATAAGGTGTATAATTATCAAGATCTTGGCGTATTTAAGTTATTGTTTAAGCTGGATGAGGAAACTTTGCTGGAATATTACCAGGAAACGCTTGGTGAGATCGATGAATATGACAAGACACATGGGACGGATTTAATCGATACGCTGCAGGTGTACTTTCGGGAAAATGGCAATTCTATTCGAACAGCAAAGAAGATGTTTGTTCACAAAAACACGCTCTTGTATCGGCTGAAAAAAGTAGAAGATATCACAGGCAAGAACGTAGACCGCATGCAGGACCGGTTGTCTCTTTTGATCGGTCTGATCATTGGCCGACAAATGTCAGAATGATAGAAGCAAATAAATAAAAACGACGCCTCTGCTTGAGCGCGTCGTTTTTGTTTATTCATTTTTACATGCAATCCTTTTCCTGGAGAGATGATGTATTTACCGGAGCTTCCTTCAGTTGCAAGATGCTGTGGCGGTAGCTGTAGAGAAAATAGATGGCACAGCCGATGACGCCCCAGCAGATGAAGCGGAAATGTGTTACATCAGATAGGCTGTAAATGAGATAGCCGCAAGAGAAGATGCCTAAAGGACCTATAAGCCAAAGAAGGGGGCAGCGGAACTTTCTTGGAAGGTCAGGTTGGGTGCGCCGCAGTACCATTACACCGATGAGTGTAGTGAGGAAGACGGCCAAGGTTCCCGTGTTGGCAAGCTCTACAATGTAAGAAAGCGGCACGAAACCCGAAATCAAGGCAATAGAAAGCGATCCTAGTATTGTGACGCGATGTGGTGTGTGATAGCGGGTATGGATTTTGCAAATGGATGCAGGGAAAAGCCCGTCGCGTGACATCGCGAAAAATACTCTGGATTGGCCGTAGAGATAGACCAGCAATACCGTTGTAATTCCAGCTAATGCACCGACTGCTACAATGGCTGAACCTGTGCTGTAGCCAACAAAACGAAGGCCATAGGCTACAGGTTCGGCGTTGTCGAGAAGGCTATAGGGGACAATCCCGGTCAATAGAGCGGAAATGAGAATATAGAGAATCGTGCATATCGACAAGGATGCGATTATGCCGATGGGCAGGTCTCTTATCGGGTTTTTACATTCTTCCGCAGAGGTTGCGATGGCATCGAATCCCATAAAGGCAAAAAACACGATGGCAGCGCCGCTGATGATGCCGGCGTTGCCAAATGGAGAAAACGGCTGCCAGTTTTCCATATTGACATGAGGAAAAGCGAGAACAATGAAAATGCCGACCGTGATGAGCTTGATGAAAACCAAAATGAAATTTAAGCGGACGCTTTCTTTGGTTCCTCGGATGAGCAAGATTGCCAGCAAGAGAACGATCAGCATTGCCGGGAGATTGATAAAGCCGCCTTCGGTAGGCGTCGCTGTCCATAAAACAGGGATATCAAGCCCGCCGGCTCTTAAGAGCCCTGTGATATAGCCAGACCATCCCACCGCCACAGCACTGGCCGTTACAGTATAGGCAAGTATAAGGTTCCATCCCGTGAAGAAGGCGATGAATTCGCCAAGGGATGAATAGGCATAGGCATAAGCACTGCCTGAAGCAGGAAGCAGGGATGCGAATTCAGCGTAGGCCAGACCAACAAAGGAACAAACCAATCCGGAAATGATAAAGGAGATGGTGATTGCCGGACCGGCATATTTTGCCGCAGCAATACCGGTCAAAACAAAAATTCCTGTACCGAGGATACCGCCGATACCGAGAAAAATCAGATCTAGTGCATTCAAATTTTTTGTCATTCCAGAATTGGTAGAAGAACTACAGATTTGTTCAATATTTTTGGTGCGAAACAGGTCCATCGGGGAAGCGCTCCTTTCAAAAAAGGGGGCATTTGCCCCCTTTTTACTTGCTTTTCTGCTATTTTAAGAATTGGGCAGAATCGGTATAGTCCATTGCAAGTGCTTCTGCCACAGCCTTATTGGTGAGCTTCCCATCGACGACATTGATTCCGTTGGCGAGCCCTGGGTCGGCAAGGCAAGCTTTTTTGTAGCCGAGCGAAGCGATTTTAAGTGCATATGGTAAGGTGGCATTGGTCAGTGCCAGTGTCGAAGTGCGAGCGACAGCACCTGGAATATTGGCAACGGAATAGTGGATTACGCCGTATTTGGTGAAGGTTGGATTTTCGTGAGTTGTGCAATGATCGCAAGTCGTAATCGAGCCGCCTTGGTCGATCGCGACATCGACAATGACTGAACCCGGACGCATGGTTTTGACCATTTCTTCGGAAACAAGTTTTGGCGCTTTTGCCCCTGGAACCAATACGGATCCAATCAAAAGATCGGCTTTTTTTACCCATTCGGCAATGTTGTAGCTGTTTGACATGATAGTAGTTGCTCTTCCGCCGAAGATATCATCGAGATAGCGTAAGCGATCGATGCAAAGATCGAGAATTGTAACGCGGGCACCAAGTCCAAGTGCCATTTTTGCGGCATTTGTACCGACGATACCGCCGCCGACGATGACAACTTGTCCGGGAGCTACGCCGCTGACGCCGCCTAACAAGGTGCCTTCGCCGCCGTATTGGCTTTCGAGAAGCTGAGCGCCAAGCTGTACAGACATGCGGCCGGCTATTTCACTCATTGGAGCCAGTAGCGGCAAGGTGTGGTTAGGGCCGATGATGGTTTCATAAGCGATACCGGTAACCTTATGTTTGAGCAGGGCTTTGGTAAGCTCTGGTTCTGGAGCAAGATGTAAGTAAGTAAAGAGGATTTGTCCTTCGTGGAACAGGTCATATTCTTCGGCTAAAGGTTCTTTTACTTTAATGATCATTTCGGAGCGGTCAAACAGTTCTTTTTTGCTGCGGACAATCTGAGCACCTGTTGATAAATAGCTTTCATCATTGAAGCCGCTGCCACAACCGCCATTTTTTTCAAGTAATACGGTGTGCCCGGCTTTTATGAGAGCCTCAGCACCTGCAGGTGTAAGTCCAATCCGGTTTTCGTTGTTTTTGATTTCTTTTGCTACGCCGATAATCATAAATTATTCCTCCCATAGTTTGTAAATTTTCTTCCTGCCCCTATAAAATGCATTTTGCGTGCCAAGTATGGATATGCCGGAAAATAAGAACTTAGAGCTTGTATTTTTATATTTTGGAACAAAAATGTTACAAAATATGGAACAGTTTTGTTCCAATGTGGCATAATTACGTTACAAAACATATTTTTCGTCATTATGAACAAAAAAAGATTGAAAAAAGACCGGGAATAAGACAAAATAAAAGCAAGGGAAGGTGAGTATATGCGGATAAAAATAAAGAATGTAGATCGATATGGTTTAGTATATGATGTATCGAAGCTTTTGTTCGAAAAGCATTTGAATATACTTTCCATGGAAGTCAAAAAAGATGTCATTTATTTGGAAACCGAGGAAATTGCAGCGGAAAAGGAAAAAGGGTTATTAGAAGAGTTAAAGTCTATTGCCAATGTCGAAGGAATCGATGCGGTTTTTATGATGCCTCACGAAGAAAAGTTACAGAATTTAAAGATTGTTCTGGATACTGTACAGGAAGGCATCCTATCAACGGATCGAGATGGTTATATCACTACCTACAATCCGGCGGCAGAAGCTATTTTACATATTGCACAGGGTGAAGCTTTGGGCAAAAAATTGATAGAAGTACTGCCTTGTTGTTCATCTTTGATGGCAACAATTCAAGAGGGCAGGGAAGTCATCGATCAGGAAATTTTTTTTCCTGAAAAAAGAAGCCATTATCTCGTTTCCAGCTTTCCGATTTGTGATAAACAGAATGAATTGGTCGGCGGAGTGGCCGTTTTAAAGAGCATGGAGGAAGCGCAGCGAATTTATCGGCGTTTCACTGAGCAGCCAGCCTTGGAATTTGAAAATATTTTCTATAAGAGCGAAGAGATGAAACAAGTCGTCACATTAGCCAAGCGCTATGCCGATGGAGATTCTACGATTTTGATCCGCGGCGAGACGGGAACAGGCAAGGAACTGTTCGCCCGTGCGATCCATCATGCCTCGCAGCGCAAACAGGCTATTTTTTTGACGATTAACTGTGCCTCGATTCCGGAAACTTTGCTGGAAAGTGAGCTGTTTGGCTACGAAGAAGGCAGCTTCACCGGCGGGCGCAAAGGAGGCAAACCCGGTTTATTTGAGCTTGCCAATGAAGGGTCGTTGTTCCTCGATGAGATCGGAGAACTTTCCACGCATTTGCAGGCAAAGCTTTTACGGGTATTGCAGGAGCATAAGGTGCGAAGAATTGGCGGCAAAAACGAATTTCAACTTGATGTACGGATTATTGCGGCAACGCATCGAAACCTGGAAATGATGCTGGAACACAATGAGTTCAGGCGCGATCTTTATTATCGGCTCAATGTAATTCCTCTGCATTTGCCGCCGCTTCGGGCGAGAAAAGAAGACATCCCCTTCTTGGCACAAGTATTTTTTGATAAGCTCGCGGGAAAATTGCAGCGAGAGCCTTATGAAATAAGCGGGGAGGCTTTTTATAAGCTGCAAGAATATTCTTGGCCGGGAAATATTCGTGAATTGGAAAACATTGTAGAGCGTGCAGTCAATATGACAGAAGGCACGATGATTTATCCCGAGCATATTTTGTTTGATAGTACGGAGCAGCCTCAAATGGAAACAGTGAGTGCTGTGTCTAAAGTAGAAGAACGACAGACCTTGAAGGAAATCCTGGAAGGTGTGGAACGAAATGTTCTTGCTGATGCGATGAAACAACAAGCCAGCTCGCGTTCTATAGGTAAGCTTCTGGGGATTTCTCATACCAGTGTGATAAGAAAACTGCAATTTTATCATTTGGATGGAAAGCTCAATAAACCGGGATGAATGAGTTTTCAGTTTACTTTATGCGCTTTGTAGTTTATACTTGTTGCAATAGCGACTAAAAAGTTATTGTTATCTGTATGGAGGAATGATCTTGAAAACAAAGCACATAGGGAAGCATATTTCGCTTTTGTATCGTCAAAGCCAGATTTATTTTAATGCGGAATTGAAGAAATATCAGTTGGGCAGTGGACAATATATTTTTCTTTTAAGCCTTTTGGAAAATGAAGGCATCAATCAAGAGCAACTTGCGGATATTGTGCAAATAGATAAAACCACGACGGCTAGAGCCGTTGCCAAACTTGAAAGAGAAGGTTATCTGACAAGAGAGACGTGCCCTGAAGATAAACGGGCGTATATTTTGCATGCGACGGAGAAAGCTCATAAGATTCATGCTGTGCTGGAGAAGATTCTAGATCAATGGAATGAACGGATGTTTTCTGATTTTGAGGAAAAAGATAAAAAAATATTAAAAGGATTGCTTGATCGCGCAATTGACAATATCTTGTCCAGTCATTGAAATCAAGCAGTGAATAGGCATAAAAACAGAGTTATGATGATGATATCATGGCTCTGCTTTTTGTATGAGACGCTTTTTGGCAGAAGAGTTTAGTATAAAAATCTTTACTTAAAAAAATCTCTGCACTATAATAGTTGCAATAACAATTAAATTCCAAACAACCGTTCATCAATAAAATTTAAAAATAAAGGAGTAACTTATGACAATAAAAGAGCCAAGTGTGGAGGAACTTCCATTGCTGCGCAATAAACAATTTTGGTCAATCTTTTCTATTGCTTTTTTGATTTATTTTTCGAATAATATGCTGGCGCAAACTTTGCCGAAATATGCATATGATCTCGGAGCTTCCGCTCAGCTTATCGGTGTTCTGGCAGGTGCTTTTGCCGTGTGTGCGCTCATGCTGAGGCCGATATCGGGTCAGCTCGTCGACAATGAAAATAGGTTATTGCTGCTACGGGTGACGATAGGTATTATTCTGTTATCTGTGACGGGACTGGTATTTTCCAAACAGGTCGGATTGCTCATCTTATTTCGTGGGATCAATGGCCTTGGTTGGGGGATTGGCTCAACGCTTTGCATGACCATTGCATCCGGCTGTTTTACTAGGGAAAATTTGGGCTCCGGGATCGGAGTCTACGGCTTGGGACAGACCATTGCACAAGCGACAGCGCCGATGATCGGGCTGAATGTCTCGGCTTCTTATGGCTATAATTTTTTGTATCAGTTCAATGTTATGATTTGTGCGGCAGCCTTCTTTCTGACGTATTTTATTGTAATTGATAGCAAACGGCATCAGCTTCATAAGTATTCCTTAAAGCTTAACGCTATGATTGCACCGCAAGCAGTTCCGCCGGCGACAATGACCATGGCAAATGCGATTGCCCAGTCTTCGATTACAGCTTTCCTGGTCATTTATGCCACACGACTCCAGATTGCTCAGATTGGCATTTATTTTACGGTGCAGGCGGCGACTGTTTTATGTACGCGCCCTTTGTGGGGGAAGCTTACCGACAAATACGGCAGTTATCGTATCATTTTACCGTGTGAGGTTCTCATTGCCGCGGGGCTATTTGCTATTTATCAGGCAACAGCGCTATGGCAATTTTTGCTGGCGGCTGTTTTGGTCGGCAGTGGAACGGCTGGTGATCAGCCGGCACTTATGTCTGAGTGCATACGCTGCGTATCGCCGGAAGAGCGTGGCCGGGCGAGTAATACGAATTTTTTAGGAATTGATCTTGGCTGGTTTATTGGCGGGAACCTCGCCGGATTCGTGGTTAGCCTTGTTGGGTATCGGGATTTGTATCTGATTTTTATTTTACCCCTTATCCTCGCGACGATTTTTTACGTCTGGACGAAAAAACGACAGGCTGAGGTTCTAGAGCATAATCCTGGGAGTTAATATAATAGGGTAAATAAAAGAAGCAATCATTAATTTATACCCATAAATCAGTGATTGCTTCTTTTATCGTATATGCGATTGTTTTGTTTATATTGAAAATGATTTTATATTAAAAGGTTTTGCTTAATTCGATGCCAATTTCACGGCCTGGATCATAATAGCTCATACCTGATAAATAGTGACGATTTGCGAGGTTACGACCATAGAGTGTGAGCTTGGTCTTTTCATCGAGGTCTTTACTGATGCTGGCACTGATTGTTGCGTAGTCTCCAGCAGGGTTTGTTGTGCTTACCGTGCTGCTCGTCGAAAGATAGGTTTCTGATTCACCTGTGAGTACCTGGAAGCCGCTTACATATAATAGCATAAGATTTGCGCTGATTGATTTATTTTTATAGTTTAAGGAGAAACTATAACGATCACTTGGTGAATAACAATTATCTACAGAATTATTGGAATGGAAGTATGCATAATCTGCTTTGTAGTCGAGATGGTCGTTTATAGCACCACTCAAAGCGAATTCCAAACCTTGGCGTGCCAAGTTCTTTTCGGTATATGCATATACCCGTTCACCATCTTCATAGAGGGAAACACTGGAGTCGACAATTCTTGCATTTTGGATATCGTAATGGAAAGCTGTCAGGGCAGCATTGAGTTTTTTTGTGTAATGTCCGGCAATGCCAAATTCATATTTATATCTATTTTCAGGATTGAGCCCTTCTCCATTAGCGGTGTAAAGATAGCTGCCTCCGGCCTGACTGGTATAGCCGATTCTTGAGGTTAGATCATAGAGTTTGGACAGTTGGTAGTTTGCACCTAATGAAAATGCTTTTGAATCACCTTCCCACATTTCACCGAACGCTTCATCATAAGCTGTTCCGGTGGTACTGTAATAATATTTGGCAACGCCTTTGGTAATGTGTTTTTTATCCATACGAATTGCACTATCGAGTGTCAATCGATTGTTTACTTTTCGTTCGCCATAGATATAGCCACCATACAGTTCCTCTTCACGTGGATAGCCGTTGGCAGAACCTCCCTGGACGCCATTTGGCGCATCCCACCACATGAACTGAGTTCCTATTTTGAAGGTGTCACGTCCATATTTGTAGGTATTCCACCAATTTAATTCACGCAGTGTTTCGTTTTGTTTAGAAGCAGTCTGCGAAGCGAAAGTTCTTGTTGCATCCAATGAACTGTAAGCAAAGCTGAAGTCTGTGCTCACGTGCGGGTTCCACTGTTTTGCTATACTGCTCGAAACCATCGTAGAGGTGCATGGATTCCAACCACCACCGAGATTAGAGGTTGAGATGACACCATAGGAGCTGAACATGTTGGCTGCTTGCCGCCAACCCTTATTGATCATGAGGGTTGTGTCATAGGCCCAGCCATTTGGAGCCGTATTCCCGAGCTTGAAGAAGTAAGAATCAAAATCGTAAGCTTCATTATAATTGGCGGGGCCATTGCTTTTTGATTTTTCATAGGCAAGTGCATAATAGCCATTTTCTCCTACTTTATCGGCATGGACAAAATCATATTTTTTTGTGGCATTTGTTCCATAACTTGTATCTACTTTATCAATCGGTTTCTTCGCTTTTATTGTGCGAATAATGATAAAACCTTGGTTCGGGGCACCACTTTTTGCAAAATTATTAGCAAATGATGCAATAGGTCCTAATGTCAAAATGGATGAATCGCGAACAAAGGTAATTGATTCAATGAAATCTACTGGCAGTGTCGTTAATGTGCGAGAAGATTGTGTTTCTGGATACCAGATTCCATCAATGATAATGCCAACGGAGTCTCCTCCACGGGTCTCAACTCTGGCATAACGATTATTACCCCATACTTCGGTAACCATGCCGAGTCCGTCCTGGATGAGATCCAATAAATTCTTAGGGTGCAAATTTTCAATATCTTTTCGTGTCAGTTCCTGCGATTGGATTTTGCTGCTTTGCGGTAATTCAAGCCGGCTGTCAGCAATGGCTGTATGCTGGTTTGAATCCGAAGTTGCAGATACAGCAACTTCGCCAAGATCAGTGTCAGTGGCAGTTGTGTTTTCGGCTGCTAAGACTGGCAGGACATTGCTTCCGTTGATTAATGTAGCAATAATGAGTGCTTTTAGTATAGGTTTGTTTTTCATAAATAATGAGTCCTTTCTTTCCTTGCATATTTATTCAGCAGGCGGCATGCCCTTGAGCATAGCAACAGCATCTTCTGATGAAAGCGTATAATTAAAAAATTTCTGATAGAAATATTGTGTTTCCTGACAGAGGTCTATATCACTAAACTTGTCCGGGTAAAAAATTTTTGCAGCCCATTGGATTTGTAGAGCTTCTTCAACACCGTACCGATCCCAATAGAACATCCCTTCTGGGTTTGTATAGATGGCTTTGTTTTGTACGGCGCGCAAGCGTTGCCAGGAAGGATCTTGCAATATTGTGGAAAGTGAAGATTCACTTAGGGCGGTATTGCCGAAGATGATGATGTCGGGATTCCATTTGATCAATTGTTCAATTGAAATTTCAGCACTTCCAGGTGCATCAGTTTTTGCAGCATTTATTCCTCCAGCCATTGTTATCCAGGCCGAGATTAAACTGTTTTCACCATCCACGGTCAAGGGCTTGAGTGAAGAAATATGCAGGATTCGTGGTTTTTGCAAATTGGGTATATTGCGAGTCCTGTTTTGGATTAAATCGATTTTTTGATCGAGATAAAAAATATAATCTGAAGCGCGTTGGCTGGCCTCCGGACCGAGGATCTTACCGGTTGCGATAATGCAGCTCTTTAATGTATCAAAATCCGTAATATTCATTTGTACGGCGGGTAAGCCAAGTTCTTTTAGTTGTTTGCTGTTTTTCATGTTTCCTGGCATAAAAATGATGTCGGGTTTGCTTTTGAGCAACTCTTCAACATTGACATCTGTCTGCCCAAATATATTTGTTGTATTGGCCAAAGACGGGTTAATCTTGAGCATCCAGGGCGTTTTTGCTGGAGCATTTGTTGCGACGATATTTTGTCCACTTCCGAGTAGAAACAGTACTTCAGTATGGGCTGGCCAGGCGTCGGCAATTCTTGTGATTTTTGCTGGAATCGCAATGGTTGCGCCAGTATCGTCGATGATGCTCACTGTCGATGGATGAGAAACATCGGTCGCTTTTTTTTCTCCACAGCCTGCAAGTATAAATATAGCTATGACGAATATCGGTAAAACTATTTTGGTGAACTTGGTAAACATTTTTGGTCAGCTCTTTCTTTATGGAATGTAGTT
>Ga0183099_1000482_pt1 | contig 29167 bp, 24 predicted proteins | sample Biomet1_FD_127788 | JGI IMG/M metagenome (GOLD analysis project Ga0183099, IMG submission 127788) | Microbial communities from bioreactor (seeded with anoxic lake sediment) at LBNL, California, USA - Biofuel metagenome 1 | ecosystem: Engineered > Bioreactor > Anaerobic > Unclassified ...
GAACGGTTAGGCTTAGTACCACCTTTCCGTTTGTCTCTGTTATCTTTTCTGGCGTATCTGTACCAATCTGCTTAAGTATGGAAATATCTAAATAAGCGCCTATTACAGCATTATCTAATGCGGCCTCGGCTTCAATCTTGCTCTTTGTGCCGGCGGAAATTGTTGAAGATATGTCCTCCACGACAAGGCTAATATTAACAGACGCTCCAGCTTTAACGGCTTCTTTATCTGTATCGGTTAATACTTTAGCTTTCAATCCATCCACAGTATCGTTAAAATCAGCGCCACCCATATTATTTTCGGATTCAGTCGCATTAACAACACCTCCTGAAACCAGGGCCATTATAGGTGACGGCATATCTGTCGGCACCAGCGTATTCTTGGGTGATGGCGTATCTACCGGTGCCGCCGTATTGGTGGGTATCGTGGGTGATGGTGTATCCGTGGGGACTGTATCTTCATCTTCCTGAAGCAAAGCAAACTTACAAAAATGCTCAGTTTCAAAGCGAATAAATGTGCCATCAGCGTCTTGCTCAATTGTGAAACAAAGTTTTGAAAATGTTCCATCATCATTAATATGAATCAGGTATGTTTTTGAAGCATCAAAATCATCAGAGACCGGTAAGGTTATGGATATAGTTTTACCATCTTCAGGCTGAACCTGCTGGGAAAGGTTATCACCGGTTGCGAGTACACGAATATCAAATGTCTTGTAATAATCCAGCCCCAAGTTCAATAATTGCTCAGCCTTCGATTTAATATTAGATGAATCACCCCAATTGTTTACATCTACTTCTTCAGCTTTAAGTTCTATTGACAGCTCATCACTATTGATATTAGAAATATCCATATTTCCGGCCAGATTCTCCGCATTGACGCCATTATCAGCTGATATAATTGAGATGCCACGCACAATAATTGTAATTTTTTCGCTAAAACTAGCGCAAGCGGCAGTAATCGTAGCAGTTCCAACACCTGTTGCGGTTACAACGCCATCTTCAACAGTTAAAACGCTCTCATCAGAAGACGACCACAATAAAGTAACCGTATCTGTTGTGTTAACAGGAAGCGCTGTAACTTTTATTTCTCCAGCCCAGCCCTTATACAGGCCGTCATATATCTGATGATAGCTGCCAACAGGACTGGTGAAAGATGAAAAACCATCCTTTTCAATCAAAAGACTTTCAACAGGCAAATCCTCACCGGTATTTGTATAGGCATAACGGAAGCCGTTTCCGCCTTCACACGAAATTCCAAGTGAGTAATACCGATCCATAGTAAGATTTCCAGATCCATATGGATCAACTTCGAAACGTTTTAGATAGAATATGATTGGAGCTGAACTTCTAAAACAATTGTATCCAACCTGGGTTAAAGAATCCGGAATATTGAATTCTCAAGTTTTGTGGCATCAGAAAAATTGTAGCCGCCTAGATAGGTTACTCCTTCCCCAAGCGTAACCTCCTTTACCCCACAAAATGCATGCAGACTTCCTTCAGGAATCGAAGTTACACTTGCATTTACAACAAGTTTCTCAATATCTCCTCCGCCATTGGTACCGCTAATAGTCGTTACGCTAGACGGAATTTCTAAAGTGCCGGTGAATCCGTTACAGTAAAGTTGTTGAGTGTCGTTATCGTGTTTGGCAACGTAAGTGTACCGTATAAAGTCGTCGACTCAAACCATGAATTTCCAATCGAACCGGTAATACCAGTCACTGTCTTGCCATCTATGGCTGCAGGAATAGCTAAATCTTGACCCGCTGTCAGACTTCCTCTAAACCCTGTTACCGTAATCGTGTTGTCCGCATTAAGCTCATACACAAAGCCCATATCGCCGTCCAGTGCGGGTATTTCCGCATAGTCTCCGGTGGCGGCTTCCGCCGTTGCGGTCGGCTTCTGGGTCGCAATGGGTTCCTTTGTCGCGGCGGGTTCCTCTGTCGCTGCAGGTGTCTCCGTCGTGGCAGGCGCCTCCGTCGTTGCGGGGCTTTCGGTAGCCGTCCCGTCCGCCAGGGCTAGTCCCGGGAGCATTGACAGCATAAAAATTAGGCACAGTAAAATCGATAACAGTCTCTTCCCCATTTTCGTTCTCCTACCCTTCTCTATACTGCTTCCCATATTTACCTTGTATTGCTTTATTTTCCAATCTTTAATAATAACACTTCATCATTTCCTGTACAAGCACAGATTTTATAAAAGCGCGCCGGATTACCTCCGAGACTAAAAGCACTCTGAGGGCCGTCAAAAGCCTCTTACGGGTAACATCTCATCACAGAAGGACGGGTGGATAAAAGCTGCCCTGGGCCTGTTGAAATCTTCGGTATACCCGGGCATATAAGTAAATATAGAGGACCCGGGATAACCATGAAAAAGCTATGCAGGAAAGCATTCTCTGAAGAATACTCCTGCATAGTTGTTTTTTATTTCGGCTTGTATCAAGAAGCGCTTTTATGGACCACGGACCCAAATGCAGCTCCGGCAGTTCTGGCCAAATCGTGATCTGCAGATTCACTCGGAAGGCCGCAAAATCTAACCTACCGGCCAGCTTAATTTGCTAAGATAGACCGGGACCAGCGGGCTAAATAAAACAATGCAGGCATCCCTGATATGCCAATACACAAACGCAACACTGGTACGCCAGCACCCATTTTCATAGTGCTCCTTACTGCAGTATTTTGCGGTTTTGAGCACGGCTATTACTTGGCGGTGTTCTTATGATTGAACCTAATATCAAAGAAAACAGCCGCCAGAATAACGGCCCCCTTAATAACAAACTGCCAATTTGTATTGAGACCGTATATGGACATTCCCTGATTAATAATACCCATGACAATAGCGCCTACGATTGCACCTCCAATGGTGCCGCTGCCGCCATAGGCAGAAGCTCCGCCAATGAAGCAGGCGCCTATAGAATCTAGCTCATATTGCGTTCCCGTATCGCCGTTGACCGAGCCGACACGGGCCAGAACAATCAGACCGCAGAGCCCTGCGAGAAGGGCTACGTTTACATAGGCTGAGAAAAAGATCTTGTTGGTATCGATACCGGACAACTTCGCCGCCTTCTCGTTGCCGCCCACCGCGTAGAAGTTACGGCCAAAAACTGTGTTCTTTGTCAGGTAGGCATAGATAAGCACAACAAGGATGCACCAGAGCGCCATGATCGGGATGCCCTTGTAGTGCGCCATCTTCCATGAATAAAATACCACACAGGCGGAGATAACGGATATCTTGGTCAGCGTCGAGCCCAGGGATGGCGTCGAATAGCCTTTTCTGGATTTTTTGACTCGGCCGATAAACGACATAATAACGTACACGATGGAAACGAGGATTCCGGCGATAAAGGCGCTCCATTTCACTTCTCCGGCGTCGATGCCGGGAAACGTGATGTAGGAGGAAAAAATGTTCAGGAACAGATCGTTCTGGCAGTTAATGGTCTTGCTGTCGAGGATGAGGCGCGCTATGCCGCGGAACAGGAACATTCCTGCCAGCGTTACAATGAACGGCGGTATGCGCTTGTAGCCGATCAGGAAGCCGTGCCAGCAGCCGATGATCAGCGCCACGCCCAGCGTTGCGAAGATGACAAGGATGGCGTTGATATTCGTTTTGTCCATGAGCTGGGCGGCGATGGAGCCGCAGACGCAGACCACGCAGCCCACGGAAAGATCGATGTTACCGCCTGTTAGAATACACAGCAGCATACCGCAGGCCAGAATGATGACATAGGCGTTCTGCAACAGCAGGTTGGACATATTCTGGGCATAGAGTAGACGCCCTTGCGTGAGTATGTCGAACAGGATAAACACCAGGATCAGGATAATGATCATGGTGTTTTTCACCATGACACTCTTAATGGTGGTCAAAGTTTTACCCTTGGCTGTGGTCTCTTTCATGAGGTCATGCTCCCTTCTTTCGCAACACTCTGAAGGATCTTTGCCATGATGATCTCTTGAGTGGCCTCCTCCGCACTCAGTTCCGCCACCGATTTCCCCTCGTTCATCACATAGATGCGGTCGCACATGCCCAGAAGCTCGGGCATTTCGGAGGAGATCATGACGACGCTCTTGCCATCTGCGACCATTTGGTTCATGTCGCAGTAGATCTCATACTTCGCCCCTACGTCGATACCGCGGGTCGGTTCGTCAAGAATCAGAACCTGCGGTTCAGCGAAAAGCCACTTGCCAAGAAGAACCTTCTGCTGGTTGCCTCCTGAAAGGGTGCCTACCGTCTGTTCCACCGAATGGCATTTTATATCCATCCTATTCCGGTATTCAATTGCAGCAAGGACCTCTTCTTCGGCGTCGATAATGCCGCGCCGGCTGATCTTCCTCATACACGCGAGGGTGGTGTTTTCCCGGATACACTTCATAAGGATCAGGCCATTCCCCCGTCGGTCCTCGGTAACATAGGCAAGGCCGGCGTTGATGGCCTCCCGTGGCGAACCGAGGGTCATTTTTATTCCGTCAATAAAAAGCTCGCCGCTGATTTGCTGGCCGTAGCTCTTTCCAAATATGCTCATGGCAAGCTCGGTGCGTCCGGCACCCTGAAGGCCGTAAAAACCGACAATCTCGCCTTTACGGACAAAGAAGGAAATGCTGTCGACGACGGTTTTTTCTGGATACAGCGGATGATGAACAGTCCAACTGCGGACCTCCATGCCGACCTCTTCGCTGATATTGTGTTCCCGCTGCGGCCAGCGGTCGGTCATCTCCCGGCCAACCATGCCGCGTATGATACGGCTCTCGTCGATGTTGTGCTCGGGGTTGTCAATCGTCTCGATGGTAGAGCCATCGCGCAGCACCGTGATGCGGTCAGCCACGTAAGCAAGCTCGTTGAGCTTGTGGGATATAATAATGGATGTCATGCCCTTTTTCTTGAAACTGAGAAGAAGATCCAGCAGCATCTTGGTATCTTGCTCGTTTAGGGAGGACGTCGGCTCGTCCAAAATGAGGAGCTTCACATCCTTGGACAAGGCTTTGGCAATCTCCACAAGCTGCTGCTTACCGGTTCCGATATCCTTGATAAGCGTGGTGGCGGGCTCCTTCAGGCCCACCTGCCGCAGCAGCTTATCGGCTTGACGGTATGTCTCGTCCCAGTCGATGCCTAAGGCTATGCGCCGTTCATTACCCAGAAACATGTTCTCCCCAATGGTCATCATCGGGACAAGTGCCAGCTCCTGATGATGATGACGATATTCTTTTCCTCGCTTTCGCGCAGGGTCCGAAATTTGCACATCTCTCCGTTATAGATGATTTCGCCTGTGTAAGTGCCGTATGGATGTATTCCGCTCAGTACGTTCATGAGCGTGCTCTTGCCTGCGCCGTTCTCGCCGCATATAGCGTGGATCTCTCCGCGCCTTACCTGCAGGTTGACATTACGCAAAGCCTTGACACCGAAGAATTCCTTGGTGATATCTTTCATTTCAAGAATATAGTCTTCAGCCAAATCCGCAACACCTCTTCCTGTGGTTCTTCAGATGACCCATGACAGATGGGCGGAGCAAGAGCAGCCCCGCCCACGCAGATGTGTTGAATATCCGGTTGTCGCTAATCAGTCGACCGGCTGGAGATAGCCGTCACTGCCTACGGTGTAGTAGCCGGAATCGACCAGTTTTTCAGTATAGTTGTCGATGGTGACGGTGTCCGGCACAAGCAAGTAGGAAGGAACGTTCTTCACATTGTTGTTGTAGCTCTCAGTATCGTAGGTGCACTCGAAATCCCAGCCGGAGCTCTTGATAAGGCCGGCGTCGGGGGTCTTGCCTTTCAGAATGGCGCAGACCAGGTCGAAGGTAACGTAAGCTTCATTTGACACGGCCTTGTAAACGGTCATGGTCTGCTTGCCGTCGATCAGGTTCTTTAGGTTGGCAACGTCGCCATCCTGACCGGTTACGATAACGGCGTTGCTGCCGGAGTAGTCGGACTCGATGGCCTGGGTTACGCCAAGAGCGGTGGAGTCGTTGGAGCAGAGGGCAACGTCAAGCTGAGTACCGTCGGCGTAGTAGGAAGCCAGAATGTTCTGGAAACGATTGAGGGCATTATCGGTTTTCCATTCGGCTGTTGCGACCTGCTCGAAAGTTGTTTGGCCGGATATGCACTTCAGGATGCCGGCGTCCAGATAGGGCTTCAGGGTGTCATACGCTCCGTTGAAGAAGTAGCCTGCGTTGTTGTCGGCGGGGTCGCCGGCGGTGAACTCAATGTTGTACGTTTTGCTGGTATCTTTCACGTCGAGGCCGAGTTTGTCGATGACGAACTGGCCCTGAAGTACGCCGACCGTGTAGTTGTCGAAGGAGACATAGTAAGCCACGGAATCGGTGTCCATGATCAGACGATCGTAGGCGATGACGGGAATGCCCTGAGCGCTTGCGTCGGCCAGCGTCTGGGTCAGCGTGCTGCCGTCGATGGCAGCGATGATCAGTACATTGACACCGTCGGCGATCATGTTTTGGATGTCGTTATTCTGCTGGTCGGAGTCGTTATCGGAGTATGTAAGAGTCGTCGAATATCCGGCATCGTCAAACAGGCCCTTGATCAGCGCACCGTCGCGGTTCAGCGCTCCAGAGATTTGGTAGGCATGGAAATGCCGATCTTGGTTCGGAAGCGGGCGCGGCGGTCGGCGCGGTCGTCGGCGCGGCGGTCGGCGCGGTCGTCGGCGCGGTGGTTGGCGCGGTCACGCTCGTGCCGCAGGCGGCAATCGCAAAGACGAACACCAGCGCTAAAACCAATGCTATTAGCTTTTTCATGAGACAGTACTTCCTTTCATTCATCTTCATTTTTCCTCCTAGTCCTATTTGATACGCTCACAGCGTATGGGCCACTTAATTAGCGTTAATAGTTTACTAGAACCGCGCCTATTTGCTGATTAATTTATATTGTATTACAGCCAAAAAGTCAGTCGAAATTGGTTTAACCGGAACTTTCATAGTTTTCAGGACCTCGCTCTAATCCAACAAAGAAAGACGGCCGTTCGGTGTGGTCTTTACTGTTGTGAAGAGTGTCGGTCAAAAATTTACTCGTTTAGCAAATCCCTTTTATGAACGCTCTTTATGCGGAGGATTTTATATACTTGGGGGTTTACTGCAGGTTTCGGCAGCAGAATTGCTATGAGGCCGGTCGGACTGGATGGGGCTATTAGTAACGTCGGCAGACGGATAAGGAAGTCTCAGCGCACTGGATCAGGTATTTTTTGATGCTGTCTGGATCCCTAGGATGAATAGGTCTACCACGCTTCTTTCCGCCCTCGTACGGCGCCGTCACGTTTCCGGACTAGCAGTCCGAACCAAGCTCCGCAACTCTGGCCAGATCGTGATCCGCAGCTTTACCCTGAAGGCCGAAGAACCCAGCCTGCCGGCCAGCCGAAAATATTGAAGATCCGGGTTCTATGATCGCAATAAAACTGTGCAGGGAGCCGTTACGATAAAACAAATGTGAGGGAGCAGATCCTTGCATAGATAAAACAAGAAGCTGAGGCAAACCCTTTTTGCCCAGCCATTTTAACCCGACTCTTTCATTCTGCTGGATATACGTTTATTCCGGGATAGATCCCCGCGACTATTTTTTGGGGGGAAAGTACGAAACTGTGTTCGCCGTGCGACTTCAATAGCCTTTAAGTCTCGTTTTCATGACGCAGAAACGTTACAGGATTAGCATTGGATCCAAGACGTGAATGAAACGGACGTTCCCGGGGTGAGGCGTTAATCAGCATATTTCCCGGAACATCAATTGTACATAATCAAAGTTCGGATATTAGTTGATCTTAATCCATCCAAAGACGTTGTGGTAAAAGGGAGCTTTACAGAATCATTTACGCGGGCATGCATTTATGGCCGGATGACCGGCCGTGTATTGCCGCCGGGTATTCCGGCAACGTCTCCCCCGCCTTCTCTTTTCTGCTTTCAAAAAAGCTGTGCGTACTCCATCATTGTCCAGCAGCCTGTAGGCTATGGCCGCAGCAACGGTATATTCAACACCGTAGGCTTTTTGATATGCCTTTGTCACGTCACTCCCAGCAATCTTTGTTCCGCGCGCTGTCGTAGTTGTCACAGTCCAGATACCTCCTGCAATTTTCGCTTCATATTTCCGCGCTCTTTCGCATACTCTTTCGCATATACTCTCACTGAGGTGACTAATGTGATAAATGACACTGCCAATGCATATGCTTTTGGAACGCTGCTGCGTCAAAATCCAAAAGCGAATGCCAAATACGACAAAATTACGTCCCTGCAAAAGCAAAATCTTCTTCTAAAAATCGCGTCCGCAAGTCCGGACGGCCTTCAGAAGCTCGTCTCCGACTTGGAAAATTCCGCCCCTTAACGGGGCGGTTTTCATTTCCCGGCCTGCGCGGCTTCTCGATACATATACCGCTCGTCAAATTGATCGTCTGGTATTTTGCAGACCATCATGTCTTACCTCATATACCTCTCCTCATCGTTTTTAACGCTTCCGCCGCCTGCCTATTCATCACGCCCGCACACCTCACAGCCCGGCCCTTGTTCAGCGGACATTTGGTGCAGGGCAGGCCGGAGACGTTGCAGCAGGCGTAGGCAACCAGGACATCAAAGTCTGACTTTTTAACGATCATTGTCTCTGCTCCTCCTTCAGTGATTCAATCGCCACATAGATTCCCGGGATCCTCGTCAAAACTTTTCCACCACTTCACTACACACCTGCGCATCATCACCCCAGAAGCTCAACTTTGTCATGCAGTCCTTGAGCACCTTCTGCAGATTGTCCGTGTCCGGCCTGGACGTCTTCCATTCGCCATCCCGATGTTTACCCTTGATTGGGAAGCACCACTTCACGTAGAGCCGTATCGGACCCTCGTAGGATGCTATCGGCTGATGTCCGGCGAGGTTTGCCTCCAACTTCGAGCGCGCCGCCTTGAGATCATCCGGTTCGTACCAAGCCCCCGTCTTGCGGTTTGATCTTGATCCATCCAAAGACGTTGCAGTAAAAGGGAGCTTCAAAATCATTTAAGCGGGCATGCATTTATGGCCGGATGACCGGCCGTGTATTGCCGCCTGGTATTCCGGCAACGTCTTCCCCGCCTTCTCTTTCGAGCTTTCAAAAAAGCTGTGCTACAGGCCGCCAGTAAAAATAACTATGAGGGAGAAAATCTGTGCATAGATAAAACGAAAAGCGAAGGCAATCAGTTTTTTGCCTCCGCTATTTTTATCCTATCGTTTATTTTGCTAAATATTCCGTTATGTGCAGCACGGGAGTCCGTACCGTGTTATCAAAAAAAGCAGGCCCAACGACCCGCCCTACGATGAAGCTCCTCTACATTCCCGTTTAACCCATGAAAAAAAAGGATAACGGCAGTGGTCTTAAATCAGAAAATAAATAGGTTTATAACGAAGTAGGTCCGGCCATGCATCGTTTATAGCTCCGATATACTCTCGTTTTTATGATTCACGTTGATTCTGTCAAGTAAAAAGAGAGCTACATAGTCACTGTCGGGTCGGTATCAGTGGATAAACGAACGTACGAACCAGATATTCCGTACCATTAAGCTGGTACACCATATATAATATAGTGTATCAATAAGATGGTATTTTTCATGTGCTATGTATCATCTTAATGGTATTTTTCTCATGTATCACCAAGATGGTACTTTTCTTATACTGTGTATCATCTTAATGGTAGTACCACCAAGATGGTACCCCTGCATAGCTATCCGTACCACCAAGATGGTACTTTATTCTTTGTGCTGCAGCCTGCCGGGATGTGAAAAGCTGTGCAGGAGTGAAAAAACAATGGCGGACGCGCTGGCTTTACAGCATTGATCCCGATATGGCAGAGCCTATGACGGCTGCTTTTACCCAAACAAGCCCCGTGAAGACATGATAAAACCGCCTTTTTCTTTTCCGGGTGTTTCCTGAGTGTTTCCTGAGTGTTTCCTGAGTGCTTTCTGAGTGTTTTCTTGGTTGTTTTCTTATAAAAAAGTTGTGTATTCACGATCTTGTGCTGTGGAGATAAGCTTCATAGGTGTGTGGGATAGGGAACAAATAAAAAATAAAAGAACGAACGGACGTTTTCTTGTGTGTCTTCTATAAAAAAAATATACACGAGAGTTTTTTCATTGTACTGGGACCGACAGAGGAAGATGTGTAACATTAGAGAAGGAAGTCTCAAAAAAGAAAATAGATAACCTACAAATCGAGTTGGGGCAAACACGAGGGGCTGAACTGGACTTTGAGATCGAGAAAGCCAACCTTGAAAAAGAGAGGGAAATCCTCGACAAAGAAAAAAAGGAGATCGAACATCGTTTGAAAGAACAAGTCGATCGTGAAAAACGTTTTGCGAGCGATTACCTTATTGAAAGAGGTTTCCGATATGCCTTTGCTCATCCGGATGAATGTCCGGAGGAATTAGACCCGGATTTGCAGGAGCTGCAGCACCGCATCCTTCGGGTGTCGTCTTGGGCAGATTCGCAATTACCCGAAACAGAGGAGCACGCGATCCTTAAGGGAAACATTTCGGTCAGCAGTTTGGCCGACAAAATTTTGCACCAGGAATAACCTTCTTATAAAAGCACAGCGGTTGATATAGCAGGAGAGATGGCTCAGATTCTCTTTCTTTCCGAAAAGGACCTTCCGTCCTCCTGCTGGTTGTAACTTTAATCAGTTCCTCTTAAAACGTCCACTTTCTTTATGCTTCTGTGCAGTTGAGATCAACACAATAGATCTTGTGTTGAACCAAGGGCATGATATTAAGCTTCGTTCAACGGATCTTCAGCATATCGCTTTCTGCCGAAGTACATATGTCTGCGAAGGCTTCTCCCTCACCTGGCGTACAATATGGCGGATGGCCCTTTTCTTCTACCAAAAAGTGTGATGTTTCTTATTTAGACCGGAAGACCATCACAGGAATAAACACGAACCTTATCGAAATTTATGGAGGGTATCAAAAACGGACGGAAGGAACATGTTGAAGGAACTCTTGGACTTGGAGGAACTGAACAAAACCCCGCTATCACAGGAAGCAAAAGGCTTCTTAAAAAGTGGGAAGGCGGACTATTTTTTTGGACTACCTGGAACAGGAAATCGGGGTGGAGATGTCGGGGAAGCATCACCGGGATGCTAGGACATTCAGCAAGCAATAATGCTGGTGACTGAAAGCGTGGTGTATTAATATAAGGTTTTGACGACGACGCCGGACGTATTGTTTTTTCGCAGTAATGCATTCGACATGTAAAACATTGACAATAATTAGCGGCTTCTATATAATCAATTTTATTAACAGGAGGGGAGATAAGAAATGGCTTTAATTCAATGTCCCGAATGTGGAAAAGATGTATCCGATACCTGCAAAACGTGCATTCATTGCGGATTCACTTTGACTCCACCAAAAGTGGCTGCTCCCGTCCCCGAAGATCCTGTGATCTCAAAAAAAAATGGTTTTAAGAACAACGTATTTTCATTTATTAAAAAACACAAGATTCCAGCTATTATAACAATTGCGGTGTTAGTAATTGCCGTTATTAGCCTTGTATTATTTTTTACCATAACAAATCACGGAAATGACCCGTTCGCAAACCTGTATTACGGCCAGACCCAGGAAGATGTTCATGAAAGATTGGGGACTCCTGATACTTTTTCTAGCAATAATTATGACTTCTGGACTACTGATGAGTATTATGACGTTAAATTTTTAGGAAACGTCGGAACTCTTGAAGTGTGGTATGATGGTGGCAATCACGTTGATCATGCATATTTCAATTGCGATTATCTAACTGATTCTGGCGATCATAATAACAACCCCTCAGATGAAGACCGCGATACCATGCATAAATACGCTGATAGAATTATTACGTATTATACAAGAAAGTACGGAGCCCCTGTAGCTGGTGATTGCGATTACGAGTGGTATCCGCAGGACACGAACGGAATTGGCCTGGACCTTGATTTAATTCTTCACACAAGTGACTATCCTATTGAACTCTCATGGGACAATTTACATTAATTCTTAATCAAAAACCTATAAAAAACGGGGCGGAGAAATCCGGCCCCGTTTTACTATACTCCCAAAAAGTGCTTGGTTTAGATAAAAGCTGCTTTGAGTTCTAATGATACCAAAAAATACTATTTCCAGAAAACGCAGTGGCAACCATCCTACAGTGAGGTTTTGGTTGACCCAATGTCACACAGTGGATCTGCGAAAGACGATTCAAACAGCATCATACTTTGTATTCCCTCACTCTGTTATAGAACGTAACGCGGTTTGCTAACAAATCAGCGCCCTCAGTTGGCAAAAATGGAATACTTTGGGCCGATCCTAGTTATAAACAGCCGCAGGAATTGGAGGCTTACCATCATGTCCTCGCCCAGTTATGATCTCCCCCAAGGCATGGACCCGGCCCTGGCAGCGGAGAACCCGTACAAGATTTTTTTGCAAACCGGGGCCACCATTGGACCAAATCATCAGGACATTCAGTTAAGATAATACGTCAACGGAAAAATTGTGTTAAGAGTAATTTACAGGCTTTTTGTTTTAGAGATTCTGCTTCGTCAAATTTATTCCAGGCATTTACTACACGATTGTATTGAAACTCAATCTGTGCAGGAATAATTATTTTTTCAACATCTTCTGGATAAACGGCATCAACGACAGATCCGCAAGCGAGTGCCGAGATTTGCGCTTGAACGGCAGGATGTAAAAATGCAAGATAGAGGTATCCCGGGTTTATTCCAGGGAGTGGTTCAATTCGGCCAATATGGCCACTTGCATACCAACCTTCCCTGTCATCAGTAATAAGAGCAGGTGTCCCTAAACGTCCTTCAACACGCCCATCAGCGGGGTATACAACCCATCCTTTTTTGAGCAAAAAGTTTCTATAGCAGTTTTTTGAGGCTCTCGGTAAAAATTTCAATCCGACAATCTGAGCTTGCAATATTTGACGGCCCGATAATAAAGGATAGCCATAATCCTTTTCAACATAGTTCGTTTTATATCGGCCGCTTGGCTTGAATACTTTAGCAACAGAGTTTAATAGACAACCCCCTGTTAAGCGCAAAGCGTACAAGATAATTGACCCTCCGCTCATGAGCAACAGCAATTTTCTAAAAGACGTGGAGGTGAATGTCGACGATGGAGACGAAACCGGTTAAGGTGTATGTAGCCGTCCGCGTATCCTTCGACCAGAACGGACAGCTCATCCCCAAGGAACTGACGTGGGAAGATGGCCGGGTTTATGAGATCGACTGCGTCACGGACATCCGTCAGGCTTCGGCTATGAAGGCTGGTGGTCAGGGCGATCGCTACACGATATGGATAAACGGACAGCAGAGTTACTTGTTCTTCGAGTGCAACGCTTCCCTCGCGGGGAACAATATAGGTCGCTGGTTTGTGGAACGGCGTACGGCATAATAAGCAACAGAGCCTTGGCCAAAGCCTGATCCGCAGATCCACTTTGAAGGCCGAAGGATCTTTCGCTTGTCGCCAGCCAAATCTGAAGCCTGAAACCTGCGGCGGCATCATATTTAGAGGCATTTCTATCACTGGTAGAGATGCCCCCTGTAACTCTACGCAAACTGTTTTCATAAATAGAACAAGTTCTGGTAAGAATAGGATGCATTTCGGCGCCGTTGTGACTAATATGAAGGCAGCCCTGAATATCATCAGTGATTTAATGATGAATGAAACACACTAATCTAATATCTGGGCAGGAAAGGTGAAATCATGAAAATACTTCTTGTTTACCCGGAAATACCTGTTACATATTGGGGCTTTCAACATGCCCTCAAATTCATTTCAAAAAAAGCTGCGTTCCCGCCCCTGGGGCTCCTCACAATTGCGTCACTGATTCCTGATGGCATTGAAAAGAAATTGATCGACCTAAATATTGAGAAGCTCACGGACAGAGACATCAAATGGGCCGATTATGTCTTCATCAGCGCCATGGTGATTCAGAAAGCATCCGTCAGCGAAATTATCCAACGGTGCAAAACTCTCGGCGTAAAAACCGTTGCAGGCGGACCTTTGTTCACATCGGAAAGCGATATGTATAGCGATGTGGACCATCTCGTACTGAATGAGGGCGAAATCACCTTGCCGGAATTTATATCAGATCTGGAGAGCGGTACGGCCAGACATGTCTATACAACGGACAAATTTGCGGATATCAGGGAAACCCCGGTGCCTCAATGGTCATTGATTAAAAAAATAAAAAGCTACAATTGTCTCAATATACAATACTCACGAGGCTGCCCATTCAACTGCGATTTTTGTGACATTACAACTCTATTCGGCCACGCACCCCGGACAAAGGATACTGCTCAGATTCTCAGGGAACTTGACGCTATTTATGAAACAGGCTGGAAGGGCGAACTGTTCTTTGTCGATGATAATTTTATCGGCAATAAGAAGAAACTGACGACCGATGTGCTTCCCGCAATTATCGACTGGACGGAAAAGCACAACAGACCTTTCTGCTTTCTCACCGAAGCATCAATCAACCTCGCTGATGACGACGAATTGATTAACTTGATGGTAAAGGCCGGATTCAACAGTGTCTTTATCGGTATCGAAACTCCTGACGATAACTGCCTCAAAGAATGCCAGAAGACGCAAAACCGAAATCGTGACCTGATCTCCTGTGTCAAGAAGATTCAGCAGTCCGGTATGGAGGTTTTGGGGGGCTTTATTGTGGGATTTGATAATGACAACAAGACAATTTTCGACAGGATGATCAAATTCATACAGGATAGCGGCATCGTCACGGCGATGGTCGGCTTGTTGAACGCACCCATTGGGACAAAGCTTTATCAAAGGCTTCAGGAAGAGGGCCGCATTGAAAACAAATTTACAGGCGACAACACGGACTTCACAATAAACTTTGTCCCAAAAATGGATCGGAAAGTGCTTGAAAACGGTTATCAGCATATCATATCGACTATATATTCACCGAAATACTATTATGAACGTGTTATAAAACTGCTGACTGACTATAATCCGGTTATGACTGCCGAAAAGGTTTCGTTTACAAACATATTAGCCTTCCTGAGGTCGGTCTTCAGGATTGGGGTTATTGGGAAGGATCGAAAATATTATTGGAAGCTTCTGAGGTGGTCTCTTCATAATAAGCCGAAGACTTTTCCTATTGCAGTCAGATGTTCTATTTACGGATATCATTTCAGAAAGCTTTATACCTAACATCATGGAAATTCATCATTCGAAATACAAATAGATCATCCTTTGGGATAGATCGGAACAATACAAGTGATGAAGGTGAATGTCGGTGAATTGCTTGGACAAGATAATGTCCATATATAGAATATTCCTGTGGTGGCATCCACCATTTTAAAGTTCTATCACTCGTTCCTTACCTGCGAGCGTTCTTATAGGACTTCCGGCCCTTGAACCCGCATGAATACAGGCAAAATGAAAGACCGGCGATTCAAAATCGCCGGTCTTTTGGTGGTCCGAGTGACAGGATTCGAACCTGCGGCCTGATGGTCCCAAACCACCCGCGCTACCAACTGCGCTACACCCGGATATGGTATTCATTTTCCAGGGCCGAGCAGAGTGATTTCTCGATTCCTCCCGATGCCCGTAAAAGTTGCAGAAAAGTATACAGAAGAGACAGCGGCATGAATATATTCCATACCTCTGTCTCTTTCAAATATAAGACTTCAGGTATTACAATTATTTTTCGTCCGGTTCAGACTCCGGTTCGATCAATTCGCCCCGGGCTTTCAGGTCGGACAGTATCTTGCTGTAGAACTCTTTGCTGAGCTTATACTTTGTACGATAGATCAGGTATCCTGCTACGATGAAAACCAACGGTATCACAAACATAGCAAATTTAATTATAAATTTGCCTCCGGCGTCGATCATTTCGGCTGCAACATCACCGGTTTTGATACCGGACAGTATGAGCGATATGGAAATAAGGCCGGTGGACAGTGCCCCGCCGATCTTATTGATCAGAGGCTGAATAGAAAATGTAATGGATTCGGAACGCTTGCCCAGCTTCCATTGACCATATTCGATGGTATCGGCAAGGAACATAAGCATCAGCAGCTGAATGAATGCCTGACCTACAAATATGATCACAGCTGAACCCGCGATCAGCAAAATGGAGGCATCAGCAAAGAAGAAGACGGCGTAACCGATGATGACAAGTATCGTTGCCGCCGTATAAAGCTGCCGCCGGTTGAAGCGTTTTGAAAACAGAGGAAAGATCATAAGTGCCCCCAGTTGGGCGACTCCGCACACACCAGCCAGCACAGCATACATATTTATGTTTCCGTAAAGATACTGCATGTAATAGGTTGCAAAACCAGTGGTGGTGCAATAGCCAACCATGAACAGCCCCATAGCCAGCATCGTCCACATCAGCTGATCGTTTTTTACCAAAGCATTCCACATATCGCGAAGCGTCGTTTTCTCTCCGGCATTCTCCTTGAAGTTGTGGTTTTCTTTCACGCCGAATAGTGGGAAGCAAAGGAAGCCCAGATACAGAGCGCTGATTACGACAGCGACCCAGAACCAGCTTTGGGGTGTGTTTCCAAGGGCCGATGTGATCGGCTGCCAGCCCACCATAACGATATACATACCGATATTGGCACAGATGCGGGCAAAAGCGCCGTAGTTTTCACGCTGCTTCTGATCGGTGGTCAGCGCAGGAAGCAGCGTCCAGTAGGCAATGTCGTTAATGCCATAGCTGATATCCCACAGTACGTAGGCGGCAGCAAAGAAAACTACAAAAGCCCAGCCGGAACCAACATGTCCGAATAGCATCAGGAAGAAAAATACGCTTGCAACGCCGCCTACAAGGATGGACGGTTTGAACTTGCCCCACCGCGTATGAACATTGTCTATGATAAGGCCGGTGATCGGGTCATTGAGCGCGTCCGCGATCCTCAGGACAGACAGTACAAGACTTGTCGCCGCAAAGATACGGATCGGCAGCGATAAAATATTGGAAAAGAAAATATAGCAGCGCGTTGGCCTCGAAGGCATAGAACATGTCGCGTCCGACAGTACCGAGGCCAAAGAAATATTTGTTTCTTGCGACCCGGTCTTTTTGAGCAAGGTTCATACGGGTTCCTCTTCTATCAAATAAAGATTTGAGCCAAAATCACCTTGCATCCGCAGTCTTTTGTCGTAACCGGTTCCGGTAAAACGTTGGTTTATCGGTACTCCGGACATAAGAGCATCGCCGGAAGCGGTAAAGGACTGCGCTGCGTCTGCCATTTTATATCGGTGGTCCGCGGTGCGGAGCACCACACCGTTAGGGTCAATGGGTACGGGGGAAATATGCCCGATAAGCCTGCCAAATTCCCCGACGCGTAATAGTTGCGGGCAACAGGTCACCCGATAGCATTTTGCGCCATGCAAGCCGCCGACACGAAGCCACTCATATCCGGGTGCCGCCGGAACGAGCCTGTGAAACAGCCCCACAACACTTTTCCTGTCGCCGGCGACTTGCCAGCATACGGCGCCCTTTTCGGCATCGTTGCGGCAAAATTCACCGAACTGGAATGTTTCACGGTGAGCTTTGTAAAATTGAATCTGGGAAGCCAGCTCTGTCTCTTCCACGGGAAGCAGATGGGAAAGATCCAGTTCCAGGCCCAATACGCCGAAGAAAGCCACGTTTGCTCTTGTAGACAGCGGCGTTTTGCGCAGCGTCTGCGCGTGCGGCGCGGCAGCTATATGAGCGCTCATCGTAGACTGCGGATAAAGGTAGCTAAGCCCCTGCTGGATATCCAGCCGCTCAATCGGATCGGTATCGTCGGAAGTCCAGATCTGAGGGAAAAAGCAAAGCATCCCCAAATCAAAGCGGTTGCCGCCGGAGGAACAGCTTTCCAGAAGTATTTCCGGCCGCGGCCCGAAAATGCGGCGAAGGACATCACATAGGCCTACTATGTAAGCGTGGGCCTCGGCTCCGAGCAGCGGCGACTGCCGGTTCATGTCCCACTTGACGTATTGGATATCCGCGCTGTCGAGAATATTGGACACGGAATCCACAATATAATCGCGCACTTCGGACTTGGTAAGATCCAGCAGCAGTTCATGGCGGCCATAGAGATCCGGTACTCCGTCGGTGTGCAGCGCCCAATCCGGATGGGCGCGGTAAAGCTCTGAATCCGGGTTCACCGCTTCGGGTTCGAACCACAGTCCGAAATCCATCCCGAGATTGTGTATCTTCCGGGACAAGCCCTCCAGCCCGTCGGGCAGTTTTTTTCTGTTTACGCTATAATCTCCCAGGCCGGCACGGTCGGAATTCCGTTGCCCGAACCATCCATCGTCAAGCACAAACAGTTCGCAGCCCAGTCTTTTCGCTCTTCTCGCAAGAAATAAAAGCTTTGACTCCGAAAAGCCGAACATGCAGCCTTCCCAGTTATTGAACACAACGGGGCGATTTTCGTACTGCCAGGCATGCGGAATAATGTTTTCATTTACAAATCGGTGCATTTTCCGGCTCAATCCGTTGCACCCTTTATCCGACCAGCACAGTACCGCTTCGGGCGTTTCAAAGCAATCGCCGGATTTAACTTCCCACGCAAAATGGTCCGGCGATATGCCCTGCATGACTCTCGTAAGATTCTGCTGGGAAGTCTGCGCAGAAGCATAGTGATTGCCGGAATAGATGAGATTAAAACCGTAAGCCTCCCCGTGAAATTCCGTAGTATTCGGTCTTGTAAGCAAAAATCCAGGGTTATGACGCGAGGAGGAAAAACCGGCGGTACTTTCATTTACCACGCGCTGCCGCGAAACGGCTGTCTTGTGCGCGTGAGCCTCCGCGATCCATCCGCCGTCAAAAGTCGTGATCTCAAAATCACCGGGAAGGTCCAGCAGTACGCTCATCAGCTTTGTGACGACTACGCTTTTTGCCGTTTCATTCACGAGCACTGCACGGCGCGTCAAAGCCGTTGGATACAGGGAAAAATAAAGCCGCAGCTGCAAGCCGCTCACTCCCCTGTAAGCCATGCGCACCACAAGCGTCTCGCTGCCGCCGGTAGCGCCGGGCAGCCCCGAAGAAATTGGGATAATGCCGTCTGAAATCGCCGCGTCTTTCAAGACGAAATCCGATGCAAGCGGTTTTCCTTCAACCTGCAATTCGACCGGGGACTCCCGATAATCGCCGAACCCCGAACCGCTCCACGCCAATGGAACGGTATCCATGCAGCTGGACGGATCATTCTCCTCATAAAGTGTGCTGCCGCCCCAGCCGAGGTTTGGAGGGTACGTCAGCGCAGCACAGTCTTCCTGCGCGATCGGTCTTCCGAAATGGAGCTGTTCCAGTTTTCCGCCGCGGACGCGCATAAGATACGCGAGCGAATCATTCTGAAGAAGGAAATAGGTACCGCCATCATTTTCGATTTTTTTAATCATAGTACGCCGTAAGCCTCGTCCCTGACGTATTCGTCATACAACTCGCCGGTCACTCCGTGCGCCTTGATCATTTTTGAAAAGAACTCGCCGGAGCGCTTGACGGTCCGCGCCTGCGTATCATAATCGACATGTACCAATCCGAAGCGCGCACTTTGTCCTTCCACCCATTCAAAGTTATCACAGAAGCACCAGTGATAATAACGTTCAAAGGCAACCCAGACTCGGATACAGCCTTCAGATGATCATAGAGGTATCGCGCCCGGAAACCGTCGTTGTTGTCACAGGTGCCGTTCTCCGTGACCCAGATCGGTCGGGGCAGCACTTCCAAAAGTTCTTTTGCACAGCGGATCAGTCCTTCGGGATATATCTCCCAGCCCAAATCATTTCGCGGGCTGTTCTTTCGAACGCCGTCGGCAAAGCCAGAGATCGTGGAGCGTGTGTAATAGTTCAAGCCGATGAAATCCTCATATTCGCCCGGCTGTATTCCCCAATGATTCCGCAGCGGCGCTCGGAACTGTCCCAGACTCATAGCCCTGGTCACCGCCCCCTGAAACAGCCACTGAACGATTTTGGCGGCTGCGACATGGATGGGATTTTTTGCGTTTTTCGGATCAAATACGCGCATATGGTTTGCAAAACTTACGTGCGTATCCTCAAACCCCATCTCTTTCCTGGCGGAATGGATCAGCTCATAAGCCTGAATATGACAGTAAGACATGTTTTCCAAAACGGTAAACATCTCGCGGAAAGACTTGTGACCGGGCGGCCACGAACCAAAGCAATAACCGTTCAGCGCATAAACATTCGGCTCGTTGATCGTGATATAATCGGCGACCAGGTCGCCGAAACGCTGCGCCACCAGCCTGACGAGGTCAAGATAGTACCCCAGATTTTCCCGTTTCAGAAAAGCTCCCTTTTCCTCAAACCACATAGGATTGGAGAAATGATGGATCGTCAGAAGGGGACGTATCCCGCGGGCCTTCATGGCGATGATTTCCTCGCGGTAGTGGGAAACGGCGAGCTCATCCACCTCGCCCGGAGCGGGAAACAGTCTCGCCCATTCCACACCGAATCGGCAGACCTGTATGCCCATTCGTGCCATCAGCTCCGTATCCGCCTCAGCCCTGTTCCAGTGGTCGTCGGCTACCGCCGGGTCGGAGCCGTCTTGGATGTGCCCCTTGTGATACCAATCGTTCCAATTGCTTCCGACTTCGCCGCCTTCGATCTGCGTGCTGGCAGAAGATACGCCAAGCAGAAGCCCGTCCGGAAAAGAAAATTCCATCAAAATTCTCCTTACCCTTTTCTAATAATTGTATCTTTTGCCGATTGCTGTGTCAATCAAGAACTTGTTTTCAGCTCCCGGTATGATAATATGGTACTGCATAAGGAGTTATTGCTATGGAACGAAACCGCTGGTATAAAAACATGGTTTTTTATCAGATCTGGCCGCGCAGTTTTAAGGATGGAAACGGCGACGGCTTGGGAGATCTCTGGGGAGTCTATGAAAAGCTCGACTATATCAAATCCCTGCATGTGGACGGCATCTGGTTTTCCCCGCTGTACCCCTCCCCCGGCGCGGACTGCGGTTATGACGTCTCCGATTATACGGATATCGCGCAGGAATTCGGCGGTATGGAAGCTTTCCGTAAGGTGCTGGACGCTTCTCACGCCAGGGGCATGAAAGTGATTCTGGACCTGGTGGTAAACCATACAAGCGATGAACATGAGTGGTTTCAAAAGTCCAGGCAGCGCATCGATCCTTATACCGACTATTACATATGGCGTCCCGCAGGAAAAAACGGAAAACTGCCGAACAACTGGGACAGCATGTTTGAGGGCAAAGCCTGGCAGTGGGATGAAGCAAGGCGGGAATACTATCTGCATTTGTTTGCCGTCAAGCAGCCTGATCTCAATATGGATAACCCCCTGGTGCGCGAGGAAGTCAAAAAAATCATGCGCTTCTGGCTTGATCTGGGTGTTGACGGATTTCGGGAAGACGTCATAACCTTTATCTCAAAAAAGGAAGGTCTTCCAAACGACCATATCATGCCGGCAGACAAAGGCATACGGTATTATAATCATGGCCCTCACATCCATGAATATTTGCAGGAATTCCGCCGCGACGCCTTATCCCGCTATGACTGCATGACGCTGGCGGAAGCGCCGCTTGTGACGCCCAAACGTGCTTTGCAATACATCGGAGAAACCGGCGCAAGCGAAATCGACATGATGATCCAGTTCCAATGCATGTGCGCCGACTGCTTACTTACCGACTATATCCCGCTGCCCTTTTCTCTACGCAGGCTCAAACACGCCTTTTCCTCCTGGCAAAACGGTCTGGAAGGCCGCGGATGGAACATGCTGTATCTAGAAAACCACGACCACCCCCGGGTAATATCCCGCTACGGAAGTGAGAAATACCCTGTTCAGAGCGGAAAAATGCTCGCAGCCATGTTTTTGTTTCAAAAAGGGACTCCTTTCGTCTACCAGGGGCAGGAGATCGGAATTCTGAATTGGCATCCTTCCTCCACGCAAATGTATGAGGATGTGCAGACCCGAAATCAGCATCCGGATTGGCCGGAGCGCAAACGTCTGAAGCTGTATCATCGGGCATCCCGCGATTCCGCCCGCACGCCGATGCAGTGGAGCCGTGAAAAAAACGCCGGCTTTACAGACGGCGAACCATGGTTTTATGTAAACCAAAACTATCAAAAGATCAATGTTGCCGATCAGGAAAACGACCCGGATTCTCTTCTGAATTTTTACAGAACCGCTATCGCTCTGCGCAAAAAACTAGCGGTCGTGAAGGAGGGCAGTTATCGGGAACATAAAAAATGCTCCGGAAAACTATACGTCTACTCCCGCCAAACTGACCGCCAGAAGCTGCTCGTAATATGTTCGTTTTCCGAAAAGCCTGTGCGCTATTCGGCGCCGAACCGTTGGGATCTCCAATCGGGAAAACTGATCCTGCAAAACTATGACGGAACGCTCACACGCAACGGATTCACAACACGTCCGTACGAGGTCCGCGTATATCTGTTTGAATAATACTGCTCAACGTACACATCATCTGACCTCCGCAATTCAGTCCACCCTCACGGGGGTGGGCTTTTTTGTTTCGTTCGAACGAATAACGATGGAATTTCTTGGTCTTCGATGATATAATCCATTCATTACCATTTAAGGAGAAGCAATATGATTATTACAACAACATCATCCGTTGAAGGCAAGTCGATCAAGGAGTATAAGGGCGTCGTTGTTGGCGAAGTCATAAACGGCGTTGATTTTGTCAAGGACATTGCTGCGGGGCTGACCAACTTTTTCGGCGGACGCTCCCAAAGCTATGAAGGCGAACTGATAAACGCCAGGGAAGCAGCCATGAAAGAGATGGAGCAGAGAGCCAAAGTTATGGGGGCAAATGCGGTTGTGGGCGTGGATCTTGACTACGAAGTCCTAGGTTCCGGCAACAACATGTTGATGGTAACGGTCTCAGGTACAGCTGTGGTTCTCGATTAACAAATCACCCCCGCCTATGCTCCGCGCATTGATAAGCCGACTTTGACAGTGGTAAGCTGCAATCATAGGAGTAGCAAAGATTTATTGCGCACTTTTGTAATTCATGGTAATATATGGACAACCGCCCATTGAACGGAAATTACAAAAGGAGCACGAGAAAGATGAAAAAGACTTTGGCTGTCCTTGCGGCAATATGCTTGTTGCTTTCCCTCTGCGCTTGCGGAGAGGCATCCACGCCACCCGCTCAGGCCACCGAAGCACAGGCAACTCAGACAGCACAAGCAACGCCTTTGGATTTGACAGGCGAATGGAAACAGGTTAATAATAGCTCTAAAGATAGCTACCAAGCTGCAACCATTAGTGGAGATACTATTGAAGTTTACTGGATCGATACGGATACGCAGTCTCTGTACTGGGCAGGTACTTATGTGGCGCCGGAATCGTCTGGCCAGTCGTATTCTTGGGACTCGGTAAACGATAAGGATAAAACCAGTTCTGCGCTATTGGCATCTGGAGACGACACAAAAACATTCACTTACAACGACGGGCAGATAAGCTATTCGGTTACTGCTATGGGCATGACTCAAACTGTAAAACTGGAAAAGCAGTCCGGTCCTGCGGAAATTACTTCGCCCGAAGAGGCAACGCCATCATTGGAAGCAATAACGGGAAGCGGAACAGCGGGAAGCGGAACAACAGGTAACTATGATGTTTCTATAAAAACCTGTACACCCACAAAAGGAGAAAACGGGAAACCGGCCGTTGTAATAACATATGAGTGGACTAATAATAGTAAAGATGCCAACAGCTTCGACATGTGCCTTTCTCCCGAAGTGTTTCAAAACGGGATACAGTGCGATCCTGGTGCTTTGGCCGATGATGGTGACTTTGATTTTTCCAATGATATGAGGGACATACAGCCAGGAGTATCGTTGGAAGTTCAAATCCCATATATTCTGCAAGATGCAACAACTCCGATCGAGGTCACAGTATGCGATCCGTTTACATTGAACAGCAATACGATATCTCAAACCTTTAATATAGCTCAATAAAGCAGAAGCGCCCTTCTGAAATGCCAAGGCATTTCAGAAGGGCGCTGATGATAAGTTACTATTTTCCTATACTTCCTGCCGCTCTTTCCGCGGATTCAGGAACAGGGTCCGTCATTCATGAACAGTTTGATATCCTCGTCAACCGTCCCGACACCCGCGATCCCGAATTTCTCGACCAACACTTTGGCCACATTGGGCGACAGGAAGCCCGGAAGCGTGGGACCAAGGTGGATGTTTTTCACGCCCAGGTACAGCAGCGCCAGAAGTACGATCACGGCCTTCTGCTCGTACCAGGCGATATTGAACGCGATCGGCAGTTTGTTGACGTCATCCAGACCGAACGCTTCCTTGAGCTTGAGCGCGATGATTGCGAGCGAATAGGAGTCGTTGCACTGCCCGGCGTCCAGAACTCTCGGAATCCCGCCGATATCGCCCAGATTCAGCTTGTTGTAGCGGTATTTCGCGCAGCCCGCGGTAAGAATAACGGTGTCCTTTGGAAGCTTCTCGGCAAACTCGGTGTAATATTCCCTGGACTTCATCCGCCCGTCGCAGCCGGCCATGACGAAAAACTTTTTGATCGCTCCTGTTTTGACCGCTTCAACGATCTTGTCCGCCAGAGCCATCACCTGGTTGTGGGCAAAGCCTCCGACGATGGAGCCGGTTTCAATTTCTTCCGGCGCGGGAAGAGTTTTTGCAAGCGCGATGATTTCGGAAAAGTCCTTTTTCCCGTTTTCATCGGCTTCGATATGCCTGCAGCCGGGATAGCCCGTGGCGCCGGTGGTAAAGATCCTTCCTCTGACTTCTTCGCTTCTGGGCGGCACGATGCAGTTCGTGGTGAAAAGGATCGGGCCGCGGAACGACACGAATTCCTCCGTTTGCTTCCACCATGCGTTGCCGTAGTTGCCGGCGAAATTGTCGTATTTTTTGAAAGCGGGATAATAGTGGGCGGGCAGCATTTCGCTGTGGGTATAAACGTCCACGCCCGTGCCTTTCGTCTGCTCCAGCAGCTGCTCGAGATCGGTCAGGTCGTGGCCGGAAATCAGGATCGCGGGATTTTTCCTGACGCCGATGTCGACCTCGGTGATCTCAGGATTTCCGAACCTGGATGTGTTGGCCTCGTCCAGAAGCGCCATGGCCTTTACGCCGTATTCGCCTGTCTTCAGCGTCAGCGCGACCAGGTCGTCGGCGGTGAGGGAATCATCCAGCGTTGCCGCCAGCGCCTCATAAATAAAGGCGTTGATCGCCAAATCTTCTTTTCCGATGTTTTTCGCGTGTTCCACATAGGCCGCCATGCCTTTAAGTCCGTATGTGATCATCTCGCGAAGAGAACGCACATCCTCAATCGCAGTGGACAGCACGCCGACGGAAGCGGCCTTTTCCAACATGGACTCCCTGGAACTAACCGTGAAGGTCGCAGCATCGTGTAAATCAACAAGAGCGGCAGATTTCCTGAGTTTGTCTCTGACGGCGATCATTTTCATAATCTGCTTTTCAATCGCACCGCCGTCAAAGTTTGCGTTGGTGATGGTCATGAACAGGCTGCTGAGCACCTCATAATTCGTCTCACCGAGGCTTTTGACGTCGATTTTCCCTTTGACCACGATCTCCGAAATTCCTTTGAGCGTATAGATCAGAAGATCCTGAAGTTTGGCAACTTCCTCGTTTTTTCCGCATACGCCGCGCATCGTGCAGCCTTTGCCTCCCGCTGTCTCCTGACACTGATAACAAAACATGCTCATTGTTTTACCCTCCTTATGTTGTACGTCAATCAAGAATTTTTCCGTCGGTGGAAATCGTTATGACCTGCCAGGGAATGAACTTTCCGCTGTTCTGAAGCGCCTTTTTCACCGCGTTTTCGATCCCTCCGCAGCAGGGGACCTCCATTTTTACGACCGTGACGCTTTTGATGCTGTTGTTTTTTATGATCGCCGTCAGCTTTTCGCTGTAATCCCCCTCGTCCAGCTTGGGGCAGCCGATCAGGGTTACTCTGTTTCTGATAAACCTGTTGTGGAAATCGCCGTAAGCATAGGCCGTGCAGTCGGCGGCGACCAGCAGATTCGCGTCCGTAAAATATGGGGCGTTGACCGGTGCAAGCTTGATTTGGACGGGCCACTGCGACAGCTGGCTTTTGTTCTCGCCGGGCTCGGGCCGGACGGGTTCATTTTCCCGGCGGATGACTTTTGGACTGCGTGCCCGGACACCCGCAGGGCAGCGTTTCCGCCTGCTTATTCAGCTTGTTTTTCTTCACAGCGGCCTGGTCATACTCCGCCGCCTCGCGTTCCTGGAAGCTGATCGCTCCCGCCGGGCAAGCCGGCAGACAGTCTCCGAGACCGTCGCAGTAGTCGTCCCGCAGCAATTTCGCTTTTCCGTTTACCATGCCGATTGCCGCCTCGTGGCAGGCCTTTGCGCACAAACTGCAGCCCGTGCATTTGTCTTCGTCGATCTTGATGATTTTCCGGATCATATTTCGTTCGCCTCTTTCTTTGCGTGCGTTATTTTTTGTTTATTGACTTTATGCCTTGAGTCTACTATTCTTAAGTCAATAAGTCCGTTGGAATTCCAACGAAAGAGGATTTTATGAAAGAATATTTGGATGTTCTGAAGACGGTAAATTTATTCAGAGGCATCGAAGAATCGGATTTGCAGCCGCTTTTATCGTGCCTGTCCGCAAAATCGGCTCATTACGAAAAAGGCCGGACCGTGTTTTTCAGCGGGGAAAGCATCGAACGGTTCGGTATTGTTTTATCGGGGCAGGTTCAGATTGTTCAGGACGACTATTACGGAAACAGAAGCATCCTTGCCAAGATAGACAAAGGGAATCTGTTCGGGGAATCCTTTGCCTGCGCGGAAAGTAAAACGCTTCCGGTCAGTGTGATCACTACGGCCGAAAGCGAGCTTCTTTTTATCGATCGTCACAGGCTCGCCGCCCCGTGCTCCAAGGCGTGCGGATTTCACAGCAGGCTCATTCAGAATTTACTAAGCATCGTATCCGAAAAAAATATATCCCTGACGCAGAAAATCGAATTTACCTCGAAGCGAACCACCCGCGAAAAGCTTCTGGCCTATCTCTCGGCCGAGGCTAAGAAAACGGGAAGCAGCCGTTTCAGCATTCCTTACAACCGTCAGGAGCTTGCGGACTATCTTTCCGTCGAGCGCAGCGCTATGTCTGCCGAGCTTTCGAAGCTCAGAGACGAAGGCGTTCTGAATTTTCATAAAAATCAGTTTGAGCTGCTATAAGAGTTAGAGCGGAATCTTCTAATTTGGCTCACCCAATATGGTGATTATTACAAAATTTTGTGGACCCTGCAACAATCATCCAATAATCGCGTTATTAATAGGTAGTGGCTTGCGTGGGACTTATCCTCCAAAATAAGAAAGAGTGTACAGGGGCACAATTTCTCACTGTTCCCCTTATCTCTACACTCCCGACGCATTCCATAACAAGTCCGCCGGTCTGCAATGCAGGCCGGCGGATCATCGTAAAAAGTGTTACTATAATATAACAGAAATTTGATATTTTCAAATAAGGGCCTTATACTGGTTCTTGTTTCAGGAGGCGTGAATAATGAATGTTGAAAAATTGACTCAATCAGACGATTCTTTAATTCTTGTCAATATTTATGAAGAATTGGTGAAAGACAAAGTCAGCAGCACCATCAATACGATTGATATGTGCCGATGCAAAAAATGCCAGCTCAATGCGTGTGCGATCGCCTTAAATGCATTACCTCCGAAATATGTTACTACGACAAGAGGCGCACTTCTGGCGCAGCTTGCAGTCAGCAGTCTGGAATGTCAGACTTCCGTTGAGGTAGCGGTATTAAGAGCCCTCAAAATGGTAAAAGAGTACCCTCTGCATTAACGAACTCTGTCGTCTTCGTCCTTCTGGCCCATGCCAAACGGTTCAATACAGCTTTAACTCTCCCAAAGCCATGGCGACATGGCCCATCATGGAGTTGAAATCAAACACGGGGCGGCCGACGGCCTGCCGAATTTTCGCTACGTAAGGCGGCAGGTCCGTGCATTCCAGAACGATAGCGCCGATATTCGGGTGTTCGGCCACGCCTTTTTGGGCGACTCCGATAATTTCCTCCGTCACGGCGTTCATATCAAATTTCTCGTCCGGGTGTTCGAATATCTTGCTCCATTCCTTCGCATTTTCCAGCCCCATGACTTCCACAGGGATATCGTCCGTTATGCCGCAGGCATGAAAATGTTCTTTGGTAAGAGCCGTTTTGTTCGCCGTAATAATCCCGACGATCTTATCTTTTCCAATTAAATTATGTACGAACGGTACCTGCAGCAGCGCGGACGTGAACACCGGCACATCCAGCGCCTCCGCAAGCTCCTTCTGAAAAATGGCATTGAATCCGCAGCTCGTGGAAATCGCTTCGATCCCGTCTTCCTCGACCAATTTTTTGGAAATCCGGATCATATCGTCGAGCAGATTTTGGCTTGGATGGGTGATGACGGTTTCCACATTGGCCCCTTTCACCTGAACGAGTTTTACGGGGAACGGGTATGACTTCAAATTCGTGCTGTTGCCGGGCATGGTCTCAAGCTGCATCAGGCCTGCCGGAACATGGCCTTCTTCCCATCTCAAAATAGCGATCTTCGGTTTAATCTCCATTTTCTCCACCTCAAACGGGCCGCTCTTTAAGGGCGGCCCGTTTCTGATTTTAGTTTCATTTTACTTCGCGATATCCGCAAACTCCTGCTTGGCGCACTTCAGGAGCTCGGGGTCCAAGATAAGTTCCAGGCCCATGCCGGCCATTGTGTTGACGATCTGATGCAGCCGTTTGCGGGCATAAGGGCTGTCCACCAGGGCCAGCGCACTCTCCTGATGCGGCAGGAAAGGCGCCGGAGAATCCAGCCCCACTTCGAAATAACAGGTCGAGCAGGCATGACTGACGGATCCGATATCGGTGGAGCCCGCAAGCAGCGCAGCCTCTTCGGCAGTCACCGTCGGCACGATGCCCTGCTGACGCAGAAGCCTGTCCACAAGCCCCTCGAGCACCGGCAGGTCGATCAGATCGTCCATCGGAAGTTCCGGATACCCGATCTCCAGCGTCGCACCGGTCATCATGGCCGCGCCTTTTGCCACATTGCACACCTTATCCAGCACGACGTCCAGATAGTCCCGGTGCGCGGAGCGGACGTAAAATAGGCACGACGCCTTATCCGGCACGATGTTGGCGGCCTGTCCGCCCTCCGTAACGATCCCATGCAGGCGGATGTCCGGCTTGACGTGCTGCCGCAGCGCGTT
>Ga0183099_1000484_pt1 | contig 29096 bp, 29 predicted proteins | sample Biomet1_FD_127788 | JGI IMG/M metagenome (GOLD analysis project Ga0183099, IMG submission 127788) | Microbial communities from bioreactor (seeded with anoxic lake sediment) at LBNL, California, USA - Biofuel metagenome 1 | ecosystem: Engineered > Bioreactor > Anaerobic > Unclassified ...
ACAGGAAACGGATCCCTGTCTCTCTTTTTGATAACGGAGAATACTCCGAGCTGCGCTACCCAGTCCACAGACCTTCACACAACTTGCGTCTGCTTTAGACATTCAGCCACTTCCTCTCTCTTTACATTGATTTATTGCGAAAAAAAAAGCCCTGCATACGAATATGCAGGACGATATGAATCGCGGTACCACCTAAATTACAGGAAACGGATCCCTGTCTCTCTTTTTGATAACGGAGAATACTCCGAGCTGCGCTACCCAGTCCACAGACCTTCACACAACTTGCTCACAAGCTACTTCACTTTCCTTCCCCAAAAAGCTTTCACCAATCGCTTTTCTCTCTTGTATGGTTCCGGGTAAGCTACTCTTCTTGATCGACGCTTTGTTTATACTTCACTAGTTTAGCACCTTTTCATTGAAATCTCAATGCGATTAAAGTAATTTTTTGGCAGCTGCCAATGCTGCTTCCTCATCCGGCTCCGTCGCGATTTCAGGGACGATCTCCATATAGGAAAGGACGCCTTCCTTGTCGATGACGAATACGCTGCGGGCCAACTTGTTGCCCATTTTTGGAATTTTAAGGCCATAGGACTCGCCGAATTCGCCTGCATCATCAGCAGTCATCTGCATATCGATGCCGTTTGCTGAACACCAGTTGACCAATTCTTCTTTTGTATTTCTGGAAACCGACAACAAAGTCAAACCTTCGATGTCCGCTGCCGTCTCGTTGAACTTACGTGTTTGTTTATCGCAAACGCTCGTGTTGATATCCGGGAATACGCTGATCAAGACTACCGATCCGCGCAGATCATCCAAAGCTACCTTTTCGTCTTCCGTATTGTACAACGAAAAAGCCGGCGCCTTCTCCCCAACAACTGGCTGTGTTCCTAAAACTTCAACAATTTCACCCTTTAATGTTACTTGCATGAAAACATTCCCCCTTGATCGATAATATCTTCATTATACAGATAAGTGGCGATTTATGGTAAGGATACGCACTTGCAAAATAGATTAAAGCAAATCCGAAAAGAGCGCCTCATCTTGGCTGGAAGTGTCTTCCCGACCCGTTATGCTAGATACTACAATCCCTTCAACCGCGCGCATAACGAGTGGTTCCACATCAAGCAACGCTTCAAAACGTCTGGCTTTATCCAAGTGTGGTTTCGTTTTTGGCGCTGGTGGTGCAAAAATAGTGCAGCAGTCTTCGAACGGTTGCACAGACAAATCAAAGGTATCGATTCTTTGCGCTAATGCGATGATTTCCAATTTGTCCATCGTAGCGACAGGACGAATGATCGGCGTCGTTGTGACATCATTTATGGCAACCATACTTTCCAGCGTCTGAGAAGCGACTTGAGCCAAAGATTCTCCATTAAAGATGGCCAATCCTTTGCGTTCGGCTCTGATGGCATCGGTGATCCGCAGCATCATCCGGCGTGTGATCGTCATCAAATAATCCGCCGGCACCTTCTCTTTGATTTCTTCCTGGATTTCAGTGAACGGCACTTCGATGAACTGGATTTCACCACCGAATTTAGTCAATTTGGCAGCCAGATCTTTTGCTTTTTGTAATGCTTGTGGACTTGTGTACGGCGGACTATGAAAATGAATAGCCTCGATCTTCACACCGCGCTTCATAGTAAGATAACCGGCAACCGGTGAGTCGATGCCTCCGGAAAGCATCAGCATGCCTTTGCCGCTGGAACCGACAGGCAATCCGCCAGCCCCTTGGTATGTCTGCGTGCTGAGCATGATGCCGCTAGTTTTGATGTCTACACGTACAAGAATATCCGGTTGTTTCATCTTGACAGAAATGGCCGGAAAAGCAGCCAACACAGTAGCGCCCAGCTCGGCATTCATAAAAGTAGTGTCATGCTCGTAGGAATGGTCGGAACGGCGCGTAGCTATTTTGAACGTTTTTCCCGCCGTCTCCATTTTACCAAGCAACTCCACCAAAACCCGTTTCACTTCATTCAGATCGTGCGAAACAAGATAAACGGGCGAAAAGTTTTGAATACCGAACACATGCTGCAAGCGCTCGAGAATGTCAGCCTCTGCAGCTCCATTCAGTTCCAGTAACATAAAATCGTGCTCGGGTTTGATTCTGATCTGCGGATAATCCTTTGTGACCATCCTGACATTTTGCGCCAACTGCTGGACAAAACGTTTTTTGTTTTTCCCTTTGGTCGATAATTCACCAAAGCGTATTTGAATGTGCGTTTCCATTTATATTCTCTTCCAATCTGTCAGTTATTATTCTATTGTATCTTTTGGAACTGTTGATGCAGCGTCCGAAAATGTTCGATGAAGGCATCTGCTTCCGCTTGCGTATTCTCGCCGGAAAGGCTTATCCGGACTGCGCACTGGCTCCAGGAAAGCGGTACGCCCATCGACCCCAGCGTATAGGGTGTGCCTTTCTTTCTGCTTGAGCAGGCGCTTGTCGTTGAGATGAAGATGTCCTGGCTTTCAAAAGCATGGACCATCACTTCTCCCCTGACGCCTTTCATGGCAAAGCAGAGGATATGCCCGGCGCCATCTTCGGGCGAAAAGATTCGGACATCTTCATATTCCGAAAGGGCAGCAAACAACTTACCCCGGACCAACTGTTCCTGCTCGCGGCTTGAAGCACCATTTTCAAGCGTCATGCGCAAAGCTTTCGCCATTGCCGCAACGCCGCCGACATTCTCTGTCGTGCTGCGCATACCAGCTTCTTGCCCGCCTCCAGTCAACAACGGTGCAATCCGTTTACCATGTTTCTTATAAAGGATACCGACACCTTTAGGGCCATGGAATTTGTGTGCTGAAAGCGATAAGAGATCCACACGAGGATGTTGGATCAGCGGCACGCATTCACCCACAGCCTGCACGGCATCTACGTGGAAATGAACCCAAGGATAATTTTCCAACAGTTCTCCGATAGCCTCGATTGGCTGGATGCTGCCGACCTCATTATTGATTGCCATGACACTCACCAGGATCGTATCTTTTCTTATCGCTTTCCCAAGCTCCTCAACGGATATGATTCCGTCAGTATCGACAGGCAGATAAGTAATTTCAAATCCCAATTTCCCCAACTGTTCCAGCGATTTTGAGACGGCAGGATGTTCGACAGAAGAGGCGATCATGTGTTTTCCGGCGTGGAACTTTTCCATTGCAGTACCTTTGATTGCCCAGTTATCGCTCTCTGTACCGCCGCTCGTGAAGAAAATCTCATCCGGCTGTACAGCCAGCAATTGCGCAATTTGTTTGCGCGATTGTTGGAGCAACGCATCTGCCTCATTACCTATTCTGTGCAAACTGGAAGGATTGCCAAAAAATTGTTCATTGACCTTTCGGTACGTATCCAAAACCTCTGGATACATTTTCGTTGTTGCACTGTTGTCAAAATAAATCATCTATATCTACACTTCCTTAATAACTTTGCACCCTTAGCGGGACATCCTATCCATTATATAGAAAATGTCTGACCATTAAAAGCTTACGGGTTAATTTTATTCCCCTCTCATAAAAGAGTGTCCAAAAAGGAGCCGAGACAATGTCCCGACCCCTGCGTCTTATTGATTCTGTATTTAATAGTAACGGCGATTTTTTTCTTCCTGATAGGATTCTTCGACCTTGCGGGCAGCCCCTGCTTCTATACGGTTCAAAGGAATTCGTATGGCTTCCAACGCACCTTCATAGTCATATTCGCGGTGGAAAAGCACTAAAGCTTTGTTGATGGCATTTTCAATTTCCACATGTGAATGACGGAAACGGTTTGCGTACTGGATCATATATTCAGTCAGCATCGCATTGTCCACAATTGCTTGGGTTTGGTTATCCAACATTTCAATATCCTCTTCGCACATCTTCGAAATCGCATCGATTTCGTCCATGTCAATCTTCACGCGGTTCAACTTGGAAGCCAAATCTTCGATGCGATCCGTGACTGAGAAGAAAAGATCCAAATAGATTTTCGGTAAACCGGGCAGATGGTATTTTTCGATTGTGCGCTTCATATTGCGCATATCCAATTCGTAGAGATCGATGCTGTCCTTGATTTCCTTTTCGCGATTGCGCAAATCACTGAGGTTGCTGACCAACTCAGATTGTTCTTTGTCGATTTCGGAAAGACGTTGACTGATTTTTTCATAATACTCGCGGACAACCGAGTAAGAAATTTCGTGTTCCTTCATCATCTTGTCGTAATAACGCAAGGCTTCATTTTCTTTCAGTAACTGCTCTTCAAACTCTTGCGCTCGGCCTAGCTCATTTTTGTTCAAGAAATAATTCTGTGAGACGCGATCGATTTCAAGCAACACGTAACGGTTGCTCTGCAGGACATGATCCATTTTCTTTTGCAGGTTCGCAGTGTGACGACCTACAAATTCTTTGGCTTCCATTTCTTTTTCCATGATAGCATAGACTGCTTCGATGTCGCGTTCTACCTTGTCCATCTTCTTGCCTGCTTCATTGATATCGGCAAGGCCGATGGAATCTTTTGCTTCCTGGATTTCTTTTTCGACAGCAGCTATCTCAACGGAGACATCCACGCCTTCGAAAATGTACTTCTCATCCAACAGGCGTTGGTAGCCGTCTTTCAGATCACTCACTTGTTCTTCGTACTCGGTCTTGATTTTTTCGTTCAATTCAGGGATCTTTTCGACAACTTCTTCCATCACCAACAAATCTTGCTCGATACGCGACAAGATCTCTTTGGCTTCCATATGGTCGCCCTCGTTCGTCAATGAATTGAATTTCGTGAAATCCAACTCCATGTAATTCAGGTTCTTCTCCAACGTTTCGATGGCTGGACCGAATGTAAAGCTGTGCGCCAATAATTGTTTGCGGATTTTATTATAGCGTTCCTGGATTTCTTCCAACTCTTTGCGGTTTTCCTGTGCACTTTCCAATAGTTTTTCGAGTGCCTTGTTCACTTTTTCAACGCTGTTTTTCGTTTCGTCGATCAGTTGATCCGCTTGCGAAATGGCTTGTTTCGCCTTGATGAAATTCATGCGTTGGATGTATTGTTCGGCACTGACCAGCGCCGCCTCGATTTCAGGATACTGAAAACGCGTGATGGTCTGCCATGTAGCTTGCCAACTTTCATACGTGCGCTTCGTTTGGCCTGTCAAATTCATATTTTTCAATGTGAACAGGTTATCGGCCACAGGTATGGCCATCGCTTTTTGTTTCTTCTCATCGATCGCCTTGATCCGATTCGCTTGTTGCCTCGTCAAATACATGATCGCACCGTACCCGATCAACACTAATAATATTATCGCTACTAACCAGTATATAAACTCCATCAATAAATCCTCCACCTATTCCGACAATTTCGTTTATTTGATCTTAAAATTGAAAACGCCCAATATATCTCATTTTTTAGTATAACATAGAAAGAACCAATCAGAAACCAGAAAATAATATGGGAACCGAATTCCTTTCCGCAGAACCGTGAAAGCGTTCCGCCGCTGCGCAAACTCCGGAAAGTATCATTTTCCCATTGCATTAACTGCCTATGTTTGGTATAATGACCTTTGTGTAAAATAATGCAGCGAGAAAGAAGCACCCGCGTCAACAGTTCATCGCCATCGAGAGATGGTTCAATTGCGTACCCTTGCGGCTGCATAAGGTGAAGATTGAAGGATCAACTGCACGCATTGCTGACTTATCATTCTTATTTTACTCCAAAAATCAAACATTTATTGGAGGAATTTTATTATGTCACGTTATACAGGACCAAGTTGGAAACAAGCTCGTCGTCTAGGCATCTCCCTTTTGGGAACAGGTAAAGAATTGGAGCGTCGTCCATACGTTCCAGGTCAACACGGCCCTAACAACCGTAAAAAATTATCTGAATATGCTATGCAATTGCAAGAAAAACAAAAATTGCGTCACATGTACGGCATGAACGAACGTCAATTCGCAACTTTATTCAAAAAAGCTGGTAAAATCAAAGAAGGTAAACAAGGTGTTAACTTCATGATCTTATTGGAACAACGTTTGGATAACGTAGTTTACCGTCTAGGTTTAGCTTCTACTCGTCGTCAAGCACGTCAATTAGTTAACCACGGTCACGTAACTGTCGATGGCAAACGTGTCGATATCCCTTCATACGAAGTGGCTGTTGGCCAAGTAATCGGCTTGCGTGAAAAATCCAAAAACTTGGTAGTTGTTAAAGCAGCTGCTGAAGCTTTGTTCGGACGTCCTGACTTCATTACTTTCGACGAAGAAAAATTGGAAGGTTCATTGAACCGTCTGCCAGTTCGCGAAGAATTGCCAGCTGAAATCGATGAGTCATTCGTAGTAGAATACTACAACAAATTAGGCTAATCTCCCCGGAGAGCGGCATCAAGGAAACGGCAAAGCAATTTGCCGTTTTTTTTGTACAGGAAAAGCGGAACGGGTTCGTTCAGCCCTTCTTTAAGGAAACACTGTGACCTAATCGGTCAAGTACTCTGATGTCACAGTGCGACATCAGAGGGCCTCACTACGAGACCAGTTGGATGGCCTGATGACAGGACTAAGCGATTGAAATCGCAAGAGTCATGACAATTTAGGAAATCTGGCCTCGCAACGTTCCCTACAGTCACCTTGTACTGGGACTCTAAGGGATGAATCCCTAAGAGTTCCATGCAAATGAGCATCGCAGAGACAAGAGGTTCCTTATTCTTTTTTCCGAAGGGCTAACCCGTGAAGCTAGCCAACGTTTTGGATGCTCAAAATATTTTTCAAGCCAAAAAGGACTGAACAGCAATCAATCTCGCTGTTCAGTCCTTTTTAGTTTGTATTGGGTTACACGTTTAGCGGTAGTGTTCCATGCAGGCCTGGTAGATCGGCAGCAGTTCACGGAAAGTATCCTCCAACACTGCCAGCGTACCTGCTTCCGTCGCTAAGCGCGGATCGGTTGGCGCCAACTTGCGGCCGATCAACAGCTCAGCTTTCTTCACATCCCGCAACCGGATCAGGATAGACTCCCAATTGACTGCCTCAATCGGAAGCACATCCGGCACGGTATGATCGACCGAAACGACGTAATCATGCGGCAATCTTTCCAGTTCCGGAATCCGTTCCAATAAAGCGGCCGCCATTTCTTTCTCTTTGACGGGTTGGTCGATCAGACAAAGGTAGAAGCTGACCCCTTCCTTCGCAATGCCGATCTGGAAGTGCGGATATTTCTTGTAGCCCCTCGCATCCCCACCGATGGCGCACCAGGTATTCTCGGGCGCATATTTTGTGCGGCGCAGATGCTTGGCGACATGTACAGGCACCGACTCGGGACCCGCTTCCGAAACGATGAGGTGGGCACCCGCTTCCGCAAAATGCCTGAACTTGGGCTGGATCCGGTCGCGGATGCCTGCCATCCTTTCATCGAGTCCCTGAATATCAAAAACGTTGAAGTCTGCCTTATCGAAATGATAACCTGCCAAATTGTGCACCTCTTTCTGATTTGCTTCCATCATTATAGAGAAAAAATCAGAAGCTGGACAATTTTTTGCTTACTGGTAGCCCACTGCGATCTCTTCGATCATCAAATGGATTGATTCTATCCCACCACCTGAAAGATACCACAAGTCGGAAGACAGGTTGATGATTTTATTGTTTTTGTAAGCATCCGTTTGATAAACGAAATCATTCTCCAACAACGCCGCATTTTCATCAGAGGCTGTCCCAAGAGCTGCCGTACGGTCGATGACAAACAAAATCTGCGGATTGATTTCCAACAACCCTTCGTACCCGACGGACTGCCCATGTGTGGAATCCTCAATCGCTGCATCGACAGGAGTGAAGCCCAGTGTCTCATAGATGAAGCCGAAACGCGAGCCTGTGCTGAAAGCGGACATGCTGCCGTCATTCAGGAGTAACGTCAATGTTTTCTCGCTGATTCCTGCTGTCTTCGCTTTGACGGACTCAATCTCCTCATTCAAAGTTACAATGGCTTCTTCAGCGGCTTCCTCTTCGTCAAAGATGACTCCTAAAGTTGTGATGTTTTTTTGCACAGATCCCCAATAGTCCGTGTAATCGACGCTGAGCACGACTACAGGGGCGATTTCCTCCAACTGTTCCGCGAAGTCCAACAAGCGGTTGGAAATGATGATGAGCTCCGGCGCCAAATTCGCCAATGCTTCCACATTCGGTTCCTTAAGTGTCCCTACATTCTCGAATTGATCTGCCTTATCCGCCAAATAAGCCGGCATGTTGTCTGTCGCAGTTCCTGTGACTGCATCTTGCTTGCCCAAGGCGATCAATGTGTCCAAATGGCCAAAATCCAAAACAGCTACATTTTCAGGATCTTTCGGTACTTCTACGGAGCCACGCGCATCCTCGATGGTCACTGTCGTTTCAGTTTCCGCATTCGAAGTCACTGTTGTTGAGTCTGCCGCATCGGCAGCCCCTTCTTGGGCGCCGCAAGCCGCCAAGGTAAAGATTGAAGCCAAACTGATGATTGTCTTTTGCCATTTTTCATTTTCCATTCTCCTCTATGTTAAATTGCTTGATACGTGCAATGTTTTTTCCATCTGCAGTCGTGATGACTTCCAATGGCACTTCATATAATTCCTGCAGAACTTGAGTCCGGATCACTTCCTCGACCGTGCCGCTCCGGAAGACTTTCCCATTTTTCATGGCGATGATGTTGTCCGAAAAAACGGAGGCGAAATTGACGTCGTGGATGACGACCAGAATGGTTTTACCCAATTCATCCGCCAAATTCCGGATGGTCTGCATCGTCACAATGCTCTGCTTCAAATCGAGATTGTTCAGCGGTTCATCCAATAAGATATACTCGGTATCCTGCACCAAGATCATCGCGATGGCCGCCCGCTGGAGTTGCCCCCCAGACAACGTATCCAAATAGCGGTTGGAGAATTCCACCAGGTTCAGATAGCCCAAAACCTTGTCGATCATAGCATGATCTTCTTCATTCAGCCTTCCCTTCGTATAGGGGAACCTGCCGAACGAGACTAGTTCACGGACCGTCATACGCACTTGATAAGCATTCTGTTGTTTCAGGATCGAAAGCTCCCTCGCCAGTTCATCGGATTGCCAGGCCTCAATTTCTTTCCCGTGTATCGTCAATATGCCTTCGTCCTTTGTCAACAGACGGCTGATGACTGAAAGGAGCGTACTTTTGCCTGCCCCGTTTGGACCGATGAAAGCCGTTATTTTACCTCTCTCGATAGCCAAAGAGATATCATCCAATACTTTTTCATCCTCATAGGCTTTGCTGACATGACTGATTTTCATAACTTACTCCTTTCCTTCCATAATAACCAAAAGAAATAGATTCCCCCGAACAGTTCGACCAGAATGCTTAAATTCGTCTGCAACTTGAAAACTTCCTCTGCCAGAAATTGTCCGGCCACGACCATCACAAAACTGAGTAGACTCGCACCAGGCAGCAGATAGTTCAGGCAATACGTCCTGAACAGACGATAAGCGATATTCGCCGCCACAAAACCGAGAAACATCATCGGCCCGACGAGCGCTGCAGAGACAGTCATCAACAGGATGACATGCATGAAGGTGAGCTTGGTCTCCTTTTCGACGGAGATCCCTAAATTTTTGGCCGTTTGTGTACCCAGTCCCATAACTTCCAACACCTTCCGCTTGCGCCACAGACTGATGATCGAAAACAAGGCGATCGGAACAGCCAAAACAAGTACAGAATCATTGATGTTCTGAAAACTGGCATACAGCTTCGTCTGCAGTTTGTCGTACTCATTCGGATCCATCAGCACCTGCATGAAGGAACTGATACTGTTGAAAAAAGTCCCCATGACAAGCCCGATCATCAAAATGATTTGCATATCGTAATTTTTCCGGTTCCACGAAAGCCGGTACAGCAAGAAATAACTGCCCAACATCAAGAATACCAGGAAAACGAACTGCCATTCCGCATTCAATTGGCTGCCCAGCAACGAGAAGCTGAAGAACATCAACACTGTCTGCAGAAGGCGGTAGAAGGATTCGACCCCTAGAATGCTAGGGGTCAAAAAGTTACTGTGCACAATCGTCTGAAAGCTGACTGTCGCAAAAGCAGTGCTGATACTGATGACCGCAAATGTCAAAAGTTTCGCGCTCCGCAACTTCATAATGAACAAATTACCGATACCCTGGTTCCAAAAAAAATAAACCAAAGCCACAGCCACTGCCATCACCGCCAGCCGCTTCATAATGATGCGATTTTTCAACACGTTTTTCATGCAGTCCGCCCTCCTTTCAGCAACAGCCACAAGAACAGGCCACCGCCGAAAACACCCAGTACCGTTTCTACCGGTATTTCGTATGGAGGGATAACCGCGCGCGAAAAGATATCGCACAGCAACAGGAAAACCGCTCCAAAAAGCGCAACCTTGCCGTGGGTATTGCGGATGTTGTCGCCGAAGCGCAATGATACAAGATTCGGGATGATGACTCCCAAAAACGGCAGATTTCCGACCGTACTCAAGATGACAGCAACCGTCAAGGATACGAATAGTGTCCCGATGAACAGGACCGCTTCAAAAGGCAAACCAAGATTTTTGGCCGCGTCTTTCCCAAAACGCGCAATCGTAAAATGGTCGGCAAAAAAATAAAGTGCCAAAAATAACAGGAAAATGAGATACATCCCCTCGTATTGTCCTTTGATGACCAATGAGAAATCTCCTTGCATCCAGGCCGAAAGATTTTGCGTGACGTTGAAGCGGAAGGCAAAGAAATTAGCTACGCCTCCCAAAATATTTCCGTACATCAACCCTAATAAAGGGATTGTCATCTGGCTCTTGAAAGGTAAGCGATTCACCACCACCAAAAAAAGGAAGGTTCCCGCTGCCGCAAAGAAGAAAGAGAGGGCCATCTTTCCCACAACCGATAAACCCGGAAAGAGAATCATGCCGCAGAGCATCCCAACTCTCGCTGCATCCACCGTTCCGACTGTATCAGGGGCAGCAAAACGGTTCTGTGTCAAGGATTGCATGATCAACCCGGATAAAGACAATCCCGCACCTGCCAAGAGAACCGTAACCGTCCTCGGCAGCCTTGACGACAATAGGATCAGACGATCCGTGTTACTCCCGACCAGAAACTGTTCAACCGAAAACGCAGCCGTTCCCACACTCAGGGAAAGCACGATTACTCCCGCCAATGCGAGAGTAAGCAGTAATTTCTTCAACATCTCTTCACCATCTTCCAAAAACAACTCCTTAATGAGAACGATTCTAATTGAGAATCATTCTCAATTAATGGTATAGATGTTATTCTAATGGATGAGGAAATAAAACACAATACCAAATATGAGATTTTCATGAAAAAAAGTAAGTTATTTTAAGGAAAGCGTCACCAATATCCAGAAAAATTGTAAAGACCGAAAAAGTAAGGGCGCGTCATCAATGACTGGCTTTTACTTTTTCGGTCTGTTTTCATTTTTTCAAGATGCCCAAAATGCCACGCGAAATGACGCGCCCGACTTCCCTGCCTACTTGGGACATCAAATTTTTTGTGAATCTGTCCATCGTGGAATCGCGGGAACTGCTCGTTCGTTTTTGTTGGGTTTGTTCTTTTTGTTTTTGGTGCTCTATTTCGAGTTGCTTCAACTGTTCGGCTTTTTCCCTGTCTCTCGCGGCAAGCTCTTCATTTTCCTCCAACTCAATCGCCTTGATTTCCGACAATCGTTGCAGTTGTTCGTAGGAGGATTCCCTGTCGATTGCCTCGCTGTATTTATAATACAGCAAGGAACGGTTGATTTTTTCTTCCTTTACGAGCGGATCCAGGATGCCCATTTTGCTCTCCGGAGGATAAATCATGACCTGCTGAACATAGCCGGGAATTCCTTCCGGATCGAGAAAGGAAACCAGCGCTTCACCGACTTTCAGTTCCGTCAATTTCTTTTCCAATTCCTCTCCTTCCTGTTGGCGGAAAGTTTCGGCAACAGCTTTGACGGTCTTTTGTTCCTTCGGCGTAAAGGCTCGCAAAGCATGCTGAATTTTGTTGCCCAATTGGCTCAAAATGGCATTCGGCAGATCGGTGGGATTTTGCGTCACGAAATAAACACCGACTCCCTTGGAACGGATCAGCCGGACTATGAGTTCGATTTTTTCCTCCAACACATCCGGAACATCCTGGAAAAGGACATGCGCTTCATCAAAAAAGAAGACAATCTTTGGTTTTTCAAGGTCACCGACTTCCGGCAATTGCTCATACAGCTCCGAAAGAAACCATAGCAGGAAAGTCGAGTAGAGTTTAGGAGACATGAACAGGCGGTTCGCCATGAGAATGTTCACATAGCCGCGCCCAGCTGCATCTGTTTTCAATAAATCCTGGATATCGAACATCGGCTCCCCGAAGAAAAGGTCGCCTCCCTGTTCCTCAATAACCAATAGACCTCTTAAGATCGCACCGATCGATTGCTTGGAAATATTCCCGTATTCACGACGCAATTCTGTGGCGTTGTCTCCGACAAAATTCAACATCGCCCGCAAATCTTTGATGTCGATGAGCAAGAGTTGTTTTTCATCGGCTACTTTGAACGCAATGTTCAGGACACCCTCTTGTGTTTCATTGAGTCCCAGCAAGCGCGACAACAAAATCGGCCCCATATCGGAAATGGTTGTCCGCACCGGTACACCGTTCGCTCCGAATATATCCAAGAGTTCAACAGGATATGCGCGCGGCTCAAAATCCTCCGGTTGCAGTTTCGCTGCTCGCTCCAGTATCTTTTCGCTCAACTCACCCGGTTCCGCAATGCTCGCCAGGTCCCCTTTGACGTCCGCGAGGAATACCGGAATACCAGCTTTGCTCAATTTTTCCGCTATCACTTTCAAAGTCACCGTCTTCCCTGTTCCGGTCGCTCCGGCTATCAAGCCGTGTCGATTCAACTTATCCAAATGGATGATGGCCGGTTTTTCCCCTTGTCCGATAACCAGTTCTTGGCGCATCCAAAATCCCTCCTTAGCCTGACATTTCATCCTTATTGTACAGTATTTTGAAAAACCCTTACAACAGTAAGCCCTTCCTTTTCTGAAGTAACAGCGCTCCAAAATTCTGCAGAAAGCAAAAACCACTCAGCCATTATCGGATGAGCGGTTCAATTTCGGACTATGCTCCGTTATTTTTCAGTAATTCGATGACCATTTCCGCTGATTTCTTTCCGGCTTCAACGATGAATTCGTCGAAACTCAGGGCTGCACCATCGCTTGCGCCGTCCGAAATGGCACGAATGATGGCGAAGGGGGTCCCCAGAACGTAGCAAGCCTGTGCTATCGATGCGCCCTCCATTTCGGTCGCATAGGCATCAGGGAAATGTTCCTTGATGCGGTTTGTGCCGCTTTCAGACGCGATGAAGGAATCACTTGAGACAATCGTTCCTTGGACAGCGTGCAAGCCGACTTTTTCAGCTGCCCGCGTAATCTTTTCAACGACTTTTTTATCGGCCGTATAATAATGCGGCATCTGTGGTACTTGTCCAACCGAATAACCGAAGGCGGTAGCGTCCACATCATGATAAGCAACCTTATCCGCTACGACGACATCGCCTACATACAAAGCTGTGTTCAACCCACCGGCGGAACCGGTATTGATGACGAAGTCGGGACGGTAGCGATCGATGATAAAAGCGGTAGCTATAGCCGAATTGACTTTACCGATACCGGATTGCACCAGCACCACTTCCTGGTTTTCGATTTTCCCTCTTGTAAAAACAAGGTGGAAATGCGTTTCCTCTGTTTTTTCTGCCATATTTTCCAACAAAATACGGTTTTCTTCTTCCATTGCTCCAATAATTCCGATCATGAGTGTTTCCTTCCTTGTATCTGCATTGTTATGTTATAGGACAAAGGCTATCGCAAAAACCAAAATGATCAACAAGATGACGATCAGGATGGCTTTGTTCAGATAGCCGTCCAGCTTTCGGCCTCTTTCTTTGTCCGACAAACGCTCCACCTTTGTTGAGGCTGCCGGTTTGTCGGCCTTCCGGAACAGCTTCGCTTTTGGCTTGGCGGTTTTGGCTTTATTGCCGTTTTCCGAACGTTTCTTTTCAGCCGGAATACTGCTTTTCTCGCCCGCAGAAGCAGTTGATTGCTTGTTGTTTTTTTCCGTTGCCGGAGTGTGTTTCTTTTCGTCGGTCACCAGCGGTTTAGTCTGGTCCCTTTTATACTGACGATAGCGTTCCCTGGTGATCAGCGGTTTCTTTGGTTCTGGCATGCTATCCCTCTATTCTTTCCCGCAAAAGACGCATCTCCCAGAACAGCATGGCATAGATTGTTTTCGAATCGCAGATTTCTCCGGATTCCTGCAAAGCTTTCGCTTCATCGTAGGTCAATTCCAATATTTCGATGAATTCATCTTCGTCCATAGGCAAAGAATTTTCGACTTTCGTCAAGCCTTCCGCCAAATAGATTGTGATTTTTTCATCCAAATAAGCCGGTGTCGGGTAAAAAACCGTCAATTCAGACCATTTTTCTGCGCGATAATCGGTCTCTTCCTCCAGCTCACGGATCGCTGCCAGCAAAGGTTCCGCATCGGAAGTCTCCAATTTGCCTGCCGGTATTTCGACAACGGTCCGATCCAACGGTTTCCGGAACTGTCTGACCATGACCATTTTCCCGTCGGAAGTAAATGGTATCATCGCTACCGCACCCGGATGTCTGATCATCTCTCTGACTGAAGTTTTTCCGTTCGGCAGCAGCACTTCTTCCCTAACTAAATGCAACAAGACACCGTCGAATATTTTTTCGCTTTTCAATGTTTTTTCTTCAAATTCCATTTCTGTACCTCCCAATCCACTTTCCTCATCATCTAATATCATAACCTATCTTTTCCGCCATTTACAAGAGCCGCGAGAAATTCAGGCTAAATGGGCAGCGGATACGAAAATCATCCTTTCGGCCGATAGGTGCTCAATAGACTTTTATGCTAGAATAATAGCATAAGCACAGACAAAGTGAACAGCACGTTATCAAAGGAGGAAAAATTTATGTGGAGCAACATCAAAGATATACTGAAATATACGTTTTCCAGCGTAGTCTGCCTGATTGCATTAGTGATTTTCTTTTTCATCTTCGGATTCGATTTCTGGACGTCGATCGCGATGACCATCGGCTTGGGCGTTTGCTTGTATTACGTCCAAAACGGCGGAAGGATGCAATGGTCGCCTAAGGCAAAAAAACAACGAGGCACACTCGGAAAAGTGAGCGCCGACAAAGAAGCCTTCTACCAATCCAAAGGGATGACCAAGGAACAGATTGCCTATTTCCGCAGCACGATGGATCAAGCCAAAACAACAATTCAAGAAATCGAATTCAACCTGCAGCAGCGCTCAAAATTAAAAGCTATCGCGGCACGCAACGATACGATGGACATACTGAAGGATTTCTTCAAAAATATCGTCAATCAACCGAATCGTCTTCATGAGGTTGATAAATTCCTGTATACACATCTTCCCAGCCTGAAAGAGCTGACAGAAAAATACATCGCAATCGATGGCCACGTTTCCAAGACAAAAGAAACCTATACAGCCTTGGACAACTGCGCCAGAACAATCGATGATATGAGCCGGCTTATCGGCGAAGATTACGTTCACTTCATGTCCAACGATATCGAAGATATGGATATCGAGTTGGAACTTGCAAAGCAAGTTTTGAAAAGGGATAATGAAGGAAAAAGCAATGCAAATGCTTTGGACGAAGAACTATAGGGGGAATACTGATGGACCAATTTGATGCTACCGGACAAAATAAACAAACTGACAGCAAAAATGTCAATCAAGAATTGGAAGATTTGCTGGCCAATCCTTTTTCGGATCCATTTGCGCAACCAGCAGTTGTTGCTGATGCAATCGAAGCCACAGCCGAGGTGATCAATCCGGATCGCCTGATCGATCGCTTACCGGAAGAACGGCAAAAACAGGCGTTGGCGTTAGCCGGCCAAATCGATGAGAACAACATGCAAGCCATCATCAGTTATGGCGCTGCAGCCCAAAAACAATTGGGTGAATTTTCCCATTCGATGCTGGACCATGTTCAGAACCAGGACACCGGCGAAATCGGCGACTCCTTGAACGATCTGATGTATCGTTTGAATGAGGCCAAACCGGAAGACCTCCGGGCAGAAGACAACAATGTCTTCCGCAAGATCTTCGGCAAGGTAAAACAATCCGCTTACGAAATGACCGCAAAATACCAAAAGATCGGTGCCCAAATCGATAAGATCGCGATCAAACTGGATAAAGAAAAAAATAGCTTGCTCAATGACAACATCACGTTGGAGCAGCTATATCAAAAAAATAAGGATTATTTTGAAGCCTTGAATATCTATATCGCGGCCGGTGAGGTGAAAATGGAGGATCTTCAGAAAAACGCAATCCCGAAAGCGATCCAGACTGCTGAGGCTTCCCAAAGCCAAATGGATGTGCAGATCGTCAACGACCTGAAACAGTTCCTTGACCGACTTGAAAAACGTACCCATGACTTGCGTTTAACCAGACAAATGACGATCCAGCAAGCGCCACAGATCCGGTTGATCCAAAACACCAATCAAGCGTTGGCTGAGAAAATCCAGTCCTCGATCCACACTGCCATCCCGTTATGGAAAAACCAAGTGGCCATCGCCCTTACGCTGCTGCGCCAAAAGGATGCCGTAACGGCGCAAAGGCAAGTATCGCAGACCACGAATGATCTGATGCGCAAGAATTCCGAAATGCTGAAAATATCAGCCATCGAAACTGCCAAAGAAAATGAACGGGGTGTGATCGATATCGAAACGCTCAAACAGACACAGCAGGATCTGATCGAAACTTTGGAAGAGACGCTGAAAATCCAGCAAGAAGGTCGGATCAAACGCAAAGAGGCTGAAAAAGAACTCTCTATGATGGAGGACGATTTGAAAGTTAAACTGTTGAATATCCACCAACAGGAACAACAACTCCACTGATACCTTAGGGCTGCCTCGTCTTTTCGGGGCAGCTCTTTATTTATCCTCTTATCCTGATTTTTGTTCTTTGTGAAACTGAGCTTTTCTCGCATCAGATGGCTGACTCCCACTTCCTGTTTTCAGAAAAACTACCATCTCGAGGGCTTATTATTTGTAATGTGACTCATTTTATATATAATAAGAGTATAGTTAATTGGAAATAACTATATTGTTACTGCACTCGTATTAGAAAAAGGAGGAAGAGAAATGGGCTTTATTTGGTCTTTAATTGTTGGTGGCGTCTTAGGAGCATTAGCAGGATCGTTCATGGGTAAGGATATTCCCGGTGGTATTATCGGTAACATCATTGCTGGTTTCGTCGGTTCATGGTTAGGAACAACTCTGTTTGGAGCATGGGGTCCAGAAATCGGAGGCTTCTACATTGTTCCTGCATTAGTCGGAGCAGTCATCCTGATTTTCATCGTATCCTTTGCTATGAGAAGTATGAAGAAGTAACATGTCACTACATAAACTAAGCAGACAGCCGTCTGTTTTCACATAAAACCGTTGTTTGGCAATCCTGATATGGATTGCCGAACAACGGTTTTCTTTGCATGTAAAAAGCGCCACAGATAAACTCTGGGCGCTTTGAATTCGCTAAGGTTAAAAAGAATAGGATTATAATTTTACAACGTTAGCTGCTTGAGGGCCACGGTTGCCGTCAACGATTTCGAATTCAACATCTTGGCCTTCTTCTAAAGTTTTGAAACCTTCGCCTTGGATAGCTGAGAAATGTACGAATACATCGTCTTTTCCGTCAACTTCGATAAATCCAAAACCTTTTTCGCCGTTAAACCATTTTACTTTGCCTTGTTCCATAATCGTGTAATACCTCCAAAATTTTCATTGGTAAAATGCTAATACAAATAAATACTATCATATTAGTACAAATTACTAATATAATTATAACGAATATCTCATCTAAATTCAAGAGGAATTTATGCGCTTTCTTTAAAAACTTTAACAGTAATGGAACCATCTTTGATTTACGCTTAAAATCAAAAGGAGCACGCAGGAATGCCGTCAGAAGACGTCTTCCTGCGTACTCTTTACTTTTCATTCACATGCCCTTACCAATTTTGTTCCGAGCGATAAGGTTATGCCTCTTCTGGCACGAGTGCTTCTGGGTATTCAGATTTCACAATATCTGCACAACGTCCGCAAAGTGTAGCTGCATCTTCGATCGTTCCGACTTCTTCTTTAATGGCACGGCATCTTTCGCAGGTTTCCCCATGGGCATGCTCTACAAGAATGGCAAGATTATCAAACTGCATCGCTTCAGCTGGAGCAGCCGTCAATTCATTGATGTCAAGCTGTGAAACGATGAATAACTGTTCCAGATTCGCATCAAGAGACGCGAACAAGGCTTTTGTTTCTTCATCAACGAATAAGGATAGATGCGCCTCAAAGGATTTCCCGATTGTTTTTTCATTACGCGCAACTTCCAATGCTTTCAAAGCTGCATCGCGGATATCCATGAATTTTCCCCATTGACCCAGAATCGCTGCCTGGTCTTCACGGATGCTGCTTTCCGGCAATTCAGCCAGTTGGGCGTATTGTTCCTCTTCCTTCAGGAAACTCCAGATTTCTTCTGTTGTGTGTGGGATGATCGGTGTCAAAAGTTTAGCCAACTTAACCAATACTTCGTAAAATACGGTCTGCATGGCGCGTCTTTCCAGATTATCCTCTTTTTCGATGTAGACAACATCTTTCGCAAAATCAAGATAGAATGCCGACAAATCAACTGTACAGAAGTTCATGATTGTTTGATAGATGGTCGAGAACTCATATTCCTTATAAGCTGTCACACATGTTTCAACCACTTGATCCAAGCGCGCCATCAGGTATTGATCGACACTGCGCAGCTCTTCGTAGGCTACGGCATGTTCCTTCGGTTGGAAATCTTCCGTATTCCCGATCAAGAAACGCATGGTGTTGCGGATTTTGCGGTAAGTTTCAGAAACTTGCTTCAGAATATCGTCACTGATTCTCACATCGGATTCGTAATCGACACTGGACACCCATAAACGGATGATATCGGCGCCCATATTCTTGACGACTTTTTCAGGCAGAACAGTATTGCCTAATGATTTGCTCATTTTGCGCCCTTCTCCATCCAATACGAAACCTTGGGAAAGAACTGTCTTGTATGGCGCAACCCCATTGATCGCAACGCTGGTCGTGATGCTTGAATTGAACCAACCACGGTATTGATCGGAGCCTTCCAAGTACATATCGGCAGGGAATGTCAAATCTTCTCTTGCCCGAAGCACAGCTTCATGCGAAGATCCGGAATCGAACCAGACATCCATGATATCCATTTCTTTGGTAAATTCCCCGTTCGGGCTGCCAGGATGCGTGAACCCTTCAGGCAGCAGGTCTTTCGCTTCTCTTTCGAACCAGACGTTCGATCCGAATTCGCCGATCAATTTCGCAGCGTGGTCGATCGTTTCCGGCGTGATGACAGGTTCCCCATTTTCCGCATAGAAGATCGGCAACGGAACGCCCCAGACACGTTGACGGGAAATGACCCAATCGCCGCGGTCGCGGATCATGTTGAACAAGCGGACTTTGCCGGATGGGTGCAGCCACTCTACATTTTCGATTTCGTCCAGAATGTCTTGACGGAATTTATCGATGGATGCGAACCATTGCGGCGTTGCGCGATAGATGACCGGTTTCTTTGTGCGCCAGTCATGCGGATAGCTGTGGACGAAGAAATCCAGTTTCAGCAAAGCGCCTTTTTCCGCCAACAGGTCGGTGATCGGTTTATTGGCTTTGTCGTAGAACATGCCCTCGAAACCAGGGGCTTCAGCCGTATAGCAACCTTTGTTGTCGACCGGAGATAATACGTCGAGACCATATTTTTTGCTGACAAGGTAGTCATCTTCACCATGTCCTGGAGCGGTATGGACTAACCCGGTACCCGCTTCAAGTGTGACATGGTCGCCCACCATGACCAAGGACTCACGATCATAAAACGGATGCTGAACGGTCATGTACTCCAAATCTGATCCCTTCAGTTCTTGCAGGACTTCCACAGATTCCCATCCGATGGCTTCCTTGACTGTGCCCAACAATTCTTTTGCGACAACAAATTTTCTTCCGTCAGCGGAAACAACCACATAATCGAAGGCAGCATTTGCGGAAATGCCTAAGTTTGCCGGCAAAGTCCACGGTGTTGTCGTCCAGATGATGAAGGCAGTATCGTTAGCAAGAAGGCCTTTGCCGTCTTTGACTTGGAAAGCCACGTAGATTGAAGGAGATTTTACATCTTTATATTCGATTTCGGCTTCCGCAAGCGAGGATTCACTCGATGGCGACCAATAGATTGGCTTCAAGCCTTTGTAGATGTAGCCTTTTTCCGCCATTTTTCCGAATACACGGATTTCAGCTTCTTCATATTTCGGCAACAGCGTCACATATGGGTTTTCCCAGTCACCAGCGATGCCCAAGCGTTTGAAGACGGTTCTTTGTCCGTCGATCTGTTTCCAAGCATAATCTTCACACAATTTACGGAAATCAGCCAAGCTCATCGCTTTGCGGTTCACACCTGTATTCGTTAAGGCTTGTTCGATCGGTAAACCATGCGTATCCCAACCAGGGACAAAAGGCGCGCGGAAGCCAGACATGGATTTCGAGCGGACGATGATGTCCTTGCTGATTTTGTTCAAGGCATGTCCCATATGGACAGCACCGTTGGCGTACGGAGGGCCATCGTGAAGCACAAAAGTCGGTTTATCCGCGTTTTTTTCTTGTCGTTTTACATAAATATCTTTTTCTTCCCATTCCTTTTGCCATTCCAATTCACGGACAGGCAGGTTGGCTTTCATAGGAAAAGCTGTTTTCCCCAGGTGCAGCGTATCTTTCATTTTCATTGTCGGAAGCTCCCTTTTGTTTAATTTTTTCTACAAAAAAAGACCCGTCTCCAAAAGGGACGAAGTCTTCGTGGTACCACCCAAATTTAAAGCGACAACGGCCGGAACAGGCTGTCATGCTTCCTCATTCAAACCGTTAACGCTGTTCAGGCGACCTTTTTTACTTATGTCTGTTCAAAAAGATTCTCATGGAGGATCCTTAAAAAAGAGGGACTTATTGGCCTTTCACCATTCGCCAATTCGCTGGAAGTTTCTTTTCTTCGGGTGTTCCATTCTTCAATACATCGATTTTACTTGTTTTCTTGCGGAATTTCAATAGCTTCCACAGCAACTTCAGCAAGTTTCTCTTCGGCTCTGGCTTCTTCGGCCAATCTTCCGCCGACTTCGAACTCGGCTGCGTCATCGGAATTGGCGACCAATTCATCGATGATGCGTGTGCGGTTGGACAACACTTCATTCAAAGTAGGTGTTGAAACTTGCCCTTCCGGTGAAGCATTCAACAGATTATTCCATTCATCATTCATGATGAGGTTCAATTGCGACTCAACCAAAAGTTGCAGTTTCTGTTTGAAGTTGCGGCTTTCCTTGCGGACGCCGTCGGTTTCTTCATTGATTTTTGTCGCTTTTCCTGCTGCTTCATGCAATAAACGATCCGCACTTTTTTCGGCTTCAAACAGAATGATTTCAGCTTCTTTGCGTGCATTTTCTTTCAGTCTGTCGGCAGCATCCTGCGCCACAACGATCGACTTGTTCAAAGCATCCTGCAGGTTGCTGAAATACTGAAGCTTTTCTTCGGCAAATTTCAGTTGCTTTTGCAGATCTTTATTTTGTCTGATGATTTCTTCAAATTCTTTTGTGACATTATCCAAAAAGTCATTGACTTGTTCTTTATCGTACCCTTTTATTTTGACAGGGAATTCCTTGTGTTGGATATCTAATGGAGTCAAACTCATCTTATACACACCTTTCGTTCTTGTCATTCTTATTTGTACAATACGCCAAATTCGACGCGCCATTTGTCTTTCTTGGATTTCCCTTCTATGGCCTTAATCTGGATCCGGCCATAACCGCGGATGGACACGATATCCAACAGTCCCAATTCAAAATCGGGACGTTCAAATACCGACCAGTTCAACTTTACTTTCCCACTGCTCACCAGTTCTTTTGCGCGTTGCCTGGATATGTTGTAGATGGCAGCAATCACAGTATCCAAGCGCAGAGAACTGACAGTATCATGCACAATCGTCCAATCATCGATAGGCATGATCAGATCAGTATACGTCCGACTCTCTAGGCGGACACTGACTTTGCCTATCTTGGTGATTTGCGAATGCACGTAGCTTGCTATATTCGACGCCAATAAAAACTGCCAGCGCGTCCCGTCAGACAGGATATCCCCGAAAAGTTCCCTTTTCATGCCAGTCCCGATCAGCGTCCCCAGTATTTTCCCATGGGTAAGACTGGCAAATTTTGAAGGATACACAACCTCAGTAAGTTCGATTTCAAAGTCGCTTTGATTCGGACTGAAATACTCGGGGCAAATGATTGCCCGTTTACGTTCGGCTGCTTCATAGCCTCCATAAAATTGGAGATGGACTTCACCTTTTTTTCCAACCAGCATTTCAAGAATATACTGCTGTCTTGGATCCAAGAAATCCGTCAAATACGGTGTATAGGTTTCCTCTGCTTGCGTAATCCAAGATTGGGCACTGTCTATAAATGGCTGCTCTTCCTTGCGGAAATGTTGATAAACTTCTTGCATACGAATCCCTCACTTTTTCGTTTGATGAAAAAATGTCCGTCAATTCAGCAATCTGATCAGGAACAGAATCACGACTTGTGCTCCATACTCCACCAAATTCAGGAATAAGATCCCCGCCACTACACTGAAGCTCACCATACCCACAGATGGGATCAATCTTCTGAATATATCCAGGTAAGGCTCCACAATACTGGAGATAAAGTACCCAAATTTGGAACTTCTGGCTCCCGGTAACCAACTCATCAATGCATATACCAGCAATACCGTTGAATACGCGGATATGCCCCAACGAATAATCTGTAAAAGCCAAATCAATATTTGTGTCATTTTGCTTCCTTTCTAGTAAAACGAACGCTCTTCTTCAAGTGTTTCGGCCAGTGCGCCTTCGACTCCGACTGAAGCAGGGGTGCATAAAAAGATTTCATCACCAACGCGTTGGATTTCTCCCCCGATCGCATATACCGTTCCGGTGAGAAAGTCCACGATCCGCTTTGCTTGTTCCGCATCTATCCTTTTGAAATTAAGCAGTACTGCTTGATTCTTCAACAGATTATCGGCAATCTTTTCCACTTCGGAATAGACTCTCGGCTCCACAACATGGATACTTGCCTTTTCGGTCATTGTTTGTTGATTCATAGGAATTACCTTTGCTTTCGTCGATCTCTTTTGGGTGCTCCTTTGAGATGGGGCCCCTTCTTCATTGCGCTCGGACCTACGGACTGGAACGACAGTCGATGGTTCATCTACTTCCTCGTATCCGTCATCCTCGTCTTCAATTACAAAGTACTTTCGGAATAAATCTTTCAGACCCATAAGACCCCTCACTTCTTCTTCGTCTATGCTTCTGTTTCAGCAAAGAATGCCGATCCGACACGTACGAAGGTCGCACCTTCGGCAATCGCTATCGGATAATCCTGGCTCATGCCCATGCTCGTTTCCGTACAGGGGGCGTGAGCCAAGTTCAACGCCGCTACTTGCTCTTGTATTATTTTTAGATCTTTGAAACATCGGCGCAACTCCACGTCTGTTGCATCAATGGGTGCCATCGTCATCAAGCCGACAACAGTGATATTTGGGAAGCCCTCCAGACTCTTGATGAAAGGTATTGCCTCGGATGCGGAAAGCCCATGTTTCGAGCTTTCCCCTGTAACATTGACCTGCACGAAGCAAGAAACAGGCTTTTCCGCCCGTTCATTGATTTCCTTTGCCAATGACATGCGATCCAATGCGTGGAAGTAGGCGATACGATTGATCACCTGCTTCACTTTCCTTGTCTGTAAAGTACCGATATAATGCCAGTAGATGTCTTCTTGTGGAAGAGCTGTCTGCTTTTCGATCAGACCTTCAGGACGATTTTCTGCAAAATGACGGTAGCCCAAGCGATATAGTTCTTCCACTTGCTCTACAGGTTTTGTCTTCGTGACGGCGACAACCGTCACTTCCTCGCGTTTGCGTCCGGCTGTAAGGCAGGCTGCTTCCACAGTTGACTCAACTTTCCGGCAATTTTGTTCAATAGTCATACTTATCTGCGTCTCTTGCGGAAGAAAGGTGGTGTGTCCAATGAATCCTCTCCACCATTTCTGTCTTCTTTATTTTCGTGATAACGTGGATAATTATCTTCTGTTTGTTTCACAGAGTATTCTTCTGGCTCAGGTTGGGCCGATTTTGGCGCCTGTTCCCTCACGCTTGTGTCTCTACGGATATCCCAATCGCCGAATAGATCTTTGGCTGGTTTTTCTTCTGCTCTTTCAGTCGGGAGTTGTTTTTCTGGGTATGAAACAGGTGTGTTCCCTACTTCTTTACGTCCCTTAAAAGCACTTCCTCCGCGATTAGCGGTTTTTTTTTCATCTTTTTTTTTGTCGTCGATTCCTGTAGCGATTACGGTAACAATAACTTCATCGCCTAAGTTTTCGTTGATGGATGTACCGAAGATGATATTGACTTCAGATGTTGAAGCTTGTGCTACGATATCACTCGCGTCTTGCGCTTCGAACAACGTCAAGTCTGAACCACCCGTGATGTTCAACAGGATCTGTTCAGCGCCATCGATGGAAACTTCCAACAATGGTGAAGAAATGGCTTTTTTGGTTGCTTCAGCCGTACGGTTTTCGCCGGAGGCGATACCGATACCCATCAAGGCAGAACCTTGATCTTTCATGACTGTTTTCACATCAGCGAAGTCCAAGTTGACGTATCCTGGAGCTGTGATCAGGTCAGAGATCCCTTGAACCCCTTGGCGCAAGACATTATCTGCTTCACGGAAGGCTTCCAGCATAGGAGTCTTTTTGTCCACGATTTCCAATAGGCGATTGTTGGAGATGATGACCAATGTATCAACGTTCGCTTTTAATTCAGCGATTCCTTCGGCTGCATAACGGCCTCTTTTCGGACCTTCAAAAGTGAATGGACGCGTTACAACACCGACAGTCAGTGCGCCCAGGTCCTTCGCGATTCTGGCTACGATAGGAGCTGCACCCGTACCGGTACCGCCACCCATTCCGCATGTGACAAAGATCATATCTGCTCCAGCCAAGGCTTCAGAAATTTGTTGTTCGCTCTCTTCAGCAGCTTTGCGGCCTACTTCAGGAATCGAGCCTGCACCCAACCCTTTCGTCAATTTAGGTCCGAGTTGGATTCTTGTTTCCGCTCTTGATGCATTTAAGGCTTGCGTATCTGTGTTGGCGACGATGAATTCCACACCTTGTACGCCTTCTTCGATCATACGGTTTACGGCATTGCTACCCGCCCCACCGACACCGATAACTTTAATTTTTGCTCCATCATTCATGCTTGAATCGAATTCCAATTCCATTTCATTTCCTCCTATTTCATACCATTCATTTTATATACAGCGTGATTATTCAAATAAATTGTTGAACCAACGTTTTAATTTTCCGACTAAACTTTCTTCGTAATTTTCCTCATCGGCATAAGTCTCCGTTTCATAGACAGGTTCTTCTATGACTGCCGGTTGTTTCACAGTTTTGGACTGCAAAGGGATCACTTTGCCTGTCGCCTGTACTTTTCCTTTGGCGACACGGTAAATATCATCCAACCCAGCTACATACTTGATCAGGCCGATGCTCGTTGCATAGATCGGATTGCGCATCCCCATCTGTTCTGGGATATACAGCTTGACGTTGATTTCGAAGATTTCTTTCGCCAGATCGACGACGCCCGGTAATGCCGCTGCGCCCCCGGTCAGAATGATACCACCTGGAAGATCGCGTGCTTCCACTTTATCCAAGGCACGTTTGATGTTTTCAAAAATCTGTACAAAACGCGCTTCGATGATTTCGGACAGATATCTTTCATCGACTTTTACTGGTTCTTCTTTGCCGATTGTTTCGACAGGGAAAAATTCCTCATCGGACGTGTCTTCGGAAATGGCATACCCATATTCGCGTTTTACGCGCTCCGCATTTTCCAGTGTCGTGTTCAAAATGATGGAAATGTCCTTGGTCACAAGGTCGCCACCCTCGGGATCAACAAATGCAAATTTCAATTGATCGTCGTGCATGACAGAGGCGCTTGTTTGGCCGCCACCCATGTCGATAAGGATGGTCCCGAAATCCCGCTCGCCCTTATTCATGGCTACGCTTGAGATGGCCAATGGCTGTACAACCATATCTTCGATTTGAAGACCTGCTTTTTCTACACAACGTTTGATGTTATGGATGATTGTTTTTGGACCTGTGATCATGCTTGCGTACAATTCAAGACGTACGCCAATCATGCCTCTCGGATCTCTGATACCATCGAATCCATCTACGATGAACTCTTCAGGGATGACGGAAATGATTTCTCTCTCGGGCGGAACAGAACGGACTTTTGCAGCAGCGAAGACGTTCTGGACATCCTTATCTGTGATTTCCTTGTTTTCGCTTGCGACTGCATACATTCCGTGGCAAGGTTCGATACTGATTTGGTTGCTTGGTATGCCTACGATGACGTTTGATATCTGAATGTTCGCTTTTCTTTCAGCTTGACTGACTGCACTGCGGATCGATTCGACCGTTTCATCGATATCAACGATGACGCCACGGCTAAGACCTTTGGAAATTTCATTCCCGACTCCAATAATGTTCATTTGATCTTTCACATATTCTGCGACTACAACTTTTATTGAAGTGGTTCCAATATCTAGACTGACGTATATTCCTGAATTCTTCATGGTTTTATTGAAACCTCCGTTTGACATAATGGCTTGTGTAAACATCCGCATTGTTCCGAAAAAAACTATCGGTTACTTATACGCGATGACAGAAAGCTATACCTTTTCATTTTATCATAATAACTCTTCATTTACGAAGATTTTTACAAATAATTCTATCCGATAGAAGTTTGGCAAAAGTTATTCAATCCCTCAACAATGATCGCAATCATTGTTCAAGGATTGACTGCAAGTCAATCCTGATCTCTTTTCCACTCATTCGGATGGAATGGCGGAATCTGCCGAAGCAGATGCATCCTCTTCTGTTGTTTGCGTGAAGGGTGTAAAGTAGACGCCCACTTCTAGATCGATGGTCCCTTTCGTCTCTCCCAATTGGCTTACGATGTCAGGATAGTACAAGATTTTCTCAGCGAAGGATGGCAAGCTCGCCTTCACCTCATTCCCATCGTTCATATATACCGTAATTGTGTATGGATTTTCTTCCGTTCCGGTATATTTGATTTCCGAGATGCTGTTCTGGACACTGTCCGTCAACTGCATATATTGTTCGAGCAGGTCATCCAGATTCTGGTTCATTTCAAAGCTCGTTATGATTGGGTTGTTGCCGATCGGAACCTTCAGTTCCGTATTGGCTACGGTCCCGTTATCCAACACATTGTAGTAATAGCCGCCCGATGAAACATAAGCAATGGTTTCGTGTTCCGTTACATGAATTGTGATGTCATTCAGGCCCCGCAGCGTCACCTCAGCTGTTTTGACTTGGGGCAAAACATCAGTGATAAAGGCATCGACCTTATCATCATTCCAGACGACTCCCAAGGCGGTCAGATTCCCATTGATGTGACTGGCATCGATGATGCTTTGTTCCGGAACAGCTTGGGCGCCTTCCACATAGATGTCCTTGACTTTCCCGTAGGGGGAGATCAGAAAACCGCTGAGGACCAATCCAACCGAGAAAATGCCGTACCATCCAAAGTACCTTTGACGTTTGTCTGTTCCAGTGGCTTCAGGAAGGTGTTTACTTTTTTTTAATTTCGCTTTTTTTTCTCCCGACAAATGCTTCATGCCGGATTTTCTTGAAGTCTTTTGCTTTTTCTCAGCTTTGTTTTGCTTTTCCAACTCAGCAGTTGCACGCTGCCAGGGAGTCCCTTCCGACGAACCCTTACTCTTCAGCTTCTGCCGGATTTTTTTGAAAGCCATCTGGCCTCCCTCCCTTTCTCAATTCTTCAAAGCCAGGATGACATCGATGATGCGGTCTGATGCATCTGTTATACCCATCTGTTTGGCTTGAAGAGCCATTTCTTTGCGTACCGTTTCATCGATCATCAGCTTATCGATAGCTTCAAACAATGATTGTGCCGAAAGGTCTTTCTCGAGGATCATTTCTGCAGCCCCGTTTTTCACTAGGCTTTCGGCATTTTTTTGCTGATGGTTGTTTGTGACATAAGGGCTCGGAATCAGAATGCTCGGCAAACCCAAAGCCATCACTTCCGTCAACGTGGTTGCGCCGCTGCGCGATACAATCAAGTCGGTACGCTTGAATAATTTCGGCATATCATGGATGTACGGCACAATCCGGACATTGTCCAAACGATCCGTCAGTGCGCTGATTTCTTGCTCCACTGCATTGAAGTGGACGTCTCCGGTAGCCAGCAGCACTTGATATGGTTTGTCTTTGAAGAGCGGATAGGCCGCTGCGAAAGATTCATTCAGTTTCTTGGCTCCCCGGCTACCTCCAAAAATCAAAACGGTCGGAACGCCTTCCTTCAATCCGTATTCCTTCAGGTCGGCACTCTCCTTCAAGGAGGCTACTTCCTGCGCTCGGGGATTCCCCGTGAACACAATTTTATCCGGATAGGCGGAGAAGTCACTACGGGCATCCTCAAAACAAATGCAGATGCGGTCCACAACCCGGCTCAAAAATTTATTTGTGACTCCTGCGACTGAATTTTGCTCATGGATGATGGTCGGTATGCCCAGTTTGGAGGCCGCATAGAGGACAGGCGCGCAAACATAACCACCCGTCCCGATGACGACATCCGGTTGGAAGGCCTTGATGATTTTCTTCGAGTCCGAAATGCTCTTGATCATCAGGTAGACCGTCTTCAGGTTCTGAAGCGATAAACTCCGGCGCAGCCCTTGGATCTTGACGGATTTAAAGGCCACACCGGCTTTCGGTACGATTGTGCTTTCCAAACCGCGGTCCGTCCCTACGTAAAGGAATTCACTGTCCGGATATTTTTCTTTGATTCGGTTCATCAGGGCTAACGCCGGGTAGATGTGCCCGCCTGTTCCCCCACCGGATAATACTATTTTCATAAGTACATAGGTCCTCTAGCGAGAACCATCCTCCTCA
>Ga0183099_1000485_pt1 | contig 29055 bp, 34 predicted proteins | sample Biomet1_FD_127788 | JGI IMG/M metagenome (GOLD analysis project Ga0183099, IMG submission 127788) | Microbial communities from bioreactor (seeded with anoxic lake sediment) at LBNL, California, USA - Biofuel metagenome 1 | ecosystem: Engineered > Bioreactor > Anaerobic > Unclassified ...
AAGGTGGAATTCCTCCAGCTGCCGGGCAAGCCGGGGCCCGGTCTGATCGTTCGACAGCAAGGTGGAATTCCTCCAGCTGCCGGGCAAGCCGGGGCCCGGTCTGATCGTTCGACAGCAGAGCCGAAACTGTACAGACCGTGCGTCCGTCGGGCCCTGCCCCATTCTCCAGACTCAGCCGGGGCAGGTACCGGGGATGCACGATGCGCAAAAGTGCCGAGTCCAAAACTGTGCGCACCAGCTCGGATACGGGAATCACCAGCAGCGCCGCCGTGAGCGCGCTGTTTGTCAGAAAGCCCGCCAGCAGCGCCAGAAACACAGTTGCGACCACGTTCGCGGCGATATACAGCCCGCCGCGCTTTTCCTCGGGCGGAAAAAGAGCGCTGGAAAGATCGCCCTCGAGGGCGGCCTTTGCTTCCGTCAGGGGATTGGTCCCGTGCTTTTTGGCGAGCACTCCGCAGCGGGCGCGGTACATGGCCCGGGTGGTCTCGTCCATGAGCGGGTAAGTCTCGTTCCCGCGCAGGACGGCGTCCACGGGGTCGGAGAGCTCCAGCGCCTCCGTCAGGTTCAGCTCCGATAAAACGCGCAGCGAGGTAAAAAGTTCCGCCGCCTGCCGATCTTCCGCCACGGGCGTCAGCGCTTCGACGAGCGCCCAGCGCAGTGCGGAACCGAACAGCCAGGCTTCCTGCTCCGGAATTTCCTGCGCCTGGCGGGCGCCGGTGAGAAAGAGAGTGATGCGCTCTTCCGTGACCGGGCCCGCGCGCACGAGCGCCCGGCACAGCATGAGCAGTGCCGGACCGTCCCCGCCGCGCAGCAGGCTTTCCGTGTTGCGCAGAGCGTGAATCGCGGCGTTCGCCTCCCGGCGTGCCAGATATTCGTTGTCCGCGTACCATTCCGGCGCATCGGGGCTCCGGCTGATCTCCGTAAGATCATGCATCGCACGGCGAAGCTTCGCCGCCGCCCGCCTACCCGAAGTTTTTCCTGTAATGTGTATGTTATTTGCCGCCTCGGCGCCGTATTGGGCCAGGCGTTCGTCTCGAATTGATTCCATAAATCCCATTTTTCCCTGTACGGCGAGCAAATATTCCCTTGACACGTTGGGAAGAATCCTGTATGATAAATATGCTGTAAAGGATTTTTGCTTAACAGGAGGCAAACCAATGGACGACGGCACGATCGACAGAGCGCTGCTGTTCGATTTTTACGGCGAGCTTCTGACGGACAGACAAAAGCAATATATCGACCTTCACTGGAACGAGGATTGGTCGCTGGCCGAGATCGCGGAAAAATACGGCTTGACCCGCCAGGGCGTTTGGGACATCCTGCGCCGGGCGGAGGCGACGATGCGGGGCCTGGAGGAAAAACCGGGCTTGTTCGGCGCTACCTGGAGCGTCGGACCGAGATCGAAGGCATACGCAGGCAGCTTACGGAGCTTCTGCCGGACAATGAGGCAAGCCGGGATATCCTGGCACGCCTTGAGGGATTGAATTAATGGCATTTGAAAGCTTATCCGACAAACTAAACGCCGTCTTTAAAAAACTCAAGGGCAAAGGGCGCCTGTCCGAGGCCGATGTCAAGCAGGCCATGCGGGAGGTCAAGCTCGCTCTGTTGGAGGCGGACGTCAGCTACAAGGTCGTCAAGGACTTTGTCAATACCGTCTCGGAAAAGGCCGTGGGTACCGAGATCCTTGAAAGCCTCAGCCCGGCCCAGGCGGTCATCAAGCTTGTCAACGAGGAACTGACAAACCTCATGGGCGGTCAGGCCGTCAAGCTCAATTATTCATCCAAAACACCGAGTGTGGTGATGCTGGTCGGCCTGCAGGGCGCCGGAAAAACCACCAACGGCGCGAAACTGGCCGCATGGGTGAGAAAAAACCAGGGCAAGCGCCCGCTGCTCGCCGCCTGCGACATCTACCGTCCCGCCGCCATCGCCCAGCTCGAAACCGTGGGCGCGCAGCTGGACATCCCCGTGTTCCAGATGGGCGAGGCAAATCCCGTGGACATCGCCAAAGCCGCCGTGGAACACGCCCGCCGCCACGGAAACGACGTGGTGTTCCTCGATACCGCCGGCCGCCTGCACATCGACGAGACGCTGATGGACGAACTGAAAAACATCAAGGCGGCCGTGGAGCCGGCGGAGATTCTGCTGGTGGTCGATGCCATGACCGGCCAGGATGCCGTGAACGCCGCGTCCGCATTCGACGAAGCGCTTGGCATCGATGGTGTTATGTTAACCAAACTCGACGGCGACGCCCGGGGCGGCGCGGCTCTGAGCGTGCGGGCCGTCACCGGCAAGCCCATCAAGTTTTGCGGCATCGGCGAAAAGCTGGACGCCATCGAGGTATTCCATCCCGACCGCATGGCGAGCCGCATCTTGGGCATGGGTGATGTTCTGACCCTTATCGAGAAGGCCGAGCAGGCGGTGGACGAAAAAAAAGCCGCCGAGATGGCCGACCGGCTTCTGAAAAACCGCTTTACCCTCGCAGATTACCTGGAGCAGCTGCGGTCCCTGAAAGGCATGGGCTCCATGGAGGATTTGGCGGGGATGATTCCCGGCCTTGACGCGAAAGCCCTCAAGGGCGCGACGATCGATGAAAAGGCCATGGGCGCCACCGAGGCCATTATCCTGTCCATGACCCCCAGAGAGCGCAACAATCCGGCCATATTAAACGCCAGCCGCAAGAAGCGTATTGCCGCCGGCAGCGGCACCAGTGTTGTAGAGATCAACCGTCTGCTCAAAAACTTCGACGCCATGGGAAATATGGTCAGACAAATGGCCGGCGGCAACAAAAAAATGCGCCGCATCATGAAGCAGCGCGGGATGCCCGGATTTTAATAGACCAAAAATAAATACAAAATATATTTGGAGGAAAAAACTAATGGTTAAGATTCGTCTGAAGAGACAGGGCGCCAAGAAGGCCCCCTATTATCGCGTCGTGATTGCCGACTCCCGGAATGCCCGTGACGGCGGCTACATCGAAGAAATCGGCTTTTACGATCCCCTTGCCAACCCCGCCAAAATCGAAATCGATCTGGAGCGCGCCAAGTACTGGGTTGGCTGCGGCGCTCAGCCCACCGACACCGTTCGCGGACTTCTGAAGAAGGCGGAGGAGAAGGCTCCCAAGGCCGCCGAAACTACTGAAGCATAAGGAGCTTTGGATGAAAGAGCTTTTGACCTATATTGTGCAGAGCCTTGTGGACAACCCCGACAAGGTCACTGTTGACGAGCGCGAGGCCGACGGCGAAACCGTTTTTGAGGTGCGGGTTGCCGACGGTGACATGGGCAAGGTCATCGGACGTCAGGGCCGCATTGTGCGCCAGATCCGGGTGCTGATGAAAGCTGTGGCTCAGCGTCAAGGCAAAAAGGTCTCCGTCGAAATACTGGATTGAAAAAGCAGTTTTTGGAAGCGGGCAGAATTGTCAATACCCACGGCGTCCGGGGCGAGGTGAAAATCGAGCCCTGGGCGGACGAGGCGGCGTTCCTGACCCGCTTCAAACGGTTTTATCTGGACGGCTCGCCCGTAGCCGTACGCTTGTGCCGGGTGCATAAAAACACGGTCATAGCCTCGCTAGAGGGTGTGGACGATCTGAGCGCCGCCATGGCCCTTGGGACAAGGTGGTTTTTATCAACCGCGAGGACGCGCACCTGCCCGGAGGCGCGGTGTTTCTACAGGACCTGATCGGCGCGCGCGTTGTGGACGAGACCGGAAGCGACCTGGGCGTGCTGGAGGACGTGATGGAAGAGCCCACGGCCTCCATTCTTGTCGTGAAGGGCGAACGGGAGATCCTCGTTCCCAATGTACCGGCGTTCGTCCTGAAAAAAGACGCGGACGAGGGCGTCGTGACTGTGCGCCTGATTGAGGGCATGTAAAAATGCGAATCGATATTCTGACTCTGTTCCCGGACGCCGTGATGGGCGTTCTCGGCACCAGCATTCTGGGCCGGGCCGTCAAGAAGGGCGCCGTTACGATCAACGCCGTCCAGATCCGGGATTTTACCGAAAATAAGCAGCAGCAGGTGGACGACTACCCCTACGGCGGCGGCTGGGGCTGCGTTATGATGGCGCAGCCCCTTAAGTCTTGCCTTGACAGCGTGTTATCGACTGCGCAGGGGCTGCGCAGCCGGGTCATCTATCTGTCCCCCCAGGGAAAGCGTTTCGACCAGACCGAGGCCAAGCGCCTGGTGGCAGACTACGACCATCTGGTACTGGTGTGCGGCCACTACGAGGGCGTGGACGAGCGGTTCATCGAGTCCTGCTGCGACGAGGAGCTGTCTTTGGGAGACTTCGTTCTCACCGGCGGTGAGATCCCGGCTATGGCGGTGGCGGACTGCGTGTGCCGCATGGTGCCGGGCGTTTTGTCCGATCCCGAGTGCTACGAGGGCGAGAGCCACTGGGACGGCCTGCTGGAATACCCGCAGTACACCCGCCCAGAAATCTGGGAGGACAAGACCGTGCCGCCCATTCTTTTACAAGGCAATCACGCCGATGTGGAAGCCTGGCGGCGGGAGCAGCAGCTCGTCCGCACTAAGAAAAAGCGCCCCGACCTGTTTGAAAAATTCAAGCCGCATACAAAGACCGATCGGCGCACCGTCGAGCGGCTCACGGGTACGGAAAAACTGCGCTTCGACTGTTTCAAGGCGGAGAAGGCCGACATACGGGATCTTCTGGCCATCGCGGCGGACGCCAGCATGTTTCTGAAGAAAAACGGAATCGACCAATGGCAGGACGGCTTTCCGAACGAACAGGTGTTTTTGCGGGACATCTCCAAGGGCAACTGCTGGCTTTTTACCCACCAGGGCCGGCCCGCCGGCGTGGTGAGCGTATACCTTGAGCCGGACAAGGATTACCCGGACATCGAAGGCGCGTGGCTCACGGACGGCGACGGTTACGGCGTCATCCACCGTACGGCCGTGAAGGCCGAATACCGCGGCAAGGGCCTGGCAAACGAGATGATGCAGCTGGCCGAGGACATTGTCCTTGGTTCCGGCAAGGCAAGTGTCCGGGCCGACACCCACGAGGACAACAAGGCCATGCGCAGGTTGCTGGAGGGCCGCGGCTACACCGCCTGCGGCGTGGTGTGGCTCAAAGACGGCGAGGAATCCTGCAAAAAACGCATCGGATACGAAAAAGTATTTTAAACATGAAGACGGCAGAGGCTTAAAAACCTCCGCCGTCTTCTTTTTTGTTTCAGATATCGGTGATGACCGCCTCGGCGCATTTCATACCGTCTACGGCGGCGGAGATGATGCCTCCGGCCCAGCCTGCGCCCTCGCCGCATGGCCATAACCCCCTTAGGCCGGTGGACTGAAGCGTTTCGTCGCGCCCCATGCGCACGGGGGAGGACGAGCGGGTCTCTGGCCCGGTGAGCACCGCGTACGCCGCGTCAAAGCCCTTGAGCTTCCGGCCAAAAATGGGAAGCGCGGCCGCGATGGGTTCTGTTAGTACCGGGGGCAATATCTTGTGAAGGTTTACATAATGAACACCCGGCGCGTAGGACGGCGTAACTTTGCCGAACGCCGTGTGCTTGCCGGTGAGGAAACCGCCTACCGTCTGGGCCGGGGCGATGTAACCGCCGCCGCCGGCTTGATAGGCAGCGCGCTCCAGCTGCCGCTGCCATTCCATGCCGCCCAGAATGCCTTCAAAGGGAAAGTCAGCTGGCGAGACCGCCGCCAGGAGGGCGGCGTTAGAGTTTACATAATTTCTTTTGTTGGGGCTTGCGCCGTTGGTGCATAAGAGCCCGGCCTCGCTCGCGGCGGGCATGACTTCTCCGCCGGGACACATGCAGAAGGTATAGCACCGCCGCCCTTTTGGCAGCTCGCAGGCCAGCGCATAGTCCGCCGGCGGCAGGTTCGGGTGTCCGGCAAACGGGCCGTACTGCGCCCGGTCGATGTCCGACTGCAGATGCTCGATGCGCACGCCCATGGCGAACGCCTTGGGCTCCATGGGAATGCTGAGTTTACATAACATTTCAAACGTGTCCCGCGCGCTGTGCCCGCAGGCCAGGATGAGCCGGGTGCAGGGGATAATACCGTTTTCTGTGACCGCGGCGGTCAGGGCGCCGCGGTCTGTCTGCAGGCCGACGAGTTTTTCACCGAAGCGGATCTCGCCGCCGAGCGATGAAATCCGGCGGCGGATATTGGCGCACACGCCTGGCAGCAGGTCGGTGCCGATGTGGGGCTTGGCATCAATCATTATGTCAACCGGAGCGCCGGCCTCCACAAGTTTGCGCAGCACCCACGGGATACGCCGGTCCTTAACGCCGGTGTCAGCTTGCCGTCCGAAAACGCGCCCGCGCCGCCCTCCCGAACTGGATGTTGGATTCGGGGTCGAGAATGCCGGACTCTTTCAAATGCCGGACCTTTTCAGCCCGCCGTTCGCCAGGTTCGCCGCGCTCCAGTACGATGGGGCGGAGCCCCGCCTGCGCCAATACCAGCGCCGAAAACATCCCAGCCGGCCCGAAACCGACGATCACGGGCCGTCCTTCCGGGATATGAGAGGGGATAGGAAGATCGTAACGATAGACAGGTGAGGGAGTTATGTTAACATCCGAGACAAGCGCCAGCACACCGTCCTCGTCCGCCACGGCTACATCCGCCGTGACGATCAGCCGCACATCCGACTTTTTCCGGGCATCCACCGAACGGCGCACGATGACCAGAGAACTGACGGGGGCGCGAAGCGCCTGCTCCGCAAGTTTCCAAAGCTGTTCTTCGCCGTCTTCCGGACGAAGAGAGAGATTACGGATTCGGATCATACTAAAATACCTCCCGCGGCAAGGCCCGCGAGCCGCCCGCTCGACCACGCCCACTGGAGGTTGAAGCCGCCGCAGTCGCCGTCTATGTCAAGCACTTCGCCGCAGGCATACAGACCGGGGATCAGACGGCTCTCCAGGGTTTGCGCATAAAAGCCGGACGTTTCCACACCGCCGGCGGTGACCTGCGCCTCCTCAAAACCGAGCGTGCCGCGCAGGGGAAGTTCATAGCGCTTTGTTAGGGCGGCGATGGTCTCTAGCGACGCGGCGGACAGCGCCCAAAGCCGCGTTTCGGGGGGAATCTCCGCCCGGCGAACGATGGCGCGACAAATGGAATTATGCAATGTCCCAGTCAATAGATTTTCCGCCGTATAATCGGGAAAATCCGCGCATTTTCCCCGTATATACTGCATTATGTCAACTAAACTTTGCCCGGGCATCAAGTCCAACGCGAGCGTCGCGCCGTCTCCGGCAAAGGAGGCCGCGCGCGACAGGTCGAACACCGCCGGGCCACTGACGCCGTAGTCGGTGAACTGCACTTCGCCTTTGGCATGTTCCAGAACGAGTCCGTTCTGTTCCAGGGTCAGCGCCGCGCCGGTTCGCACGCCCTTGAGCGATTTCGTCCAGGTGTTGTCGCACCGGAGCTGGACAAGGGAGGGGAGGAGTTCCGTGCGGGTATGGCCGAAGCCCGCCAGAAGCGCGTATCCCATTTTTCCGCCGCCTACCCGGGTGCCGGCCATTCCGCCGCAGGCGATGATGAGTTTGTCGGCCTGCTCGTCTCCGGCGGCAGTGGAAATCCAAAAATGATCTTCGGTTTTACCGGCACGGATGACCTCGGAGGCACAGCTGCACGAAGCGCCGCGCGCCTCCACCGCTAGCCTCAGTACGTCCAGCACGCTTCCGGCGGTGTTGGACAGCGGATAGACCCGGCCGGAATCCTCCGCCGCCGTCAGCAGGCCAAGCGAGCCGAACCATTCCAGCGTCTGCTGGGAACCGAAACGCTCCAGCGCGGGCATCACGAACGCGGGGTTCCTGCCGTGATAGCGGCAGATATCCATGCCGAGGTTCGTTAGGTTGCAGCGGCCGTTCCGGTGGCGAGGAGCTTCCGGCCCAGACGGGCCTGGCGTTCATAGATGGTGACCTGGCATTCCGGATTTTCCAGAGCGGCCAGAGCCGCCGCCATACCGGAAGCTCCGCCGCCGATTATTGCAATTTTCATCAGTCAGATTCCCCTGAAAAAGTTTTGCGCGGTGTCAGAATTGCCGTCCGCCCCTGGGCGAAGTCTCGAAATTCTTTTTATAGGCCCGCGAAAAGGCGCTGTAATCCTTGTAGCCGCAGGCGTAACAGGCTTCGCTGGCGCTTTTGCCCGAGGCGATGAGCTCCCGGGCCATCAGCAGTCGCTTTTCCGTAATATAGCCATGGATGGTAAAGCCCGTCTCGGTCCGGAACAGACGCATCATATGGTATTTGGAGATATAGTATTTGTCCGCCAGTTCGTCGATGGAAAGATCGCTGGTGATGTTCTCGTTGATGTAGCGCAGAATCTCCACGGTTTTGGAGTCGACGATGCGGCCGGAGATCAGATTGTCGTCTTTCCGCAGGGCTTCCCGGCCGAGATACACCATAAGCTGGCACAAGAAGCTGTCCGACAAAATTTTTGCGCCGAACTCCTTTTGCTTGAGGCTTTCCTCCAGCCGGCGCATACCCTGCCAGAGAGCGGAAGGTTGCTCCTCCGTCGGACGCAGTACATGGCGCGCCAGTGTGTCGGCCTGATGGAAACAAGTCTCGAGGTCCCCGTCCGGCGTGGAGTGCTGCCGCAGCCACTCCGGGCTCAGGTACAGGATGACGCGCTCATACGTCGCATCCGGGGCGGATTCAACCCGGTGCACACAGCCCATGGGAACGATCACGATATCTCCCGGCTGCAGATCGCACAGCTTGCCTTCAATCAGATAGGAGACCTGACCGGATTGGAAAAACACCAGCTTATGAAATTCGTGATAATGGTAGCCGACTTCCTGCATAAGCCCTCCGGAGAGCCGGAAAAGGCGGTAACTTTCGCGAAGGTAGCCCTTTTGTTTATATTCGATCTCGTCCATGGAAACACTCCCACAGCATGATTTGCAATAGTATATACTATTTCCGGGCGGAAATCAATAATTATGCGGCTGACATGAGAAGGCAGGGAAGCTTAGGGAATTCGGGCAAAACAAAAAAACCGGGAAGCTGTTGTCATCACAGCTCCCCGGTACTATTTTCCTCCTCGGCAGAGGTCTTATCAAAAAAAGGGATATCTTTTCCCTTGCTCTTTGCTAAAATCCAGCGGACATGATACAAGACCCGCTCTTCATAATAACCGAAACGCAGGCGGTTAAAGAAAAGCTTGGGATCGTTGAGAAAATCCATCTTTTTTTCCTGACGGACCAGAACCTTCGCCTGGCTCATGATTTCCTCTTCCTTCGTCATGTCACCACCTGCTTTCGCGTGGTATTTTAACACATACGGCAATGGCTGTCAATTTACAGAAAAATTCTTCGTCAGTGCCGGATTAGATCGTTGAGCATAACCCAGCAACTGCCGTATCCGGGGCTTTCAGGGTTTTTGACCGCGTCGCGCGGCCCGCCCACAGGGTTGTCGGCAAACAGCTTCACCGACGGCCGTTCGGGCGAGAGCACCAGCAGTTTTGTCGAAAGGCCGATGGCCTCGATGATGGAGTGCGTAACGAACAGCACCGTCAGGCCGGACCGGGCCCAGATGCGCTTGAGTTCCTTCTGCAGGTTTGTGCGGGTGTCCGCGTCAAGGCTCGCAAAGGGCTCGTCCATAAGAATCAGCTCCGGTTCCAGCGCCAGGGCGCGGGCGATAGCCACGCGCTGCTTCATGCCGCCGGAGAGCTGGTAGGGATAATACTTTTCGTATTCCTTTAGCCCCACCATGGCCAGATGGGCCTTTGCCTTGGCTTCTGCCTCGGCCTTATTCGAGCACTTTTTGCCTGCCAGCAGCGGGTAAGTGACGTTTCCCAGCACCGTGCGCCAGGGGAAGAGCTGATCGAAGGTCTGAAAGATCATGGCGCAGTGAGTGCCGGGCTCCGTGATGGTGCGGTCATTGACGACGATACGGCCCGCGGTGGGACGCTGAAAGCCGCCGACGGAGCGCAGCAGCGTGGTTTTTCCGCACCCGGAAGGGCCGATGATGCACAAAAACTCGCCCTTTTCAAGGGAGATGGTCACGTCTTCATAGGCGGTGTGGGCGTCCGGGCCGTTGGTGAAGGTCTGGGTGAGATGTTCAATTTGCAAAAAACTCATGCCACCATACCCCACTTCTTCACCGTTCCGTTTTCGATGGTGCGGAACACGCCTTTTTCGATAAGGATGCCGATGAGCATAATAACGATCAGCGTGGCGTACATGCCGTCCATGTCGAGGTAGGCTTTTTTCATGTAGATATCCCAGCCGAGGCCGCCGCTGGAGCCGGAGGCGCCGAACACCATCTCCGCCGAGATGAATGCGCGCCAGGCACGGCTCCAGCCGGTTTTGAAGCCGGCCAGAATGTTGGGAACGGACGCGGGGATATACACGCCCCACAGAAGGCGGAAGCGCCGCAGCCCAATGTTTCTGCCCACATCCGTATAGATGGCGGGAACGGATTTGAAGCCGCCGGTGATGTTCAGGAGCATCGGCCAGATGATGGAGTGGATCATCACAAAGACGATGGCATCCTCACCCAGGCCGAATACGAGGATGGCCACGGGCAGAATGGCAATGCCGGGCAGCGGGTCCAGAACGGCTATGAGCGTCGACACAAGGTCCATCACGGTTTTCGAGAACATGGCCGCTGTGGTCAGAATCACGGCCAGTACGACGGCCGCGCCCATTCCGATCAGGATGAGCTTCAGCGAGAACACGGTCTTGGAGATCATGCTGCCGCTCAGAGTTTCATCCAGCAGGGTCTTGAGGATATCCCACATGCTGGGGAACAGCATCGCCGGGAACAGGCGAAGGCCGTATAAGATCTGCCAGATGGCAATGACGGCGGCGAGGTATATAAAGTCGCGAAACCAGGAATGCGCCCAGAGTCGCTGAAAATCGTTCTGATTCTGCATCATTTACCTTCCATGGCGCCTTCCCAGGTGTAGGAGCCAAAGCCCTGAAAATCGTTTTTGAGGTAGCTGTGCTGGGCCATGAACTCGCCCAGGCGGGTCAGGCCGCAGACGTCTTCGGTGTAGAGGGTGCCCGGCCAGTTCAGATAGGTGCGGGCCTCGTCCGCGGTGCAGTTTTCGTTGCTGGCAATGATCTGCAGAACCTGGTCCGACTGGGTGTTGATAAGGTCGACGGCCATTTGCAGACCCTTGAGGAGGGCGTTGTAGACAGCCTCGTTCTGGTGGATGTCCTCGGTGCAGACGCATACGATGGAAGCGCCGCCGCCGCAGTCGTCGGCATTCAGGATGGAGACCATGCCGTCGTTCTGTTCGTCGGCGATGTAGGGCATCGAGGCAAAGTGCGCGGTGACGCTGCCCGTCTTGAAGGCGGCATAGGCGTCGGCGTTGCCCATGGCGACGAGGTTGTCCGAAAGCGCGTTGGCGTCGCCCAGCTGACTTTCACAGGCGGTGGAAAGCATGATGTCCTGGATGGAACCGATGCTGGGCACGGCAATGGTCACGCCTTCGGCGTTCAGGTCGGCCAAACTCTTGATGCCGGAATTCGCAGGGACCATCAGTTCGGCGGGCGGAACGCAGATCCCGCAGGCCACGCGGTAAGCCGCGCCGGAATCGATCGCGATCAGCGCGGGCGGGATGCCCATGAAAGCCACATCCAGGGAGCCGGAGATCAGGGCCTCGTTCATGGCGCTGCCGCCGGCCAGCTGGTCCCATTCCAGCTTCACACCGGGTAAAAGCTGCTCCAAGTACCCCATTTCCTTCAGCACGTACACCGGTGCGTACTGCATGCCATACTGCGCCGCAAGCCGGAGCGTCAGCCCGGAATAATCCGCGGTGCCTTCGGTTCCGGAAGACTTGGCCGAGGCCGGTGCCGCCGTAGAACCGCAGCCGGAAAAACACACGCACACAAGCGCGGCAATCAGGCACAGCGCGAGGATTTTTTTGGTCTTTTTCATGGCGGTCTCCTATAACTAATAATTTATGGACATATTATAAATCGTATATGGGAAAAGTCAATAAAAAAGCCGCGGGCTGCCCCGCGGCTTTTGAGTGTATTACGGTACTCCGGCCGTTATAGGGCGCCCAGGTGGGTCACAACCTCGTCGGACAGGCACACCCCTGCTTCCAGGCATTCCTGCGCGGGCCGGCCATCCAGCCACCGCACCAAAAACGCGGCACAGAAGCTGTCTCCCGCGCCGACGGCGGAGACGACTTTGTTCTGCGGCCGGTGGGAATGAAGGACCCGACCGCCCGGAAGCCACAGCTCAGCGCCGTCCGCGTCGAGCGTCACGGCTACGGCCTTGAGATGGGGATAGCGGTCAAACACATTGCCGCCCAGCACGGCGCTTTCGGTTCGGTTTACCTTTACGAGCGTGGCGTTGCGCAGGCAGAAGTCGATGCCGCCGTCGTCGTAAAAGCGGTGGCGCAGGTTCAGGTCGCAGAAGTACTCCCGGGCCGACACCTGACGCAATATATCCCGCAGCGTCGCGGCGGAGACGGGGCTGCGCTGGGCGAGCGTGCCGTAATACACCGCGTCCCACTGGCGGGGAAAAATCTCGGAAGTGGCGATAAAATCCCACGCAACGTCGGTAATAACTTCATAAGTGGGGTTGCCATAAGGATCAAGTGTTATATTTGTGTAGCCGGTGGGGTATGGAACACGCTGAATGAGATCGGTGCGCACACCCGTTTGGGCCACGGACCGGAGCGTTTCGGCGTCATCCTTGCCCACGGCGGAATACAGATGACTTTCCGCGCCCAGCCGGGCGGCATGGGCAGCAAAGTTTAGCGGCGCGCCGCCCAGCGTGCGCTCCTTTGGAAAGCAGTCCCAGATGATCTCTCCGAATGCGAGAATTTTCATACAAACCTCCCGCGGGGTAAAATCATGGCGGCGCAGGACAAAACCCCGCTCCGCCATGGATCAATCGGACGTTGAGTCCGCAAAGGAAGATTCAAAGGGCAAGCATTTTCATCGCGACGGTGAAGTATATGAGAAGGCTCAGCGCGTCCACGATGGTGGTGATAGCCGGAGCGGACAGCACCGCAGGGTCCAGCTTTAGTTTATCCGCCAGCATGGGGAGAATGCAGCCGATCAATTTGGCGACGACAACCACCAGCACCATGGTCACACAGATAGCCAGAGCGACCGAGGTCGTGACCTCGTTGTTGTGCATGAGAAGATGATCGACCAGCATTACCTTGCCAAAGGCGACGACGGCAAGGCTCACACCGCACAGGACCGCCACGCGGATCTCCTTCCAGACGACTGAGAAGAAATCGGAGGACGTAATATCCTCCAGACTCAGGCCGCGCAGCACGGTGACGGACGACTGGGAGCCGGAATTGCCGCCGGTGTCCATCAGCATGGGGATGAAGATGACAAGCGTCAGCAGAGCCGGACTGGACAGAATGTCCTCGTAGCGCTTGAGAATGATGCCCGTGAAGGTGGCGCCGATCATAAGAACCAGAAGCCAGGGGATACGGGCCAGCCACAGCCGCCAGGCGCTGGTTTTGAGGTACGGCCTGTCGATGGGGGTGGTGCCGCCCATGAGTTCGATGTCCTCGGTGGCCTCGGACTCCAAGACTTCCATGGCGTCGTCCACAGTGACGATGCCGACGAGACGCTTTTCGCCGTCTACCACAGGCAGGGCGGTGAAGTTATATTTGGTAAACATGGCGGCGACGTCTTCCTGGTCGGTCATGGTGTCGACGCTGATGACGTTTTCCTCCATGATATCGGACAGTTTTGCATCTTCCTCCGCCAGAATGATCGAGCGGATGGATGCGATGCCCACCAGGTGCCGTCCGTCATCCACGACGTAGCAGGTGTTGATGGTTTCTGAGTCGACGCCGGCGCGCCGGATGTGCTTGATAGCATCCGACACCGACATGGCGGGGCGCAAGTCCACGAATTCCGTGGTCATGATGGAACCGGCGGAGTCCTCGGGGTACTTGAGGATGTCGTTGATGAGCTTGCGGGTCTCCGCGTCGGCCTGCTTGAGGATTCGGTTGACGACGTTGGCGGGCATTTCTTCCACCAGATCCACGGTGTCGTCCACATATAGCTCGTCCACGACTTCCTTCAGCTCGCTGTCGGAAAAGCCGCGGATCAGAAGTTCCTGAGAATCGGCGTCCATCTCGATAAAGGTATCCGCCGCTATGTCCTTCGGCAGCAGCCTGAACAGAAGCGGCAGCGTGTGCTCCTCGAGTTCGTCGAACATCGCCGCGATGTCCGCGGGATTCATGGTCACCAAAATATCCCGCAGCGCGGCATATTTTTTTTGCTGTGCAAGGGCAGCAACGGTGTCTGCTAGTGTGACGTTTTTATCGGCCACTATCCTTCCTCCTTTACAATTTAACTGAGAGAAAGGCACAGTGAGGCTTATCTCGGAAAGCGGGCAATGAACACCCGCCTTCTTCGGCCTCGTCCTGTGCCGGTGGTACTGTCGCCCGCGTCCATTGTCTCACCTCGTTTCGCGGCGCTTTGGCCGCTCAAAAGTATTTTTCTCCGCTCATCGGAAGGTCTGCTCCGAAAAGGCTCGCCGTCTGGCGGCGGAGAAATTGATCTGAATTCTTGGGACCGATGCCCCCGTCAGTTCAGCAGAAGTTCGGTCAGCTCCTCTACCGTGTCCACGATGAAGTCCGCGCCGGCTTCCGCCAGTTCCGCGCGGCCGCCGTAGCCGTAGGTCACGCCCACGCAGGGAATGGAGCACTGGTGCGCGCCTGCTACGTCGTGGCGGCGGTCGCCCACCATGACGGCTTTCGTCATATCCACACCGCAGGTGTCCCGGGCATAGGCGATGACGTCGCGTTTGAAGGCTTTGTCGCCGTCCATGCCGCTGCCGGAGATGAGGTCGAAATACGGCGCGAAGCCGAAATGCTCCGCAATACGCAGGGAAAACTCCGTAGGCTTGGTGGTGGCGACGTACAGATGCGCGCCGGAGGCTTTGAGCTTTTGCAGCAGCCCGATCATGCCGGGATAGATCTCATTTTCAAACAGGCCCTTCTCGGAGAAGTATTCCCGGTAATCCGCGAGAAAACGCTTGGCCTCGTCCTCGGAAAAGCCCCATAGTTCTTCGAAGCTCTTGGGCATCGGCGGGCCGATGAACGGGGTATACTCCCGATTTGGCCCGCAGGGAAGTCCCCATTTTTTTCGGGCGTAAAGAATTGCGTTGGTGATGCCCAGGGCGGGATCCGTGAGCGTGCCGTCCAGGTCAAAAAAGATATGCGAAAATTTCATCGTTCCTCCCGGAAATAACTCAGGCCGAGGCTCGCAGGGGGCTGAGATTCTTTGGAATGCCGCAGGCTTACGAACACCAGCACGATGATGGTCACTACGTATGGCAGCATCTTGAACAGTTCGATGCTGGCGCGGGTAAGGCCGCCGATGTAGTTGTAGGCCCAGTACAGCACGCCGAACAGATAAGAGCTCCAGATGGCGCGCAGCGGCTTCCAGGTGGCGAAGATCACAAGCGCCACGGCGAGCCAGCCCAGCGCCTCGATGGTGCCGTCGGTGGTCCAGGTGCCCTTGATATAGTCCATGGAGTAGTACAGGCCGCCCAAACCGGAGATGCCTGCGCCGATGCAGGTGGCGAGGTATTTGTATTTGACCACATGAATGCCGGCGGCATCCGCGGTGGCGGGGTTTTCGCCCACGGCGCGCAGGTTCAGGCCGGCGCGGGATTTGTTAAGAAACCAGCTAGCGATGATGGCGACGATAATGGCCAGATACGCCATGAAGCCGAAGGAGAAAAACAGCGAGCCAACATCTCCGAGTTTGGCGGCAAAGCCGGAAAAATAGGCGCGGTAGGCTTTGGAAGTCAGGCTCACGCTGATCTGGCCCACGCCGCCGGCCAGCTTGTTGAGGCTGCCGCCGTAGAGGTTGGCGACGCCGGAGCCGAAGATGGTCATCGTCAGACCGGTGACATTCTGGTTGGCGCGTAAGGTGATGGTCAGAAACGAGTAGATGAGGCCGCCCAGGGCCGCGGCGAGAAACGCGGCGGTAAAGGACAGCAGCAGACTCACGACGCCGGAAGGGTTCGCGGCGTTCATCTCATAGAAGAACGAGGTCGCAAGGCCCGCGATGCCGCCCAGGAACATGATCCCGGGTACGCCCAGATTCAGGTTTCCCGATTTTTCCGTAAGAATCTCGCCGATGGCGCCGTACAGAATGACGGTGCCGAACACCACGGCGCTTGTCAGAAGCGATATCAGCTGGGTCATACGCTCGCCTCCTTTTCGGATTTGCGGAAGTGGACCGAATAGTTGATGAAGAACTCACTGCCCAGCAGGAAGAACAGGATGATGCCGGTCACGACCTTGGAAGCAAAGTCGTTGAGGTTGAACTGGGAGGCGATCTGGGTGGCGCCTTTGTCCAGAAACACAAGCAGCAGCGCAATGAGGATCATCACGAAAGTATTGAACTTTGCCATCCACGCCACGATGATCGCGGTGAAGCCGCGGCCGCCGGCGGTGGAGGTGGAGATGGTGTGGCTCGCGCCGGCTACGGCGAGAAATCCGGAGATACCGCAGATCGCGCCGGACAGGGCCATCGTGCGGACGATAACTTTTTTTACGTTGATGCCGGCGTAGCGCGCGGTGTTTTCGCTTTCGCCCACGACGGCGATCTCATAACCCTGTTTGGAATAGCGCAGGTACAGATACATGCCTATGGTCAGCGCCATTACGAGAACAATGTTCAGCGTATACTGCTGGCCGAAGATGGTGGGAAACCAGCCTGCCTTCGTTGCCTGGTTGATGATGCCGACGGTATTCGAGCCGAAGGGGTTTTCCCATTTGGCGACGAGAAAGCTCGTCAGCTGAATGGCAATGTAGTTCATCATCAGCGTGAACAGGGTCTCGTTGGTGTTCCAATGAGCTTTGAAGATGCCGGGGACGATGCCCCAGACGACGCCGGCGATGATGCTGGCGGCACAGCTGACGAGAAGCAACAGCCAGGTCGGCATGGAGGAACCTAGGTACAGCATGCAGGCCGTGGTGGCGCAGCCGCCGACCAGGATCTGACCCTCGGCGCCGATGTTCCAAAATCGCATCTTAAAAGCCGGAGCGAGGCCTATGCCGATGCATAAAAGCATCATGGTATCCCGAACCGTAATCCAGCCGCGCTTATCGGTGCCGAAAGCGCCGTCCCACATGGCCCCGTATACCTTCAGGGGGTTGAGCTTGGTGAGGCTGTACAGGAAAAGCGCGCATATGAGCAAAGCGGCCATAAGACTGGCCAGCCGGATGAGCCAGGCTTTCCAACTGACGATGGAGTCACGTTTGGCGATGTGGATAAGAGGTTCGTGAGAGGTGGTGTTCATGCTTTTTCCTCCTGATCCTTGGACTGCTTGAGGTAGGTCATGACATAGCCGACCTGTTCCTTGGTAGCGGTACGCGCCTCAAGGATGTCGTTAAGCTGCCCCGAGCACAGTACGGCGATGCGGTCGCACAGCTCCAGCAGCACATCCAGGTCTTCGCCGACGTACACCACGGCGACGCCCCGCTGTTTCTGCTCGTTAAGCAGGCGGTAGATGGTATAGCTGGTGTTGATGTCAAGGCCGCGCACGGCGTAGGCGGTCATCAGTACCGTCGGGGACTGGCTGATTTCCCGGCCCACCAGCACTTTCTGGACGTTGCCGCCGGACAGACGGCGCACGGGCGTGGAAATGCTGGGGGTGACGACTTCCAGCTCGTTTACCACTTCCTCGGCCAGCTTGTGGGGCGGTCTGCGGTCGGCAAAAGGACCCTTGCTCTCACGGTAGGATTTGAGCATCATATTGTCCGCCAAGTCCATGTCGCCCACCAGGCCCATGCCCAGCCGGTCCTCCGGCACGAAGGCGAGTTTTACACCGACATCGGAGATGGAGCGCGGGTTGAGGCCGATAAGCTCCCGGCCGTCTGACTCGGGACCGTCGGCGAAATAGGTGATCGAGCTTCCGGCCTCCGTGACCTGCAGGCCGGCGACGGATTCCAGCAGTTCCTTCTGACCGGAACCGGAAATGCCGGCAATGCCCAGAATTTCACCGCTGTAAAACGAGAGATTGATGTCGTGCAATCGCTCCACGCCGTCGACGTCCCGGACAGTGAGGTGGCTGATGCGCAGGCGCTCGATGGGATCTTTCGGCTCGTCGCGGTCAATGTTCAGGCTTACGGCGCGCCCGACCATCATATCGGTGAGCTTCTGGGCGGTAGCGTCTTTCGTCGCCATATCGCCGATGTACTCGCCCTTGCGCAGAACGGCCACGCGGTCGGAGATCTCCAGTACCTCGTGGAGTTTATGGGTGATGATGATGATGCTCTTGCCGTCATCGCGCATGTTGCGCATGACGGTGAACAACCGCTCCGTTTCCTGCGGGGTCAGAACGGCGGTCGGCTCATCCAAAATCAGGATGCTGGCTCCGCGGTACAGGGATTTGACGATTTCCAGCGTCTGCTTTTCGGACACGGACATATCGTAGATTTTTTTGTGCGGCTCTACGACGAAGCCATAGCGGTCGCAGATGTCTTTCACTTTCGCGGCGATGGCCTTTTTGTCCACGACCGTCTTGCCGGGCAGGCCGAGCTCGATGTTTTCCGCGGCGGTAAGTACGTCCACCAGCTTGAAGTGCTGGTGCACCATCGAGATGCCAAGCAGGTAGGCGTCGTGCGGAGAGGCAATGGTGACTTCCTGGCCGTTCACAAAAATCTTGCCGCTGTCCGGGAAATAGATGCCGGAAAGCATATTCATGAGCGTCGTCTTGCCGCTGCCGTTTTCACCCAGCAGGGAAAGAATCTCGCCTTTTTTCAGATCAAGGCATACCTTGTCGTTGGCGATGACCGGACCGAAGGTTTTTGTGATATTTACCATCCGGACGGCAAATTCGTCTTGCAAGCATACCACCCCTTTTTAACAAATCAATATAGCTATTTTACCATACAAAATAATTAAAGTAAAAAAACAATTTAGAAACAAAAAGGAGCCGCGCTTTTAAGCGCGGCTCCCCAAAATGAGTGCTTAATTGAGCTTGGTGATGCCGTCGATGTCGAGGGCAAAGTAAGGAGCGGAGCGAAGAGTGGATTCGTGGAACACGCCGTTGGTAATGGCCTCGCCCTGGTCGCCCTTGAAGTCGCCGTTGGTGTCGATGGCGAGGTAGGTGGTGACGGGCTGACCGCCCACGGTGAAGGTGGAGCAATCGAAGACGTTGAGAGTGCCGCTGGAAATAGCGGTCTCAACTTCTTTGACCTTATCGGCGGTGCCGGCGGCACAGCTGTCACCCAGCTTGGAGATCATGACAGCGCCTTCGGCATAGCCCTGGGCCCAGTCGGTGGCGATCTCTTCGCCGGTCAGCAGGCAGTTAAGGGCGTAGGTGTAATACACGCTCCAGTTGTTCTGGGCAGAAGTCAGAGCGGCGGTGGGGGCGACGGACGTCATATCTACGTTGTAGCCGACGCAGTACACGACGGTGCCGGCGTCAAGAGCGGCCTGCACGGCGCCGGGGGCGCCGGTAGAGTCGGCGTGCTGGCTGATGATGCAGCAGCCGTCGGCGATCAGAGCGTTGGCAGCCTCGGCCTCGGCGGTCGGGTCATACCAGGAGTTGGTGAACTGCACGTCCATGACGACATTTTTAACGATGGAGCGGACGCCAAGGAAGAAAGAGGTGTAGCCGGAGACGACCTCGGCGTAGGGGTAAGCGCCGACGTAACCGATTTTTACATTGCCCTTGTCATCGTAGTTTTTGTCGGCCAGTTTCTTGTCGTTGATGAGTTCCTGCAGCTTCATGCCGGCGACGACGCCGGAGACGTAGCGGGATTCATAAGTATTGCAGAAAGCGTTCTTGAAGTTGGCCAGGCCGGAAAGGGCGGCGGTATCGCCGGTCATGGAAACAAAGGTCACGTTGGGATACTCCGAAGCGGCCTGCTGAGCATAGCTCTGGTGGCCGTAAGAGTCGGTGATGATGAGCTGGCAGCCCTGTTCGGCAAGGTCGCAGCAGGCATCGTAGCAGGTTTCATCTTCGCCGATGTTGTACTTGAAGATGATCTGGTCTTCGGGAATGCCGAGGCTCTTGGCAGCCGCCTGCACGCCGGAGATGTGGGCATAGTCATAGCCGGAGTTTTCATCTTCCACGCAGATGACACCGATTTTCAGGTCTTTCACGGGGATGGCAGCGACTGCGGCGGCTGTTTCGGCAGCGCCTGCAGCCGGGGTCGTAGCTGCCTCGGCGGGCGTTGCGGTGGGCGTGGTGGTGGCCGCGCCGCAGGCACACAGAGCCAGCGCCATGCACAGAGCCAGGATCAGAGCAAGAATCTTCTTCATGGGTGTCCTCCTTAAAAATAGTGTATTTTAAGCGGTATATGTCACAACGGCCTCGCCGTTGCGGGATTACTTTTCAAAGCGGATGTTGCCTTCGTCATCCATATAGCTGACGCGGGCCAGAGATTCGATGCGCAGACCCTCCGCGCGCAGCCGCTGCCCGCCGGGCTGAAAGGTTTTTTCGATGGCAACGCCCGCGCCGACCAAGGTGGCGCCCGCCTGGTGCACGAGGTCACACAGGCCGTCCAGCGCGGCGCCGTTGGCCAAAAAATCGTCCACTAGCAACACGCGGTCCTCGGGCAACAGATATTCTTTTGCCACAATCACATCGTAGGCGTTGCCGTGGGTGTAGCTCATGACGCTGGTTTTATATACTTCGCCGTCGATATTCTTGGTCTTGGTTTTTTTTGCAAATAAAACAGGGCACCCGAACCTCTCGCCTGTTATGCAGGCGAGCCCTATTCCGGATGCCTCGATCGTAAGAACTTTTGTGATGTTGTCGTTGCCGTAAACCGTATATAATTCCTCAGCCAGCTGATGGAACAGACGCATGTCCATCTGATGGTTCAGAAAACCGTCTACTTTTAAAATTCCGCCGGGGCGCACTTTGCCGTCGCGCAGGATCCTCTGTTCCAGGATTCTCATGCAAAATCACCCCTCTCCAAAAGTCAAAGCCCGCAAAACTTAAGGCCATTGTTAATTGTACGCTCATAAATTGTAAATTTCAATTGTGGATTTTTGATATTTTATAAGTGAAATCGTTCGATTTTTTCGCAAACTGACGAGCGGACGCAGGCCCGGCTAGCGCCACGGCAGGGGCTTGCCCCTTCGGACGAGGAAGGCGCGGGCTGCCAGCGCAGCCATGGGATCGTCGGAATGGGAGTCCGACCAGAATCCGTCCACCGCGGCGTCTGGATAGACTTCCCGGAAGCGGCGGACCTTTTCCGCGCCGGAGCAGTTGACCCCGTCGTATACGCCGGTGGCTTGGTCGACCCGCGAGGCCATCAGCATAAAGCCCAGCGTCTGCGCCACGGGCCGCAGCAGAAATTCCGGCGAGGCGGAGATGACCACGTCGTCCGGCCGCTTCTGCGCCAAATACCAGGGAACGATGCCGTCCAGATGCGTTTGCCAAAAAAGGCTCGGCGCACCGGCCGGGACATGGCGCAGGTACCGATAGAACAGCTGTTTGCAGCGGGTCTTGTTCCAAAGACGCAGGCCCATGATCGCAAAGACGAGGCCGGTGCGCGGCAGGGACAGAAGCGTCCGTGGATAGGTCCGGAGGCACCATTTGTAGAAGTCTACGCTGCTGTCGCGGCGGTAGAGAGTTTTATCAAAATCGTATACGTTCATGCGGCAATCATAATATAAGGGGAGAAGAAAGTCAAACGGCGAGGGAACCAAAATTTCCCTCGCCGCAATAAACCTTTTCTGTTTATCCCATCAGCGGGCCGCCTTCAAGTTCCGAAGGCGTGATGACGCCGGTGCGCAGGCATTCCTCGCGCAGCTCCAGATACCAGCCGGCTTTCGCGGAGGAGATCCAGGGGCCGATGTAGAAAATGTCGAGAAGCTGACCGGCAAAAGCAATCAGCCAGAACAACAGGTACCTGCCTGCAACGGAGGCGAGAATCCAGGGGCTGAAAGTATGCAGGAAGGCTTTCGCCGGGAAAGCCCAGGAACCGACGTGGGAAACCAAAAGAACTAACGCGATGCAGGGCGGAACCAGGCACAGCAGGTACCAGCCGATGTAGCTCAGGAAAAACACCAGCAGCTTCCACTTGCGGCCTTTCATCATGCGCTTGGAAAGAGTCAGGGCATCCTGGGCCCGAACATTCGGGCAGTCGCTCAGAATATAGGGGCACATGGAATATTCCAGTTTTTTAATAATCAGCATGACGACGCCGGGGATCACGAAGGCGAACAGCAGCAGGCCCCACAAAAACAGAAACAGGACCATCCACAGGTAGCCGCCCAGTTTCCGGCCGAAGTTCTCAAAGCCCTTTTCAAACATTGTGCCGACGTTGACGGACGGATTGCCGACGAAGATGTTGATGAAAAAGAAGCACGCACCGATGGAAAGCGGGCCGGTGATAATGAGGCTTACCGCGCCGTAGGAGAAAGCGCCAAGGGCAAAGAGGATTAAACTCAGCACTACGAGCGTACCCACGCAGGGCCAATAGCGGGCCAGAAATGCGCTCCTGCCCAGATCCTTGATTTCTCTTCTTGATTTCATAATATCCCCTCCCGTTTTTGCATCTATTCTGCATCTATATTGCAAGCAATGTCCATTTATTCCTTTGGAATTTCAGCGCTTTTTGGAAAAACCGTTGGGGTAGCAGGCCTTCATGGTCTCCAAAATGGCTTCCCGGACGCCTCCGCGGCCGAAATGCAGCTGTTCGGACATCGCCGTGATGGTCTGTTCGGGAATATACATCTCCTTGGACATGACGCCCGTCATCAGGTGGTAAAAGTCCAGGCCTGACTGCTTGCCCTCGCGGGCTTCGGGCCTTGCAACGAGCAGCTGCGCGCCTTTGCCGCAGAGCCTGCCGGAGGGGTGAAAGATGGGCTTTTGAATGTCCAGGCCCTCTTCGAAGGCCTCGACCATCCAATGGAAAGTGCGGTTTTCGTCGCCGATGGGGTAACGGATTCCCGCGTCGCCGTATTTGAGCGCACCCAGCACAGCCTCGCCGACATGTTCAGCGGTGATCATGGTGGTGCCGCCGCCGGGGAAGAAAACGGCGGGGTAGCGGAAGAAACGCTCGATGAATACGTCCTTCCACAGCGGCGTGCGCTTGGGCATGGTACCGAAGATGTAGGGGCACTCCAGGATCATCACGTCCATGTCGCTGCCGGCCTCGGCGAGGAGCTTTTCGGCCTGCTCGAGACGGCACCGGATGTAGGGGTGGTACACGGCCAGTTTCTTTTTCGGGTACATCCGGTCGAAGGTGGCAAAGTAGGAGCCAATGGCGACGGCACGCTTTACCCCGGCGCGCCTCGCGGCGCGAAATACCTTGGCGGAATCCTCCACCAGGTGCTTGTGGAAGAAATCGTAGCTGGGCGCGGGCGGCGTGACACGGTCGTCCGGGCCAACGCAGTAGGCCATGGCGTCGTAGCCCTGGAAATAGGGAACCAGCTCATCTTCGGTCATGGAAAAGATGTCGCCGAAGTTCCGATGAATCTGATCGGGGTACCAGCCGGTCAGATCGATGTCGTCGATGGCCAGAAAACCCACCTCATGCCCGTCCGCCAGCGCGGCGAGCGCGGCGTGATAACCCAGCAGGCCCGTTCCGCCGCAAATCAGTATTTTCATTGTTACTTCTCCTTTTTGTTGTCGTGCGGGAAGACTCCCGCAAAAAGCTGGATTCCGGATATCCGCAGCACCCACCCGAAAAAGTCCAGGGCCCGGGTGCCGAAAAGATTGTAGGTAAGGCGCATGAATCGGCCGTCTGCGCCGGGGAAAACAAGCCGGCGGCGGGGAGACACCGCGCGCAGGATTTTTTCGGCCATCCGGCCTGCCGGCATGCACGTGGCCCTCACAAGCGGCGAAAAGCACGCGGCGGGCATGCCGCGGAACAACGATGTTCTGGCAAAGCCGGGGCATACGCACAGTACATAGACCCGGCCTTTCAATTCCTGCCCGAGCGCCTCCGTGAACTGCCGGGAAGCGGCTTTCGCGGCGGCGTACATGCTCATGCCCGGCAGGGGCGCGCAGGTCACGGCGCTGGAAATCTGAATGAAGCCGGCGCGGGGGGAACGCTCCAGGACCGGCAGAAAGCTCTCCGCAGCGAAAAGCTCCGAGCGGAAGTCCGTGTCCAGAACGGGAAAGACATTTTTCTCCATGTCGGCACAAAGCGTCTCAAAGGGTAAAACCGGCGGCATGACGCCGGCGCAGGAAAACAGCAGATCAAAACCGCCGGAGGCGGTTTCCGCCGCCAGCGTCTTCCAGAACGCCCGGTCAGATACGTCGCCCGCCCGATAGGAGAACCGCCCGCCGTCCGGTCCCAGTTCCGTTTTCAGTCCGGAGAGCTTTTCTTCGCTTCGTCCGACGCCCAGAACGGTGCAGCCGTGAGTCCGGATGAGCTTTTTCGTAAGCTCCCGGCCGATACCGGCGGAAGCGCCCGTCAGCAGTACGGACGAGCCGTCATACCAGCTTGCCATATTCTCTCCTGTTTTCAAGCTTTATGTAAATTATACACGCTGCGTCGGTTGATTACAATGTTTCGCCCGAACAGTTTTTGATGGGAATTTGAAATATATAAACAGGCCGGCGTGCGGATTTCCGCATGCCGGCCTGTTGCAGCAGCGCCGCATCATTTCGGCGTGTGTTGTGGTTTGTTTTTTATCCAGATAAGCCAGAGGCCCTTCAGGAGCAGGCCGGAGTCAAGCTCTACCCTGTGGCGGCACCATGGGACGACCTTCGGGGCCAGGCCGCCGGTGGCGACCGCGGTGACGGGGGTCCCCAGTTCTTCCTGAATGCGGTCAAGCATGCCGTCCACGGCGCTGGCGTAGCCGAAAACCGCGCCGGACTTCATGCAGTCCACGGTGTTGGAGGATATGCACTTTTTGGGCGGGTCTAGGGATATATGCGGAAGCTGGGCGGTGACGTTTGACAGCGCGTCCATGGAAATGCCGAGACCGGGCATGACGGCCCCGCCGAGGAACTTGCCGGTCTTGTCCATAACGCTGACGGTGGTGGCGGTGCCCATATCGAACAGCACGCACGGCATGGGGTAGGCAGCCTGCGCCGCGACGGCCGCGGCCACCAGATCAGCGCCCATCGTGTCCGGGGCGTCTAGTCCGATGTTCAGGCCAGTCTCGATGCCGGGGCCGACGACTATGGCGTCGAGGCCCGTCAGACGCTTTACTGCAAGCCTGAGTGTGTCCGTCAGAGGCGGGACGACCGAGGATATGACGGCGCCCTCGAAGTCCGACGGCGCTTTGCCGTTCAGCCGGAGGATGCTCTCCATCGTGACGGCGTATTCGGATTCCGTCTTGCGGCGGTTTGTTTCCATGCGGTCCACGCAGAGGACCTCGCCGTTTTCGATGCAGCCGATGTCGATGTTGGAATTTCCGGCGTCCAAAACTAGAATCATGTACGGTTTTGTCTTTTCAGTACTGCGTGACATGCTGATTACCTCCTGCTGCCGTTCCTATTGTTAGGATACAGCGCAAAAATTATTATACTCAGCGCAGAAAAAACAGCAAGAGAAATTTCGCTTATTGCGTATACAAAACCCTCAGTCTGTCGAGGTCCGCGTCGGTCAGCCCCAGCGCCCTGTGCAGGTAGCCCGAAAGACTGCCATATTCCGATTTCATGCGGCTGAGGCAAAGCTGCAGCCAGTCGATGCGCACGAACAGCACGCCGCGGAGCATGCGCTGCTGCTCCGGGTCGTGATACTTTCCGACGGCTCCTTCGTATTGGGCCTTCATGCAGGCGTTGGTTTCCAGATAGTCCGCCTTCGCGTCCGCCGGAGATACGCTTAGGGTCGCCAGCAGCAGCATCGCCGCAACACCCGTGCGGTCCTTGCCCTGACGGCAGTGCCAAAGGACGGCGCCATCGCCTTTTAGGAGGATGCGGAAAAATTCGCGGTACGCCGCCTTCGCTTCCGCACAGGAGCCGAGCTGGGCGTAGAGGCCGGGAAAGATCTTTTCCGGGTCGGCGGGCAGGGGGAGGAGCGGCTCCCGTTGGGGGGATTGGGAGAGACCGGCAGGGCGGGCAGCGTCTTGAGCGCGTGGTGCTCGGCGCCGGGTACCGGCCGATCGGGCCTTGCGGCAATCTCGGCGGGATCGCGGAAATCCACGATGTGGCGCAGGCCGGCCGCGCGCAGATAGGCGATGTCGGCGTCCGTGGCGCGCTCCAGCTCGCCGGTGCGAAAAAGAAGGCCGGGTTTCACCGTCCGGCCGTCCGCTGCATTGATTCCGCCCAGATCCCGGGCATTCTGAATTCCTTCGAAATCTATGACCATTTGGATTCTCCTTATATGCGTACCCTCTATTCTATCATTTTCCGGAGCTGTTTTCAATTGCGTTTTCCGGCTTGCGTTGTTTGGATGAACGTGGTAATATAGAAATTTATTAAATCATTCGTTTAAATCGCTTTAGGGAGAATCTGTTATGCAGCCAATTAAAAGCTCTGGTAAATTGCAAATCATCCATTCCGATATCCGGGGGCCCGTCTACGACAAAGCCATGGAAATGCGCGCGCAGGGAATCGACGTGCTGCGCCTCAATACCGGGAACCCCGCCACTTTCGGCTTTCGGATGCCCGACAGCGTGCGCAGCGCGCTGCTGGAAAACGCGGACAAGGCCGTGCCTTACTGCGACGCCAAGGGTATGCCCGAGGCGCGGCAGGCCATCTGTGCCTATCACACAAAAAACGGCTTCCAGGGCTTGACCCCCGACGACATCTTCATTGGAAACGGCGTGAGCGAACTTGCGCCGATGGTGCTCAGCTCCATCCTCGACCCGGGTGATGAGCTTCTCATGCCCTCGCCCAGCTATTCGCTGTGGTCCAACAGCGCGATCCTCGCGGGCGGCAGGCCCGTATTCTACACATGCGACGAAAAGAGCGACTGGTATCCCGACCTTGCCGATCTGCGTGCCAAGATCACGCCTCGCACCAAGGCCGTGCTTCTCATTAACCCCAATAACCCCACCGGGGCCGTGTACCCCGCGCAGATCGTAAAAGAAGTGGTGGAAATCGCGCGCGAACACAGTCTGCTTCTCATCTCCGACGAGATTTATGACCAGCTCATCATGGACGGCATACCGTATACCTCCACCGCAGCCCTTGCGCCGGATATGCCTGTCGTCACATTAAACGGTCTGTCCAAAAGCCACATCATCTGCGGATTCCGCTGCGGCTGGGCGGCCGTGAGCGGCCCCAGGGAGCTGACGCAAGAGCTGATCGGGTGCCTTAGCAAGCTGTCGGCCATGCGCCTTTGCGGCAACGCCCTGACCCAGCTCGTGATCCCCGCGGCCCTGAACGACCCGGACAGCACGCGGGCCATGCTGGTGCCCGGCGGGCGCATCTACGAACAGCGCGAGGCGGCCTGCCGCGCGCTCGACCAGGTGGACGGAATAACATACGTCAAGCCGCGGGCCGCGTTCTATGTGTTTCCCAAACTGGACGAACGCTTTCACATTACCGACGACAAGCAGTTTGCCTTTGACTTGCTCGCGGAAAAGCACATCCTTCTCGTCGCCGGCAGCGGCTTCGACTGGCCGCAGCCCGACCACTTCCGGCTGGTGCTTCTGCCTGAGCCGGAAAAAATCTTCCGGGCGATTCTGGATATGGGCGACTTCCTTTCCACCTACCGACAGATATAAATATAACCAACAAAAGCCCTGCCGGAAGGCAGGACCTTTGTTATAAAAAGGGAAAAGTTTTTTTCCCGCGCCGTTTGTGTTGCCAGTTTAAAGCGGCGATGATAGAATACAGCAATCTCCCAGGAAAGGATCGTGAGTCATCATGGAAACCGAACACAAGGACCGGTACTCCCTGTTTACGGCCATCTGCATGATCGTGGGGATCTGCATTGGTTCCGGCATCTTTTTTAAGGCGGACAACGTACTGAAGGCCACCGGCGGCAGCGTGTTTCTGGGCGTTGTACTGTTTGTACTGGGCGCGGTCGCCATCATTTTCGGCGGGCTGAGCGTCGCAGAGCTGGCTTCCAGAACGGATAAGCCGGGCGGGGTCATCACCTATTCCGAAGAATTTGTCGGCATGCGCTTCGGCACGGCCTTCGGATGGTTTCACACGCTGGTGTACTACCCAACGCTGACCTTTGTCGTCTCCTTCGTCGTGGGCATCTATCTGTGTACGCTGTTCGCCTGGACGCCTAGCCTGGAGCTGTACTGCCTCATCGGCGCCGTCTTCGTGACGGTGTGCTTCGCGTACAACACCCTCAGTCCGAAATTCGGAGGCTTTTTTCAGGATTTTTCCTGCGTCGTGAAGGTCGTCCCGCTGGTGATCCTGGCTTTCTGCGGCCTGGTGTGGGGAAAACCTGCCGAGGGCTTTGCAAATCTTGCCGGGCAGACCACCGGCGCGGGCAAGTGGCTCATGGGCATCAGCGCCGTCGCCTTTGCCTACGACGGCTGGATCGTCTCCACTTCCATCGCGCACGAAATTAAAAACTCCAAGCGAAACCTGCCCCTGGCGCTGATGATTGCGCCGTTGGTGGTTCTGGTAATCTACCTCGCCTACTTCGTCGCCATCTGCGGCTGGCTGGGGCCGGATAAAATCGCCGTGGAGGGCGACAACGCCGTCTACGCCATGGCGACGGACTTTCTGGGCGCTTTTTTCGCCAAGCTCATCCTCGTAGCCGTCATCATCTCCGTTATGGGGACGGTGAACGGCGTCGTGTTGGGCGGCATCCGGCTGCCGTACAGTTTGGCCCTGCGCGGCACGGCCATGCCCAAGGCGGGGTGGTTTGCCAAGGAGAACAAAACCCTGGGCATGCCGGTTCACTCCGCCGTATTCATGTATATCGTGTGCCTCGCGTGGGGCGCGTCCACTACTTGACCGCGAAGGCGGGCGTGCTGGGCTCCTCCGACGTATCCGAAATCGCCATCTGCGCAAGCTACATTCTGTACCTCGTATTTTACTGGAAGGTGTTCCAGATGTGGCGCAGGGGGGAGATCAGAAGCTTTTTCCGCGGCGTACTCTGCCCGGCGCTGGCCACCGTGGGCGTCGGCTTCATTGTATACGGCTCCCTGATCGGCGGCTGGCTGTTACGTTTTGTATCTGGGCATCAGCGCCGCGGTGCTGACGGCCGGTGCGCTGTATTACAACAAGGGAAAAAAGAAAGACCGAAAAAAATCTGAAAGAAAAATCGGGACGGCGGAAGCGAAAGCTTCCGCCGT
>Ga0183099_1000486_pt1 | contig 29033 bp, 23 predicted proteins | sample Biomet1_FD_127788 | JGI IMG/M metagenome (GOLD analysis project Ga0183099, IMG submission 127788) | Microbial communities from bioreactor (seeded with anoxic lake sediment) at LBNL, California, USA - Biofuel metagenome 1 | ecosystem: Engineered > Bioreactor > Anaerobic > Unclassified ...
GCCTCCGTCCTCCGCGGGCATAGCTGGCAACTGCTTTTCCACTTCCTCGTCCATGGGTAAATCCCGCCGCTCCTTTCGCAGAAGGTCCAGTGCGGCGTTCTTTGTCACCGCCACGACCCAGTAAATCCGCCGCTCCTCGGGAATCGCTTTCAGATCGTCAAAGTGCTGAATGATCTTTAAAAATGCGTCGTGAACCGCGTCCTCAGCCTGCGTCTGGGATGGCAAGATCTGCCGCGCCACCCGATTCATTTTGTTGTAAAACTGCTGATAGACCAAAGCAAACAATTCCCGGTCGCTATCCTCGTCCAGCATCGCAAAATACACTGGCAGCAAGTCGCTCCCCCATTTCTCTCTTATCTCTTGCCTGATAGACGTACCATCCCCCCGGAATGTAACAGTGCAGCCGCGAAATTTTTACTGCTCAGGTATGACAGGCCGCCAGTTCTGCTGGAAGCAGAGCTGGCGGCTTGATTTTTTTGCCTGTAAACAGTGGGCTTTTTAACTGCTGAGATCTCCGCTCCGTGCATCCGAACAGAGTTTCAGTCTCAGCCGCGCCATTTCCAGTCGCGGATCTCCGGCAGGTCCACACCGTACTCGCGGACATACTGGGTGTGTTCCACCAGCTTGTCGTTCATCTCCTGTATCAGATGGGCGCTGCGCCCGCCCAACTCCGGCAGATAGCGCAGGACGTTTTTCACCAGATGGAACCGGTCCACCTCGTTCTGCACCCGCATGTCGAAAGGCGTGGTGATGGTACCCTCCTCCTTGTAGCCGTACACATGGATGTTGCGGTTGTGGCGGCGATAGGTCAGCTCGTGAATGAGGGTATGGTAGCCGTGGAATGAGAAAATAATAGGCTTATTAGTGGTAAACAGCGCATCGTACTCCGCGTCGCTGAGGCCGTGGGGGTGCTCCGTGCTGGGCTGCAGCTTCATCAAATCCACTACGTTTACGACCCGGATTTTGATCTCCGGCATCTTCTCCCGCAGGATGGTCACCGCCGCCAGTGTCTCCATGGTCGGCGTATCGCCGCAGCAGGCCATCACGACGTCCGGCTCACAGCCCTGGTCGCTGCTGGCCCAATCCCAGATGCCCACGCCCTGCGTGCAGTGCTTGACGGCCTGCTCCATGGTCAGCCACTGGGGACGGGGATGCTTGCTGGTGACCAGCACGTTTACATAGTCCCGGCTCTTGATGCAGTGGTCAAAGCAGCTCAACAGGCAGTTGGCGTCCGGGGGCAGATAGAGCCGCACCACGTCTGCCTTCTTGTTTGCAATGTGGTCCAGGAAGCCGGGGTCCTGATGGGTGAAGCCGTTGTGGTCTTGCTGCCAGACATTGGAAGACAAAATCAGGTTCAGCGAGGAGATGGACTCTCTCCACGGCAGCTCGTTGCAGGTCTTCAGCCATTTGGCATGCTGGGCACACATGGAGTCCACAATGCGGATGAACGCCTCGTAGCTGGCAAAAAAGCCGTGCCGTCCGGTGAGCAGATATCCCTCCAGCATTCCCTCGCACATATGCTCGGAGAGCATGGAGTCCATGACCCGGCCATCGACCGAGAGGAATTCATCACCCTCCACCGCTGCGCTGTTCCAGTCGCGGCCGGTGACCTCAAAAACCTTGCCCAGTCGATTGCTCATAGTCTCGTCCGGTCCGAAGATGCGGAAATTTTTCGCGTCGGCGTTGAGCTTGAACGTATCCCGCACGTAGCCGCCCAGCTCGTTCATGTCTTGCGCCTCCACCGCACCGGGGGCGGGAACGTCCACCGCGTAGTCTCGGAAGTCCGGCAGACGCAGGTCCCGGCGGAGCTTTCCGCCGTTGGCATGGGGGTTGGCGCCGATGCGCCGTTCCCCGGTGGGAGCCAGCGCCTGCAGCTCGGGGATCAGGCGGCCGTTCTCGTCGAACAGCTCCCCCGGGCGGTAGCTCTCCAGCCAGCTTTTCAGCTGTTCCAGATGCTCCGGCCGCTCCATGGAGATGGGCACCTGGTGGGCACGGAAGGTCCCCTCGACCTGCTTGCCGTCCACCACCTTAGGGCCGGTCCAGCCCTTGGGAGTCCGCAGCACGATCATGGGCCAGTCCTTCCAGCTGTGGTCGCCCGCTCTGGCGGCGGCCTGAATGGCTTTGATCTCGCCCATGACCTCATCCAGCGTCTCCGCCATCAGGCGGTGCATGGTCATGGGATCATCCCCCTCCACAAAGTGGGCCTTCCAACCGCAGCCCTTGAAGTAGCAATCCAGCTGCTCATGGGTCATGCGGGCGAAGATGGTGGGGTTGCTGATCTTGTAGCCGTTCAGATGGAGAATGGGCAGCACCGCGCCGTCGGCGGCGGGATTGAGAAACTTGTTGCCCTGCCAGGACGTTGCCAGCGGACCGGTCTCCGCCTCGCCATCGCCCACCGTGACGGCGGCGATCAGATTGGGGTTATCGAACACCGCGCCGTAGGCGTGGGCCAGAGAGTAGCCCAGCTCACCGCCCTCGTTAATGGAGCCCGGCATCTCCGGGGCCACATGGCTGGCAATGCCGCCGGGGAAGGAAAACTGCTTGCACAGCTTCTGAAGCCCCTCCATGTCCCGGCTGATGTTGGGGTAAACCTCGCTGTAGGTCCCTTCCAGATACGTATTGGCCACGAAGAAATTTCCGCCGTGGCCGGGTCCGGACAGAAGGATCATGTCCTGGTCATACTTTCTGATAATGCGGTTGAGATGGACGTATACGAAGTTCTGTCCGGGAACTGTACCCCAGTGGCCCACGATCTTCTTTTTGATGTCGTCCATGGTCAGGGGCTGCCGGAGCAAAGGGTTCTTTATAAGATAGAGTTGGGCCGCAGCCAGATAGTTGGCGGCGCGCCAGTAGGCGTCCATCTTTTTGAGATAGTCCTCTGTCAGCGGCAGTTTTTCCACACATTCGCTCATACTGAAACCTCCATTTTTTGTTTATTCGCCAATTCTTAGTTTCTGCCTGATGCCGGTGAAAAATGTGAACGGTTTTTCATCGGAGGGCGCTGAGGTTAATCCTTATATTTCCAATATACAACCCACGAGCATCCCTTTGCAAGACAAAAGTTGCGGTCTCTCTGGGAAAGGGTGGCTTTCAGTGTCCGTCTCCGGAACCACCAAGCCCGGGCAGCCGAGTCCTGTCCGCTCGAATCGCATCCATTGGCAGATACCGCCGCCCGCGACGCGGACGGCGGTATCTGCCAAGTCTCTGTTTTTACGCGCAGCCGACGGTCAAAAGCACGTTGGAGAAGGTTCTTCCCTCTCCGGTGGAGACAGCCAGACGCAGGCACTTCTCGCCGCAGGCATCGTAAAATTCCCAGCGGCCCAGCACTTCCAATGGGACATCCGGCAAAAGCTTTTCAAACTCACTGAAAATCTCCGGCCTAGAGCCATCCTCCGGCTGCATTACTTCCATCTTTTCAAAGCAGCAAGCGGACAGCAAGGCTTCCAACACTTCAGTTGCGGTAGGAAGGCCTGGTGTCAGCCCCAGATATACCTTTTCCGCCTCGCCGGTTTTGGACGCCACGGGATAGTTCCCATCGGCGATGAGCACCTTGTCCCCGTGGCCGCAGCGGGACAGAACCCGCATGATCTCCGGATGAATCAGTTTTCCAGTCAGCATAACAATCTCTCCTTACCTTTCATGTTCCCGAAGCATGCCCAGCTTTCCGCCGGGATGACAGCGGACGTACTGCTGAGGCGTCCAGTCACGTTCAGCCTGAAGCGCCACGCTCAGGGCCTGAAGCGTCAGAGTTTCCGCCAGTATGGAATTCCGGGGCGCGCGGTTCAGCGGACCACCCTCCGCCCCCACGCCGGCATAGAGAAACGCATCGGACTCGTGCGCCAGCCAGCTGTCCGGATTGCCGGACACGCCGATAACCTTGCCGCCGTTGTTCTTGACCGCCAAAACGGTGGATTTCAGCTCTCCGGTTTCGCCGGAGTTGGAGATGGCGATCACCACATCCCCCGCCTCCAACTGTCCGCAGGAGCCGTGGACAGCCTCGGTGCCGTGGAGAAAATAGCAGGGATTACCGGTGGAGGAAAGCAGGGACGCCACATATCCGGACACATGGCCGGGTTTGCCGATGCCGGTGACATGGAGCCGCCCGCCCTTGGCCTGAGACTCCCGGATCAGGGTCACAGCCTGTTCATAACACGCGCTGTCAAGCTTTTCCGCAAAGGCGGAGAACTCGTTTCGGGCAGAGGTCAGGAATTCCTCCACTGCCTGTTTGCTCTCATTTTTCATGCTCGTTTCCTTTCTGACAAAGCAGGCGCAGCCGCCCGCAGCCGGACGGCTGCGCCGTTGTGGAAAATCTGTAATTTTAGGTTTTATCTAAGTGCGTCCAACTCCGCCGGTTCGAACCCGGTATACTCCCGCTGCCGCAGCAGAGACTGCACCTCTTCCATCGTGGGCAGGGACGGCATCGCCCCCATCCGGGACACGGTGATAGCGGCCGTGTGACTGGCAAAAGCCAGCGCCTGCGTCTCGGGCAGTCCCGCGGTGACGGCGGTGCAGAACGCCGCCACGAAAGAGTCTCCGGCAGCGGTGGGGTCCTTCACATCCGGCATCTTCACGCAGGGCGTATAGGAAACTCCGTTGGCCCCGGCCACGGCGGAGCCGTTTCCTCCCAATGTGATAATCACATTCTCCACGCCCCTTTTCCCGCAGGGCGGCGGAGACGGCTTCCATGTCCGCCTCATTGACGCCGCTCTCGTCCGCGCGCAGGGGCAATCCCGCAATGGCGGCGGCCTCATGCTCGTTGGGAGAAAGATAGGTGACGCAGCTCAGCAGCTCCACTGGCAGCTCCGCAGCCGGGGCGGGATTCAGCATCACGGGAACGCCCGCAGCCTTTGCATACTGCGCCACGGCAATGTTGATCTCCATGGGAATCTCCAGCTGGAGCATCACCAGATCAAAGCGCCCGATCTCGTCCTTCAGCCAGGCGATCTGCTCCACAGTGGTGGAGTAGTTGGCCCCGGGAACCACGGTGATACGGTTCTGCGCCCCATGCTCGGTGACCTCCAGGACAATGTGGCCCACGCCGGAGGACTTGTTCGGGTCCACCAGCACATGGCTCACATCCACACCGGCGCGTTTGGCGGTTTCCGTCATCTCCCTGCCAAAGGCATCCGCGCCCACTTGACCCGCCATGGTGACTTCCGCCCCCAGACGTGCGCACTGAACGGCCTGATTCGCACCCTTTCCGCCGGGAGCGGTGCGAAAATCGGTGCCAATAACGGTCTCGCCGGAGACGGGGGCTTTGGGCGTGGACGCGATCAGATCCATCATAAAGCTGCCCACCACCAGAATTTTCGGTTTTCTCAACATAACAAGGCTCCTCTCTCTGCGCCCGCGTATAGTAATCGTTTAACATCAACTGCCTACATATTACGATACTCCGCGTCAAAATGCAAGGGTGCACCGCACAATTTTCCAGTACGCGATTACCGCAAACTGTGCGGCGCTTCCAGGTATCAAATCCCCAGCTGTCTGCGGACGTAATTCTCCATGGCGATCAGGGCCTCCACCTCGCCCCGGGCGTTTTTGTCCAGTCTTGCGCAGTCGGCGCTGCGGCAATATACGCTCATAGGAACGTCCACCAACTTCTGATGATACTTGCAGTTGCAGGGGTAGATGCGCATTTCGATCATGCCGGCCATGGTCAGGAAGTGCGCCACCATTTGCGCGCGCTCCGGGTCGGAGTCCCTGTGGTCAAAGGCCCACTTGTAAAGTTCGGGGTGGAAGTTGGCCATAACGCCGCAGTAGCCTGCCGCACCATGGAGCACGCTGTCGTACCAAGACTGGGCATTGGCGTTGAAAATCTTCAGCGACGTACCCTCCACGGCCTTCAGCCGTTCCCGGATCAGCTCGTAATCGCAGCAGGTGTCCTTCAGAAATACCATCCGCCCGCCCTTGCCGGCCTTGCGGAGGAACTCGGTGGATACCAGCCGCTTCCAAGGGGCAGGGCACTCGTAGATACCGAAATCAATCTCGGGGTACCGCTGGAAAATCTCCTGGGCATTGGCCTCAAAGACGGCCTCGCCCTCACGATCCTGATCCAGACGGTTGCTCACCAGAACATAGGCGCCGATGCCGGGAATCTTCATCATGTTCTCGATCTCCCGGAACTGGGTGGGCTTGTCGTCGGAGGTGTGGCCGGAGGCCACGATCTGGATGCGACCGCCCACCGCGTCGGCGGTGGCCTTGGCGATATCCAGTTTCTCCTGCTCGGAGAGGTAGAGCATCTCGCTGGACTGGCACACGGCGAAGATGCCAGCGCAGCCCTTTTCAACATACCAGTTGCTCAAAAGCTCAATGGCCTTGAAATCAATGGTCTTATCGTCGTGATAAGGGGTAATCATCACCGGCCAGATGCCGGGAGCGATGGAAAAAGCCATAATAATTTTCTCTCCTTAAAGATATAAAAGATATGCACTCTTCAAACCTTTGCTCACAGCATGTGGAACATCCGGGGCAGGAACAGCACCACGTCCGGGATATAGGTGATAATCGTAAGCACGATCAGCATGACCACAATGGGCCATTTGATTTCCTTGATAACATCCTTCAGCGGAGTACCGGAAATCCCGGAGGTGATAAACAGGCACATGCCGAACGGCGGGGTGGAAAGGCCCACCATCATATTGAAGACAATAACGAGGCCAAAGTGGATGATATTTATGCCCAGGACCTGCGCCACAGGCCACAGAATGGGGATCATAACCAACTGAATCACGGAGGTATCCACGAACATGCCCAGAATCAGGATGATGAGGTTCACCATCAGCAGGAAGACATACTTGTTGTCCGTGATGCCCAGCAGCCAGTTGCCGATCATGGTGCCGATCTGCTCCTTGGCAAAGATGAAGGAGATGGCGGAGGCTGCACCCACCATGATGGAGACGGAACCGGTGGACTTCACCGTGTCGATCAGCACCTGCTTGAAGCCCTCCCAGCTCAGGACGCGATAGCCAAGCAGGGCCACGATCAGGGCATACAGACCCGCGATAGCGCCGGCCTCAGTGGGCGTCATGACGCCGGTGTAGATGCCGATCAGCAGGATCACAGGGGTCAGCATGGCCCAGATGGCTTTGAGGCAGTATTTGAGATAGGCATGCAGCTTGGGTGGCGCACTGCGGGGATATTGGCGCGCCCGGGCGATGAAGAAGATATACACGCACAGCGCCAGAGCCAACAGAACGCCAGGGACCATGCCCGCCATGAAGAGCGCCCCCACGGACGCATTGGTCAGCATGGCATAGATGACCATGGGGATAGAAGGAGGGAAAATAGGGCCGATGGTGGCGCTGGCGGCGGTAATTGCGCAGCTGAAGCCGTCGTCATACCCCTCCTGCCGCATGGCGTCGATCTCCATTTTACCAAGACCAGAGGCATCCGCCACAGCGGAACCGGTCATGCCGGAAAATACCAGAGAGGCCAGCACGTTCACGTGGGCCAGGCCGCCGTGGAACCGTCCCACAAGGCCCTTGCACACACCGAAGACGTACTCCGTGATTTTGCCGGCATTCATAATGTTAGCCGCGAATATAAACAAAGGCACGGCGATGAGGGTGCCGTTGGTAAAAATCTGTTCAATGGTCTTCTGGGCCACCAGATGGAGACTTCCCGATTCGCCCATCAGTACCGCCCCCAGAGGCTGGCCGGAGGTGACGGCGCCCAGAATGAAGTAGGTCATGCAGGCGGCGATCATACCGGTAGGAATCGGCATCCGCAGCACGAAGATCAGGACAAACATCACAAGAAAGCCGATCAAAGGCAGATATTCCATGTTATTTGTCCTCCTTTCCCATACCGTCGTCGATGTCGGCGTTTAAGTGAATGCTCTCTTGCCGGGCGGCTTCCTCAATGGCCTGCTCAGCCTCGGACTTGCTCTCGCCCAGCATTTTATCTATATATTTTTGATCGCCCCGCAGGACCATAATTTCCTCATAAATATCGAGAAGCGCGTACACGAGGATAAATGCCAAGAAAATTACATAGGGAAAGAATACCAGTGTCTTTGGAATTTTCAGAATGCTGGTGACCTGCGCCCGTTTCATCTGTCCCCAGATATACTGAAGCGAAGGTATAACTGCCGCCGCGAAGGTCACGGCAATGATGATGTTGCCCAGCATGGCGGTAATCGCCTTGCCCCTGACGCTCAGCGCGTCATACAGCAATGTAAAAGACACGTGGGCCTTTTCACGCTGAGCAAAACAGGCTCCCAGCAGCACCAGCCAGAGAAAGCACATCTGCTCCACCTCTAGCGTCCAGGACTGGGGATTTTTGGCGACATAGCGCATGAAGACCTGGAAGCAGAAGATTAGAAACAGCGCCACGAAGGCGATGATGGGAATATATAATTCCACACAGTCGCGGATAAACCGCCCAATTTTTTTTAGGCCGTCCAAAAACAGCCCTCCTTTCAAAGGGAAATTCGATCATGGATAAGTTGTACATTAGGTCAAGATTTGGAACGTCGTTCTCTATGTGAGTTTTGAAAAGAGCCGGGGGGCCGGAATACCAGCCCCCCGGTCGGGATTTCAACGATCTGAGATTTAGGCCATGCCCTGGATCTGGGTCAGCAGATCCTTGTCCCAGCTGTCGGAGATGGGGTCGTTCAGATAGACGTTCAACACGTGATCGGCAAAGGCTTTCACGTCTGCCTGATAGATTTTTATGCCCTGTGCCTTCAGGAACTCCTGAACCTCAGACTCGGTCTTCAGGTTCTGCGCGTCGCAGGACTGACGGGCGGCCTCCACAGCCTCCATCACCCAACCCTGCTGGGTGGCGGTCAGAGAATTCCACTTGTCAAGGTTGATGGTGGGCCACACGGAATCAACCAGATGATTGGTCAGGGAGATGGACTTCTGAACCTCATAGAACTTGGCAGACTTCACGGTGGGCAGAGGGTTGTCCTGACCGTCCACGGTGCCGGTCTGCAGTGCCAGATACAGGTCGTTGAATGCAATGGCGGTGGGGTTGGCACCCATTGCCTTGCCCAGGAAGACCCACGCATCGGAGTTGGGCATCCGCAGGTTCACGCCCTTCAGGTCATCGGGAGTGGTGATGGCGCGATCCTCAGAAAGGCTGATCTGGCGAGTACCCAGATAGAAAGCGCCCAGCGGCAGAATACCCTGCTCGTCGGCGATCTTCTGGAAGACCTGCTTGCCGATATCACCGTTAAGAACCTTGGTCATATGATCATAGCTCTGGAAAATGTAGCCCGCAGTAAACATGGAAACCCAAGGAGAGCCGTCGGTCAGCCAGGAAGCAGAGGAGTAGATCATGTCCACGTCGCCGTTTTTCAGAGCGTCCGTCTCGGTGTCCTGTCCATACAGCGTGCCGGAATCATAGCACTCAACCGTCATATTGCCGCCGGAAATCTCCTCCAGCTTTTCCTTAAAGACCTTCTGGGCGGCGCCGTGTGCGTCGGTGGGTACGGCGGTGATGGAGAAGACCAGGTTTACAGGCTCACCCACGTCGCTGCCCGCAGCGGAGCCGGACGTCGAGCCGGACGTGGCGGGGGTAGTGCTGGAGCTACCGCAGCCGGCCAGCATACCGGCCACCATCACGGAAGCAGACAGCATTGCAAGAGCTCTTTTCCAATTTTTCATCAAAACATCCTCCTAAATCAAATTTAAGCTTATTTACACGCCTTCCGGCGTTGGGATACAAAATTCAGTGGTAGATACGCTCCCGCATATGCTGGGCGGTGTCAATCACCAGCTTGGAGCAGCGCAGCAGCTTTTCGTCGGTCATAACGCTGGCGGGACCGGAGGTACTGATGCCGGCCACCAGCCGTCCCGTTCCGCTGAACACCGGCGCACCCACGCAGCGGACGTTGTACTCCCGCTCGCAGTTGTCAAGGGAATATCCCCGCCGCCGGGTCCGCCACAACTCTTCAATGATCTGATCATGATCAGTGACCGTGGCATCGGTAAAGGGCGTGCGGTTTGGGGTGATGTGTGTCTCCCACTCGTCCTCCGGCATGGCGGAGAGGATGGCCTTACCGATCCCCGTGCAGTACAGCGGCGCGTGTTCGCCCAAAATGTCGCGGTAGGGCAGCTCCTGCATCCGGGCAACGGGATGGGCCACATAGAGATAGAGGACATCCGTTCCGTGAGGCAGGCCGAAGTAAACAATCTCGCCAGTCTTATTGGCCAGATCCATAAGCAGATCGTATACCGCCCGGGGGTAACCCAGATGCTGATTAATAATATAGGAGAATTCCAGCAGCTGCAAACCAAGCGTATACTTTCCGTTAGGCTGCTTTTCAATGTATCCGCTCTGCTGGAATGTGGTCAGGATGTTATGGGCATTACTCTTGGTAATACCGTTCATCTCCGCCAGCTCTGTCACGCCAAGCTCCGGTGACTGCGCCGAAAAGCACTCCAGAATCCGCAGCGCTTTCGCTAAGGATTTGACTTTTGGGTCCTGTGCCTGATCCATCTCAGCCCCTCCCGCCGTTCATCATTAGAGAACGCGTTTCTCTATTTCAATACAATTATACAAAACAGCAAGGATTTGTGCAAGTGATTTTGAAAGAACTGTGATTTTTTTAAATTTATTCGTTTACATTGGTTTTAAATTAAGCTCCCGTTTCTTAATAATGAACATTGTTTTTTAATTTTTGTATGAAACGCCTTTTCGGCGCGGTACTATTTTCCGGCTTGCGGTTTACACGGGGTTACATTTGGGCTTATACTCTCAGGAATAAAGGAGCGGCCTCATACCGCTCCTCATAGCCGCATAGCGGCTGAAGGAGGAACAATTCATGCTTTATGACACACTGGAGAATCTCTCCGCGTATTCCGTCCTGTCCCCCCGTCTGGCTCAAGCCTTCCGCTTTCTGGCGGAGACTGATTTTTCAACTCTCCCAGACGGCTGCTTGGAGCTAGATGGGCAGGACGTATATGCTAGCCTCAGCACCTATGAGACTCGGCTCGTCAATGATACGCCGGAGGCCCACCGGAAATATATCGACGTACAGTTTCTGCTAAGCGGCTCGGAAAAGGTCGGTGTAGCCCCTCTCTCCGTCATGGAGGAAGAAGTCTCCGGAGATGAGCAGGGGGACATATGGTTCTATCACGGGCCCACAGAACCGCTGACTCTCGGCGGCGGCCGGGTTCTGGTTCTATGGCCTCAGGACGCTCATGCCCCCTGCGTGGCCGCCGGTGTGCCGGAAACAGTGCGAAAGTGCGTGGTGAAGGTCCGGGTATAATCCTTTTCTCCGTTTGAAGCAAGGATTCTCACCAAAGATGTCGGTGTCAGGCCTATTTTGTGCCTATTTCGGGGCATTTAACTAAAAGATCAAATAAAAATGTCCGCAGACTGTCGAGTTCCGGCAGCCTGCGGACAGATTTCGGCCCCAGACGGTATGGCATCCGTCCGAGGCCTCTTATAAAAAAATTTTGGGCCACACACCGAAATCAGCGCGGCAAACTCGGGGGCAGTCTTTGCTTCCGCCATTTGAAAACACCGCGTATATTTTCACCGGCGTCGCGTCAAACGCGGCGCCGGTGATTTTTCGTCGGTCCGGGAACTGCGCCCCACTTACTCGGCCCGTTCCATCCGCCAGACAATGGCGGATATCTGACCGCGGGTCATGGTGCTGGATGGTTTAAAGGCGCTGGTTCCATTGGAGAAATACCCCTCCACAATGCCTGCGGCGCTCAGCGCCTGTACGTACACGTCGCTGGTGTCCGTAAAGGGCTTCACGCTGGAGAGATTGGACAGGCCCAGCCGCATGGCCTTGGCGGTGATCTGTGCCACCGCGAGACGGCTGATGGGCCGGTCCAGATCGCTGTCCTTCACGCCGGTAAGCAGCCCGTCAGCCTTGGCCCGGCTCAGATAGCCGCTGAACGGGTGTTTTCCCGTGGGGGCCTGAGCTTTGTAATTAGAGGCCAGCATGATGAGCTTCAGAGCCTGCCCATAGGTCACGGTTTTGTCCGGCCGGAAATATCCGTCGGGATAGCCGTCGATCACCTTTCCATCGCTGAGCTCCGCCACATACTTATAGCACCAGACGGAGATAGCCACATCGCGGTAGCTCTTCAGACTGCCCACGATGCCAAGGCACAGCCTGCCGCTGGCAATGGCCCGGGAGGAGCTGTTGTACGCCACATACGGAATCTCCACGGAGCCGGTAAAGCCGGTGGCGGGGACGAAGCGAAGGTCACTGATCCGCCCGCTGCCGGAGCTGGCGGAATAGGTATAGCGGGTGTTGGTATTGGCCTTGGTGGAGCCTGTGCCCACATAGATGGTCCCCTTGGAGGAAGCGGGAAGCTCCAAAAGCTGAATGCTGTACAGCGAGGCGTTGGAGGATACGGCTGCGGCCACGGCACTGTAGATAGCGGAGCTAGGGAAGGTCACGGAAGTATTCATTGGCGTAGCCCCGTAGACATCCTGCACCGTCACACTGTTGACGCTGATGAGAATATTGCCCTGCGCAGAGCGGTTGTTGGTACTGTACGCGGTGAAGGGAATGGTCACGCAGTAGTTGGTGCCGCTGGGAACATAGGTCAGCTCACTCAGCGCGTACTGGCTGGTGCCGGTGGGGCTGAAGTACAGCAAATGATCATCGCAGTTGGACGAGGTCAGCCTCAGGTTGGACGCACCGTAACTGCTGACGCCGTAATAGTTGTAGTACAGTGTCCCGGTCTGCGGCACGCCCCCCAGCTTCACGGACTGGAGCACGGAGCCGGAATAGGCTTTGTTCAGGAACCGGGCAATGTCGTTGGGATTGATCTGAACATTGGTGCTGCCGGTGGTGTAGTACCGAACATCCCCGCGGTTGACGGCCTCTTTCGCCTGAATCACCAGCGAACCGTCCACATAGCGGTTGCTGTCGTAATAGGCCCGGAACGTCAGAGTTGTGCTGCCGGTAAAGCTGCTTGAGGCTACAAAGCTCAGGTCGTCCAGCGCATAGTCTCCGTAGCTGGAGCTACTGTAATAATAGGCATAGCTGGTGAGATTGGACTTGGTGAACGCGCGCTCATTTCTCCCGCCGTAGTCATAATACAAGGTACCGCAGGACGTATCGTAGGAACTGCTGGACAAGAAACTCACATACCGAAGGTCATAGCCAGAGTAGGAGTTCTGGAACACGCGGCTGAAATCGCTCCGGTCGAAATCCACTTCCTCCCCCTGGCTTACCTGATAGGTAATGGCGGACGCCGTGCCGCTGATCTGGATCTCCATCGTGCCGTCCACATAGCGGCTGCTTGAGTAATAGGCCCGAAAGCTAACGCTGATTGTCTTCTTCGAGGCGCTGCCGGCGGCCACAAAGCTCAGGTCGTCGATGGGATATGTACCGTAGCCGGAGCTGCTGTAATAGTAAGCATAGTCATCTACGGAGGTCCGGGAAAATTCCTTTTGATTGGATTTCCCGTAATTGTAGTAAAATGCGCCGTCAGAGGTGGAGAAGGAACTCACAGAGGTGAATTCCACCCAGCGGACCGTGTCGGAATAAGCGGTCTGATAAACGCCGTTGAAGTCGCTGCTGGCCAGAGATACCTTCTGTCCCGGCCGCACCGTATAGGTGATCTTGGTGCTGGCGGTGGCTGTAGTGTTGATAGAGAGCGTACCCTGAATGATACTGTATCCGTCTGAGGCGGAATAGGTCACGGAGTAGGTCCCCCTCGTGCCGGAGGGGACAAAATACAGGTCCGTGATGGGATAGCTACCGCCGCTGTAGGTATAGGTCCGCCCGGTGAGGGAGGACTTTCCGCTATTGGCATACAGTATGCCGTAATACGAGTTGGAAACGGTGGTAAAGGTCACGGTGGTAAAGCTCCGCCCCGCCACACTGGCAAATATGCTGTTCAGCTTATCGCGCACCGCAGTGCCAACCGTGACTTCCGCAGTTCCGGCAACGTCCACCGACGCATTCTGGTTGGAAGCCGTCACGGAATAGACCGCGTAGTAAACGACGTTGGTGGACACGCCTATCACGGCGACCTGAGCGGAGGAGTAGATGGTCTGCCCTGCGTAGATGGCGGTGGTACCGGGGTTGGAAGTAGTCCAGCCCCGGAAGCTGTACGCGCAGTTTGCGGCACTCTTCGAGGGCGTTCCGGGATTCGTCGGACAGGCGCCCTTATTGATGTTGCTCTGAGACGCAAAGGTGCTGCCGGAGTTGATAAACGTTACGGTACACTTCGCGGAGATCGGCAGACCGCCGCGTCCACAAACATCGCATATACCATCGTTGTTTTTGTCAATATGGGCTTCCTTTGCAGAAGTTCCTTTGCAGATCGTGCAGATTCTCCAATGATACGAGGCGTCCGAGGTATAGCTGCTGTCATATGTGTGCGTCGCTCTGGTTCCGCTGATCTCCTGTCCGCAGACGGAGCAGATATGCCAGTGAGATGTCGTATCGTAGGTCCACAGATCGGACGGGGTATGGGGAAGTGCAGGGATTATTTCCTCTCTCTGATAGCCGCAGTGATCCATACATTCATAGATGTTTTTGCCGGTGTGCGCACAAGTAGCCGGTATCGTAGAAGTCGGCGCGGAGGGCATATGATGCTCTTCGCACTCCATCTCCTGTCCGCAGTCATCGCAGACCTTCTGATGGTGTATCCCGTCCTTTTTGTCCTTCCATCCGCTGGTACACTCATGCGGCGCGACATCGCTTTTTTCAGTGCAGCCTTCGTCCGTACAAGCGTGCCAATGATTGGTTGCGTCGCTTGACCAATTGGGGCTGAAATGATGCTCTGTTGCGGTCGGATCCGTTGTCGCGCTGCTGCTGGCGGAACCATCCCCGGAAACAGGATCAGCCATTGTGGGAATCGCAGTTCCCACAAGCATCAGGGTCGTCATTAAAAACGCCGGCAGCCTTTTTTTCCAAAACTCTCTCATGTTCTCCCTCCATTGAGCGCATTGCATGCGGTTACATAATGTCTGCCTTTAACATAGCGGAAAACCCATATCCAGTCATGAACAAATTATGAACAAATTTCCATTTTTGCCTTCCGCAGAAAACAAAACAGATCGGACGTTTCCGGCATCACAAAGCCCAGTCACCACGACCATAGAAACGATGATCAAATAAACCGTGTGCTTTGGCACGACTCTCTCAACTAAAAAATAGATTCTTCAAAATCTCCGCTGCTTGCAGTAAATTATTATTTTATTTTCATTATGCGCAAAAAGCAAGTAGCTGCAATAGAGATTCCAATTCAAGGCCGTGTATCTTCCAGCGAGATTTTCCGTCGCCGCCGGAGATGATTCCGGCTTCGACGCGTGTGATCATAGCATCCTTCGCCCAGGAGGCAATGCTTTTTACCAGAATCATCTGACGGCAGTTGGTCAAGAATCTTCAACGCATTGTACAGCAATACGAACATCTCCTGACGGGTGATGGCCCTATTCGGTGCAAACATATTGTCACCCACGCGGTCACGGTCTGATCGGCAGACATGGTTGCATCAGTCGTCGATTTAGCCGAAGAAATATATCCGTGGACCAACTGCTCGGCTGCCAATGTCATTTAGGTGTTTACAGTCCAGGAGGCGTAGAAGGTCCTATTTTCGGCAGGCATGATGGAGGGAGCTATCAGCGGGCTCCCGTTGGCGTCGACCCATTTGTCAAAAGCATGACCGAACTTTTCTGGGTTGACCTGTGTGGTCACGATGGTACCATAATTCTGTGTAATCGGGGGAATCGAGGCAATCGGAGTAATTTGGTCGTCGTCCATGAACGTAAGTGTGTAGGAATTAATCGTGTACTGCGCCGTTACGGTCATGTTACCGGTTATGGAGGAAAAACTCTTGTCCCAGCCGGTAAAGGTATAGCCGGTGCGGGAAGGATCAGCCGGTGAGGTGGCGGAACGGCAATAAGCGATCATCTGTGGGTCTCGACCTCCTGCGTGTGAAGCAAAGCAAGCAAACCGCGAGGTCTTGGAAATGCTGCATTTCCAAGACCTCCAAGATCTTTCTATTCATGTGATCACAGATGGATTTTACATACTGTCGTATTTTGTCGTACAATCCGCCAGCACTGTGTAAGCAAGAGAGAAGGCATAACCCACCTGCCTTCTCTCTTGCTTCCTATGTGCGCATATACCATCACTTGAGCACATCAATCAGCGCTTTCGCTATGTAATAATCACTGTGCGCTTCTAGTTGAAACTGACATTCAAATTAAATTGAAAAAATAGTAAAACAAAGGTCCGGTTATCATTCCTTGTTTCTCTCGTACACCAGTTTGCCGCCAAGATAAGTATACTTGACCTTAATGTCTTTGATCTTCAGGGGATCCATCTCGAAAATATCATCGTCGATCACAACAAAGTCTGCCAACTTTCCGGCTGTGATGGTGCCCTTGATGTTCTCCTCGTAAGACGAATACGCCGCATTCTTTGTATACATGCACAGCGCCTCGTACACGCTGATGCAGTTTTCGGGGTACCAGCCGCCCTCGGGAGCACCCGAAAGATTCTTGCGGGTTACGGCGGCATAAATGCCCTCCCACGGATCGTGTGGAGTGCCGGGAGCATCCGATCCGCCTGTGATGATGATGCCTTCCCTGAGCAGTTTCCCCCACGGATTGACATACGGGGCACGCTGCGCGCCAACTCGGGCTTCAATCCACGGCATATCCGTGTGGATGAACATGGGCTGCACATCCACGATGACCGGAAGCTTCTTGATCCGCCGAATAATATCTTCATTCAGAACGGACATATGGATCATGCGGAAGCGCGGGTCGGGCTTGGGATTCTCATGGTAAACAGTCTCAATGGCCGTTGTGAACATGTCCGCTGCGCGGTCTCCAATGACATGCATACCGACTTGAATATTGCGCTCATAGGCCGCTCTGACCCGGGCAGTCATTTCTTCCTGCGTATAATTGGCCTGACCTGAGGTGTCGGGCTTATCACTGAAAGGCTTCAGCAACGCAGCGGTGTGACCGCCAAAGTTGCCGTCTGCATACATCTTATAGAAGCCGTATTTCACCATGTCATCGCCAAGGCCGGTGCGGATGCAGCAGTTAGGTAGCTCATCATAGCCGAGATAGATTCGCGCGGTCAGACGTCCTTCCAGATTCAGTTCCTGATAGGCATCCGTATATTCCATCAGGTCAACGTGCTTGCCCTGAATCGCGTGCACACCGGTCAGGCCGTGCTCATTGAGCTCATGGATAGCCTTTTCCAGAACATTTTTCTTGGCTTCTATCGACGCGAGCTTGTCGGGCACCAGCGCAGCGAGCCTTGCACCGGCAGCATCGCAAACAACGCCAGTCGGCTCTCCTTCGGCATCGAACTGGACATTGCCTTCGATCTCCGGATTAAAATTTCTGTCGATACCCGCCGCCTTCAGTGCAAGGGAGTTGGCGGAGAAGAAATGCATACAGCTGCGCGAGATCAGCACTGGATTCTTCGGGCAGGCTTCATCCAGATCGTAGCGGGTAGGCATTGCTTTGCTGTCTGTAAAAAATTCGTTGTCAAAGCCAAAGCCGTAAATCCACTCGCCCGCCGGAACGTTTCCGGCATAATCGCGCAGGGAGTCCTTCAGTTCATGCAGGGAATGGACGTGGTCCAGCATAAACTTTTCAAAGTTGCTGGCATAGGAGTAAAGATGTTGATGGGTATCGATCAGCCCCGGAAGCACGACCGCGCCGCGCAGGTCAACGGTCTTATCAGCCATTATCCGCGCCTCGTCGTCCGTGCCGCAGAAAATGAATTTACCGTCACGCACAACGAAAGCCGAGCACACCGCGCCCTCCCGCTCCATCGTATAGACCTTACCGTTAATATAGGCTGTAGAATTGAACATTTGTCGTTCCTTTCCCGATTTATTACTTTTCGCTCTCAACTGCTGTTTCCACCGGGCGGTAGGTCTTCTTGCTAGGGATCTCACCAGTCTTCCACTGGAACTTGCCCAGGAAGCCCCACAAGATGGCGACCAGCGGGCAGATCCAGCAGAACAGGGCAAACGGGAGATAGGCAAAAGCGTTAACGCCGAGAGCCGCGCCGATAAATGCGCCGCACAGGTTCCACGGAATCAGCGGGGAGGTGACGGTGCCGGAGTCCTCAAGGGTGCGGGACAGGCACTGCGGAAGCAGATCCTTTTCACGGTAAACGGGCATGAGCAGCTTACCGCCGAGGATCAGGGTCATGTACTGGGAGGCGGTCACGAGGTTAAGCGCGATCTCAACGAGAACGGTGGTGAGGACCAGAGAGCCAACCGTCTTGGTCAGACCCTTAATCTTCTCCAGCAGGACGTCAAGGATGCCGCACTTTTCGATCACGCCGCCGAACACCATGACGATTACGGACAGAGAGGCCGTGTAGTTCATGGCAAACATACCGCCGCGGGAGAGAAGCTTATCAATGTCGGAGATGCCAGTTTTACAAACAAAGCCGCTTTGCATAATGCTCATGATATCGGGAATCGAAACACCCTGGTGCAAAATAGCAATCACCGCTGCAACCAGGCCGGAAATCAGCAGTGTCGGGAATGCCGGGAAATGCTTAATCGCGAGGATAAGCACGAGGATGATGGGAATCAGCTCGATGAAGTTCATCTTGAACATACCGTCAAGAGAGGAAAGAATCTGTTCTACCGCCTCATTGTCCGCACTGCCACTGGCAGCAGAGAAGCCCATGACCGTGAAGCCGATCAGCGCAAGCACAATTGCGGGGCCGCCGGTGTAGCACATGGCCTTGATGTGATCAAACAGATCTGCCTCAGCAACAGCCGGGGCAACGTTCGTGGTATCGGACATCGGGGACATCTTGTCGCCGAAAGCAGCACCGGAAACGACGGCGCCTGCGGTCCAAGCGGGGTTAATGCCAAGGCCCATGCCGACGCCCATCAAGGCAACGCCGACCGTACCGGCTGTGGACCAGGAGCTGCCGGTCGACATAGACGTGAGGATGCAGGCAAGGCAGGCGGTGGTAAGGAAAATCTTGGGGCTGATGAGTTTGAGGCCCCAATAAATGACCATGGGAACCGTGCCGCTGGCGATCCAGGAGCCCATCAGAGCGCCGATGCAGTAAAGAATGACCAGAACGGGAATCAGGAGCTTGCCGCCGTAAATGATTGCTTCTTCAATCACAGCATAGGGGCAACCGGTCAGAGCCAGCAGGAGCATGGTGAAGCCAAGGCAGATCATCATTGTGATGTGAAGTTGCTGACCGGTCACAAAGATCGCACAGCACATTGCCACAATAAGGAATGCCATACTTGTTAGTGCTACCCAAAATTTTGGGCGGAACATCGTTTTTGCTTCTTCCATGGTATTTTCCCTTCCTTTTATCAGTTGTTTTTATTAAATTCTTTTGTACTTCAAGAGCCTATATCCACATATAAGCAGCCATTTTCTGAACATCAAAAGCATCGAACAACGTGTGTTTGCAGCAATGTCTTAATCCCAATCAGGCAGTTTCGCCGCCGTCGAGCGGAATGTGCTGACCGGTGATATACTTGGCTTCGTCGGAGGCCAGGAATGCATACAGCGCCGCGACCTCCGCAGGATCGGCGTGACGCTGCATCGGGATGCCCTTGTTGCATTCCTCAAACATCTCCTGCGTATATTCGGCTTCCTGCATCGGCGTGAGTACGTAGCCCGGGCAGATGCAGTTGCAGCGGATCCAGGGCGCATGCTCGAGCGCCACGCTGCGCACGAGGTTGATGACCGCCGCCTTGGAGGCATTGTAGTCTGTGTAGAACGGATGACCTTCCATGCCATTGGTGGACGCGGTGCAGAGGATAACGCCCGCATTGTCTTTGGTCTTTTCTTTCTGCATGCGCTTAAGCGCTTCCATGATACACAGACACATACCGTCGAGGTTGACGCCCATCACGCGCTTCCACTGCGCAAAGTCTGTCTCGATGAACTTCTTGCGAATGGAGATGCCGGCGTTGGAAATGAGGACATCAATCCCGCCGAGAATCTGATCCATCTGGGTAAAAGCAGCCTTGACGCTCTCCTCGCTGCTCACATCGACCTTCACGGCGCCGGCCAGGCCGGGGATTTCCTCTTTCAGCGCGTCGAACGCCTTATCGTTATAGTCGAACACAACGACCTTGGCGCCTTCGAGCACGAAGCGCTTTGCCGTCGCCTTGCCAATACCGGAAGCACCGCCGGTCACGATAACACGCTTGCCTTTGAGTTCTGGATACAGAGCACGGGATTCGAATTTGTAATCCTGCTTTAACATAAAACATACACTCCTTTTTATTCGCCGCTTATGCGGCACATTTGTTCTTCCATAGCACCTACGATCACGCGGACATACCCGCTGAGCATCCGGTCAGCGTCGGCATCGCCGGTATCAACGAGAAGCGGTCTGCCCTCGAGATGAAACAGTTTTTCCCGAGTGGCCAGAATATGGAGCCGCTCCCTGCCAATCTTTCTGAGCACCGCGGCACTGAGTTGCTGGTTACCCCGCCGAGCAGGTAGCCTTGCCCGCCGGTCGGCGTGAGAACGAGATGGGTCTCCCTTTCGTCCAGCCGCCACAGGATATCCCTCTCACACAGGTCTGCCTGTACCAGCTTCCGGTTACAGACCAGATCTACGCCCAGCAGCGTGTCCGGCAGCTCCAGCTTGTCCATCAGTGTGCGCGTGGTGGACCCGGGACCAATGAGATAGTAAACATTCTCCCGCATCCGGCCGATCATTTCCGCCGCGATATTCTCCTGTTCCGTATGTTCGCTCGCGGGAGACGGCGCTTTGCCGTGCTGCAGGAAATCCCGGTCGTCCGGGACATTCAAATAGCCATATAGGCTTGTACACACGCGTCCGTCGCGGTAGGACGTCTCATCAATATCGACCACTTCCGCCTCGCGGGTATGGCGGCAGCCGCCTTGCAGAAAACGCAGTGCCAGCTCACCGGCTCGTTCCGGACGCGTGGCATAGACAGGTGAGTGAATCTTCACTCCTGCCGGGACGCCGATCACAGTGCAGTGGACACCGGCGGAGACGATATCCCGCGCGGTGCCGTCGCCGCCGGCAAAGAGCAGCAGGTCCACACCGGCCATCGCCTGTGCCGCCGCGACGGTGTCCCGAGATGATACTTTTTCTGTGCAGCCATGAACCACCTTCGTATCGAATCCCAACTCCCGGGCAAGCTGCTCGCCCATTTCGCCAGACGGACACAGCATCTGCAAGCTGTCTTTCATGGGGAGCAGCTGCTTCAATGCCAAGGCCGCCCGCGCCGCTGCTGTTGGCTTGGCGCCGCGGCGGATTGCCTCATCCACAACGCCGTCGGTTCCCTTGAGTCCGACGCTGCCGCCCATACCGGCAACCGGGTTGATGATCAGTCCGACTGCTTTCACTGGAACTTCTTAGAATAGCAGCGCCAGGTCACGGCCCACTGCTCCGGATCATCCATGTTGGACTCGTCAAGCTGGTGGCAAACGCTCTGATACGGCGCGCCCTTGAACAGCTCCGGATTCTGGTACGCCTCGTCAAAAACGTACTTAAGCGTTTCGATATACTCGTCAATGTCTTCCTTAGACGGCGTTTCTGTCGGCTCAAGCGTCATCGGCTCGGGTATGTAATAAGGGTGGTGGCTGGTCCAGTAATGCATACCGAAATCCATCATGCGTCGCTGGATATCGGCAGTTCCCACACCGGTTTCCTTGTAGAGTGTTTCGAGCGTGTAGCGGCACTGTTCGATGCGCTGCTTGCCGGGGATATAAGGCGCATCTACACAGTGCAGTTCCATGAGCTTCTTAATCATATAGTTATTGTTGAGCACAGCCGTTTTGGCGACCTGATACAAGCCGTTGGGACCAAGGGAGCGGATCCAGGCATACGCCTTGAGAACGACCGGTGCAACACCGTTGAACTCGCGGATTTTGCCGATGGCGCTGGCGTTATTGGTTGTCTGATAGTCGTAATAGTACTTTTTGCCGTCAAACTGCAGCAGCGGAGCGGGCAGGAACTTTTCCAGGAACTGTGCGCAGCCAATTGCACCGCAGGCAGGACCACCGCAGCCGTGCGGCGTGGAGAAGGTCTTGTGCAGGTTGAAAAAGCACATATCAAAGCCGGCATCACGGGCACGGGTCACACCGAGCAGGCCGTTTGCGTTGGCCTGGTCGTAGGCACACAGGCCACCCCTCTCATGCACGAGTTTGGTGAACTTGAGAACATTCTTGTTGTAGACGCCGGTGTCCTCGGGATTGGCGACGAAAAACGCCGCGGTATGCTCGCCGACAGCTGCCTTGAATGCCTCATAATCAGGATAGCCGTCCTTGTCCGGATGCAGATAGATGATCTTGAACCCCTTGACATGCGGAGCTGCCGCATCAGATGGATGGGAATAGATGGTGGTGATGATTTCGTTGCGCTGTTTCTCTTCCCCTCTGGACTTGAAGTGGGAATACACCAACGAGGCCATCGCCAGGATGCCCTGCGAGCCGCCGCTGGGCTGGAAGGAGAAGCGATCCATGCCGGAGATCTCGCACATGTATTGATTCGTTTTATACATAATTTCCATGATGCCCTGGCAGGTGCTTTCGTCCTGCAGTGGGTGCATCTCACGCAGCTGGGGGAGGTTTGCAAGCTGGTCATTGACTTTGGGACTGTATTTGATCGTGCAGGTACCCTGACCAATCTCGATGTTCACGTCGGCGCCCAGTGTCTCCTGGGCAAGTCTTGCGTAGTGGCGCAGTACGCGCGGCTGTGAGATTTCCGGAAGAACGGGAGCGGCCTTGCGCTGCAGGAACTCGGGAAGCACTTTGGTGCCCTGCACGGAGGACGCGATCTTTGCATCAGCCTTGTTGACCAGAATACCGCGCTCACCTGGCTGCGTCAATTCAAAGATAACGGGCTCATCCCACTTTGCCTGGTGAAAGCCGGTGCGAACCTTGGAGCTTCTGTCGATCTTTTTCATTTCTGTGTCTCCCTTTCTTACAGGATCTCGTTTAGCGCAGAAACCAGCGTATCAATGTCTTCCGTGGTGTGAACCTCTGTCACGCAGTACATGGCGCACTGACCGAGACCGGCAAAGTCGCGGGACAGATCCCTGCCTCCAAAGATGTGGCGCTCAAGCAGCGCCTGGTTAATCTCGGAAACCGTCTTGCCGGTCTTGTTGAAGTCCAGCACAAACTCCTCAAAGAACGGCGTGTCAAACCGCAGGGAAACGTTCTTGAGGGCCGCGAGTCTCTCGGCCGCGTACTGTGCGTTTTGCATGATGGTCTCGCCGACTTCCTGCATGCCCTTTGGTCCCATCGTGGCCAGGTACACGCCGGCGGTGATACCCCACAGGGCGGTCTGGGTGCCAACGTATTCCTTGGCTTTGTCACGCAGATGACCGAAGGAGGTGCGGTCATAGGCAACGTCCGCGAAGGCGTACTCACCCGGCTCCTTGGTGCAGCAGATGCCGAACAGACGGGACGGGAACTCCAGCACGTACTTAGGATCGTCCATCGTGGCCATGAATCCGGACTGTCCGCCGCCGTAGTTCATATGGATACCGAGCGGCTGCACATCGCCGCAAACGATATCGGCGCCATAGGCACGGGGAGCCGCGATTACACCAAGGGAAATTGGGTCCACGCCAACCACGCATTGCGCACCTGCCTGATGCGCTGCGTTTGCAATCTCACGGGCGTTCATTTCAAACATTCCGAGGTAAGCGGGGTTTTCAAAATATACAACGCCAACGCTTTCGTTGAGGTTGGCCTTGAGATCGGCAAGATCCATGCAGCCGGTCTTGGCATCTATGGCAACTTCCTTGATCAGAAGATCCGGTGTGCAGTAATTCCTGATGACCGCCAGTTTCTCGCGGTCCATTGCCGCAGGGACCAGCACACCGATACGGTCCGCCACGCGGCAGCCCATGCGGATTGCAGAGGAAGCGGCCTGAGAGTAATCCATTGTTGGGACATTGACGACCTCCATGTCGACCAGCTCGGCAACCATGCTTTGAAACTCAAACAGCGTCTGAAAACGGCCGAAGTCGTTGTATGCCTCGCCTCCATAAGCGGTGAGGAATTCACCCTTGCCGTTGATTTCGTCGCAGATTGCCGGCACATAATGCTGATAGCAGCCCGCGCCAAGAAAATTCAGATTATCGGCGCAGCTGCTGTTCTTCTTCAATAGACTCTCCACATGGCGGCGCAGCTCATATTCCGAGCCAAACGCCTCCGGCAGATTCATATTCTCTTTCAATATAATCTCATCAGGGACTTCTTCATGAAGCTCCTCAATTGAATGCAAGCCGATCTCCCGCAGCATCTCCTGCTCGACCTCGGGCACCGAGTTTGGAATGTAAGGATGACTTTTGAATCCTTTTACGCTCATCTCAATGTTCCTTTCTTATTGTGAATATTGGCTTGTAAAGAATTCTTATGCAATGCCTCCGCCATCGACGACCAGTGCCGCACCGGTCACCCAACTGGCGAGGTCAGAGCACAGGAACAGCACACCCTTGGCGATATCCTCCGGCTGACCGATGCGGGCAAGCGGGCGGCCTGCGCCGCAGGACCTGAGGAATTCGTTAATATCTGCGTCGCTCTTAATCCCACCGATCTGCCGGCCTTCGCTGATCATCATGGCTGTGACTGTATCACCCGGGTTAATGGAGTTGACGCGGATATTGTCCCTTCCATGGTCAATGGCCATTGCTCGGGTCACATTGACAATCCCGCCCTTTACTGCACAGTAGGCAGCTGCCTGATCTCCGCCCTTGAGGCCCCAGCCGGAGCCGGTGTTGACGATCGATCCGCCGCCGACCTTGCGCATTTCGGGAATGACATGCTTGCTCATCAGAAACAGGCCCTTGAGACCGACATCCAAGACGAAGTCCCATTCCTTTTCCTCGAGCTGGTCAATGCTCTTGCGTACCGTAACACCGGCGTTATTATGCAGGATATCAATGTGTCCGAAATTTTCCACGATTGCCTGCACCGTATGTATGACTTTCTCTTCATTGGTTACGTCGCACTGAAAAAAAGCAGCTTTTCGACCGGCGTCACACAGTTCCCGTGCTTTCTCCTCGGCCTTGGGCGAGACATCAACCATTGCAACTGCGGCTCCATAAGCCGACAGCATCTGCGCAACACCCAGACCAATGCCAGCGCCGGCGCCGGTAATCACTGCGACTTTTCCGGATAAGTCTAAGTAGTCTTTCTTGTCGATCATGTTTTACTCCTCCTTTCTCTGTAGTACCAAATTGTAAAGCCGCGCACTAGTATTAAAGCAATTTCTCTTCCATTCTTTAAAAAGCAACAATTAATTAAAAATTTCAGTTAATATTTCAAAATTTGCGTAGTTATTTGCAGCGATATAAACAAATTATTAGACCATGTTCACAGCACGGGACATTCCTGCTGCGAACACGGTCCTTCTTAATTGCCTTTTTTGTCATTCATTGTGTCAAATTTGGCAATACATATTGATTTGTAAAAAAACCACAGCTATACTAAGCAAAAGGAAGTCATCCTTCTGACAGGAGATGCATTATGGAACTTTCAAACTATGTTCCCGAGATTACTTTGGTGCTTCAAACGATCCATCATCTGTTTGGCATCGAGTCCGCTGTATTTGACACGAACGCAGTCCTGATTGCAGGAAGCAAAAAGTATCTGGAGATCAAAGGCACCACTGTGCATAAGCCATCCATCGCCGAAGTCATAGAAAATGACGAGGTCACTGCTTTGTGTCCCGGCAAGATGGAGTCTTGTGTCGGATGCCGCTTCAGCAGCAACTGCCCCGCGACATTAGAACTGCTTAAGCGGATCACAAGCGAGGGCGTCCCAGTTGGCGTTCTGTCCTTTTCTGCTTTTTCAGAGGATGAGCATGACGAGATTATCACACGGATCGACTACTTTAAGCAAATCATTGCTGACTTTTCTGATCTACTGGCAGCTGTTTTATATAATACAAGAAGCAATGCCTTAACTAACAATAAAAACCAATTTTCTGCCGTATCTGCCCTGATCCCCGACAGTCTGCTGATAACTGACGTAAATGGTAATATTCTGGATATCAATGATTCCGCGCTGAGCATTCTCAGCGGCGCGTGTTTAAAATCTATTCGCGATTTTCTCCCAAATGAGTTGGCCGACGAAGTGATGAGCGGACGGCATGTTGCAAATCAAGCGGTGGAAATACGGCAAGGGATAACCATTATTCTTTCTTCTGCACCTATTTTCAGTTCGCTTGGGAGCATCAGCGGTTTTGCAGTGCGTTTGATAGCAAAGCAGGTTGTTGTATCGCCAGCCTCTAAAGTTTCCGAGTATGAAAAAATGCGCGGCAGTGGGGCACACATGGAAAGTGTGCGCAGACGTATGCGAAAGATCGTTAACAGCCCGTCTTCTGTCTTTATCTCTGGCGAAACCGGCACCGGAAAAGGTGTATTGGCACGTTCCATTCACTACGAAGGCAATCGCTGTGATAAGCCTTTCATTATTATCAATTGTGCAAATATTTCGGAATCGTTGTTTGAAAGTGAGCTGTTTGGCTACGAGGCAGGTGCGTTTACCGGGGCATTAAAAACCGGCAAGTCCGGAAAGATGGAGCTTGCCGAGGGCGGAACGCTTTTCCTCGATGAGATCAGTGAGATGCCGATGAGTATGCAGGCAAAGCTTTTGAGCGTTCTGCAGGATCGGCAATTTGAACATGTTGGCGGGACAAAAACCATTACATTGAATACTCGAATCATCTCCGCTTCCAACGCAAACATTCAGCAGCGAATCGACGAGGATCGCTTTCGCACAGACCTTTTCTACCGGCTCAATGTTATCAGCATAGAAGTTCTGCCTCTGCGCGAACGAATGGAGGATCTTCCGGAATTGCTGGACGCTTTTCTCAGCAAATACAACTATCGTCTCCACGCAGCCGTGAAAGGTTTTGATGAAAGTGTGATCCAACAGTTTAACCGTTATAGTTGGCCCGGGAACATACGGCAGTTGGAGAATATTGTGGAGTACTGTATCAATATGGCTGATAGTGACATTGTGCAGTTGCCTGATTTGCCACCGCATTTCCTGAACGAAGTGGAAGCGCAACCACTCCCAGCGCTCAAAGAAGCCGAAGGCTGTGTCATTCGCGATCTGCTGAATAAATATGGTTGGGACTTCAAGGGAAAAGTGCAAGTCGCGCAGGCCCTTGGTATCAGTGTTCGCACTCTTTATCGCAAGATGGACCAATCACATCTCGACAAATAAATGTTTGGAGGTATTTATGGGAGGAGAAACTTTGAAAAAAAGAAAGCCGGAAATCAAATTGGAGGATTTCCAAAAGCTTGATTTCCGTGTATGTCAGGTCATCGCATGTGAAGAGGTGGTTAAAAGCCAAAATTTTTTGAAGCTCACGGTAAATGATGGTCAAGGTCAGCGCACCATCATGTCGACCATCCGCTCTTATTACAAGCCAGAGGATTTGATCGGCAAGTTGCGTGGAAAATCCCTGATATTTGTATGCGTGGACAAACCAGATCAGGCTGCCAGACAAGGTCTGTCAGCCTGAAGCAGATTTGCCAGAGCAAACAACATATTCAGTTTGGCGGTCTGTTTTCGCAGACCCCGGTACCGCGTTTTTCGGTATCGAAGCAGACCCTTGACGATCCCAAAGACATGTTCCACCTTTGCCCAGACGGATGACTTTTCGTGTTCTCTGCGTTTAAGCTGCGCCTGTGACCGCGCAGTAGTGTTTTGTCATTTCAAGCGTAGAATGAACTAACAGTTTTTGAAGTGTAAAGGCGTTGCCACCACAGTCAATCAGATACTTTCTGGCAAAAGTATGGCGAAACATATGGATGGAGGTCTTAGAAACCCCTCTGCATCGGTTGTAATGGGCAATAGCGAGCCGCAGAGCGTTTTCTGTAAGTATCTTACCATATTAGAGATCCCCGTCCTCTGAGCCGCCTCTAATGCGCATATAGTCTCTTAGGCGAAGTGTAAGAGAAGAGCAAAGGGGAATCATTTGTAACTTTCCGTTCTTGGTATGGCGAAAGGCCACTTGCTTGCTGTCTAAATCCACATCGCGGATTTGCACATTACGAACGGTAGCAGCTCTACATCCACTGTTCATCATAAATTGGACAATCAGCCAGTTGCGATACTCACAGAAGTTGCAGTTTGAAGATGGTTTTTCAAGAAGCTTCACAGGTCCTGCATCACTGTATGTCTCTTTAACCGTATCTTTTTGCTTGAAGGTAGGCATAGACAGTGTGGAGTATCCTTCTTCATTGCACCACGTTAAAAACGATTTAAAGGCTCTTACATAGCTGATGGAATTGTTTGCAAGGCCATGATTTCGCATCGCAGATACCATACATTCCAAATCGGATTTATGAAGCAATGATAATGGCGTGGTAATATCCAGATGCTTTGAAATACAGTGCAGATGCTGACGATAGGTATTAAGTGTCTTCTCGGATAATCCTCTTGCGGTTGATACAGATAAAAATTGCTAAATCGTTCCTGAACAGATGCTGTTTCTGCGGAGTACATGGTAATTTTCTGCTTCATAATAGACCTCCTGCTTTCTAAAAAATTAGATAAACGGCAGGTAGTCTAAACTCTCAAACAGGTAAAGAGAAAACCCTCAGAAACGTAGTGTTTCCAAGGGTTTGGTGGAGACTGGGAGACTCGAACTCTCGACCTCCTGCGTGTGAAGCAGGCGCTCTAACCAGCTGAGCTAAGCCTCCACATCCGATATTAAATTTGCATACCCACAAGCTACCGCAGTCACGGTGCTTTATAGGTTGGTGACCCGTACGGGATTCGAACCCATGTTACAGCCGTGAAAGGGCCGTGTCTTAACCACTTGACCAACGGGCCATATCAACTTTTCGGAAAACCCCCACGGGACACGCCGTGTCCCGTGGAAATTCTGGTAGCGGCACCTGGATTCGAACCGGGGACACTGCGGGTATGAACCGCATGCTCTAGCCAACTGAGCTATGCCGCCAAATCTGACCGCCTCATGACGGGCGAGAATTACTATACCAGACAAGGGCCACTTTTGTCAAGAGGGTTTCGCGAAAATTCCGGAAAAAGGTAAATTTGTGGAGTTGGGCAGGTACCTGCCGGGAGCGCTTTCGCGTTCCCGGCGGGTACCTATTTTCTTAG
>Ga0183099_1000487_pt1 | contig 29032 bp, 21 predicted proteins | sample Biomet1_FD_127788 | JGI IMG/M metagenome (GOLD analysis project Ga0183099, IMG submission 127788) | Microbial communities from bioreactor (seeded with anoxic lake sediment) at LBNL, California, USA - Biofuel metagenome 1 | ecosystem: Engineered > Bioreactor > Anaerobic > Unclassified ...
AAAAGAACGGGGATTTTTAACGGTAGAGAATACGGAGGCTGCTAGCGGCAGAGCAAGTTCTCTGCAAGCTGGAATCCTTAACGATGCAGATGCAGATGCAGTATATGTTCTTTAATTGCGATCAACCGCTTTTAGGTGACATCACTATAAAAAAAGTTGGTTGCCGTTTTTGAACGAACGGATAAAATAATTGTGCCGAAGGTATCGGATCGCTATGGAAGTCCGTGTATTTTCCCTCGGCGTTTTCGCGAAGACTTGCTCGCCCTTGTTGGCGATAATGGCGGTAAAATCGTATATAGAAAATATCCCAAAGAAGTCGAGACCGTCGATTTTATCGATCAAACAGATTTTATGGATATTGATAGAGTCGAGGATTTTCCGATTGTTTTGGAACAAATTAAGCTGCGGGATAAAAACTTGTGATGTATTGAATGCTGGAGGAAAGAAGGGGCAAATATGTATACAATCAACCAATATGTAAAAGTGACCAGCCTCGAGGAAGCGTATGAGCTGAATCAAAAAAAGGCCAATTTGATTTTAGGCGGGAGCCTTTGGCTGCGTTTGGGGCAAAGAACGATACAGACGGCAATCGATTTATCGAAGCTTGGGCTCGACAAAATAGAAGAGACAGAAGATGCTTTTCGTATTGGCTGTATGGTGACTTTGCGACAAATAGAGCTTTCGGCAAAACTTTCTGCCTTGAGCCAAGGTGCTATAAAAGAGAGCCTAAGGCATATCGTTGGCACACAGTTCAGAAATTGTGCGACGATCGGCGGCAGTGTTTTTGGCCGTTTTGGTTTTTCGGATATCTTGACCATTTTGTTGGCGCTCGATACGGAAGTTGAGTTATATAAAGGCGGCATTGTTTCCTTGGCTGAATTTATTGATCGGCCGAAAGATAATGATATTTTATCGCATATCATCATCAAAAAAAGCAAACGCAAAACCATGTATTCTTCTTTTCGTTTATCCGCTACGGATTTTCCGGTATTGACTTGTGCGATGAGCCGGGGCGAAGACGGAAAGCTTCGGACCGTTATCGGTGCCAGACCCAATAAAGCAATGCTTTTACCGGCATTTGATGAGTCTTTATCTGGCGAAAATATAAGAGAAAAAATCAATGTATATGCTGATCTGATAGAAAGCCAGCCAATCTATGGAGCGAATCGACGGGGTTCAGCCCAGTATAGGCGGGCGCTAGCCGGAATCTTAGTCAAACGGATGCTGCCCGAAGTTTTAGCAGAGGAGGAACAAATTCATGATAATTGAACTTTTGCTCAATGGAAAAAAAGTAAAAGCTGAAGTTGATGCGGATACAAGCTTACTGAACTGTTTGCGTGCTCTTGGCTGCTATAGTGTAAAATGCGGCTGCGAAACGACGAACTGTGGTCTTTGTACGGTTTGGCTCGACAGCGTTCCTGTTCTTTCCTGTGCCGTTCCAGCATGCCGCGTTGAAGGCAGAGCGATAACGACTTTAGAGGGACTGCAAGAGGAAGCCAAAGAATTTGGCGGCTTTATGGCAGCGGAAGGCAGCGATCAATGTGGTTTTTGCAACCCTGGCTTTATCATGAATGTTTTGGCGATGAGCCGAGAGCTTACGAATCCTACCGATGAAGAAATCAAAGAATATTTATCTGGCAATTTATGCCGTTGTACGGGCTATGTCAGCCATATGCGGGCGATTAAAAAATTTTTGGCACAAAAGCAGAAAGAGGAAGCATAGATGAAGGCAGTAAATCAGGCGATTATCAAAAAAGATGCGATGGCATTGGTGACGGGAAAACCTGTCTATACCGATGATATAGCTCCGCGTGATGCGTTGGTCGTCAAAGCTTTGCGCAGCCCTTATGCACATGCTTTGATTCGTAAGATCGATACGAGCATTGCCAAAAAACTTCCCGGGATAGAATGTGTACTGACCCATGAAGATGTTCCTGAACATCGCTTCACGATTGCTGGACAGACTTTTCCTGAATTGAGCCCCTATGATAGAAGAATACTCGATCAAAGGCTTCGTTTTGTCGGCGATGCTGTGGCACTTGTGGCTGGACGTGATGAAAAAAGCGTGGATAAAGCGTTGAAAGTGATCAAGGTCGACTATGAGGTGTTAAAGCCCCTTTTAGACTTTAAAACAGCCAAGGACAATGAAATCATCGTTCATCCAGAAGAAGACTGGAAAGAGTGGATCGAGGTTGGCGGCGATAATAAGCGCAATCTCATTGCGCAAAATGAAGTTTCCTATGGAGATGCCGAAGCGGTATTCAAAGACTGTGATATTGTCGTCGAGGGCGTATATCATACGAAGGCTTGCCAGCAAGCCATGATGGAAACGTTTCGTGCGTATAGTTATTTGGATCTGCATAGCCGTCTTGTCATCGTCAGTTCGACCCAGGTTCCTTTTCATGTAAGACGCATCATTGCTACAGCTCTGGGCGTTCCAAAATCCCAGATTCGAGTGATAAAGCCTCGTATTGGCGGTGGTTTTGGTGCCAAGCAAACGGCGGTCATGGAAATGTATCCAGCTATCGTCACGAAGATGACGGGAAAACCGGCGAAGATGATCTATACGCGATATGAATCGCAAATCGTGTCTTCGCCAAGGCATGAAGCCGAAATCAAGGCAACGGTTGGCGCAACTAAAGATGGCGATATAAAAGCGATTACGGTGCACTCTCTCTGGAATGCAGGCGCTTTTGGCGAACATAGTCCAACGACGGTTACCTTATCGGGGCATAAAGCGATTTCACTCTATGGGGATCTGGAAGCCTTCCGTTTTACCTATGAAGTTGTTTATACCAATACCATAGCTGCCGGCGCGTATCGTGGTTATGGGGCAACACAGGGGATTTTTGCCGTTGAATCGGCAGTAAATGAACTTGCTGCAAAACTGGGGAAAGATCCGGCCCAAATCCGTGAACGCAACATGGTTCGTCAAGGGCAGCTCATGCGTTCTTATTTTAATGAATATGCGACTAGCTGCACATTGGATCGCTGCCTCGCACGGGCTAAGGAAATGATTGGCTGGGATGAAAAATATCCTTGTCGTGATATGGGAAATGGCAAAGTTCGCAGCGTTGGACTTTCTTTGGCCATGCAAAGTTCTGGCATCAACAACATCGATACAGGAGCGGTTACCATCAAAGTCAATGACGATGGTTTTTATTCGATGGCAGTAGGGGCGACGGATATGGGGACGGGCTGTGATACGATTTTGGCGCAGATTGCTGCCGAATGCCTCGAATGCAGTCCCGATAACATCGTTGTCAGTGGCGTCGATACGGATACTTCACCGTATGACTGCGGTTCATATGCTTCCTCGACAACGTATGTTACAGGAATGGCGGTTGTTAAAACCTGTGAATCCTTAAAAGAACGGATACTGAAAGAGGCTGCCAAAAAACTAAAGGCAGAGCCTGAGGATATCGAGTTTGATGGCGTTATGCTGACCAATAGCAAGAACAATGAACAAATCAGCTTAAAAGATATCGGCAATGGGGCGATGTGTGGCAATACGACGGCTTTGCAGGCGACGGAATCCCATTGTTCGCCAATATCACCGCCACCTTTTATGGCAGGAATCGCCGAGATCGAACTCGACAAAGAAACGGGGAAATTCGAGCTCATCGATTTTGTTGCGGTCGTCGACTGCGGCACGGTCATCAATCCAGCTCTGGCAAAAGTCCAGGTAGAAGGTGGATTGCTCCAAGGAATCGGCATGGCGATGTTTGAGGATGTCAATATCGATGAAAACGGCCGCATTGCCAATAATTCATTCATGCAGTATCATTTGCCATCGAGGCTCGATGTCGGCAAGGTCCGCGTCGAATTTGCCAGCAGTTATGAACCAAGCGGTCCTTTTGGCGCAAAATCCATCGGCGAAATCGTCATCAATACGCCGGGGCCGGCTATCGCTGATGCGGTTTATAATGCGTCGAACGTTCGATTAAAAGAATTGCCGATGCTGCCAGAACAAGTTTTCATGGGCATGCGAAAAACAATGGCAAATAGAAAATAATTTTACGAGAAAATCATCTTAAAGAAATGCAGGTGTTGGGCTATGATGGAAACACATTTATTAAAGCGGCGACAAACCGTTAAATTGGGATTGATCAAGGTCATAAAGGAATTATTTCCTGAAGAAACACTTAAAACAGCGTATTCTATCCAAGAAGGTGTATTTTGCAAGCTGGCTGGTTCGGCTCTATCGGTTCGCGAAGTTGAGCAAATCAATCAAAGGCTGCAGGCCTGGGTAAAAAGCGATGAACCGATTGAATATTTGTGCCGTAAGGATGGTTATTATCAATATGAAGTCGGCAATATGATCATCAAGGTACTGTATCCAGGCAATGACCGCGCTGGCAAAAGTGATCCATTTCGCATATTGCCATATCGTGGCGGCTTTATCGTAGATTTTGGTGATGCACAAAGAGCTGAATATACACCATTGATTCCGCCGGATACCTTGTCTTTGACCTATGAGCACACGCAAAAATGGCTAAAGAACATCAATATGGAAATTGTCGATGATGTCAATGCCTATGTAACTTTAGGCGATAGCATTGAGCTCATAAGTATCGCCGAGGCGCTGCAGGAAAAAGAAATCGGCGATATTGCTGACTTGATCTTGCAGCAAAAACGTTCCTTGCGCGTGCTCTTGATATCTGGACCATCGTCTTCGGGAAAAACGTCATTTGCCCAGCGCATATCAACCCAGCTTCGTGTCAATGGCCTAAGACCGGTGCCGCTTTCTTTGGATGATTACTTTGTCGACCGGGATAAAACACCTTTAGATGAAGATGGCAGGTATGATTTTGAGAACCTTGGCGCACTTGATTTGCCGCTTTTACAAGAACATGTGCAGCGCTTGGTCCGCGGGGAGAAGATTGAGAGTCCTCTGTTTGATTTTACATCGGGCAATCGCATGAAAAAAACAAAAAGCCTGAAGGTCGGACCATCAGAAATACTCGTCATCGAGGGCATCCATGCACTAAATCCGAAACTGTTGCCGGATATCAATCGCAGCAATTTCTTTAAGATCTATATCAGTGCTTTGTTTGAACTAAATGTTGATTTTATGAACCGCGTACCGACCACGGAAGTTCGTCTGATTCGCCGTCTGGTCAGAGGCGATCGTTTCCGCTCTACATCGCCAGAAGAAACACTCAATCAGTGGCCGAGCGTACGGCGTGGTGAATACAATAATGTCTTTAAATACCAAGAAGAAGCGGACATCATGTTCAATTCCAGCCTGCTTTACGAGATGAATCTATTGCGTCCTTTTGCCGAGATTTCACTCAATAAAATCAAAAAAGATAGCGTTCATTATGAAACCAAAGAGCGGCTATTGAATTTACTATCTTTCTTTGAACCAATCGAGCTCGATAAGGTTCCGTATAACTCGATTTTACGCGAATTTATCGGCGGCAGTATTTACTTCAAATAAGACGGAAAAGATCAATAGGTGCTATTAAAAGAAGCGAAAAATAAATAGAATGTATTAGGGGCGGGGCTTTTATAGCCCCGATTTTTTTTGTCTGTGCTATAATAAAAAAGAAGCTCTCGCTGATAGGAGAACTTGCGGGCGTTATGCCCAATATAAGATCAGGAGGCAATGTGTTTTGGATGAAGTCAGAGTGAGATTTGCCCCAAGTCCTACGGGGTATTTACATATTGGCGGCGCGAGAACGGCGCTGTTCAATTGGTTCTTTGCCAGAAAACATAAAGGAAAATTAATTTTACGCATTGAAGATACAGATCGGGATCGTTTAAAAGAGGATTCTGTATCGCAGATTTTGACGAGTCTCAAATGGCTGGGCATCGATTGGGATGAGGGCCCGGAATGCGGCGGTGCATATGGACCGTATTACCAGTTTGAACGGCTAGAGATTTATAAACGCGAAGCGCAGCGTCTTGTTGATGAAGATAAAGCCTATTATTGTTTTTGCAGTACAGAAGATTTGGCTAAAACAAGAGAAGAACAAAAGGAAAAGGGACTGGTTATGGGGTACAACGGAAAATGCCGGAAGGTTTCTAAAGAAGAAGCTCTGCGCCGTATCGCCGCTGGTGAAAAACCCGTTATTCGCCTCAAGGTATCGACGGAAGGTTCAATCACCGTCAAAGATTTAATCCATGGCGAAGTCACATTCCGTCTCGATCAGCTTGATGATTTGATCATTATGAAATCAAATGGGATTCCGGCCTATAATTTTGCCTGTGTCGTCGATGATCATAAGATGAAAATTTCTCATGTCATTCGAGCCGAAGAGCATCTTTCGAATACACCGAAGCAGGTCTTGCTATATCAGGCACTTGGTTATGAACCCGTTAAATTTGCACATATATCAATGATTTTGGCTCCAGATCATACAAAATTAAGTAAACGTCATGGAGCAACATCCGTAGAAGAGTTTCGCGAACAAGGATTTTTGGGCCAAGCAATTGTCAACTATCTGACTTTTTTGGGATGGTCTACAGGTGATGTCGATGAAATCGTGACACCAGCTTCGAGCATTGAAAAGTTCGATTTTGCGCAGGTTTCCAAAAAAGCAGCCATTTATGACACGAAGAAATTGGCTTGGATCAATGGACAATATATGAATTCTTTGGATATCGAGGCAATCTATGAGGCCGCGATTCCATTTATATTAGCGAAAAATCTGGTGTCTCCAGAGAAGCTGGAAAGCCAGAAAGAGGAAATAAAAAAATTTATTTCTGCTATTCGGCCACGAGTCAAGACTCTCGTGGAATTAGTAGAAGGCATGGAGTATTTTTTCTTTGCGGTAGACACTTATGATGAAAAAGGCAGACAGAAGCATATGTCAGATGAGCAGGCGCCTGTACTTCTAAGGAAAGGGCGAGATGTGCTGCAAAAGCTTGATGTATTTGACGTGCAGCATACGGAAGAAGCTTATCGCCAATTGATTGATTCCTTACAGATCAAGGGCGGGCTGCTCATGCATCCGACAAGGCTGGCCTTGACTGGACGAATGGTAAGCCCAGGCCTTTTTGATGTCATGGAACTCCTCGGCAAAGAGCGCTGCCTAGAACGCATGGATAAAGCTATTCGTTTTATGGAGAAAGAAAAAATCTGAACTTTTACTGGATTCCTTGCATTTTTTTCCACAAAGGTGTATCATAAATAGATGTTGAAGGGCTTGTGCTTTTATCTATAGCGCAAAAGTTTGTTCAACTTATGGCCCTATGGTCGAGTGGTTAAGACATCGCCCTCTCAAGGCGGAAGCATGGGTTCAAGTCCCATTAGGGCTACCATATGAATTTTGAATTCCAGTCAAATGATATTTTGGCTGGAATTTTTGTTTTTTAAGATAAGGAGAATAAATTGTGAATTAAGAAAATTGTATTGATTTGATAATTGAATCATTATATAATAGGAAAAGTTACAAAACCATGACTATGGACCTACTGTTTGAGTTGGCTGTAAATTTAGGGTAAAGGACAGAGATGCTTATGGCAGATGTGAAGTTTTTTGAAAAAGCTTGGTTTGCTTGGTTAATGGTCGTATTGTTTTTACCACTGGGATTGTTCTTATTATGGCGTTATGAACATTATGCGATTAAGGTGAGGACCGGTGTCACGGTTTGTTTAATGCTGATGTTCATGTGCATGGTCAGTGCAGTGACTGTTTATGCAAAGAGTGATTGAAGACTTGAGTGGGGTTTGCGAAAAAGCGATGGATTCTCAGGCAGATGAGAATCCATCGCTTTTTCGCAGTTAAATGAGTTCGAATATGTTGAGGTTTATGGTAGAATGTAAAGGCAGGAAAATTTTATAGCAAAGAGTTTTCTGTAAGAAAGGGTGTTGTCGCGATGAATGGAACGATACGAAATGATATAAAGATCGGCAGTAAGGTAATGGTTGTCCAAAAGCAAGATCAGCGCAGTGGTAAATTGACAGAAGGCGTCGTACAAAGGCTGTTGACGAATTCAGCTGTGCACCCAAGAGGCATCAAAGTGATGCTGGAAAATGGAATTGTCGGACGAGTCAAGGAAATAAAATAAAATAAAAGCAGCGAAATAAAATCAAATGAGCCGGTAAAAGCAAAAAAATCTTTTACAGGACTTGAGTCCATATGCTAAAATAAACTTTATGAGTTTGTTGAATCTTTAATAGTTGAACATAGCAGATAATGAAGCTGAAAAACAATAAAATCGTATTCGTGATGAATACGATTTTATTTATAGATAAGGGCAATGATACGACAAAAGTTGGTGGAATCAAAACAGAAAACCTGGTTTCAAGGTAAGGAAAGAAGAGGAAGAGGTTATACAAGGATGGGGAAGAGGATGCTTGCAAAAGACGGAGTAACAGATAAGATTCGGCAGCAGCAGGATGTGATTGATATGATGACATCTTTTTTAAGCTGTGCATATAAAATCAACAGATTAGCAGAAGGGTTTCCGTTACAGTTTTTAAGTGATAGTTTTTGGCAGTTATTAGGTTATACATCTTTAGAAGAATTTATGGAAGGTGTCGCAGGCTTATATGAAGGTGCGGTATATCCAGAAGACCTTCCTCGGTTGCAAGCTGCGATGGAGCTCCAATTGGCTGCGGACGATACCTTTGCTTTTGAGTATAGGCTGCGAAAAAAAGATGCGGGCTATCTTTGGGTCAAGGAATCTGGCAAACGTATAGAAACAGAGCAAGGGGCACTGTTAAAGAGCGTTGTCGTCGACATCACGGAACTCAAAGCCTCGCAGGAAGCTTTGCGCCGCAAGAAAGAATACGATGATTTGACAGGACTTTATAATCGCAAAGCTTTTTACGTCAAAGTATCCGAACTTTTGGCAAAATGTCCGGATGAATGCTTTGAAATCATGTATCTTGATATCGAACGGTTCAAGGTCCTCAACCAACTGTTTGGTGAAGCGACAGGAAACCGATTGATCGTTTACATTGCAGACTGCTTAAAGGAACTGGGCATAGAAAATACAGTATGCAGCCGTTTTTTATCCGATGATTTCATGATTTGTTTTCCTATGGGGGAGAACAACAATCGAAAGAAAATCATCGAGGCTGTTCAAACGAAAATCGATCAGTTTTCATTAGCTTATCGAGTAGCGGTTGGCTTTGGTATCTATAAGATAACGGATCGTTATCTGTCGGTCAAATCGATGTGTGATCGAGCAAAAATGGCGTTTCGTCAAATTCAGGGCAAATATCTTACCGATTGCGGAGAATACGACGAAGTCTTGCAGCAAAAGGTAATCGCAGAGCATAATATCATCAATGAAATGGGCAAAGCGTTGCTTGAGCATCAGTTCAAAGTCTATTTACAGCCCAAATATGACTTGTCGACGGAAAAAATCACCGGCGCAGAAGCTTTGGTGCGCTGGGAACATCCTGTTCGTGGATTGATTTCACCGGCCGAATTCATTCCGGTCTTTGAACGCAATGGTTTTATTATGCAGCTCGATGAATACATATGGGAAGAAGTCTGCAGGCTTCTGCGGCAGTGGATTGACGCAGGTCGTGCAGTGATGCCGGTATCGGTCAATGTTTCACGATTTGATTTGTATAATAACAATTTATGTGACGTGTTGACGGGATTTCTTGCAAAATATAATCTTCCAGCCAATCTTTTAGAGCTTGAGATTACGGAAAGCGCCTACATGGAAAATCCGAAACAGATCATTGATATCACGAAAAAGCTTCAAAGCAAAGGGTTTGTCATACTTATGGATGACTTTGGCAGTGGCTATTCATCACTTAATATGCTCAAAGATGTACCCGTTGATATTTTAAAAATCGATATGAAGTTCTTAGATGGTGATGATGAGTCTGGGCGGGGCAATAATATTTTGAATTCGGTCGTGCGCATGGCAAAGTGGCTCCAGACACCTGTCATCACAGAAGGGGTCGAAAGCAAGAGCCAGGTTGATTTTTTGCGAACGATTGGCTGTAATTGCGTGCAAGGTTATTATTATTCAAAGCCTGTCTGCGTTAAAGACTATGAAAAACTATTACAGGAAGATGAACAAAAGAACCAGCAAAACTTGCCGCTGCCTGAAGTCGTTACCAAGAATATCTGGAATCCTAATGTACAGCTCAATATTTTGTTCAATAGCGTCAATGGCAGCATGGGCTTGTATGAACTAAGCAATGGAATCTTGGAAGCTCTGCGCGTCAATGATGGTTTTTTTGAAATGTTTGGCTATTCACCAGAAGATTTTTATAAAAGCGCTCGACAAACCCTTGATTATGTGGTGCCAGAAGACCGGCCGTTGGTGCTTGAAATGCTGGCTGAAGCGGCAAAGCACAATGGTATCGCAAATCGGCAGATCCGTCATTACCACAAAGATGGCAGGGTCATGCTTTTGCAGGTCAAAGCCCGAAGTGTAGTAAAAGAAGAAGGCAGCCAGCTGTTTTACATGGCGCTGGAAGACATTACCGAATGGCAGAATACATCGCTGCGCTTACAGGAAATGTTTGATAATATTCCGGCGGGTTTTGGTGTCTATGAATTGGAAAAAGATGAGATGCGGGTTTGCCTGCAAAGCTCAGGTATGTACAAGATCAACGGACATATGAGAAAAGCTACGGGAAAACCAATTCATGAAAAATTAAGTACTATCATAGGCCTTGATAATATGCGAAAACTGTTGCAGGCAACGAGAGATTCTTATAAGAAAAAACAGACACTGCAGATCAAGTATCCCTTTTTGCGAGCAGATGGTGTAGTTCGTTGGGCTTGGGCGGCTGCTAACACAATTCGTGAAGAAAAGACAGGTCGATTGATTTGTTACGCTGTGGTCAATGATATAACGGAAAATCAGCAAAGCGAAGCGAAGATCCAGTTGATGCAAGCGCGTTCAACTATGATATTGAATATGGTTCAACAGGAAATGTGGGAATACAATATTGGCGAAAAACGTCTGTATTTAAGAGCGGATATCTTACATAATAATGAAGATCGCGACAAGCAATTGATTGTATCGCCAGAGGAGATTGTTGGCGAGGGGCATGTTCACCCTGATTATGTGAAGTCCTATTTTTCGGTGTTCGATCAATTGTGCTATGGCGTAAAATCAGCCGAGTGGGTAGGCCTTTTTAAGAAAACTTCGGGCAGTTATACCTGGGTACATAAAATTTACAGGACCATCTTTAACGAACAAGGCAAACCAATTCGGGCAATCGGCATGCACGAAGAAGAAGGCTGGTATTCACTTAGTGGCAGCGATTATTCTTTGGCGGAACAAGAAAAAATGGCGTTGACGGCGGGTGTCATTGCAACCTATAAAATAGATTTTTCTACGGATAAGGTAATGGCGATGGAATCTTTTCACGATTTGAAAGAAAGCTGTCGTCGAGCGGATTCTTATGATGCTTTTATGAGCTTGCTGGCGGATTTTTCTGCAAATGATGCAGGTGCGCAAAAATTACGGCAGACGTTTAATCGCAAAAATATTTTGCAAGCTTATGAAAAGGGACAAAACGTTTTTAAGCAGCATTGGTGCATCTTCGATAAAACTAGAAAAGCTTGTTGGTTGGAGCTTTCTTTGGAAGTTGAATCTTTAGGCAATGGGGAAATCATACTAGGCTATGGAAAAATTTCTGACTGTGCGGCGCAGCGGAGCGCAGGTATTCTTGATAGCAAAAAAGTCTTAAAAATAGGGATTCCTTCTGTTGCCATGATAAAAAAACGAAATGCTTAGGTTAGCATAGAAAAAATACATGCGTTTATGGATGCAGTTGGAAATATAGATGCATTTATGAAAAAGAAAATTTGGTAAAAAAAGAGAGAATATTCGCAAGGCTTCTTCAAACAAGCAGTTGATTTATGATATAATAAATAATGGAAGATAAGTAAATTATAAATAGCGAGTTTAAAATACCGTTTCTTTTGCTGCCGGGAAATGCTGCAATAGGAAAGTGAATGTTGGAGGATGAGATGGTCAAGGATGAAGCGCTTGTACGAAGAAATGATGTAATAGAACCTGTTTATTCGCCACAGATGCTGACCAGAGCAATGGCTGTTTTATTGGCTGATTTAAAAACGAAGAATGCTGAAGTGGCAAGGCTGAACCGAGAGCTGCGCCAAAAGGCCGATTTTGATGAGTTAACAGGCATTTATAACCGCCAGACCTTTTATCAAAAAACAGAAGCCTTGTTTGCCGCATATCCAAAAGAGGATTTTGTCATCTTGCGATTGGATGTAGAGCGGTTCAAACTGGTCAATGATCTTTTCGGTGAGGAAGCAGGCGATCGATTGCTTGTAGCCATTGCGGCGAAGCTTGAAGAATCCGAGCTTACCCAATGTGTATACGGAAGACTTCATGCTGACAATTTTGTTCTGTGCTTTTCTGCAGGCAATAACGATCCACTCCGCTTCATCCATAATATGCAGGAAAGCATGGAGCATGCCTTGCGTTCTTATAAGGTTGTTATGGCTTTTGGTTTATATTATGTCAAAGACACGTCTTTGGCCGTCAGTAAGATGTGCGACCGGGCCGGCTTGGCAAAGCAGCAGATCAAAGGCAACTATATGAAGAGCTATAGCGAATACGATGAAAAAATGCGCAATGCGATCTTACAAGAACAAGATATCGTCAACGAAATGAAAGTGGCGTTAGAAGAAGGCCAATTTGAGCTTTATTTGCAGCCTAAGTATGAGATCATTGATGAAAAAATCACGGGGGCTGAAGCCTTGGCCAGATGGATACATCCTAAAAAAGGCATGATTTCCCCAGCTGTTTTTATCCCGGCATTTGAACGAAACGGCTTTATTATGGAACTTGACGTATACATATGGGAGAAGACCTGCCAGCTTTTGCGCAAATGGATTGAGGCGGGAAAAAGCGCCTGCCCAATATCGGTAAATGTTTCTCGGTTAGATTTATATCGAACGGATTTATGTGATATTCTCAGCAACATGGTCAAAAAATATGATTTGGATCCAGGCCTTTTGCAGCTTGAACTCACAGAAACGGCCTATACGGATAATCCGCAGCAAATCATTTCTATTACCAAAAAATTACAGTCTTTAGGCTTTTCTATTTTGATGGATGACTTTGGCAGCGGTTATTCGGCATTGAATATGCTCAAAGATGTTTCGGTTGATGTTCTTAAAATTGATTTGCATTTTTTAGATAATCAAGATGATCCGGGGCGAAGCGGCAATATTTTGAATTCTGTAGTTCGCATGGCAGACTGGCTCGATATACCGGTGATTGCCGAAGGTGTCGAAACCAAGCAGCAAGCAGATTTCATGCGAGATATCGGCTGTTACCATGTGCAGGGATATTACTACTCAAGGCCGCTTCCCATACATGATTTCGAAAGCCTTTTTGATGGATGATCTTGATTTCGTACATAGTAAAACCCGTCTGATCAGCAATCAGACGGGCTTTTTTTGATGAGCGCAGTTATGATTTTTTCACTTACTAAATTTGGTGGAATTGAGTTCATGCAAGCGTTGTTTTGTAAACGGCATTTTGTTTTATCACAATTGATGCAAGCATTTTCACTGCAAATAAAAGTGTGACCGGGAACTAAAGGGCCGTATTTTTCTGGGCGGGTAGGTCCCCATAAACTGATGGTAGAGACCTTTAAAGCCGTAGCTATATGCAGTGCACCGGTATCACCGGTTAAAATCAGATCGGTTTGGGTAAAAAGTGCCGCTAGTTCAAGCAACCGCGTTTTACCGGTGATATCAATCAGCGGCCTTTTTGTAGCAGCGATGATTTTTTTATTGTTTTCTTCATCGGCAGGACCGCCGCAAAGAAGGATTTCTATCGTATCTGGCAATTGATCTAGGCATTGGGCAAAGTTTTTGATTCCCCAATTTTTAGAGCGCCAGCTTGTCCAGGGATTTACCAGGAGAAGCTTTTTTTTGCGATCCACTTGATTTTGGGCAAAGAATTTTGCCGCAAAGCCCGACAAGGCTGTTGGCAGCTTTAAGATGAGATGATAATCCTGTTTATTCCCCTTGACGGCTTCGAGAACGGATAGGTAATGCATGATTTTATGCGGGCTTTGCGGGGCAGCAGCAAACTCATTCATAAAGAGCCAATTGAGCTCTTTCGTGCCAGACATTCCAATCCGTCTTGGGGCTTTACTGAGCCGGGTAATAATGCCGGACATAAAGAGCCCGTGAATATCGAGTGCGATATCGAATGAGTGCGTAGAAAAAAAATCTTTTAAAAGGCGGATTGAATGTAAGACCTTGCCAAATTGATGCTGACGAAGAGCTTGTTCAAAATCTTCCCGTGACCAAATGAACAATTCATCTATATCCGGATTATATTGTAGGAGCTCCGCTGCTGTACGGCTGACAATCCATGTCAAGTGGCAATGCGGGTAACTCTGTTTGAGGTTGTGAGCAACGGTTGTCGCGTGCAAGACATCGCCGATGGAACTCAGTCGGACAATGAGAATTTGAGCATGACTCAGCATAAAAAAACTCCTGGCTTTCCTTTGATTTTATTCGTATAAGACTGTGCTAAAGTAATATTTTAGCACGACCCGATAAAAAGAGCAAAATGAATTTAACTATAATAAATGTGACAGAGTATGGTAAAATGAAAAGATAGTCTAAAACAGACGAAAGGGAAGAACACAATGATTCAGGATTTGGAAATTCGTTCCTCAGCAAATGATGCAGCTTATAACCGCGGCTGGAAATATTATCAAAATGGAGCGGTTAAAAATTTACGAAAAATAGATGATAATCGCTATGCAGCTGAAGTCCATGGCAGTGAAGTCTACGAGGTCGAGGTTGAGTTAAGTCATAACGGTGATATAATCGATCAGTATGAATGCGATTGTCCCGCGTATATGCTATACGATGGTGCTTGTAAGCATATTGTGGCAGTACTCAAGAGTGTACAGGCGGAGCAGCAAAAAGAGAAAAATGAATCCACCAAGTTTTCACCGGGGACAAAAACAATTTTTTCGCTTTTTGCCAATGCAGCAACATCCCTTGAAACAAATACGGAGCAGCAGCTTCATCTCGAACCAAAGCTTTACTTGACGCAAGAATACAATAAAATCACGGCTTGGCTTGAATTTCGCATTGGCTGCGGGCGTTTTTATGTGCTTCGAAATATCATTGAATTCATAACGCAGATGAATTCAGGGGCAACAATCGTTTTTGGCCGTGAACTCAGTGTGCATCCAGAAATCGATCGATTTGATGAATTTTCGGAGAAACTATGGGATCTTATGCGTATGGCGTACGATGATGATCGCAGCCTTACATCGTATAGCTCATATTTTCGTTCTTCCTATGGAGCTAGTACTGTTTTTGAGCAAAAAAAGTTTAAGCTATCACCGACCAATATGGAAAAGTTTTTTACGCTTATGGGAGACCGGGAATTTGAGTGTGTCGTCAATGACTTTAAGGAACAGAAGATCCATGTGGAAAAAGGCAGACCTGATTTGTCGGTAAAGGTAGCGGATCGTTCCTTTAATGGGCTACTAAGTCTAGAGGGCGGACCTCTGATCAATATCGATCCACAGTACAGGTACCTGCTTTATCGCCAAAATCTGATTTATGAAGTTGACCGGGAATTTTCTCGAAGCTTGAAGCCTTTGTTAGAAACTTTTTGGCAAAATAGACAGGTTACGATTGCTCAGGCGGAAATGAGTGAATTCTTTAGTAAAATTATGCCGGAGATGGAGAAAATCGCTCATGTAAAAGTAGATCCGGCTTTTTTGAATCGTTTTGAAATCATGCCATTGACGGCAGAAATCTATTTTGATTACTTTAATGACGGAATCAGTGCGAAAATATTTTTCTGTTATGATACATTGAAGTTCAATCCTATAATTGAATCGCCGACCGGGAAAAATGCCGAGAGGAAGATCCTTATCCGCGATAGTGCCAGCGAACGCCAAATCCTGCGCTTTTTTGAGCAGTACCATTTCCGGACGGAAAAAGATACCTATGTTCAGGAAAATGAGGATGCAAGCTATGACTTTCTTACCCAGGCATTGCCTAAACTTACCGATTTAGCGGAAGTCTATTATGCGGATGCCTTCAAACGCCATCCCGTGCAACAGATGCAAAAGGTCAGTGTAGGCGTGCAGGTCAACGATGATAATATATTGGACGTCTCTATCCAAAATGAGGATTTCAATCTAGATGAGCTGTTGTCGATATTAGCCTCTTACCGTTTGCGTAGGCGATATCATCGCTTGAAGGATGGTACCTTTATTTCCCTAGAGGACCAGCAGCTTGGCGGGCTTTCAGATTTTGTTGAAAATGCAGGAATCGTAGCAGGCAAAAACAATGCAGTAAAGCTGCCTTTGGCAAAAGCTATCTATATCGACAGCCTTGCTAAAGAAGAAGGACTGCGTCTTGAGCGCAATCAGGCGTTCAAAGAGGTTGTTCGTGAACTGAAGAATCCGGTGGATTCAGATGCCGAAGTTCCTGCCAGCTTAAAAAAAGTGTTACGTGATTATCAAGTAACGGGCTTTCGTTGGTTGTCGACACTCGCTAAATATGGGCTGGGTGGAATTCTGGCGGATGATATGGGGCTTGGGAAAACTTTGCAAGTCATAAGCTTCCTGCTTTCGCAAAAAAGCCGAGAAAACCTCCCTGCACTTGTAGTTACGCCGACTTCACTGCTATACAATTGGAATGAAGAAATCAAACGGTTTGGCCCTGAACTGGAGGCAGTGATCGTTGCCGGTTCGAAAGGTGAACGGGAAACCTTACTCGAAAGCTATGAAAAAGTCGACATTGTAATCACCACGTATAATATGCTCAAGCGGGATATCGCTGCCTATGAAAAAATGCGGTTCAGGTATTGTTTCTTAGATGAAGCGCAGCATATAAAAAACCCGAATACGCAAAATGCCAGAGCGGTCAAACGGCTCCATACCGGTGGATACTTTGCTTTGACAGGTACTCCGATTGAAAACACATTGACCGAGCTATGGTCTATTTTTGATTTTCTGATGCCGGGCTATTTGTTTTCACATAAAATGTTTAAACAAAGATTTGAAGCTCCGATTGTCAAAAATCATGATGCACATGCATTGAAAAACCTCAATCGCCATATTGCACCATTTATTTTAAGGCGTATGAAAAAAGACGTTTTGCAGGAGCTTCCCGATAAGATCGAAAATAAAATGGTCAATGAAATGACAGCCCGTCAGGCTAAAGTTTACGCAAGCTATTTTATGCAAGCTAAAAAAGAATTTACGGCGGAACTTGCCGCACATGGCTTTGAGCAAAGTCGTATCAAAATCTTATCGATTCTGACACGTTTGCGCCAAATTTGCTGTCATCCAGCATTGTTTCTTGATGATTATACAGGTGGTTGCGGCAAGCTTGAAATGCTCGAGGAGGTCATCACTGATGCGGTTGCCAGTGGACATCGTTTATTGATTTTTTCCCAGTTTACCACGATGCTGCATCTTATCCGCGATAAGCTCGATGAGCTAGGACTCTCTTATGAATATCTTGATGGGCAGACCCCGTCTTTAGAGCGGATGAATTTGGTGAAAGCGTTTAACGCAGGTAAGCAGCCCGTGTTCTTGATATCGCTCAAAGCGGGTGGTACTGGCCTTAACTTGACCGGAGCTGACATGGTCATCCATTATGATCCTTGGTGGAATCCAGCCGTTGAAGATCAAGCGACAGACCGAGCATATCGCCTTGGTCAGAAAAAAAACGTACAAGTATTGAAATTCATTACAAAAAATACCATTGAAGAGAAAATTTTTGAGTTGCAGCAAAAGAAAAAAGCTTTGATTGATCAAATGATCCAGCCAGGTGAAAATTTCTTATCAAAGCTCAGTGAAGATGAAATCAGAGATTTATTTAAGTAGGTGACGGCGATGAAGCGATGGATCATGCACGTTGATATGGATGCTTTTTTTGCTTCTGTCGAGCAACTGGATCATCCTGAATATGGAGGCAAGCCGCTTATTGTTGGTGGACAGAGCATGCGCGGGGTCGTGGCAACGGCCTCGTATGAGGCCAGACGCTTTGGTGTACATTCGGCGATGCCGATGGTTGAGGCTAAACGTCGCTGCCCTCAGGGCATATTTGTCATGGGAAACTATAAACGTTATCAAGATGTCTCACAAAAAATTTTTAAGGTATTTCATGATTTTTCACCATGTGTAGAACCTCTGTCGATTGATGAAGCCTTTTTGGATATAACCGGAATGGAGCGCTTGTTTAAAGACCCACGCAGCTATGCTGTAGAACTCAAGAAACAAATTCTGAAAGAAACTGGAATTATTGCCTCCGTGGGTCTCGCTCCCAATAAGTTTTTGGCAAAGCTTGCCTCTGATTTAGAAAAACCGGATGGATTGGTGCTGATTGAATACGGACAAGAACAATCTGTACTAAAAGATTTGCCGATTCGCAGGCTTTGGGGTGTCGGGAAAAAAGCCGCCGATAAGCTTGCTGCTATAGGGATTCGGACCATCGGACAAATTGCGGTCATGGAACATAATGAGCTTGAAAAATGTTTTGGCGCAAAGACGGCGGCGCATCTCATTGATCTGGCCAACGGCAAAGATGATAGACCCGTAGAATGTGAGAACAGCCGCCAGTCAATTGGTAACGAAATAACATTTGAACAAGATCTTTTTCAACGAAATGAGATTTTTGCTAAGTTTTTAGCTTTGGCAGAAAAAGTGGGATTTCGTCTTCGGCGAGAAAAGGTCAAGGCGAGGACAATCACGGTGAAAATCCGCACAGCATCTTTTCACACGATCACCCGCAGCAAAACTTTATCTGAGGATACGGATTTTGATAAGGTTCTTTATGAAACGGCAATGGAGCTTTATACGCAATCGGCTCCAGCTGGAGGAATCCGCCTGCTCGGAATCACGGCGAGCAAGCTGAGCTTTACGCAGCAGGAATCCCTTTTTGCATTCGATGAAAAACAAAAAAAGTTATACCAGACAATGGATGCGCTAAAAAATCGTTTTGGCGAAACCATTATAACCAAGGCACAACTTATAAAACGCAAGGAAGAAAAATGATGGACTATCTGAAAAAAGGCATAAAGAAAAAGGACCCACCCATAAGTAAGTCCTTTTATAAAGATTGCGCCCACAATGCCGTTGCCTTTTTATGCCTAAACCTGCAACTCGCAGGTGGGTATCCTAAGCTATGATTTTGCTATTCGTTCAAGACGATCCAGCAGCCACAGAACACGTTGGATTCCCTAGTAAAAAAAGTAGGTTAGACATATCAAAAGCCCACGCACATTCCAGGCATATCAATCTTTTCTTTAGCTAATAATAGCATAAAACAGGCACTCTTGCAATGCTTTTCCACAGGAGAAGCACAATAGAGCTGAGCAGGGAAAATGTATTTTATGACGAATTTTGTAAAAAGCAATAAGGTAAGGAGTTTAATAAATGGAAAACAATAAAATGAAGGCAATTTTAGCCGAAGTAGGACAGGCACCAAGAGTATGTGAGCTGTCAATTGATGGAGAGGTACAACAAGAAGAAATTCGTGACCTTTTAACAGGAAATTTCGGTGCGACCGAGTTTTTCTCTGTTACCGATGAGGTATCGTTATTTATTCTTACGAATGATTTAAGTGCAGCCCTTGGACTTACAGCCAATCGGAGATTTCCCGGAGAAGATAAAGATACGATTATCTTTGGCAATGCGATTTTTATTGCGGCCTACAACGATCGAGCACCTAAGGATAAGGAAGGAACGATCGATATGCCAGAGCATGTTTGCAAAATGTTCATTGAACAGATCCAGCAGCATTTTGAGCTTTGCCGTGGCGATGAAAAACCTCGCTCTGAAGATGAAGTTTACTACGAGAATGTTGGTGAAGACAGCGAGCAGGCCTATAAATGGCAGGAAATAGAAAAACCGGCTAACCTTAGCCGGTTTATAGAAGCAGGCCGGGCCCGCTTTTATGAAAATACCGATGGGACTGAAATCCTTTGCATCAATGAACGTTACTTTAAAAAAGTCATCGTACATACGAATAAAAGCAAATTGTCCTGATTATTTGAAAAAGGCGAAAATCTGCATGAAGGTATAGACAATTCCGCCGGCAATCAACGGTCCGACCGCGATGCCCTTGAAGAAAAATACACCGAGCATCGTGCCGATGATCAGTGCGGATACGACCTCTGGTGTGCTTTTCAGAAGCTGTATGCCATAGCCGCCAGCAGCGGCAGCTATGATGCCCGCAACGATAGCTGCGATGCCAAGAGGGCTTTTAAAAGAGTCCAGCATGATCTTGATGGTGACTTCACCTGTCGCAATCGGCATCAAAATCGCGACTGTCAATAAGATGATGCCCCAGTTGAGTCCGTTTGCTTCAAGGGTAGATATAGCTGAGGTAAGCCCGAGTGCTTTTAATATGAGGACAATTCCCGAGGCATAGGCCACGGAATTGTTATGTCCGAGCAGGCTCAGCAGAAAAATAATGCCAAGTGCCAGATAGTCTGAATACAATAAAATCGCCATCCTTTAGAGTAGTTTTCTTCATAAAGTATAGCGGATTGCTTTTTGATGTGCAAATAAAACAAGACAAATTTCCTTATAGCCAGTATAATAAGAAGAGAATTTTTTTTAAAGGGGATAGAACAAACCATGGAAAATATTTTTCAAGTAGCCATACACTGCAACGAAGACATTGGCTACATCGAATATGCAATTGATACAAAAACCGCTAAGGTTGTCCTTCATAGTCAGGAAAAAGTAGCAGAAGTACATGCTTTTCTTGAAGCCGAACATGAATTCAGAGTTCCGCATGAAACGCTGCGTGATTTTACACCAGAAAAAATCCAGCCGCTCAGCAGTCTGGAAAATTTCAAATTGACGTTGACTCGCATTTGGGAATCAACGGATGTCTACGTCGATTGGAGTCGCCCGGTAGATTACGTAATTGCACATATGGATTAAAATAAGTTTTGTTCTTTGTATGGACAAAATAATGGGAAAACCAACAGTCTCGAGCTGTTGGTTTTTTTTTTGCTTTTTTTCAAAAACGGCAGGCAGAGACAATTCGTTTCCTAGGATTTCAGCATAAATTCATAATTGTCATTTAAACTAAAAAATGTAAATTGAGGACGGAGATGCTATTTCGGCATTTTATATGGATGGCACGAAAAGCCAAAGAAATGAGTAGGAAAATCTTTGGCGGCGACATAAAGAATGGCGATACGAGATTGACTGGAAAGAATATATATTGTTTTATTTGTGAGAAAGATTCAAAAGACATTTGCAATACTTGGAAATATATAAGGTCTCATTTTTCGTAAAGGTACGATTGGGATGTATAGAAAAGAAGTGGCTGGATGTTTGGAATTAGGCAAGTTAGACAGGTATATATTAAAAATAAAATGGTTTAGATGCAGACGATGGAGGGAACTTGTTTCCAGAAAATCGTCTTTTTTTCGTGCCGCAAATAACTTAAGCAAGGAGAGATGAATAAGAAATACAGAGAATAGGAAAGTTTTTAATATTTAGAGATGAGGTGAATGAATTATTTGGTAGATAATATGCATATATGTAATATTTTATGAAAATTATTTTTATTACTAAGCAAAATCAAAGAAAGGGACAGTACAATGGATTTGTTTCATAAGTTTGCTGTATTTTGATGAAAAATATATTCTTGTTTTAATTGTAGGATAGATTCAAAGAAGTTTACAATGCTTGGAAGTATGTATATAAGATATCTTTTGTTGAGATGTGTTTAAGGATATATGGAAAAGATGTGACTGTATGTGCAGGGTTAAAGGAATTAAGCAAGTGGATATATTAAATTTTATATAGTTTTATTAGAAGATTCGTTTGCGTATGGAAAATTAACGAATCTATTTGGTATGTCCAAATATTTGAAACCATGGGTATGAAAAGTTGAGGTGTTATGGTATTGAATGAAAAAAAAGAGAGCCATGAAAATGATGGGTGGTTGTGTCTGAAAAAAATTGCCACCTGCATGGGAATTGAACAGCAAGGGGAAATAGATGAGAAAAGGCCATTGTTGAATTTTTCAGCAATAATAACAGCCGCTGAAAACATGCGTTTAAAAGCAATACATAAAATAAGAGAAGACGATCAATTAACATCAGTTTCATTGCCAGCAATTGTTTTAACAAAAAATGGATTTTTTATGGTTGTGCTTGAACAGGCTGAGGGAAAAACAGCAGTATATATTCCGTGGAAAAATGAGACCTGTATAATTAAGAACGTTGAATTTTCTACATTATATTCTGGGCAAAGTTTGTCTTTTAAAAAAAAGTTTAGTTGGAAAGATATCGAGCGAGATATGAACTTGCAATGGTTTATGCCAATTTTATTTAAATATAAGCGATATTTTCTTGAAATTATTGGTGCAGCTTTTAGTTTTCAGTTATTGGGATTAGTTATTCCTTTATGTACACAGGTGATTTTGGATAAAGTGATTGTGGACAAAGGAATGGTTACCTTGAATGTACTTGCTGTTTGTATGGTGATGGTCATATTTTTTCAAGCTGTAATGGATATGATTCGGCGTTATTTATTTACGCATACGACTAATAAAATTGACGCAATTTTAGGTATGCGAATGATGAGACATTTGTTGGAATTACCAATGCAATATTTTGAACGGCGTCAAACAGGCGATATTTTGTTGAAAATTTCTGCTTTAGATCATATTCGTGAGTTTTTGACGAAAACGACGATCAACGCGGGCATTGATATTATATTTTCTTTGATTTTTTTTATGGTGATGTTTTATTACAGTGCACCTTTAACCGTCGTAGCTGTTTTAGCTATACCAATTCAGATTTTAATTAATGTTTTAGGTACGCCTTTATATCAAAAACGTTTACAGGAATCCTGGAATGTTGATGCTGGAAGCCATGCTTTTTTGGTAGAGGCTATAACTGGTATGCAGACAATAAAGTCCCTGGCAGTGGAACCTCAATTTCGCCATCATTGGGAAATTTTACAAGCTAAGAACGTGAGCCGAAATATTGATAAAGTTCAGCTGAGTGTTGCGATGAATGAAGGCACCGGTGCTATACAAAAATTGGTGAGTTATCTTATTATTTGGTTTGGCGGTATTTTAGTAATTGATGGCTCCGTGACAATTGGCCAATTTGTAGCGTTTCAGATGTTGGCGAATCAAGCGAGCTCACCGCTTTTGCGATTGGCGGGAATTTGGCAGTCTTTTCAACAAACTAAATTGGCGTTGCAGAGGATTGGCGATATCATAAATGCAGCGCCAGAGGACGCTGCATTTATAAAAAAGCAAATACTATCCCCCTTTAAAGGCAAGCTTGAATTTAAAAATATAACCTTTCGTTATGATATTGAGCGTGAACCTGCATTAAAAAATATTAGTTTTTCCGTAGCTACCGGTACACAAATTGGTATTGTGGGAAGATCCGGGTCAGGGAAAAGCACCTTGACCAAGCTTTTACAGAAATTATATCGTCCGGAAAACGGTCAAATTTATATAGATGGTGTCGACAGTAATCAACTGGATGCTAAGTGGTTGCGAAGAAATGTTGGAACCGTTTTACAAGAAAGCTATTTGTTTAATGGAACAATCAAAGAAAACATTGCATTTGCTAAACCAGAGGCTTCTTTGGCAGAAATCGAATCTGCAGCTATATTAGCTGGTGCAAATGAATTTATTACGCAAATGAGGGACGGGTATGATACGGTAATTGAAGAAAATGGATCGAATTTATCAGGTGGACAGAAACAGCGCATTGCTATAGCCAGAGTGCTGTTGACCGATCCGCGTATTTTAATCTTTGATGAGGCAACGAGTGCACTGGATTATGAATCAGAACATATTATTATGCGTAATATGCAGCAGATTGCACAAGGGCGAACGGTATTAATGATTACACATCGTTTAGCAAATGTAAGGAATTGTGATAATATTTTTGTCCTTGACAAAGGACTGCTTTGTGAAGAAGGAACGCATGAGGAATTGATAAAAAAACAAGGGACCTACTATCATCTTTATGGTCAACAAGGAGCGAATGATGTTCAATAAGATTCTTGGTTTTATAAAAAATAATAAGAGATTGAAAACGCTAAAAATAAAAAAAATAGAGACATTCCAACAAAAAGAGGCGGAGTTTCTTCCGGCTACTTTGGAAATTATTGAATATCCTCCATCTTATGCCAGCCGAATTGTTTTATGGACTTTATGGTTATTAGGGATATTTGTGTTGCTATGGGTTATATTTGGATCGGTTGATGAGGTGGCAGTTGCACCGGGAAAAGTTATCCCGGATGGGTATGTTAGAACCCTACAGGCAGAAGACCAAGGCATTATAAAAAATATTTATGTTACAGAAGGACAGAAAGTTGAAAAAGGTCAGGTTTTGATGGAATTAGATACAACTGTTTCGGCAGCGGATTTGGCAAAACTTAAGCAGCAGCAAATAGATGCACAGTTGGAACTGGACCGCTTAACTGCCGAAAAAGAAAATCGCCCGTTTATTCCTCAAGTTTCCGAAGAGCGTGAAAAAAAGGATGCTGACTTACAAATGGCAATGTATGAAAGTCGTAAGGGTGAATATAGTACAAAAATTGAGTCTGCACAGCAGCAAGTCTTACAATATCAATCTGCTTTAAATAATGCTCAGATTGAAAAACAAAAACTAATACAAACGTATTCAATTGAGAAGAAAAAAGAAAGTGCATTGCAATCACTAGTGGATCAAAATTCTATAGCCATGGTTACTTTGCTAGATCAACAGAGTAAATGTACTACCATTGAACATAATATTGCAGAACAGGATGCAACAATTTCTCAGCAAGAGGCTTTGCTGGCCAAATATCAAGCTGATTTGATGAATGTTGCAGCAGCAAGAAAGCTGGATATTGATACCAATCTACAACAGGCGCAACAGACGTTGTTCACTTGTCAGGAAGAAATAAAAAAGGCGGAAAAAAAGAATGGTCTGGAAGAAATTATTGCGCCGGAAGATGGTTATGTGAGCAATCTATCTGTGCATACGATTGGTGGCATTGTAACTCCAGCAGAAATCTTGCTCGAGGTGGTTCCGGCAACTGTTCCCTTGAAAATCGAAGCTTGGGTCGAAAATAAAGACATCGGATTTATTGAAGTTGGACAAGCAGCTGAATTAAAGGTAGAAACTTTTAACTTTCAAAAATATGGAACCATTCATGCTACGGTAGCTAACATCAGCCCGAATGCTACAGAATCAAGTGATAAAGGGTCGCTTTATAGAGTGTTTTTGACAATGGACCAAGACTATATGGCTGTAAATGGGCAAAATGTTCAGCTGGGAAGTGGCATGTCGGTGAGTGCAGAAATAAAAACGAGAAGAAAACATATCTATGAATTTTTCTTGGAACCGTTTAAAAAATACCAAAGTGAATTTTTGAGAGAGAGATAAAATGGCAATAGAAAATATAGAAAAAAATAAAAAATTATGGATTCGGCTTTGCGGTGTTTCGTCATTCAACTGCAACGAATGGGAATTGATATCAGTGAAGACCAGATTCGGCGTTCTTATATTATGGAAAAAAACGGAATGGATAAAGTTTCGCTTGTTCGTATAGCTAGAGAAATGGGGATAAAGGCTAGCCTTATGAACTATACTGCAAATAAGAAGGCCGCAATTTTTCCTTTGCCAGCAATTGCGGTATTGGCAAATGGAAAATATGTCATTTTGGAAGGAAAAAAAGATGACATATTAATTCTGTTTGATCCTTATCGTGAACAGTCCCTTTGGATCGAGCAAACAGCTTTCTCAGCACAATGGACGGGGCAAATCATTCTCCTCGCAAAAAAAAGAATGAAAGATAAAAGCCTCAATAGTAAAACAGGGATTTTACCTTGGTTGGGATCTGCTTTTCGGGCTTATAAAAAAGTTTTTGGCAAAATATTGATGCTATCAGTCATTTTGCAAGTATTTGGGCTTATTATGCCTTTGTTTATGCAGGTGATTATAAACAAGGTATTGGTCCAGCATAATATTCAAATGCTGCATTTACTGGCATTTGGAATGGTAGTGGTATGTCTATTTAAAGTTTGGATTTCAGGGATTCGTCGCTTTATGCTAAATCATTATGTCAGTCAGATCGATGTAAGGTTGAGTGCCAAATTATTTCATCATTTACTAGGAATGCCATTGCATTTTTTTGAGCGTTTTAGAATAGGTGAAATTACAGCACGGATGCGTGAACTTAATACTATACGTCAGTTCATCATTGGTTCAGCTTTCTCGATTATTCTTGATGTTGCTTTTTCCCTCATATATTTGGTGATTTTGTTTGTTTACAGTCATCTGTTGACAATGATTGCACTGGCGTCATTGCTTTTATATGTACTATTGAATTTGAGCTTGACACCAATATTGAAGCGCAAAGTCAAAGAAAAATTTAGATTGGAAACTGAAAAACAGGCATTTTTGATTGAGGCGGTCAATGGAATCGAAACAATAAAATCGATGGCGGTAGAGTCAGCGTTTATTCGTGAATGGGATGAAAAACTCGCTGAGCATATAAAGACGGTCTTTTCTATTGCGAATATCGATAATTTTGGCAATAATATAGCGCGGATTATTCAGCAGGTATGCATGGTTGCTATTTTATGGGTAGGTGTCAAGGAGATTATGGATGGAAATTTCACCGTAGGTGAATTGATTGCTTTTCAGATGTATTCCAATTATGTAGTGACGCCGATTTTACGGTTAGTTGAATTGTGGCAAAATCTTCAACAGACAAAAATAGCAGTACATCATCTTAATGAAATTTTGGCAGAAAAAGCAGAACCAGCTTTTAATCCAGGCCGGACTACACTTCCACAGGTATGTGGTGAAATTTCTCTAGAACAAATCACTTTTCGCTATCGCGCTGAGGACCGAGAAGTTTTGCATAAAATTGATTTGAACATTAAAGCGGGCAGCAACGTCGGATTTGTCGGGCGGTCAGGTTCAGGGAAAAGCACATTGACTAAAATTATTCAGCGACTCTATTTACCAGAAGAGGGAATCGTAAGAATCGATGGAGTGGATATGGCCCAGGTCGAACCAGCGTGGCTCAGAAGACATGTGGGAGTGGTTCTACAGGACACTTGTCTGTTTCGGGGCAATATTTGGAGCAATATTGCTTTGGCTAAAAATGGTGCGCAAAGAACTGAGATAGAAAATGCGGCACACCTAGCGGGCGTTGATCAATTTGTTAAAGAGATGCCAAAAGGCTATTTGACGCCAATTGGTGAAAGAGGCGTAAGTCTTTCCGGTGGGCAGAAGCAGAGAATTGCGATTGCTCGGGCTTTGATAAATGATCCGAAAATATTGATTTTTGACGAAGCGACCAGTGCCTTGGATACTGAGTCAGAATATTTGATTCGCCAAAATATTGAACAGATTGCAAGCGGGCGAACACTGATTATGGTAGCACATAGACTCAGCACAGTAGAGAATTGCGATAAGATTTTCTTTATGGAGGAGGGGAAGGTTTTGGAAGAAGGAACCCATGGAGAATTGATGAAAAAACAAGGAAGTTACTATCACTTATATTGTCAGCAGGCTTTATGAGGCAATGTTGAAAATTTTAATGTCAGATGGAAGTACAAAATATAAAGCAGAACAATAAAGGAGGAAAAAGACATGAGTTATGGTGGAGGAGATTCAGATGGAGGAGATTCTACAGGAGGATGCGGCTGCGGCGGTGGTGATGATAGCTCATCATCAAGCAGTGGGTCTGATGCAAGCAATAGTGGTGGAGGATATGGCGGTGACAGCAGCAATAGCGGTGGTGGTGTAGGCACCGATGGTGGAACAGATAGCAATGATGGAGAAAGCGGTGGCGTAGGCGGAGCTAGTGATGAATCTGGAGCTGCTGATGAAAGTAATGATGGTGGGGCCGGAGCTGCTAGCGACGGCAATGGAGATAGTGCGAATAGTGGTATACAAACAGGAACGAGTGACTCCAGCGATTGCGGGATTACGGGGGGGATTGCCAGTACGTACAGTGCCAGCAATCTGGATAATACAGATACTTATTATGGAACAACGGAAGTAAACAATCCATATAGTTTTGATTATTCACAAACAGAATTGGCACAGATGTCTAGTCAAACAATGGAAGAAGATCCAATGACGCAAGCAATCAGTCAATCATTATCGGGAGACTATGGAGCGTTGGACGGAGATATCACCAGTGCTGCTGATGTAGATACGAGCAATACGGAAATGAACAGTCCATATAGTTTTGACTATTCACAAACGGCGTTAGCACAGATGTCAAACCCAACAATGGGAGAAGATCCGATGACGAGAGCAATGAATCAAGCGTTAGCGGAGCAATATGGAACATTGGATAATAGCGTTGGTTTTGTTGGTGCAGATACAAATGGGCTGGATGCAGAGAACCAATACAGCTTTAATTATTCGCAAACAGAATTGGGAAAGCTAGAGAGTATGGCAATAACCCGAGCCGAAGAACTTAATATGGTAGACTCCTATTTAGCCCAGCAAACAAAAACTGTAGATCCTTATGCACAGGATTTTCATGACTTTGCGGTCAATGAATGTGGGGTAATAGATATTGGCTTAGGAGGATGTTCACTTAGTCTATGTGGGGATACGGGCACGGCTTCCCAAAAATCACTGCTAAGTAGAATAAGTGAAGAAGTTGATAAAACGCAGTTCGGTTCAAATGCAGCAGTATGTACAAGTGATGGCTTAATCGGGAAAGCAATGGATGTGGTTGAAGAATCGGTTCCTAACTTTAAGACGATTGTAGCCAGCGAAGTTAAAGCAAATATGGGAATTTATAATGCTGTAACGACAAATGCATTGACGGCAGGAAAATATGTTGGAAAATATGTTGGCTTTGTAAATGTCATAAATACAGCTTCTAGTTTGGAAAAGGATTATGAGGATTACGATGGAGATAATCTTAGTCGTTCGATTATGGCAGATGTAGGTTCTGGGGTAGCTGGTATAGGCGTAGCAGTAATAGTTTCAGCTAATGCTGTTGGTGTTGTTGGAAGTATCGTAGGCGGAACATTTGTAGCGGGGCTCCTTTCATATACCGTTAATACTTTCAAATCAAGATTAAGCAAGAAAAATTAAGT